>C687J35021_10000787_pt1 | contig 24312 bp, 35 predicted proteins | sample RifCSPhighO2_12_FD_35021 | JGI IMG/M metagenome (IMG submission 35021) | reverse complement strand
CCTTGGCTCATGCTGGATAGAGTTCTGGGCAGGCACCAGGAGCTAAGTCTCCTGGAGAAGCTGCATGACTCTAGACATTGTCCGGACTGCCTATCTTCCAACACTATGGTCACTAGAGATGACTGCTATCCATACCCATACGCTCATTACTGCTTCGACTGCGGGCTAGTATGGAGACCATACCTTGCTCGGTGCCCGCTATGCAAGGGCGGCTGGAGAGAGGCAGGATTCGTCCGTAGACAGGAGAGTGACAATAGCGACAATGAGGTAAGATGTGAGAAGTGCGGAGAAGTTCTCTCTACTGCTATGGTGAAGAAGTGCAATGAGGAAGAGGACTTTGACCTAGGAGATGAGCTATGACAAGCAAGTCTAGAGAGTACAGCCACAAGCGCACCCATCTGGAGCGCCAGAAGCTGCGGCAAGGCAGGGCTGCTACTATCTCTGCCCGCCATGCCAGACAGCGGAGCAGCAAGAGGCAGAAGAGAATCTCCGCTAGTCAAGTATGCCCCAAGGCCCATCTGCCTCACGCCTCGAATGGCACTATATCGCCAGAGTGTAGGACTCAGAGTCCGCGGCCAAACCACCACTTCCTGCGAGGTTGGATATATCCAAGTGTAGTCCAAGATTAGTAGCACTTGGAAACATAGAAAGGAGCACCCATGAACAGTGACAAACTCATAGCACAGGAGATTACATCGCTCAAGGCAAGGGCAGGCTCAGTCAAGCAGAACCTGGCACGCATCCAGCAACACAGGGACTGGATAGACCAGCTGCCTGAGTTCACGAACTCAGACTCTGCATACTCAGGCCCAAGGCTGGCCGTCTACTACTCCGCCACCCCAAGTCGAGACCCTGAGGAACTCCGTGCCCAGGTACAGCAGGTGCTTGGAGTCGCAAAGGCAGACANAGAACTAGACATATTCTCAGGGAGCATATCCTACATTCTCAAGAACTCCTACGCTCGTATCACCATCTATGGTGGCAAGATGGCCCCGACTTGCAGGCTAGTAGAGGTCACAGAGATAGCCACTCGATTCAAGATGGAGTGCGACGAGCCAGAACAGCAGGAGCATCTCTATGACTAAGATACTCGCAAAGCTACTCGCCTGGATACATCACATCACTGCCAGGTGGTGTACTGACAGAATGTGCCGGTGCTTCTTAGAAGGCACAGATATAGGTTCCGAGGCATAGTGGGAGTCAATGAAAGAAGCCTTAGGAAGTAAGAAGGGAGTCGAGGCATGACTGATATCATGTCCGTAGAACAGGTGCAGGCTGCTCGTGAGGTCGGTGTGGCCTGGTGCACCGAGACGCAGTTTGCCTCCCTCTGCCGCACTGTGGAAGCACTGGCGGAGGCGTTGCGAGATGTCGGCATTAAAGCGGATAGCGATGGCGAGTATTGGCTGTATCTTGATGCCGGCAAACTTGCGGCTATCAACCTTGGAAAACAGCATGGGCCAATTGTCATGGATGCCCTAAAGTCTTGGGTTAGCAATCATAACCGCCTTCTCGGCCAACTGGACGCAAAGGAGTAGCTATGAACGCAAGTGACAGTGGCATTCGGTACAGCCAGTACTGCATTCCCATCCAGAGTGCTATGGGGAGTGCGCGGGACTACTGGGTATGTTGCTGGCCTCCGATTTTGAGGGCATAGATGCCTGAGCGTACTCCAATAACTAAACTTAAGCGCCAACTCCTTAGCCGTAAGCAGGTTGCGCTACTGCCATACACTCGCAAGCCTGTTCGGGCACCTGAGCCTCCAGACGAGTATCCAAAGACCGCACAGATGAAGTATCTGGAGGTCAAGTATCACTGCCAACTGAAGATAGTCCTGTTCTCCAAGTCACTATCAGATGCAGAACAGTTCTTCCACTCCGAGGTTGACAGGACTACTCTATCCAGATGGAGAGCAAGAGTGCATAAGTATCTCGGCCTAGTGACAGTAGGAAAGTAAAGGAGACGCAGATGATTATGAAGGATTGGGGCCAGAATAGAGAACAAGAGTTCGCGGACGAGGCAGAGGCCTTAGCCCAGGAACGGTACGATGCAGAGTACTATACTCTCCCAGACAGCATCCAGCAGGAGATAGCAGAACGTGCAGATGCAGACATGCTAGAGGCTGACAGGCAGGCGGACGCAATGGCAGAACCAGAAGCCCCTTGGCTCTCTTACGCAGGAGATGCATTCACGACTCGCTACATGGATTGTACTAATGAGCAGTAGCCATACATTGACACCTGCCACAACTTAGAGCTATGATAATACCCTGAGCCAGAATATGGAAGGAGCTACATGGCTAATGGCACTGAGCATCTAATAGACCCTCAAGGCAAGCCACTCATCAGGGAGCCAAGAATCATAGTTGTCAAGGTCCCACACGGTGTCCACCTTCCTGAGCAAGTCTTACAGTTCATTGCCAAGGCCTCTCAGGGTGCAGTTGTTGAACTCCCTTTCACATCTGAGATTCTCTCAGGCAAGTTGGCTCAGGCAGAGCTAGATTCTGTCCACCATATCTGCCATCTCATACAAGGCCAGGCAGACGTCCAGTTCAGCAAGGATGAATTGCATACTCTATACAAGGCAACCGAGTTTCTGTGTGCAAGGACCTCTCTAGGGGAGGATAGCAAGGAGGCACAACTTCTGCTCAAGATGACAAGCGCACTCGAGTAAAGGGGAGGCACTCGATGAGGCTGCTAGTATGTGGAGACCGAGACTGGCAGGACTACGACCTGCTTTGGCGGGAGATAGCCGTACTGAATCCGGCTATAGTAATCGAAGGCGAGGCTCGCGGCGCAGACCTGATGGCAAGAACAGCGGCATATAGCCTCAGCATTGAGGTTATAGCCTTCCCTGCCCAGTGGAACAAGTACGGTAAGGCCGCGGGGCCTATCCGTAACCAACAGATGCTCACTGAGGGGAAGCCAGACATGGTACTGGCCTTCCACGACAGCATTACTTCCTCCAAAGGCACTGCCAACATGATACGTATAGCAAAGCTAGCAGGAGTGCCAGTGAAGCTAGTTAGCCACCCGAAGTAAGCAGTTAGAAGTGCAGTCTGCAGTGTATGGAGTCAAGTCGCCACGACATACAAAGCCTAGAAACCTATAGAGTGCTGTAGAGTGTGCAAGTATTACTCCCCTCCCGCTTATGGTGACTTTGGCGGAGGTATGATAGAGTACCCGTCATGTCGCCTCAATCTATTCTTTCCAACTAGGAAGCAGACATGCAAGCGTCAGGTAGTGCATCCATTCTGGGCAAAGACAGCAGCACAAGTGCAGTCGGAAGTATAGTCTAACGCCCGTGTGGGAGTCATTCGTTGCCAAGTGATATTCATAGCAAGAGAGCGCACTTATACACTATCCAAGACCTAGCTGAGTACCATCCTCCTGCCAAACAATCTATCATACATGATGGAGTACTAGACCTCGGCACCCGCCTTATGCTCTTTGGTGAGGCAGGAACATGGAAGTCCAACCTCGCTATCCACGCAGCTTACTGTATAGCCGTAGGGCGTAGGTGGCTAGGGTTCAATACTTCTCCTGCCAATATCCTCTATGTCCAGGGGGAGATGACTTTGGCGCACACTAAGGAGAGGATTGAGAAGTACTGTACAGGTACAAAGAATATATTCCTATCCAACCTAGGCAGTATCCCTGCCAAGGCAGATGACATCTCCTACCCCCCACATGTAGTAACAGAAGCAATAGAGTTCTTACACCTCGACGAGTCCTCAGGCTATGAGTCAGTCAAGCAAGACATCATTGAACTCATCCGCACCTTCCCTCGCCGTCCAGTAGTACTCATCATAGACCCATTCTACAAGGTCTTTCGCCACGACCTGATTAAGGCGGATGAGGTCAAGTACTTCCTAGACAACATGGACTTACTCAGGCTAGACAAGTCCATTGTAAGTGCGTGTGGAGGAGTCAGCATCATCCTTATCCATCATGCAAAGAAGCCTACGCTAGACCGAGACGGGAATCCTATCTCTGCTGGTACTTCTGATATGTTTGGTTCTGCTGGTCTAGACTGGTGGGCGGATACTATTATGCGGACTGAACTTGAGGAGCATGATGAAAGCAAGTCCACTATCAAGATTGCATTTACCAAGCATAGCCGAGTATCGGCAGGCTACTTGCCAAAGGAGATAGTTGCCAGATGGGATAAGGAGTTACTCCACCCTCGCATACTGTCGCGACGGATGCCACAGTTTCCAGAGGAGGAAGTTGAGAACCGAGGCGACCTGAATATGATGATGTATGAGTAGAGTTTGAGAAGCCAGCTGAGTGTGAAATAAATTATCCATAAGACATTAATCATATAGCTTAATTTAATCGGTAGGAGCAAAGGAGGAGGCATGAAGATCAGTGAGTACTGGCTAGAAGCAGCCATAAGCTGCGAGAGTGGGCTGTACCTGGCACGAGCAGTGAAGGCAGAGCAGCGAGAGTTAACCGAACCTGTTACAGAACCTGACTGGTCAGGAGTGAATACTATAGTGGAGGCAGAGCGGCAGCGGACAGGAAGACAGCTAATCAGAGTAGTTGAGCGCATCTTGGAATATAAACAATCCAATTGACTAATGTATTAGCGATAATTGTTTTTACATGTTTCTGGGCGTTGACACCTAGAGCTACTGCATGGTATGATAATCAGGTCACACAAGTAAATGGATAGCGATGGCCTGAGTGGAAGGAGGAGAGATTGAGACAGTCATAATCATAGGCATCATCATAGCAGTACCAATTCTGGTAGCCGCAACACTAAGCTTACTGCAAGGAGAACGCAGACATGACGCAAGAAAAGCTCATCACAAGCAGAAACCTAGTGGACTCTGACATTGGGCCACTACGAAGGCTCACAGGCATCCTAGACTCGATGCCGACAGAGAACAAACCAGAGGACAAGACTAGGGGGTACAAGGCCAGCATCCAGGTTGTGCTGAATCTGAAGGACATAGAAGTCCTAGAGGCAGTAGAGCCATACCACTTCCCCATCTTCACCACTCGCCCATTTACCCTGTCCAACAGGAAGAAGAGCATGTGGGGAGTGCTGGCAGACAGCTTCAACCAGATAGCAGACATGCAGTACACCAAGGAGCAACTAGACCCGACCAACCCGAACTACATCAAGCCAGGCGCCAGGACTGACATCTCCGAGACCGTCGGCAAGAGAGTCGGCCTAGTCGTGGCAGATGGAGAGGATGGCAGACCCAAGCCGCCTGAACTCTTTGACAGTAGAGCCAATAAGGGCAAGGGCGGAGATGCTCCCAGGCCCACCTGGATGTTCTATATGATAGAGGGCATCGGGCAGGTCGGAGTGCAGGGAGTGACCCCACTAGAGAAGGCCATGCAACTGCTAGATGGGCACACCCTAGCAGAGTTCAACGCACTGGCAATGGCAGAGCAGCTAGTTAGAGGAGATGTGCAGTTGCTCCAGTCCATCGGAATGCCACCAAGTGCAAAGGCAAGCTTCTCGAGCACGATGCTCGCCAGTAAGCAGTTCACCAGAGATACCAACGAAGTGTTCCACCGCATCCTGCCTGTTGGATAGGACAGACAACTGTACGCGCAAAATTGGCCTGTGCGCCGCCCACTAGTGAGAACCAGGCATGAGAATCATTTTGGTGGGGAAGTGTACGGTGGCCTAGTTGATACGGCGGCTAGGCTAGGAATGTTAAGGAGGTATACAGTTGAGGCGAGTTGAGAATCCAGCACTTAAGCGAAGAATCCTCACACATCTGGCGTCGTTGTACAAGATAGGTGAGACTCGCGAGCCAAATCATCTATCCACCTACGTATACTGCCGCACTAGGGCCTTCCTCGACCAGAAGCAGACAACAGTAGAACCTACTGATGATGAGATAATGCTGTTTGCAATTGGGTATGGACTACAAGATGTACTCACTCCTAAGTCTGCCAAGACTCCAGTGTATGAGNNCGAGGGCATCATCTATAGGCCAGATATGAGTTTCCAACTAGCTCCTGCAGAAGTGGAGCAGTTGGTCGAGTTGAAGACCACCAGGAAGTCGGCCAAGTATCACTTCATGGACGAGCAGATTCCAGAGACTTGGCTAGAGTACATGATGGGAGGGTGCCATCTGAGAGGTACGACGCAGTATGATTTGATAGTGCTCTATATGATGGGCAACTACGCGCCTCCATTTCCACAGATGTACTCAGATACGTTCTTCTTCAACGAGCCAGAAGGATGCGAGGAGGAGATAGAGAGAAACTGGCTTGAGTTGCTAGAGCGTAAACGCATACTTGACAACGCACTGGCCACTGGCCAGATACCAACCCCCTTCCAGCACTGCCGCACCTGGGAGTGCAAGTATTGTATGTACAAGCTAGTCTGCACTACCATTGCCCAGGCACAGGGACTGCCTATTCCGGAGGAGAAGAAGTAATGGAGCTTGATGATGTCCTCGGTATCGTCGCCATAGTAGGAGAGGAAGGTACTGGCAAGACCAGCATGGCTCTGTCCTTCCCACGCAAGATAGTTCACTTCGATATAGATGTAGGAGGATTCAGGCGGGCGGCATGGAGGTTGCCAGATGAGGTAAGAGTCAAGATGCTTTCTGCCTCTGACCTACTGGCCAATGCAGATGCCAGCCAGTATGACATCATCTCCAAACCTTATCCCAAGCCGCTTCAGTTGGAGAAGCTGCTCGGACAGCAGGTGGAGAAGGTCAGCAGCAGGATGCTCGTCAAGTTTCCCAAGAAGGTCGAGGGGATGAAGGAGTTGTGGCAGACGATAGTCATAGACTTCGTGGCAGCATGTCAGATGCCAGAAGTAAGCACTATAGTGTTTGACTCTGCTACTCTCCTATGGAACATCACACACAACTCCGTGCTGCAAGAGGCCCAGGAGCGCCAGTTGTACCGTTGGCAGATAGACCATAAAGGCCAACCATTCGACGAGAATGACTTTAGAGAGAGGCTACAGGCAATAGAGTATGGACCTGCGAATGAGAAGATAACGCAGTTGTTCCATACTGCTAGGTCGTTCGGTAAGAATCTTATCCTGACCCACTACCCCACAGATGCCTATGGCCCTATGCCAGATGGTAAGGGAGGATTCGTAGATGGGAAGACAGGAGAGAAGATTCTAGATGGCTACAAGAGCACAGGGAAGTTGGTAGATGTCGTACTGTGGACAACAGTGAAGGAGCAGAACAAGGTAAAGACACTTATTGCCAAGTTCACAAAGTGCGGCGTAGAAGGCATGGGGCTAGGCGCAGTTGGAATGGAGATACCCGCTAGCTTCGAGGGGATAGTGAACCTGAGGAGGCTATTGAGAGGAGGGAAGTAGCATGAACTGCCCAAAATGCGGCACACAAATGAAGTCAGTAGAAGATGAACATGGAAGGCTCCTGTGGCATTGCATCAAGTGTGAGCAGGGTTATGAGGTAAGTTATGGAGAGTTTGTTGCTACTGCCACCACAAGTGACTTCTAATGCCAAAGCTCTATGTAGGTACTAACTCCTCATACATGGCCTATGTGCTAGAGGATGGGGGTAGTGGATACAGCAGAGTACCACTAGGCCATAGCAGTATGGATATGGAGTACATAGCAGTAATGTACGCCTTGAACGAGTACTTCCTAAAGTGGAACAAGGAATTGGATGCAAGGCAAGAGGAGATAGACAGGGAGACTGGGGAGTACTATCGAGTGGCTACTCCAGCACAGCAGACCCCAAGACCACTGCCTCCGCCAGTGATGGTGTGTGCATCTGATGAGACAGTAGTTGCACAGTTACGACATGAGTACTACATAGTTAGCAAGTCACTAAGGAAGCTAGCGCAGCAAGTTTGGCAGATGACGCAGAACGTCGAGGTCAAGTTTGAGTGGGTAAGCAAGGAGCAGAATCTAGCAAGGAAGTTGCTACTATGACCCGCTACCTCGTTGCCACTCCTAGCTACGAGACATTGGAGGGCGGAATGTACGACCCTCCAGAGTACGGAGCAGATGTTGAGGAGGTTGAAGCAGACACACCAGCCAATGCCAAGGCCGAGGCAGTCAGGCGTTGGCGCATCAAGGGGCCACTACGCTACTGCTACGATAAGAACCCATTCAAGGGCCTAGAAGTTATAGACATTGAAGAGCTAGAAGAGGAGGCTATAAGTGATTATCAACAACTCGGAGAAGCAGGTTCTGATGGAGAGGCGGGATATTGACTACATCCTGCCTCAGTACATCCGCAGCTACCTGTACTACACGAAGAACCAAGACCCAGAGGAGATAGTCTTCCCCATGTTCCACTCAGTACGGCACCCACTAAAGCCTACAGTAATGGTGCCTATCAGATGGGTGCCAGAGCTAGATATCCTGGCGCAGGAGATTGAGGCGGACGGCAGTAGTGTGCCTGAGGCGACAGAGGCACAGGTGGCAAAGGCAGATGAGAAGGATGAGGTGATACGGCAGTTGAGAGAGGAGATTGCCAACCTACTTGGCACTCCAAGTGACCATCCCGAAATCATACCTCCAGCACCCAGTGCCGAACGCCTACCTAGGCAGCCAGAGCATCCTGCCAGCGGCAGTCCAGACGAGATGCATCCACGCATTAAGGATGACCTGAAGCAGACCAAGGCAGACCTGCGGCCAGAAGCAGATATAGATGAGAGCAAGCAGAAGCCATATGATAAGAGGGTAAAGAGAGGGGCAGGAGGAGAGCCAGTAGTGGAGGAATAGGAAAGTGCTATTCACCGACTCCAATGAACCACAGGAGCTAGTTACTCTCCTGAGGCAGTCCTGTCCAGTAGTAGCAATACCTCTCAACCTAATTCACTGCTCTGACTACATGTTCGCCAACTATGAAGGCAAAAGGTTCCAGTTCAGTCGCAAACAGGCGGGGGAGTTGGTAGGCAATCTGGATGAGGCTGAGGACCAACTGCGGGACTACTACAATCAGGCGGAGGCGAACTTCCAGATAGTGGAAGGAATCATCAGCCCAACTCCTCTATACATGCAAGGCAAGGCCATTCCACTCAGTGACCACTCGGATAGTAGAGTAAGTAGCCGCGACCTAGGTGCCAAGCTATACTGCTACCAGGTAGAGCCAAGTGGATTCATTGAGAGAGGACATAGCTTCTCGGCTATTAGTGCAAGTATCCTGTATGCCTGGATACATAGATTGGCAGAGGCAGGCATCACCACTTACTGGACTGTGAACTGGACTGAGACTGCAAAGTTGTTGTCAGTCATCTACCGCAATGAGCAGAAGCCGCCTGAGGAGCACCACACACTGAAGAGAGTTATCAGGCCTCGGATACTGGTCAAGGATGCCGAGCCATTTATGAAGGCGATACTGTTTCTCTCCGCTGCATACAAGTTGGATATTGGAGAGAAGAAGGCAGCAGTGCTATTCGATAGGTTTGTCAACATACTAGACATGGCTATGGCAGATGTGAGTGAGATAGCTGCGCTGGAAGGATTTGGAAGTAGAACTGCTGAGAAGTTACTCAGTGCGCTAGGGAGGACGCTCTAATGTTTAAGGATAACTGGAAGTTCGCCCCAGGCTTTCCAAGAGATGAGAACGGCTGGATACTCTTCCCCTCCGATGTGGAGTACCGTAAGGAGATATTCCCACCAGAAGTGAACCAGCATAGTGCCAAGGCCAATGTGCATCTGATTCAGGCGTGCATAGACTATGTATCTAAGGCTGGAGATAGACTGCTAGACCCCTTCGGAGGGACAGGGACACTGATGATAGGAGCACTCGCAGGCAGAGATATAGTGCTTATAGAGATAAGCCTAAAGTTCCACGCCCTGCAACAGCAGACACTAGAGAAGTTAGAGGAGATAGCCCCAGGGGCCAGTAGCCATATCACACTCATCAATGCACCTTTGCAGGCTATCCTTCCAATACCAGACTTCGCAGACCACATAATATTCTCACCTCCTTATGCCTCGATTATGAGGTCAAAGGGGACTGACAAGTTGACGCAGGAGAAGACTGAATACGATATGGCGGAGTACAGCCAACATCCCCTCAACATAGGCTTGATGTCGGACTTCATCTGGGGCCAGGAGATGGAGAAGGTATACAAGAAGTGCTTCGAGACACTAAAGGCGGGAGGGACTATTACGGTCATAGTCAAGGACCATTATGAGAAGCAGAAGGGAGGCGAGAGGAAGCGGATACAGCTATCGCTATCTGCGTGGAGTGCGTGTCAGTTAGTAGGATTCAGGCCACATAGTTGGCTGAAGTGGAAGGCGCTAGGAAGTGTCTATAGTCACATCTACCGTGCTAGAGGGTGGGAGGTAGTTGATGACGAGGACATACTAGTATTGCAAAAGCCATAGGAGGAAGCATGGTACAGACACATTCCGCAGTTACAGAGTGCTGGTACTGCCATGAGACGCTCCTAATACTAATGGAGATAAAAGGACAGAAGTTTCATAGATGCAATACTTGTGGGGCTACAACAGTTGCACTACTGCCAAAGCAAGACATGCCCATACTACCCCTAGCATCTATGGAGTATCATAGGTGGCTAGGAGAGCATGGGCATGTAGCAAGGCATCCGTAGTGGGCACTTACTACAGCGGCTTCCCAGACGCTAACCCAACGGATAGATTCCAGTTCTGGCTAGACCGCCCACCATCTGCAATAGTGCTAGATGTAGAGACTATCAGTCTGGACGAGAAGCACCCGCTAGGTTTTGGAATTGCAGTCGGACCAGACGAGGCTTTCTACTTCGACTTGCAAGAGCCAGATGAGGACAAGCTCAAGGCAATTACTCCCTGGCTACAGGATATCAGAATCAGGAAGTTGGCCCACAACTGGATGTTCGATATGGCAGTGTTCCCACTGATTCCAGTTGTAGGGAAGACGCTAAACAGAACTAACCTTTGGGACACTAATGTGGCTGCGAGGCTGCTAGGATACCAGGAGACTGCACTGCCCATGCTTGCAATGGAGTTGTTCCAGGAAGAAATCGCGAGCGCCCAGGATATTCTACATAAGCACAGTGCCGAGACCATGATGGGAGTACCAAGGGCGGAAGTAGCTACCCACTGCCTGTCAGATGTCAGAATATGCTACAGGCTATATCTGTTATGGAGAGAGAAGATAGAGCAGCAGTATCACGAGTACTTCCAAGTTGAAATGAGAGTTATCCCAATACTCATAGACATGAGCATGAGGGGAGTAGCAATAGACCATGCAGCTAGGCAAGAGCTTGTAGAGAAGTACACAAAGGAGATTGAGTTCTATCGAGAACAGTCACAGGCTTACGGGATAGAGAATCCTGGGAGTGCACAGCAAGTTGGCTACATGCTAGGAAAGAGAGGCAACTTTCTCCCGTTGACTAGAAGCAAGAGGCAGTTGTCCACTAGAGAGGCAGACCTAGAGTTCTTAGACGACCCGATGGCCACAGTCATTCTAGGATATAGGCATAATTCCAAGTTCAAGAGCACCTACCTAGACCCTATGGAAGGTGCAGATAGGTTCTATACAGAGTACTACATGGATACAGTAGTGGGGAGATTGAACAGCAGGAACAGAAACATACAGAACATCCCAAAGGATGCTAGGTACATGATGCTACCTGACCACGGGGTGTTTACGACTGGTGACTACAGCCAGGAGCACCTTTATATTCTGGCACAGGTTAGTCAGGACAGAGATATGCTCAAGGTGATGTACCATCCTGACAAGAAGAAGAGAGACATCCACCTGTACACAGCAGAGAAGATGGGAGTGACTAGGCCATTAGCCAAGACGCTGAACTACGCAGTTGTGTACGGCGCTACGGCCAAGGTAGTCAGTGAGCAGGCGAAGATAAAGGATACTCGCAGATGCCAGAGGCTAATAGAGGACTGGTTCCGCACTTTCAAGGGTGCAGCAGATTGGATTAGAGGAGCGCAGGAGGAAGGACTGAGGACTGGGTGGGCACTACCTACTCTGTTCAAGCGCAAAATCAGGCTGCCGCTAGAGAATGATGATGCAATGAAGAGGAAGGCAGTTAACTATCCCATCCTCGGCAGTGATGGAGAAGTTATCAAGCGGGCTATCCTGCTGTGCCAGAAGAGAGGCTTGGGGCCTCCAGTAATGGCAATCACAGTACATGACAGCATCAGTTGGGATGGAGATGTGGCAGACAGGCTGCCAGTGGAGGAGCTAGAGCACATACCTGGATACCAGGTGCCATTTGAAGTAAAGCAGACGTTGAGATGGGAGTAGAGGAGTGAGGATATACGTTGCAGGCCCCTACACAAAAGGTGGTGTTGCAGTGAATGTACGTAACGCAATTCTAGCAGGTGAGGCACTTGTTCAGAAGGGACATACTCCATTTATCCCACACCTGACGCACCTCTGGCACATAGTTATTCCCCATGATGTGCAGTTCTGGTACGACTACGATATGCACTGGCTTAAGGAGTGCGATGCACTGCTACGCATACCTGGGGAGTCTATAGGTGCAGATAAGGAAGAAGCATTTGCACTTCTTCACCGCTTTACTGTCTATCATCACATAGATGAAGTTCCCCAGAAGACAATTACAGAAGTCAAGGGAGGCAGAGATGACTAGGGACGAGACTGTAGAGGCAATCAGGCAGGCACTTAGCAGAGACCGGACAATCTCCTGGCTCAGTTCGCTATTGCGAAAGTGGAACAGCCTCCAGGGATTCAAGTGTGGTTGGGATAATGTGCCAGAGAAGTTGATGCTAGTAGTCACAGAGCTGGCCGAGGCGATGGAGGCGTATAGAGAGAAGAATCCTACAGGAGAGACCATTATCCACTTCGAGGAAGAGCTTGCAGATGTAGCTATCAGACTGTTTGACCTGTGTGGAGGGCTAGGGATAGACCTGAGGAAGGCAATAGCAAGTAAGATGGAGAAGAACTTCCAGCGACCTTACCTGCATGGGAAGACACTGTAGGAGGAACCTATGAACACTAAGGATACTGCACTCAAGGCGATAGAACTAGCAAAGCATATACGCACTGAGGCCGATAAGTGTGAAGCTGAAGGTTTCCATGTCTCGGCCATATTGAAGCGAGACTACGCAGACAGCCTAGAACATGCTGCCAGGAAGTCGTTAGATAAATAAGAGGGCCAGACCCTCGACCTGAGCCTAGCCCTCAATAGGAGGCCTGCCTCCGCCGGCAGGCTATGTAAGTTGTTGGCCCATAGGGAGTTGTCTTAAGGAGGCAAGCACGTGAGATGGAAAGAATACATTAGGCAACTAGTCAGTATCGGCAAGCAAGTAGCAAAGTTTCGTTTAAGGAGAGCCAAGTCCCACGACCCGAACTTAGACCTCCACAGGAAGCATGGCCACCGTTAGCGGGTACAGTCCAGCTTACTGGTTAACATAACGCATTATCCAAACTGGTTCTGCTACCTTCACTATGTAAGTCGCTGACTCATCGGTAACTGACGAACGCTGCCCATAGTGAAGTCTCCTATCAACTGCTTCCTATCCTGCCAGATGGAGAAGACTTCATTCCTCCGCTCAGTAGCCTCAGTACGATAGCGGTCAGCCGTCAGCAAGTATGCACTGGCCTGTTCCGCGTAGGCAGATGCAGCGGCTTGGTACTGGGCAATCTCAGCAATTCTGGCCTCAGCCTCCCGAGAGAATCCTGCCGCTATAGAGACATAACCTTGCGCCTTGGCAATGTAGCGGTCTGCCTCGGCCAGATACGTCTCCGCCTGCCTCACAAAGGTAGCAGAGATAGCTATGTAGTCTTGAGACTCAGAGATATACTGCGCCGCCTTTGCTAGACGCTGAGAGCACTCAGTAAGGAAGTTACCAGATATACCTTGGTACTGAGCAGATTTCTGCAGGTAGATGTTTAGCTTCTCAATGACTGCGGATGCATTCTGGAAGAAGCCCACTGCTACCGCCACGTAGCCTTGGGACTGCTCGATGTAGGTACGCAAGTTGGCCAGACGTTGGACGGCTTCAGTCGCATAGGCCATAGCAGCATTTACACGAAGTTGGCCTTCCTGACCGTAGGTAGTGCGGAGATTCTCATATGCAGTAATAATCTCTCTAGAGGCGCGAGCAAACTCGGCGTACGTCTGAGGTGTTCGCTCACTCTCACCACCAAGAGTTACAGTGTTGAGGAAGGCATCTCCATCCTCCAGGTACTTCTTGATGCTAGGAGCAGAGGCACCAGCGGCGTAGTTCGCAGTACCCATATAGCTATTGAGCAGGGCCTTAGCGTCAGTAATGTCAGTCGCTGCTACTGCATCTGCATAGGCGTTGGCAGCATCGAGGGCAGTGTTGATGGCAGTTCGTAGAGCCACTATGTCAGTAGTAATGGCGGCTAGAAGGCCCGCCGCATCGGCGGCAGAGTTATTGTCGAGGTACTTCTTCAGGCCATTTAGAGCAGTATTTACAGCAGTCAGGTCGTCACCCATGCCTGCCAGCATACCAGCTGCATCTACAGAAGAGTTGTTGTCAAGGTACTTGATAGACTTGGTAAGAGCATCCTCCACGGCGGTGAAGACAGAAGTCAGGCTAGTTAGAACTCCTACCGCATCCACTCCTGTATTGTTGTGAAGGTACTTATTGGAATTGGTGAGAGCAGTCCCAGTATCAGTGAATACAGTAGCTAGGGCCGCCAGAGCTAGGACTCCAGCAGCATCGGCAGCAGTGTTGTTATCTAGATACTTCTTGATATTAGTAAGAGCAGTGACAAGATTAGCATGGGCGTCGCTGGCAGAGGTTAGAGTCGTGCCCATACTGGTCAAGGCAGTCTCGGCGGCTAGGTCCTGCTTCAAGGCATAGATGAGTAGTGCGTAGGCAGTAGCCGCCATCTCGATAGTCGGCTCCAGGAACTCTGGAATAGAGCCTGGAGTGTAGTCATTAGGCACCTGGTGTTCGGCGTCGTAGTAGAGGCGCAGATGGTCATGCTGACCTAGAGTATCCTGGGAGTCTGCCTCACCTCTACCCTCAATAACCAGGTAGCGACCAAAGATACTGGCGGGGACAAAGGACTGCGGCACATCACCCACTGGATACTCTACTCGCTGGAGACGGATAAAGTCAGCCAGAGCAGAGAGGTCTATTCCAACTTCATCCTTGGTATAGGAGATGAGGTAGGCAGTAGCAGCAGCTAGGCTCCCGCCTGCCTTTGGTTGTATCTTCCCATTGGAGTAGTCCATGATGTAGTCAGTGTTGCGAGCATAGGTAGTAGTGCCTGCCGCGTTCTCCACTGTTTCAGATGCCTTCTTGATAGGCTTGTAGGTCAGGCTGACCCAGGCGGCAGTAAACAACCCATAGCCAACAGATAGTGTGTCGGCGGCACCAGAGCCTGCGTTGGAAGTCATCTCGACCTCATAGACGTACTTGAACTCCTTCTTGCCTATGATGGTCTTGCTATCTCCTCTGCTATAGTGGAAGATTTCAGTCTGGGCCACCTCATCTCTATCCATACCTCGGATAGTGAAGGTGACGCCATAGGTAGAGTTGTTGGCATCCGTGATAGTCAGAGTCAGCACCCGAGGCTTGTCTGGCTGGCCCGCGATAGTCAGCAGTGCAGGCGCCGACACATTGATATCTGCCGCAGATACTATGGCAGCTAGGCTAGTAGTGGCAGGCGAGGTCCAGGACTCATCTGTCACAGTAGGGTCAATGACAGTCTCATACAGCTTCTCTCTAGGTAGGAAGCGGGAGAGGTCTGCCACTGCCCGCTCAATACAGCGGTCTAACTCCGCGTTGCTCCAAACCGCGCCGCTGTCCTTCAGGTCCAGGCGTAGGGCAGCCCGAATGGCTACTCGTGTCTTCCCACCCATCTGTGTTACCTCCTCAACTGCTCCCATATGCCCAGTAGAATGAATCTACCTCTAGCCCACCCTGCTACTGCTGCTGTTACTGAAGACCCCTGCTTCGCACTGCTCCGCAGCCCTTCCTCCCCCCTCCCCATATTGTGAATACTGTACTCCTACAGCTTCCGCCTGATTGTTACTGCAGCGCCTATGATTATGATGTCATCTGCGCCTGCGCCAGTTGTACCTTTTATCTCTAAGTAGTAGAAATGGTCATCATCTACAACTGTCTCATCATCTGGGTTAGCTACCGCATCTACGACTCCATCTGTAGTTACCTCCGAGATAGCGCCATTAGTGATGTCAGTCATAGTAATTGGGTCGGCCAAGTTCGCCTTGACCAGCTTGCAGTTCAAGACTACTAATGTCTCCTTGATTATGTTACCTTTCAGTATATAGGTCTGGATGACATCGCCTATCTTCAGAAAGTTTAACCGTATGTAGAGTTCCTCCAGAGTGCCACCTACTGGAAGGTGCGCGCCTTCTCGTGCCGCAACCCACTGGGCTGCACTAGTCTTATACTCAAAGCCATTGACCTGGAATGTTCTCTGCACATAGTCGGCAGTGCCAAGGTCAGTGCCCTCCACTGTCTCTACCTTCAGATTCATCTTGGCTGCAGTGATAGTATCGCCAGTAGCGACCGCTGTACCAGTACCCATATCTAGTCTCCTTCCTCCATCTCCCTATACTCCATACGCCGAAAGGCCATATCGGTGCGTTCCGTACTTTCCGGCATGGAGGGCAACTACGGTCAAGTCAATTTGACCTGTCCCAATAGTCCCTGGTGGCATGAAGAAGCTCCTCCGCTCCAGGTCATGCCAGTTGGTTCTATCTGCTCTAGCAGGTTGTGGTCTGCCAGGCTTTATATCTCTCATCTAAACAGCCCCTTTGTCCAGTCCCAGACACGTCTAGCTAGACTGGCAGGCGGCACAGGTGTCGGCTTTGCGACAACCTTAGCTCTCTCTATATGCGCCTCAGTCCCCGCCAAGTACTCTCTCCAAGTGGATGCTCGCCATACTCCTGCGTCCTGCCTAGCAAGAGTAGACTCTAGAGTTGGCTCAGATGAAGGCCACATCGAAGGCGGCTCCTTCCTAGGAGTAGGCCACATAGATGGGACTCCTTCCTGCCGAGGTGCGGGTACTGGTTCTCCAACTAGGCCAGTAGGCTCTATTACTCGCCGCTGTGTGAGTGGCGGTTCTTCCATACTAGGCCCTGGTGCAAAGAACTGGCGCTGAGGGGCCTCTTCTGCCGCAGACACTTCTCCTATGGTTATCTCTAGCCTATAGCTACCTGGCCTGTACACGTGACGGAGGCCAGAAGCTCTTACCTTCACTGTACTCACAACTGCCACTACCCCAATATGGTCGTACAACTCTATCTGGCAGTCATGAGGCACAACTAGCCTACCTGTCATCTCCTCATCTGCCATGCGAGCAAGAATCACTGCTGCCCGAGTGTTGGCATTAGCCTGGGAGGTAACACTAGGCGCTAGAGCAACTTCAGGTACATCCCCATATAGTGCCTGCTGTGCCGCGTCCTCGGCCTCAGCAGTTATTACTGCATTCCATAGCTTATCTGCCCCTTCATTGGCAAAGAGATAGAGATGGTTAGGAGTCTCTACATTTAGCCGACTAACAAACTCGTAGAAGAAAGGCTTCTGCGCCCTGTAGTAGGTCATGTCTAGCGCATCATCAGTTTCTGGATAGACGACCTCGAACTGCAATGATGCCTTGGGGCGCAGGAAGGAGTAGGTCATCTTTATCAGTGCGTAGACTAGCTCACCTGCGCTCTCAAAAGGCTGGAACTCATTGATGGAGAATGTGGGAATGTAAGTATCAATTACTCCATCATCATCTACTAATGCATTGAGAGTGAAGGCTGGAACAGTTAGAGCCATAATGTAGGCGATGAGGTCATAGACTGTCAGGCTAGCCCCACTAAATCCTGCCACGTACTCGTCATCACCTACTACCGCATCTGTCTTAGCAATGTAGAGAGGAGGATTGCCTAGAGCCAGAATCCTCTCATTTAGCTTACTCCACATGCCTTCTAGCTCTAGGACTAGTATCTGCCTACCAGCCAAGTAGAGTAGTTGCTGATGCTTCACCCAGAGGCGGGCAGTAGCGGCGTACTCATCTCCAGCACCAGTCGTGTCGCCATAGCCAATCTCTGTCCAGTAGCCACGCAAGTCAAACGCATCGAAGGCACCGTCATAGTTGTTGATTACTACAGTAGCACCATCAGAGTAGGCATTCTCCACATGGTCTATGAGTATGATGCGGCTGCCATAGGCCACAGAGTCAGTGCTGAAGTCGCGGGTAGTAAGGCCATCATAGCTAGTCAGGAGCATGTGGATGTAGGGCGACCTATAGCCTGCCGCCAGCTTCTGAGTGTCGATGAGAGTGGCAGAGACTGTTCGCATAGAGTTAACCGTCTACTCCCAAAGTGTTACCAAAGATACGCTCCCATGCCTTTGCCTCAATGCTCCAAGTCCCTCGCCAAGGCTTGTGACTCTCGCTAACGGCTTCTTGTATCTCATAGTGGTCTGCTGTCCCATCGGCGCGCAAGTGACGAGGATGCGACAACCTCGCCTTCCGCAGCGCAACTCCATCAATATCTTCACCTAATACTGTGATATGATTGCTCATTCTGCCATCTCCGCTATGATGAGCTTCACCTGTACCTCACCAGTACCAACCTTACCGCCTGCTGTACCAATGGTTATCCTATCCCCAGTGGCAATGAGTTGTTGGCTAAGGTCAGCCGTGCGGAGCTTCTTTACATACCCAAGAGATTTACTGACCTCGCTAGTGTAGGAGTCGAAGTAACTAGTGTCTGTTGTGCCGTCACCCTGGATACGCCCTATACGTATCGCCACGCCAGCATCTCCACTGCTGGCCTCAGTGTAGAGTACAGTATAACCTAGCAAGGCACAGGGCTTGTCGGCATGGAAAACTATCGTGTCAACTGCCGAAGCCGAAAGGTCAAGAGGCGCGATGAGTGCAGGCTCCTGATCTCCAGACAGTGCGGCAACATCTCCACTGCGTATATGAAGCGGAACAGTTAGGTTACCATGAATATGGTTGTTCTTAAGCGATAGGCTATCAGTAATGTTCTGCTGGAAGTAGATACCTCGATCTTGTGTCTTGCGACTTGTCACAAGAGCATTCGCGGCTACGGTATAGGTATTGGTAAGGTTGTTTACCATAGTCAGCGTATTAGTCTGGGTATTGATGGACGCAATGATATTACTTTCAGTATCAGGGGTATCGTCTGAGATAGTGACAGCCTCACCTAGCTCAAACTTGTCGTCGGCAGTCACCACCACATCTTTCTGTCCACTCACAGCGTCTGCTGTCAGAAGGGATGTAGGAGTACCCTTTAGCGCAAAGATATGACAGTTAGCAATCGAGATGCGCTTCAGGCGTGCCGTGCCGGTAGTAGCGTAATCCCCAATACCGTGTGACTTGTAGCCAGCAGTGGCATCACTGACTCCATTGTCTGAACACTCCACACCATCAATCACCACGTCTTGGATGTCGGGGTCTGTCCCAGACACGGGAGAGGTGTTTATTGCGATGCCATCCTCATAGTTCAGACGATATATGCCACCGACTATACAGGCACCGCGATAGGGAGTTAGCTCCCCCGCGCCGTTAACAATCCGCGCACCATCTCCCTTGTTCCGAAGGCCAAAACAGCCCAGTAACTGAATTCCTTCTGCCGCAAAGGCGAATCCAATCTGGTTCTCCACCGCTACGCAGCCTGTAAACACCCAGTAGCCAGAGGAGTAGGAGGGCATGAAGCCAGCCTCGGTATTGCCGTAGGCTCTAGCACCAGTCACACGAACTTCCAGTGCGTTGCTCCCGTGGACACCCTGCTCACCATTGGAGTCGAAGCGTCCGCCGATAATATCAAAGTCGCGCAGTAAACGTAATCCTAGCCCCTTAGTGCCAGAATCGTGGATGTAGAGGTCACGAGCAACACCTCGGCAGACCGAGATGAGATCTTCGTTCACTGAGGCGTTGATACGACAACCTGCGGCATAGGCGTTCTTAATCTCGACGCCAATCAACTTGATGTCAGTGANACCATAGAAGTCTAGCAGATGAGAGCCGCCCGCCTGATTAGCCTTGTTCCCGTTGATGATACCTCCGATAATCTCGATGTAGGAGTTCCCTGCTGCCTGGTCAGAGTTCTCAATCATATCATCATCAGTGTCAGCGGCTAGAAGGAGAATGGCCTGAAGGAGGTCAAGGCGAGTATAGGACGGCAACGTGATTTTGCCCATAGTAAAGTTCCCAATCAGTTGCACTGTCTCTATCCTCGTGCGGCTGGCAGTCAGGGCATCTATACCTGCCTGTAGTTGTACATCGTCGGCAACGCTATCTATGTAATCAGCGTACAGCCTAATTAGCGCAGGTGAGTCTGACGCAGCAACTACTCGTGTGGCTGTTCTAGGGGCGCTAGTTGGATTCTCTAGAGGCATAGCTATCCTCCTCCCCAAGTCTCATTAAGCTTCCTCCAGCAGGAGGGCAGAGCCTGTATGGTGTCCACCACTAGCACCAGCACCACCTGTCTCAGTCCACTCTAGATGGATGGTAGATGGGTGAACTGAATCACCAGTATAGTCGCGCCAGTAGAATATCTTATTGACATCACTTCTCCCATCTACCAAGACCATCAGTGCGTTCCCAGAGGCCCAACCAACGCGACTGACTACCTCCTGCACAGGACCTATGATAGAGGGCGAGTTGACATAGGCAGCCGAGGGCGCTAAGTTGTCACCAACCCAGGCTGCTGAGGCGGTAGTGCGAGTCCTACCAGTCACATTGGCTGTAGTGGCAAAGTCTGCCGCGTCATCAACATCCTCGCAGTAGATGTCGGAGTTGGCATCATCATAGCCATCTCCAGAGGCCATATAGACGCCAATATAGGCTACGTCAATCGTAGAGCCTTGGGCGATAGTCACACCAGTAAAGCGTATACCAGAGTTGTATCGAGAGTAGCCTACACCTGTATTGCTATCTGCCCTGTCGTTAGTGCTGCCAGTGGAGAAGCCAGAGCCTTGCACATCGCTCTCCTGAGCATCATCAAGTGTTGCTGCTACGTTCAAGTCTAGTGGAGGGTCTATGAGGAGTGGATAGGTCAGGCCAGTATCATCTAGAGCTAACTCTATCTCCCCATCTGTGATAGTGGCCTCAAGGTCCCGCTCCTCACCTAGTGCATCCCGCACAAAGGGCTTACGGAGGCGCGCTACTACCCGACCGCCTGCAAGTAGGTCAAAGCCCTGGCGAGTTAGTCCACGGCTCTCGAAGGGAAGATGCAGTGTCTTGATTCCTAGAGAACGATTGAGAATGAGTGAGACTCTAGTACTAAAGCGCACGTTAGAACTAAAGATACCTAGCCTACTGGCCACATGGAGCGAGAACTTCACTCTGCTAGGTCGTACATGGAGAGTGAAGGTAAAGTTGTCTCTATCCCATACCCAGTCGCCACCAACTTTGGAAGTCGGTGTGCCTAGTCCTGTCAAATCAGAAGGTTTGTAAACTTGAATCCATACATTATCGTTACCAGGTACTAGGTACACTCGCTTAGTGCCATCATATGCAAAGCGAACTACGCGAGGCATCTTAGTGAATAGAGCACCAGTCCCATCAGGCTCAGAGAACGTCGGGTCACAAGGTTGCATTACTCCTCGTGCATCTGGGTAGTTAATCCAACCCATACCGCCGCCTAGGATGAACTTACGAGGCCTACCCTCATCACCTCTATCCCAGACTCGATTGTTGAGAGACCAGCGTTCCTTTACTGCTCTCATAGTGGCTGCTTCCAGATGACTTTGAGGTAGGCTGAGAGAGTAACCTGCAAGTCAGTCTGCTCTGCCCGCCCATTAGACAGCCTGATACCTATGTTGCCGTCTATGTTAGTCACCTGTGCAGTTACATCGAAGACAAGTGGTGGAGGTCCAAGTGAGCCGCCCTCAATGTCTATCCGCCAGTCATTGTCTGCCATCTGCCCATCTGCAACAGCACCATTTACTAGGTCAGACGCGGCGCCTGCGTCCAGAGCTATCTGCCACTGGTTGTGAGTGGCAGTAGTACAGTCCAGAGCGTTAGTCCCCGCATAGGTGTTGTGAACAGATAGGAACAGCATGAGAAAGACTTTCTCAACCTGGGCGTCGAGAGTTGACACTAGCCCCTGAGCGCCACGAGTGTTGAAGGCTACAAAGTCCTTATCTGCTGCTGCGTTAGTCAGGCTCTGCAAGCTATTGACTACCAGAGGGCAGATCTGAGTAAAGCGCCCGACTTCAGCGATGGACGCTTCTATCTCCCCGATTGCAGGTGCAGATGTAGGATTATTCAGCGGCACAACTATCTCCTACTGGCTGGCAGACTCTACGCCGCATAGAACCTTGTTGCCTGACCCACCGTGGATGCAGTTGATTGCGGCGGGAGTAAGATTACCAAAGACTCTAGCCATCTCGAAACTGCCACCATTAGCGTTGAGCCTGATGCCTTTGTTGACAACAGCAGTTTCACCAAGGGCTAGGTAAACTACAGTGTCGGAGTCATTGATAACCAGCAGATACTCGCGGCTTGCCTTAGCTGCCACTGCCTCCGAAGAGGTTGTAGTGGCATTGTAAGTAAATGCTACAGGAGGCTTGATTGCTGGAGGCATGAGTCGTAGCTCCTTCCTACACTAGTCGGCTCTAGGAATAGGCTTGCCCCAGGCCTTTGCAGCCATCGAGTAGGCTTGGCCTGCTGCGGCCTTGGGGTCCTTCTCTTCTTCATCTATGAGCTTCTTGATACTCTCGGCAATCATCTGCCTGACCATATCAAGACTCATTTCAGGCATGATGCGTTCTACAGCAAGTGGCACAGTATCCTCCTATGCAGGTACTACGCTGGTCAAGATTCCTTTGGTGAAGGTAAAAGTGTAGCCACCAACGGTTCTGGTGCCTGTCACTCCAAGTACATGGTGGGCATCATCATCTGCAGAGTGAGTAGCGATGGCAGAATCAATGTCTGAGGTAGATGGTGGTGCAGGGTCAGTCCTTACCAGTTGCCAGCCTCCATCTGCAGGCTCATACCACTCTCTACTCCCATCAGGCATAGGCCGCATCCAGGTGTAGCGGTTGACTACGCCTGCGGGTTCAGTATCAGAGATGATTAGCCCACTTCCAGGCATTGGGTTCTCCTTATGCAGAGGGAGGCAGAGTTGCCAGTCCTGCCTCCCCTTGCCACTACTTCCTCCCCTTCTTCACGTGCGGCGTACCATCCGCGCCCTTGCCACTGGCAGGGTGGCCATCGGGAAACTTGGTATCAGGACCTTTCATCTTGCTTCTCCTTCTTGTACTTCTTGCCTCTGCTCTACCGTCCGAGCATCAGCATGACTTCCAGGTCGCCGTAGCCCGAGACTGTGCGGCCAGTCAGGAAGCCTATGAGTTGGTGGCCGCTGGATGGGTCATAGGAGGCGGCAGTGCCTATAGTACCGTCGTTGAAGTTGTAGAACACTGCCCGCTCGTGCTGCGAGTCTCCAAAGTAGGCGGTCGGAGTTATGATGCAGCGCCCCCAGGTCTGAATCCATGCGAAGTAGGCGCTGGTGAATCCTGAGGCCAGACACACGCCTAGCGCAGACACGTAGCCTACACCTTCTGCACCTAGCTGCTTCACCTGGCTATAGATGGACTTGTAGGCAGTCACTCCATCAGTGGCGGACAGGGCAGTCTTGAGTGGGTCGTCCAGGTAGACTCGGCAGTAAGTGCCGTTGCCCAGTTCGCTGCCTGCTATCCTGTACTCCACATAGTGGCCTGAAGGATAGACTGCCAGCATCCCATCCTCAAAGAAGTTCTCCGCATAGGCAGTGGCCTTCTCCAGGTCCACGTACTCGGCGCCTGCAGCGGCAGCAGTGTTGAGGTCTCCCTCGAAGCCGTCCACATCCTCCTCACCAGTAGCACCAGGCGCAGCGTTGGCATTACCTACCAGGCGGGCTAGAGGCGCACCAGTGCTAGTTGCCCCTGCCTTCCCATAGCGGAAGACTCTGCCGTCGGCATACTCCAGCCGAGTGTTCAGTGGGTAGAGTTGTGTCACAGACTGGGCATAGATGTCGGGGTCTCCCATGCTCCCCAGTCCACGCACACAGTTGGCCGGAAGCCACAGTGACTTGCCATTCCTGTTGATAACCTTGGCAGTTCTCTTTATGATACTGATAGCCACCTGAGTTTCTCCTTCTCTGCTTTACGCAGCGTGCTGCTTCTGCTGAAGTCAGCTACCTTTGTCCAGGTTAGGGCTAGACCGTCACTGCCGCATCGTCCACATTCATGATTCTGGCCAGGCACAGGCTGGAGGGCAGAATCAGAGCGCCGTAGTTGATGAGCCGTAGTCCGCCAGCATCGAAGTCCTCCAGTTCGGGGAATCGGACTATCTTGTAGAGGTCACCCTGCGCTCCACCTTCGATGTTGGCGTAGGCGAAGACTAGGCCAGGGTCAGAACCGTCCAGACTACCGCCACCTCTCTTGATGCCGAAGATG
>C687J35021_10000785_pt1 | contig 24326 bp, 14 predicted proteins | sample RifCSPhighO2_12_FD_35021 | JGI IMG/M metagenome (IMG submission 35021) | reverse complement strand
CTCGTCAATACCGTGGTCGCTGAAGGAGCGCTCTGATGAAACACGCCCGTATCCGTTTCCAGGGTGACATCCACGCCGTCACCGTCGAAGACAACAATGCCGTGCGCCTGGCCGACGGCCGCCTGCTGGCCGAAGACCAGGTCGAGTGGCTGCCACCGGCCAACGGCAGCATGTTCGCTCTGGGCCTTAACTATGCCGACCACGCAGCCGAACTGGCCTTCAGCCCGCCCACCGAGCCACTGGCATTCATCAAGTCGCCGGGCACCTACACCGGCCACAACCAGGTCACCTGGCGGCCGGACAACGTCGCCTACATGCACTACGAGTGCGAGCTGGTAGCGGTGATCGGCAAGCCGGCGCGCAACGTCAAGCGCGAGGACGCCCTGCAATACCTGGCCGGCTACACGGTGTGCAACGACTACGCCATCCGTGACTACCTGGAGAACTACTACCGGCCCAACCTGCGGGTGAAGAACCGCGACGCCACCACTCCGGTCGGCCCCTGGATCGTCGATGTTGCCGATGTGCCCGATGCGACCAACTTGAAGCTGCGCACCTGGATCAACGGCGAGTTGAAACAGGAAGGCACCACCGCCGACATGATCTTCGACATCCCCTACCTGATCGAATACTTCTCCAGCTTCATGACCCTGCAACCCGGCGACATGATCGCCACCGGCACGCCGGAAGGCCTGGCCGACGTGGTGCCCGGCGATGAAGTGGTGGTTGAAGTGGAAGGCGTTGGCCGCCTGGTCAACCGCATCGTCAGCGAAAGCGAATTCTTTGCCGCGCGCGGCTAAGCAAAACAACAAAGAGGCAAACAGCATGATCAAGCACTGGATCAACGGCCAGCAAGTCGAGAGCAAAGACAGCTTCACCAACTACAANCCGGCCACCGGCGAGGCCATTGGCGAGGTCGCCAGCGGCGGCGCGGANGAAATCAACCTGGCCGTNGCCGCNGCCAAGGAAGCCTTCCCCAAGTGGGCCAATACCCCGGCCAAGGAACGCGCCAAGCTGATGCGCAAGCTCGGCGAGCTGATCGAACAGAACGTGCCGCACCTGGCCGAGCTGGAGACTCTGGACACCGGCCTGCCGATCCACCAGACCAAGAACGTGCTGATTCCGCGGGCCTCGCACAACTTCGACTTCTTCGCCGAAGTCTGCACGCGCATGGACGGTCACAGCTACCCGGTCGATGACCAGATGCTCAACTACACCCTCTACCAGCCGGTGGGCGTGTGTGGCCTGGTATCGCCATGGAACGTGCCCTTTATGACCGCCACCTGGAAGACCGCGCCCTGCCTGGCCCTGGGCAACACCGCGGTGCTGAAGATGAGCGAGCTGTCGCCACTGACCGCCAACGAACTGGGCCGCCTGGCCATGGAAGCCGGCATTCCTGCGGGCGTGCTTAACGTGGTGCAAGGCTACGGTGCCACCGCCGGCGATGCCCTGGTGCGCCACCCTGATGTACGCGCAATTTCCTTCACCGGCGGCACCGCCACCGGCAAGAAGATCATGCAGACCGCCGGCCTGAAGAAGTACTCCATGGAACTGGGCGGCAAATCGCCGGTGCTGATCTTCGACGACGCCGACCTCGACCGCGCCCTGGACGCGGCGCTGTTCACCATCTTTTCGCTGAACGGCGAACGCTGCACCGCAGGCTCGCGGATCTTTATCCAGGAGACGGTGTACGACCAGTTCGTCGCCGAATTCGCCGCCCGCGCCAAACGCCTGATCGTTGGCGACCCGCAGGACCCGAAGACCCAGGTCGGCTCGATGATCACCCAGGCGCACTACGACAAGGTCACCGGCTATATCAAGATCGGCATCGAGGAAGGGGCCAACCTGCTCGCCGGCGGTCTGGAGCGCCCGGCCAATCTTCCAGCGCACCTGGCCAAGGGGCAGTTTATCCAGCCCACGGTGTTCGCCGATGTGGACAACCGCATGCGCATCGCCCAGGAAGAAATCTTCGGCCCGGTGGTCTGCCTGATCAAGTTCAAGGACGAGGCCGAAGCCCTGCGCCTGGCCAACGATACCGAGTACGGCCTGGCCTCCTATATCTGGACCCAGGACATCGGCAAGGCCCACCGGCTGGCCCGTGGCATCGAAGCCGGCATGGTGTTCATCAACAGCCAGAACGTGCGCGACCTGCGCCAGCCGTTCGGCGGGGTGAAGGGCTCTGGCACCGGCCGCGAGGGCGGCGAGTACAGTTTCGAGGTGTTCGCCGAGATCAAGAACGTGTGTATTTCCATGGGCAGCCACCACATCCCGCGCTGGGGCCTGTGATAAGGGCGGCGCACCAACCGATGCGCTATTTATAAAGGAAGGGGGCACGTATCCCCTTCCCCTGTGCCGGTCGTGCATATCGTCCTAACAACAAAGCCTCNCGAGAGGCCAACAGGAGAACCGCCATGGGCAAAGTCGCTCTAGCTGCCAAGATCACCCACGTCCCNTCCATGTACGTGTCGGAGCTNCCGGGTCCGAACCAGGGATTCCGCAAGCCGGCCATCGACGGTCATATCGAAATCAGCAAGCGCTGCCGTGAGCTGGGTGTGGACACCATCGTGGTGTTCGACACCCACTGGCTGGTCAACGCCAATTACCACATCAACTGCGGGCCACACTTCAAGGGGCTGTACACCAGCAACGAGTTGCCGCACTTCATCAGCAACATGGAGTATGAGTTCCCGGGTAATCCGGAACTGGGCCGTTTGCTGGCCGACGAGTGCAACCGCCTCGGTGTGGAAACCATGGCCCACCAGGCCACCACCCTGGCACCGGAATACGGCACCCTGGTGCCGATGCGCTACATGAATACCGACCAGCACTTCAAGGTGATCTCGGTTTCGGCGCTGTGCACCTCGCACTACCTCAACGACAGCGCCCGCCTCGGCTGGGCCATGCGCAAGGCGGTGGAGGAGCACTACGACGGCACCGTGGCCTTCCTCGCCAGTGGCTCGCTGTCACACCGTTTCGCTCAGAACGGCCAGGCCCCCGAGTTCGCCACCAGGATCTGGAGCCCCTTCCTGGAGACCCTCGACAAGCGGGTCGTGCAGATGTGGGAAAACGGCGAGTGGGAAACCTTCTGCGCCATGCTGCCCGAGTACGCGGCCAAGGGTCACGGCGAAGGCTTCATGCACGACACCGCCATGCTGCTCGGTGCCCTGGGTTGGTCCCAATACGACGGCAAGGCCGAAGTACTGACCCCTTACTTCGCCGCCTCCGGTACCGGGCAGATCAACGCGGTGTTCCCNGTCACGCCGCAGGATGGCTCCAGCATCCCGGCAGCGCAGGCTTCCAATCCGGCCGGCACCACCTCCAGCAGTCGGCTCTAGGAGTTTCCCATGCCCCATCTGGTTCTGCTCTACAGCCCCGACGTCGAACGTGACGTCAACGTCGGCAGCCTGTGTCGCGCCCTGGCCGACTGCATGCTCGAACAGCGTGACGAGGCCGGCAAGGCCGTGTTCCCCATCGGCGGCACCCGCGTGCTGGCCTACCCGGCAGCCCATGCCGCAGTGGCCGATGGCCAGGGCGACTACGGTTTTCTCTACGCCAACCTGCGTATGGGGGCGGGACGCAGCCAGGTGGTGCACAAACAGGTGGGCGACAACCTGATGCAGGTGTTGCGCGAGCACCTCGACAGTCTGCTCGCCCAGCGCCCGGTGGGCGTCACCCTGCAAATAGACGAAAGCCCGGGCCAGGTCTTCGATGCCAAGCACAGCAGCCTGCACCCCCTATTCAACAAAACTCTTTAAGGTAATCCTGCCATGCTTGACGCTTCCATCATTCAACAGGCCGCCGCCCGCCTCGACGCCGCCGAGCGCTCGCGCGAACAGGTGCGCCAGTTTTCCCTGGACTACCCGGGCATCACCATCGAAGACGCCTACGCCATTCAGCGCGCCTGGGTCGATCTGAAACTCAAGGGCGGGCGCAAGCTGGTCGGCCACAAGATTGGCCTGACCTCACGCGCCATGCAGGTCTCCTCGAATATCACCGAGCCGGACTACGGTGCCCTGCTCGACGACATGCTGTTCGAGGAAGGCAGCGACATTCCCTTCGAGCGCTTTATCGTGCCGCGAGTCGAGGTGGAGCTGGCGTTTATCCTCGGCAAGCCGCTGCGCGGGCCGAACTGCAGCATCTTCGATGTGCTGGAGGCCACCGAATGGGTAGTGCCGGCGCTGGAAATCATCGATGCGCGCATCCACCAGATCGACCCGGACACCAAGGTCACCCGCAAGGTGTTCGACACCATTTCCGACAACGCCGCCAACGCAGGCGTGGTCATGGGCGGCCGACCGGTGCGGCCGAACGACATCGATCTGCGTCGGGTGCCGGCGATTCTCTATCGCAACGGCGTGATCGAGGAGTCCGGCGTTTCCGCTGCGGTACTCAACCACCCGGCCAAAGGCGTGGCCTGGCTGGCGAACAAGCTCGCCCCTTATGACGTCACCCTGCAAGCCGGGCAGATCATTCTCGGCGGCTCCTTTACCCGCCCGGTGGCGGCCAGCCCGGGCGATACCTTCCACGTCGACTACGACCAACTCGGCAGCATCGCCTGCCGCTTTGTCTAGCCACAAACTGTAGGAGCGAGCTTGCTCGCGAAACGGTCTTACAGCCGATAGACATGTATCGCCTGCACCGACCCATCGCTCAAGTTCCCTCCCCCGAAGGAGCCCCAAAATGGAAATGCCCATCAACACCTTCAAGCAGCGCCTGCAAGCCGGCGAAGCGCAGATAGGCCTGTGGCTCGGCCTGGCCGATCCCTACTGCGCGGAGCTGGCGGCCAATGCCGGCTTTGACTGGCTGTTGATCGACGGCGAACACGCGCCCAACGACCTGCGCGGCCTGCTCGGCCAGTTGCAAGCCGTCGCCCCGTACCCGAGCCAAGCGGTTATTCGCCCGGTAATCGGCGATACCGCGTTGATCAAGCAACTGCTCGATATCGGCGCGCAGACCCTGCTGGTGCCCATGGTCGAAAGCGNCGAACAGGCTCGCGAACTGGTACGCGCCATGCACTATCCGCCGAGCGGCGTGCGCGGCGTGGGCAGCGCCCTGGCCCGCGCATCGCGCTGGAACAGCATCCCCGGCTATCTGGACAAGGCTGACGCGCAGATGTGCCTGCTGGTGCAGATCGAAAACCTCGACGGCCTAGCCAACCTCGACGCCATCGCCGCGGTCGAGGGCGTCGATGGCGTATTTATCGGCCCGGCCGACCTCAGCGCCGCCATGGGCCATCGCGGCAACCCCGCTCATCCGGAGGTGCAGGCCGCCATCGAGGACGCCATTGCGCGTATCCAGAAGGCCGGCAAGGCCGCCGGCATCCTCAGCGCCGATCAGGCCCTGGCGCGACGTTATCTGGAACTGGGGGCGAAGTTCGTCGCCGTCGGTGTCGACACCACCGTACTGATGCGTGGTCTGCAGACCCTGGCTGCCGCCTTCAAGGATGCCCCGGCTCCAACCAGTGCTGGCGGCGTGTACTGAGCCCGATCCTCAAGCATTCTCAAGAGAACGACATGAAACTCACCGATCTGAATCTGCTGCGCGAACAAGCCTATATCGACGGCCAGTGGGTCGAAGCCGACAGCAAAGCGCGCTTTGCCGTGACCAACCCGGCCAATGGCGAACTGATCGCCGAGGTCGCCTCCCTCGGCCAGGCCGAAACCGCCCGTGCCATCGCCGCCGCCAAGTCCGCCCTGCCCGCCTGGCGCGAGAAAACCGCCAAGGAGCGCAGCGCCATCCTGCGCGGCTGGTACAACCTGATCATGGCCAACCAGGAAGACCTGGCCCGCCTGCTCAGCTGGGAACAGGGCAAACCCCTGGCCGAGAGCCGCGGCGAAATCGCCTACGGTGCCAGCTTTATCGAGTGGTTCGCCGAGGAAGCCAAACGCGTCTATGGCGATGTGATCCCCCACGACAAGCAAGGCCGTCGCCTGGTGGTGATCAAGCAGGCCATCGGCGTGGTCGCGGCCATCACCCCGTGGAACTTTCCCAACGCCATGATCACCCGCAAGGTCGGCCCGGCCCTGGCCGCCGGCTGCACCGTGGTGCTCAAGCCCGCNTCGGAAACCCCGCTGTCNGCNCTGGCCCTGGCGGCACTGGGCGAGCGCGCCGGGATTCCCGCAGGCGTGCTGAACATCGTCCCCGGCACCGACTCGCGCGCCATCGGCGGCGAGCTGACCGGCAACCCGGACGTGCAGAAGCTGTCGTTCACCGGCTCCACCGGCATCGGCAAACTGCTGATGGCGCAGTGCGCCGCGACCATCAAGAAGGTCTCGCTGGAACTGGGCGGCAACGCGCCCTTTATCGTTTTCGACGACGCCGACCTGGATGCCGCCGTGCAGGGCGCGCTGGGCTCGAAGTTCCGCAACAGCGGCCAGACCTGCGTGTGCACCAACCGTTTTCTGGTGCAGAACGGCGTGTACGAGTAATTCAGCAAGCGCCTGGTCGCCGCGGTAAACGCCCTCAAGGTCGCCCCAGCCGGTGAAGACGGTGCCCAGCAGGGCCCATTGATCAACGCCAAGGCCGTGGCCAAGGTCGAGGAGCATATCGCCGATGCGGTCAACAAAGGTGCCAAGGTACTCGCCGGCGGCCAACCACATGCCTTAGGTGGCAGCTTCTTCGAGCCAACCGTGCTCGGCGATGTCACCTCTGAGATGCTGGTAGCCCGCGACGAAACCTTCGGCCCACTGGCACCGATCTTCCGTTTCGATACTGAAGCGGAGGCCATCGCCATGGCCAACGACACCGAGTTCGGCCTGGCCTCCTACCTCTACACCCGCGACCTGGGCCGAGCCTGGCGCGTCAGCGAGGCGCTGGAGTACGGCATGGTCGGTGTCAACGAAGGCCTGATCTCCACCGAGGTCGCGCCCTTTGGCGGCATCAAGCAGTCGGGGCTGGGCCGCGAAGGCTCGCATTACGGCATCGACGACTATATCGAGCAGAAGTACATGTGCCTCGGCATCGGCTAACGCGCATATCGGCTGAAACTCCACCCTTTACGGCTCTTAATGAGCCGTTTTTTTATTCAGCCAACAGGACAGGAATATGCAAAGAAACCGCCTCATCGCTGCCGTGCTACTCCTTATACAAGCCTTCAGCACAACTGCGACCGATCTCGACGCGCCCTTTCGCCATCAGCCTTTGATACGCTTCGTGCCCGACGTATAGTTAGTAACTGGACTGCACCCTTTGATCTTGTAACGAAGCCGGAGCATCGGCGGTGGGAAGATCGGGAAAACTCACCTGGCAGCGAATTCCGCCCGGTATCAATCCTTTGTCATTTTTTATTTCCAGGCGTGCGCCGAACATGCCGCTGGCGGCATCAAACACGCTGTCGACAATGGTCACCGAGGCATGCTGGCTGCTCAAGTCGCCTTCAGGCTTCACGGTTCCGACCATGCCTACGNGCAACTTTCCATAGACTGAAAGTGGTAATGCCACTTCCACCAGTAGGGGATNGATTTGTGCGATNTTGAGGATGGGTTTTGGACCCGTGCCTGACTCGGCAAGATCCCCAGGATTCAGCAGCCTGGCAACTACAACNCCGGTCAGCGGACTACGCAAAGTNCGTTGATTGAGCAGGTTCACCGCATGTAAATAATCCTGCTTNGCCAGCTCCTGATTCTCCATTGCATCATGAAGCTCAGCCTCGGCAACGTTTTTTTCCGCCACTGCTTCATCGGCNACCTGCACCGATATCATGTTCTTTTCCTGTAACACCTGGAGGCGGCNAAGATTCTTTTTGGCCAATTCGAGACGGCTCTTAGCGGACTTAATCCGACCNTTCATCTGCGCCCGGTACTTGGCTATGGCCACCGCTGATTTTTGCACGCTGGACTCCAGCACCACCAGGGTTTGACCCGCNGCAATCGAATCCCCGCGATTAACCAGAACCTGCTCCAGCAAACCATCAGTGGGGCTTCGCAGCTCCACTGTCTGAGAGGGCTCAATCAAACACTCAAATGCATCGCCCGATGCATAGAGTGGCTGGGTCAGCAGTAGCAACGCAGCGCAGCAGCAACCGCTTCGCAATGAAATAACTCGTTGTTTAGCACTCACTCGCCTCTCCCAGAGAAAGCCAACACCTGGTTTAACCGCTTATCCTGTGCCATCGTTTGCCGGCGCACCTGCTCACTTTTCCGCTCAGCCGAAGATTGCGCCAGCCGTCGCAACAACCAGCAGCTTAAAGCCGGAAGCCCCTGCCATTGCCTGGCCAGTTGGCGAACCAGAGCCGTGGCACCGGCAGCATAGGTGGTAAAGATTTCATCCTCCAAGGAGACCACCGCCTGGCAACTACCCGGATCACCCTGGCGGCCACAACGGCCAATTAGCTGCCGATCAACCCGCCGCGACTCGTGGTATTCAGTGAGAATCACATGCAGGCCGCCCTTCTCCGCAACCCCTGGGCCCAGTACGATGTCTGTGCCCCGGCCAGCAATATTGGTCGCCACCGTCACCCGCCCCTGCAAGCCCGTGTGGGCAATTACTTCAGCTTCGCTGGCGTCCTGCTTGGCATTCAATAACCCATGTTCAATACCGCGCTGAGTCAGTACGGCGCTGATACTTTCTGACGCCTTGACCGAGCGCGTGCCAATCAGCACAGGTCTGCCCTGCTGAACCGCCAACTGCTGCACCTGATCGGCCACCAGCGCCCACTTATCTGCCGCGCTTGTGCATACACAAGTGCGCAGCTGAATGCGCCGTGACGGTTTGTTCAACGGCACGCGGGCACCGGCCAGGCGGTAGGTTGATTTGATCTCGCGGGCGACTTCAGTGGCAGTACCAGTCATCCCNGAAAGCCTGATATAGCGTCGGAACAGGCGCTGATAGGTCAACCGCGCNAGGGTTTCACGGCGTTCGGTAACCTCGCAGGCTTCTTTGGTCTCGATCAACTGATGNAGGCCTCTTTCCCAGGACCGATCCGGCATCACCCGGCCNGTGGACTCATCAACGATTTGCACCTTGTTGTCGGTGACCACGTACTGTTGGTCCCGTTTATAGAGCAACAAGGCACTCAGGGCCTGGTTCACCAACTCTTCCCGGGCACGGATCGAGGTCCAGACACCGCCGAGCGCTCTTGCGGCCACAAAGTCCGCAATCTTGTCCCGGCCTGGTGCCAGCAACAGAGTGCGACGCTCGCGGACTTCCAGCACAAAATCAGTCCCCGCATCCAGGCCACCAGTCAGTTCAAGGGCGTGACCATAGTCCTGGCTGTCGTCACCTTGCCTGACCGGCAGAGACAGGATAAGCGGCGTACAAGCCTCATCAATAAACACGCTATCGGCTTCGTCGACTATGGCGAAATACAGCCCGCGCAGTACCAACTGTTCATCACGTACGGCCTCACCATGCAGGCTTTCCAGAGCCAGATGCAGGCGACTGCTGCGCCGCGACAGCACCAGACCGTCACGCAAGTAATCGAATGCCAATTCCTTGTTGGTGCCGTACGTGATGGACTGGGCATAGGCCGTGCGCCGCTCGGGTCTGAGCATACCTTGAACTACGGTGCCGACACTGAGACCGAGAAAGCCATAGAGCGGCTCCATCAACTGTGCGTCGCGCCGAGCCAGGTAATCATTCACGGTAATCACATGCACGGGATACCCCGCCAGGGCCACAGCGCAAGCCGGCAACGTGGCAGCGAAGGTCTTGCCCTCACCAGTTGCCATCTCCACCAGACGGCCATCGAGCAAAGCCCAGCCGGCAATAATCTGCGATTCGTAATGACGTCGCCCCAAGGTTCGCGACGCGGCTTCGCGAATCAGGGCAAAGCACTCGCCGACCAGTACCGAGGTAAAGCCCGAGCGGCGCAAACGCGCGCCGATCTGCCGGGCAAGCTGGCGCAACTGGTCATCGTCCAGGGTACGCAGGTGCTGATCATGTTTATTGGTCAGGGCAATCAAGCGCCGTCGTCTTAGAGGGGAGCTGCGCGCCTGGTCATTGATCGGCGCAATCAAGCGGGCATGCAGAAACTCAGCCACACGGTCATACCACCGGACCTGATCTTCAGCCCGCTCGGGATAAGGTCGCGTAGCTGATAACTCGACGGTATCAGCCAGAATATTGGCTCTGCTCATGCCCTGCCTATAGGTTGAAGTGTGATAGGAATAGCAGACGAATATCGCGGTACCACTGCGTTGCCAGCGGCTCCATTTCGTGGCTGAAACGCACATAAACCCGCTCACCCCAGAACACCTGATCAGGGTCTTCTTTGAGCTCGACATCAAACTGGAACATGCGCTGCATGGTTTTACCGCCGTCGCGGTCCCGTGGGTCCATCACGACTTTCCCGCCCCCTTCCTGTGACAGGGCCAGGCTCGGCAAACTGTCCGTGCCTTCCGGAGCAAAACGCACGATGGTGCCCGTGGCCACTCGGTCCGGTCGGTGCACGTGACGCACCGCTACCTGATCGGTGGCCAGACGCACNCNGTCCACCGCNATCTGCTCGACCACTACCCGAACCAGTGGTCTGCCCCGCTCGACCACATAGCCCAGTTGCTCGCCTTTGCGGTAGAAGCGCCCGGGAAAATTTTCCGCTTGAGGTAATACAAATACGCCGTCGGTTTTGGCCCGCACCACCAGCCCTGCCAAGCGCTCCTGAGCCCGATCCAAACTGGCCTGTTCGGCAAACAACTGCTCACGAATTAAATTGGCCCTGGACTTGTCCGCGACAAACTCAGCGCCGTACATGGCCTTCAATTCCGCCACCTTGGCTTGCCCCAAGCGCACCTCGGCGTCCAAATCTGGGTCATCGGATTTGAGCAGTGCATCGCCCTTGGCCACTCGGGTGCCAGGCGTCACCAGCAATTCGTCGATAAAACCATCAACCCCTGCGCGCACAATGGCTTCATCGGAGAACCAGATCACCCCTTCTGCATCTGAACGAAAAGGCATGGGCACCAGCAGAATGAAGGCCAGCAACACCCCGANAAAACCACTCGTNAGGGTGATAGCCCGGGACCGTTTCATGCTCAAGGCCGGGCTGTCGAGCAGGTACTTGATAGCTTTGCCTAGGGGCATANAGAGCATTGAAAAAACTGCCCAGATCGCCAGCAACACCCCCACCACCAGNTAATGGCTGGCCACAAACAGGGCAATGGTGATGGTCACCAGAATCCGGTANAGGGTNGATGCAGGGCCATAGAACAAGAACCAGGCTTTCTCGCCGCGGGTGGCATGGGGTGACTCGGCATCGGCGACACCATAGACGTACCGCCTCAGCAGGTATTCCCAATAGTGCAGCGCGCGGCCTGCAAGATTCGGCGTTTCGATCAGGTCAGTCAGAATGTAGTAGGCGTCATAACGCAGTAGCGGGTTGCCGTTGAACAGTAACGTGGTTACCCCGGCGATCATCATTACGTTGAACATCACCGCACGTATAAAGCCCGGTTCGATCACCAGCCACAGGTAGAACGCCAGCGCCGCCAAAAACAGCTCAACCAGCATTCCGGCAGCAGCCACCCCGGCTCGTTGGTATTTCGACTTGAACGCAGTGGCGGCCGAGGCGTCCACATAGGGTACGGGCATCAGCACCAGCAGCATCAAGCCCATGTCATGCACTTCCCCCCCGCCAGCCTTGGTCGCCGTGGCATGGCCAAGTTCATGCAAAACCTTGATCACCGGGAAGACCAGCCACATCAACAGCAGGTTGTCGACCGCCAGCACCCGATCAGAAAAGTTGTTGGACAGCTCATCCCAATGCGGCGGCACCATCACCAATGCCGGCACCACCACCAGCAACCAGACCACCCCGCCCAACCGGCTCCACAGCAAGCGGATAAGTCCAGGGAAGCGATTCAAGAAGGCATCGGGGTCCCAGAGGGGAATACGCAACGACATCGGGTTCATATAGGTGCGCCTGAGCTTGGCTTTCTCCTCTCGCTCACCCCGGTCGAATACCTCACTGGCGTCGGGCGTCACATCGCTTTGCAGCAGGTCAGCGTTATGCAACTGGCCCAACAGATTGATGATTTCATCCTGGGTCGGCGCGTCATCCCCCAGGCGTTTGTTGGCCAGCTCCCAGAGATTCTCCACCGTGCGCTGACCATCCATTGACGCAATGATCAGACGAGCTGCCGGGCTGAAACGATGCACCCGGTTGGAAACCGGGTCCTGCAGCAAGTACCACACCTGGTTGCGATAGCGATGCCGATGCAACTGCGCATGGGCACGCAGCTTGGGTTTCAGCGCGGCCACCCGGTACCAGGAGCTGCTTAGCAGGGGGGCAGTCATGGCCGCCATCCAGGCTTACGGGCCATCATGGCATCCACTTCCAGGACCACAAACGGAACCAGTCGAACAGGCTGTGGGTGAAAATCCAGATCAGCTTGCGCTCGCCCACCGATACCTTGCCGACCCCTTCCATACCAGGGCGCAGCCGCTCGGAGGGCTCATCAATCTGCGCCTCCACCCGGAAATAGTTGCTGCCATCTTTGGAGGTCGCCACAGGCGTCACCTGCTTCACGGCAAAGTGCATGACGTTGTATGGCATGCCCGACAAAGCCAGGCTACCCAGCTGGCCGACTTCGATCTGCGAAATATCCCGCTCGTCGACATTGAGAATCACCCTGTACGAGTCCAACGGGGCGACTTCGAACAGCACCTTGCCTTTTTCCACCGGCGAGCCCAATTGCTGGCTCAAATCACCGGACACCACAACACCATCAAAGGGTGCCTTCAGCGTCGCCCGCGCCAGCCGCTCTTCAGCCAGTGACAACTGCGCCTGGGCCTGGTCGATCTGGGCCTGCGCGATACTCATGGCCGTACGGTCTTGCTGAGCCAGGGCCTGCCGGAATTTTCGCGCCGACTGCTCGCGCTCCGAAGCCCAGCGGATGCGGTCCAGTTTCAGATCACGGTCATCCAGACGGGACAGCACCTGCCCCTTGGCTACCGTATCCCCGGCGCGCACCTGGCTTTCGGCAATATAACCATCGAACGGTGCAGCAACCGCCCGCTGTAGCGAGCCCTCCAGTACAGCCTTGGAAGACACCCGGTAATCCGTTTCGAACAGGCTAAAGAACACCACCAGCATAACCACCAACAGCGCCAACAACTTGACCCCGGGGTGGCGCGGCCCGAACAGTGCTTGCGCCCCGCGACCGCAAGTTTCACGCAAGCGCTGCCAACTGCTGCGCTCATTCTGTAACTTGAGCCAGAGAATCGGCCCAAGCAACAGCCCTACGGTTTTGCACAGCATGACCTCTTCGTCACTGAACGGCTCACCGATCGAGCGCTCCAGCGTTATCACGCCCACCACTTGACTACTCTCGATCAGTGGCACGGAACAGATGGCGATATCTTTTTGCTCGGCGGCCAACTCAGCGTGAGCCAACAGGCCTGGCGCATCGTCATCGGCCAGCGGATAGACAATTGCCATATCGAGATCAAGCACCTCATCCATGGCATCGCCAATGCGCCGGACCAGGTTGGTCTTGCGATCAAACTTAGCCGTGTTCGAGATAGCCTTGACCTCTATTGAGCCAGACTGCTCACAACCTAGGCTGGCCCGATCACACTGCAAACGCCCACCCAACTCATTGACCACCGCCAGGGCTGAAGCTCCGAAGCGGTATTCCTGTAGAGCGGTAGCGACTAGATCCGAGGCAATAGACAACCGCTCCAAGCGCAATGCATTGGAACTGAGTTCCTTTTGCCGGAACTGATCAATCAACCAGGCNCNGCCCCAGTGCAGTAAACGCAATGCCGCCTGCAATTGCTGCTCAGAAGGATCTTCGATATCNAGTATCACGGCACCGTGCAGCGTGCCTGACACTTCAATGGGGTAACCAACAAANGCCGACTTGATAGCGCTGCCGCTACCCTTGTGCGCCCANGCCACTACACCGCGTCGCTCCTTGAGCGCCTGTTCTGCGGTGGGCCCCAGGTATTGCATGTTACGACTGACATCCGGCCATACTGCTGCGGCACTGTAAGNCCCCTCCTGGTCCGGCCCAAGCACCAGCANTGCACCATCGACCCCGGCAATCTGAGGACAGAGAACCGCCAACCAACTGGCCCAGAACTCATTGGCATCTGCAGGCGATACAAAGCTGGTCCAGGCAGCAATCTCTGCCTGAGTGCGATCTTCATGAAGAAAGGATGCGGCGGCCACACAATCGCCCCTTATTGTCTTAAATGTGAACCATGGCTGGCTCATCTGATTATTTAAGTATTTGGTGCAAGAAACTTAGCGTTTCCGGTCGAAGTGCGGAGGGTTAAAGCTCGCCCCAGTAACCTGAGCCTTAACAGTTGTGATTTGGTTGCTAATAATGGGTAGGCACAGCAGCGAACCGCCCATGCCATATGCCCCCGCAACCACAGAATACGGGGGCGCAACGCTGAGTTTCAGCCCTTTCGTTTACCTGCCTTGGCAGTTGCAGCGGCAGGCTCTGCTTCGGCCGCGTCGGCGACCGGCTCGGCAGTCCCGTCAGCCTTGCCGCCATGGATCAGCACTAGACGATCCTTGACCCCATTGAAGTTGCGCATGGATTGCAGGTGCAGGTAGATCAGTTCCAGCTGATCGGTGCCGGCCAGCTCAGACAGCACCTCCCCTGGCAAGGCATTCAGCTTTTTGCGATTGACCACCATAAAACCGTTAAGCGACATCTTCTCCCCCGAGCCCAGGGTGAAATGCGCCTCCATAGGTTCGAGCAATTCAAGCTCAATCAACTTCTTGCAGAACTGCTGCGTCAGCAAGTGCTGACCGCGGTACTCCTGCAAGAACTTGAGAACCCCGTCGACATAAGGCGATGGCTTACCATCTTCGCCAAACAGTGGCTGGCCGCGACCTTCACTGTTTAAGCCAGGGAACTTCTCATCAATGCACAGCGTGAAGGTCTGCTGATCCTCACTGCTGGAAAAGACAAAGGGGTAGCGCCGCACAAATGCCGGAATGTACTTGGACTGCCACTCACCTTCCTTGGACAGAAACAGGTTCTCGTTGCCCCGCACGCCCAGAATCACAGCCGGCGTCACTGTCTCGGCGTTGCCGGCAAAGACGATGGCGTAATCGGGGGACGCCATCGGAAACTCAACGGCCATCAAGGGCAGTGAGTTGATATTGCGCACAAACGAGTAGTCCGACCCCACTTCTACTGAATGGCCGGCATGACGTCCACTATTGACCGGTACTGCCGTTTCGTAAATCAATTGCTGAGTTGTCATCTAAAAATCGCCTTTTTTGATTTATTTGACGCTTCGCTCTGAATTGCCTACTTCTGGCCGACCTTGCAACCCATCGGAACATGCACTTTGAGACTAGCATTGGGATCGCGATGCCCCTGACTTTCTCCACCATTTATGACGAAGTCTTCCAACCAGTTTGCAGACTGATCCACATCGTTCAACTTGATCGGGTTAAACGTGCCCGCAAAGNGCTTATCCCAATTGACCTTCGCTGNAGCCGAAGCCTTAGCATGAGGCTGCGCTGCGGCCGTTTGCACAGACGCAGGCAGTTCATTTGCGACAACTGCCACTACCGGATCAAGCAGACGGCTGCCAGCCTCTAGGCTTTCACTCATAAGCCCTAGATCACCGTGCTCCAGCCCTACCGCATGGCCCAGTTCATGAGCCAGGACAGTGAGCAGATCCATTTGCCCTTGCGCGGTGGCATCAGTCGCCGTCAATGCGCCGGAGAGAAGCGCATATTCACTGTCATCGCTAGGGGTCGGGTCGATAAACCAGCCGTAACCGGCGGCGTTCACATCGATATAAAGCACGCCATCGCGGTATTCGCCCAAGGCTTGCCCAGCCAGATCGGTCACTTCTACCTCGACACGCTGCATGGCCGCTAACAGGTTCGCATCCAGGGTCAGGGACCAGCGCCGGATCGCTTCATCGACAAGGGGTTGCAATTGCTCTTTGCTGACCGCAACGGCTTCGGCCCCATCATCGGTTACAGGCTCTGCCGCCATCAGATTACTGCCCTGGCTCTCAGTGGCCAGACCGCCCGCCTTGATGGTCATGCTGTCGATAGCAACCGCACCACCCTGCACAAACACCCCAAAACGCCCATCAACCGTCACGGCGTTGTAGACAAAGCCAACTATCGCTTGACCATCAAGGGTGACGCTGACAGTCGAACCATGGGCCGTAATGCCCAACGTATAGTCCTTGCCCGCCTGCAGCGCTGCATTGCTGACGCTCGCATCAATAACCCAGCGACCGCCTTCACGGTGACCGATCAGGATCTGTTTGGTCTGCACATCAATGGCGACCCACTTGTAGTCGGTGTCACTGTACCGATCGAACACCAGGCCGGCGCGGCCGGTGGTATTGAGCTTGACACTCAGGTCAATCAGCCCGCTCGGGGCCAGTTTGGTTTCGCCATCAATATTGGCCAGGCTGACCAGCGTGTCGCCGCTTGAAGCTATCCCCACATAGTGCCCGCCGACCAGGTTGAAACTGCCACCGCTGACATCACCACCGCCACTGAACAAGGCATTGCTCGGCCCGGAGAATTCGTCGCTACTGGAGGTGGTGCTAGCCAAAGGAATTACCAGCACCGACATATTGTCCATGGCACCGCGGGCGTTGTTGGAGCCAAAGCCCACCAGCCCCCAGTTCAGCCCATAGCTCCAGCCATCGTCCACAGTCGGTTTGAAGGTGTAGCTAATGGTGGTTTTGTTATCAATCATCAGGGTGGCAGTCAGGCCGTTAACTGAAAGCAGCAGGTTGTACCAAGTGTCATTCTTCAGGCCGCCCTTGACCGAGCTCTGGCTCAAGACATGCCATCCGGTAGCATCACGCTGGCCCATGACGAACTTGTTGGTAGAGACATCAATGCCGCCAAACTTGAAGTTGGTGGAGCTCTGGTAGTCAAAAATCACATAACTATTGGCATCCCAGCCGCCCGTTGGCTTGAACGCTTTGATGCTGACCGTCACTTCGTAATACGTCGGCAGGAAATCACCGATATTGAAGATCGCCACGGCATCGTCGTGAGCCGAAATGGCAGAGACCTGTAACGTGCCGCCGGACGCGTCCCAGACACCACTGTCAGCGGCCAGCGCTTGCTGGGTGCCGTCATTGAAGTTGGCTGTGCGCAGCACATCACGCTTGCCACCCGGGATGTTGCCGGCCTGAGGATCAGCCGGTGCACCGGTCTGCGACTGCCAGGCGAAGTCCTTCTGCCGCACCAGCCCCAGCTCGCCAGCAGGCTCACCATTGCGGAAGGCCTGACTCGGATCACTGTTGGTATCGGCAAAGCGGGTCGGGTCAGCACCATCGCTGGCCGACAAGGTATAGAGGAACTCGGCCAGTTGCGGCTGCAAGGTACGGCTGACCGTGGCCATGCCGAACGGCGCGAACGGCACCAGGTAGGAGTTGAACTCACCCACCCAGTCGATCAGGCGGTCGCCGCCGGTGTTGGCAATCAGCACATCGCGGCCAGCACCACCAAAGGCGCGGTCTTCGTAGCTAGGCTGGGTATCCGGCTGATCATTGCGCAGGGCGTTGGTGTCCTGATTGTCGTCGGCATTCATCAGGTCATTGCCGAAACCGCCGTACATGTTGTCGCGCCCGGTGCCGCCCACCAGCCAGTCGTTGCCGGTATCGCCAAAAATGCGGTCGTTGCCGTCGCTCCACGCCTCGGGATAACCCGCAGCGCTCTGCCCTACTGGCTTGGGATTAGTACCCGCTGGCACATAAGTGCCCTCGGTGGTGGAGAAGTTGAGGAACCAGGCAAAGCCGCCGGTATCGCTCTTGTTCGCCGTGCCATCGGCATTCAGGGTAATTTTGCGCAGCGGGTCGTACTCGTCATACAGCGCGAACTCACCCGCACGGCGGGTGCTGTCGTAATGCCAGCCATCCGGGTCTTCCGGGTTGTAGCGCAGCACATCAACCGGGTTATAGGGGTGGGTGTAATCGCTGCGGGCAATACCCGTCAACACACCACCGGCACCATAGACCTGGGTGTAAGCCTCGGCCAGCGCCTCGCCGCCGAGAATCGCGTCATCACCCGAGCCGCCGTGCAGCCAATCGCTGCCCAGACCACCGAAAATAATGTCGTCGGAATTATGCTCCAGCGGCAGCCCCTGATCATCCAAGGCCTTTTTACTGGCCGTGGTGAATTCGTCGGTCATACCGTTGAAGTCAGGGTCAAAGCTGAACGGTGTGATATTCACCGACTTCTTCAATTCCCCGCCCACGTTAACCACAGCCTGTTGAATCGAACCCGGTGTGGCGATCGACTCATTGATCATGTTGCCGTTAAAGGTTTTGGTGTCGCCGTTATCTGGCAGGAGCGCGACTACACCATTCAGGGCTTCGCCATAGGTGGTGGCATTGCGGCTGGTGAGGATACGGCCATCGTCACCGATTACACCGTCATCGCCGGTGCCGCCGCTGATCCAATCGTTGCCGTAGCCGCCGATCAGGTCATCGTCCTGGCCTTCGCCAAACAGCACGTCGTTGCCTTTCAGGCCATAAATCACATCATCGCCGGACTCGCCGTGTAGCTCATCTGCGTTGCCACGGTCGCTGCCCGCTGCGCTGCTGAAGTCGATGCCGCCTTCGTGGTAGTCGAGGAACTCCACCGCGCGCACGATAATGCGGTCATAGGTAGCAGCGTTGCCATCACTGCCGTAGCCCTGCGCCGCCGAACCGTAGGTGTCGTAGTTGTAATTGAGAAAGCCACCGGTGCTGGTCACGCCATTGGCGTAAACGGTATCGATTGCGCGCTGCGTTTGGTTGACGCCCACCAGGCGCAGAATACGGCCGTTGTCCCCCACCAGGGTATCGGCGTCATGGGCATGGCCACCGGCTTTGGTGAGAATCAGGTCATCGACCAGCGAACCGGCACTGCGGCCTGTGGTTGCATCGCCAATATCGTTGCGGGTGATGTCGGTGCCGGCACCGCCAAACAGCAGGTCACTGCCATCTGGGCGCTGATTGGCGTTGATCAAGCCAAACAGATCGGAACTGCCGCCGATGACGTCATCCTGACCGAGGCCACCGAAGATCACATCATTACCGCCATTTCCTTCGATGTAATCGTCGCCGTCATACAAGCCCTCGAAGGTGGCATTAACCAGCAGATCCAGGCTTGGGTCCATATTGAAGCCGAAGTCGGCCATCGAGGTTGGTACCGTTCCGCGATTGGCACCGACCTGAGTGAAGTCGTTAATGCTGACGATGCTGCCATCGCTACGGGTCAGGCTTAGCTGGGCAGCGGCTAGATTTTTCGCAAAGTCGGCACCCGCTTGTACACCAATAGTGCCGTCACCCTGAATTACGTCATTGCCCAGCTGGCCGAAGATTTCATCCTCGCCGGCACCACCGGCGATGTAGTCGTTGCCGAACAGCTCAGGGTGATTGGCTTCAACATCATCGCTGTGATCGAGCAGCACAATGCGGTACTGGGTTTGGTTACGCGGGTCGTTCATGGCATTCAGGCTGGGCTGGCTCGGGTCAATAACATTGCCCGCGCCACCCGCACCAATACCGATCAACACCCGGCCATCATTAACCCCTTCGGTTACGCCATAAATCAGCGTGCCATCGAGGGCGCGCATGCGCACATCAATGTCGTCCGGCCGGTAGCAGATAGCTGCATTATCGCCAGCGATGGCATCGGCACCCGCACCGCCATCCAGGCGATCATTGCCGTCCAGTGCACCAGCCACGTTGCTGCCGCCAATCAGGATGTCATCACCGTTGCCGCCATAGAGCACGTCATCGCCCTGCTGGCCCATTAGTACGTCACTGCCGTCTTCGCCGAACAGCAGGTCATTACCCGAACCTGCGAGCTGATTGATATTGGTGGCTTCAAACAGCAGGAAGCCTTCGCTTGGGAAGCACTCCCAGCACACGGGACGCAAGCTGGTGTCCGGATCGAACGGGTGATTGTTCTTGCACTCGATACGGCCCTGGTCGCCAAACACCAGATCGTCGCCAGCCCCGGCATAGATGGTGTCGTCACCGCCTCCGCCGAACAGCACATCATTGAATTGGCCACCGATGATGGTGTCGTTGCCATTGTCTTCATCGTTAAAGCCAATGGTTTCGATCTTGCACAGGGTGAACTCATGCACTGAGAACACCAACGGCGCATCAGTGCTCAGATGATCACGTGGGGCGCTGGTCAGCAACGCGTTGTCACCGATGGCGATATTGCTGCCGTTACCGGTCGATACGGTGTCATCGCCAACACCTGCGATAACAATATCGTTGCCCGCGCCTGTTTCAATGATGTCGTCGCCACCCACGGCCGTGGCACTGGCCAATGACCAAACGCGATCAATGTCATTGGTACGCGGTGGATTGCTGGCGGCGGCCTGCAGGATTTCTTCGGCCAGGTAATCCACCAGGCCATGGTCGCCAAAGACAATGTTGTTGCCATCCAGCGCAGCGCTGCCGCCACTGCTGGAGAAGCTGTTGATGGTGTCATTACCGCCGCCACCGAAGATCATGTCGCGGCCAATACCGCTGATGATGCTGTCGTTGCCGTTGGCGTACTGGTTACCAGTGCCATTGATTGTGCCGGTATAGGTGGAGGTCACCAAGCCCAACACCTGCACCTGATAATCGTCGTCGGCTTTGCCGGTCAGTGGATCCCTCACCGGGGTGTTGACGCCGGTGTCCACGCCCAGAATCTTGCCATGGTCACCAAACAGAATGTTCTGACCAATACCGCCATCGATGCTGTCGTCGCCCTGGCCGCCGAAGACGATGTCGTCACCGTCGCTGGCGCTAATGGTGTCGTTACCCCCCAGGCTTGCCTGCGCATCGATGCTCTCGACCACATCCAGGGTGCTGATATCGCTATCTGGTGTGCCGTAGTAATCGTTGCTCAGGTAGCCCATGTGGCCGAAGTCGCCAAAGATCACATCAGAGCCGCCATCACCACTGATGGTATCCGCACCGTTGCCGCCAAGAATGCGGTCACGACCAGCATTGCCGGCAATGATGTCGTCATCGCCATTGGCTGACTGATCGCTGCGAATATCGGAGACCTTGCGCACGATGAGAATTTTCATCGCATCGCTAATCTGCTGCTGCACGATGCCGTGGTCACCGAAAATGATGTCATCGCCATCGTTGCCCTCAATCACATCCTTGCCGGCGATTAAGGTGTCGCGGTTGGAGGCAGGGTTGTCATTGCCCGGCCGGGGTGCATCGGTGGTCGGCACCGACAGCACGCGGTTAATTACGTTGATATTGACGCCTGAGTCGCCGTAGATCTGGTCATCGCCGCCGTTGCCGATGATCAGATCGTCACCTGAACCGCCGGCCAGTACATCACCAATCTGGCTACCAATGATGGTGTCATTACCGGCTCCGCCATAAATCACCACGCCCAATGCGTCGTCACCGTAGCTGCCAGGGTTGGGCATGATGGCGCTGGCATCGATCACATCGTTACCGCTGTAATCAAAGGGATTGGCCCGCGCCATGCGGTAATAGGTGGTTGGCTGCGCAGGGTTAGGGCCTAGCACAAAGGTGTCGGTTACATCTGCAACGTAGGGCTGGCCTGCATACCAGGAAGCGTCCTGCGAGGTATCACCGTAAATCACCAGCGGTGAAGTCGGGCCACCACCGCCGGTGACGGTAATCCGATCACCATCGATAGTGCCGGTATAGGCACCCGCAACCGGGGCCTGCACATCCAGGTTGCCGCCACCATGCACGGTGGTCAGGCCGCCGTGCAGGGCACTGGTGTTCAAGGTGCTGGTGATCAGCAGGGAGTCGTTCCCCGCGCCCATCATCAGGTTGAACACTTCGATATTGGAGCGATCAGCCGCGCCATCAACCCCGGCCTTGCCATAGGTGATGCCGGCGGCAAAGTCGGCGCTTTCACCATAGGCCACATGATCAAAATGCAACCCAGCCGCCAGGCCCAGCCCCGTGAGCTGGGTGCCGCTGAGTACGCCTTGTTTATCCTCCATGCTCGAGTCATCAAACACATTGAGGATGTCGATCGACTGTTCTTCGGGTGGCTGTGCGGCAATACCGAATACCGGGCTANTGGTTTCACCCGGCAGCAGCAAGGCCTCGACCAGAGGATGCACCTGAGCGCCGATACCCCCTTCGATTTCCAGAGGACCTTTGATATCGGACAGCAGGTGTGGCTGTACGGCAAATTGCTTGGTGCCAGGGTGCAAGTCGGACGGCAATGGGTTCTGCACGGCAGTTACCGTAACCACCTGAGCAATCCACCAGTTGCTTTCATCGAAGACCACCGTCTGCGCCGTGGTCAGGCCATCGGTATGCGGAGTGATNGTTACCGNNCCGGTCGGGGCGCGGGTCAAACGAATNCTGTAGCTATCNGTAATGCCATCGCTGACCAGAGTGGTGCCGTTACTTTGCTGAATCAGCACGCCAGGCACATCGTTGTCGGCCACGCTAACTGCCAGGGTTTCGCTAACGGTGCTGGCACCATTGTCGAAGTAGTCGGCATCAGTACTGCTGCTGACACTGTGACTGATCAGGGACAGCTTCTGGTCTTCGCGCAGGGTATCGTCCAACGCCGTAATAGTGATGGTCTGGGCCTGATCCCAGTTGTCGACGGTGAAGGTCACAGTGGTTTGCGACAGCTGCAACTGCTTATCGTCGTAGTTGAGCGTGATGGTCACATCGGCTGTGGGTTTCTTGGTCAGGGCAATGGTGTAGCTGTCGGTAATACCCTTACCAGCATCACCTTCGAGCACCAGCGTGCCATTGTCGTAAACATCTTTACGCACTTCGGTGAGCAAGATGCCGGCGGTGTCGTTGTCGATGACCGTAACCAGCACATTACGCACCTTGATGCCTTCGTAGTTGGCGACACTGGCAAGCTGAGCGGCATTGCTGCTGTCCTCTGCCACGGCCTGCACGCTGTGGCTGACGGCAACAACCCGCTTGCCCTCCTCCTGACTGTCGTTGGCGGCGGCGATATACACGGTCTGTGCCTGATTCCAATTGGTGGAATCAAACACCAGCACCACGGNGCGGTTGCGCACATTAGTGGCTACGCCATCCTGAATCAGGCTGCGCTCAAAGCTGGCCGGATCGGTCGAAACCAGCACCGAATCGCCCATACCGGCATCATCCTGTTCCTCCTGTGGCGAGCGCGAGGCGCTGACAGTGACATAAACCTTGGTCCCGGCAGCCACCGGTACCGCCAGGCGTACGGTATAGGTGTCCACCGTGCCCCAAGTGCCGCTGTCGGTTTCGCGCACCAGGCTGGAACCGTCGGACTCGTCGATGATTACATTGCCGCTGAAACCACTGGCACCGTCGCTGCCCGGTAAGCCTGCAACATTGAGATTGATCCCTGGAGCAATCAGGCCGTCATAGCCGATGTCGCTCGCTGAGCTGACCTGCTGATTGATAACCGCGCTGTGGCCTTCCAGCTCTTGAGTCGTAATGACGTCAGTGACGTCACCTGCGACGTTGAATATGTCATTGCCCAGCCCGCCGACAATGCGCGTGGCCATGCCAAAGCGCGTGCTTTGCACGGTGAAGTGGTCATCACCTTCCAGACCATCAACCTCAAGCACCTCAACATTGTCGTAGGTGACATTCAGCCCGGTGCCATACACGCCCTGATCGGTGATGACAAAGCTGTCGCCAAACTCGGTACCCAGCACCAGCAGCTTGTCGAAGCCGGCACCACCGTCAACCGAGACCGGAGCATTGATGTTGTATTGAATAAAGTCGTTGCCGGAACCACCCTCCAGCACCTGACTGGAGGCGGTAGAAACGCCACCGGTGGTTTTGACAATGGCCACGCCGTTGGCATCGGTTTTGATGCTGCCATCGGGGTTGGTTTCAGCCAGGGCGAAGGCCCGGACGATAAACAGGTCATCGCCGTCGTTGCCCTCAAGGCGCAAAGCGGCCTGATTGCTATAAACCTGGAATACGTCATTACCACCGCCACCGATGGCGGTCAGTGCGACACTGTTACCCCGGCTCAAATAGCCCCGGGTGGTGGCCACTGTGGCGAACTCGAACTGGTCGGAAGCTGCAATGTTGGCCCCGCTGCCACGCTGGGAACCGTAGATCTGACCCACCTGGAAGGTGTCATTACCGGCACCGCCATCGAGGGTGGTGATGGCGCTGTTGTCATCGCTGGCGAAGTAATCGTTACCGCCAAGCCCTTCAACAATCAGCCGGCCATTGAGGTTGGCGTCATAGTTGATGCGTTCCACCTCAGAGGGTCCGGTGCCGGACATCGCCTGCTCCAGACTGCCATGCAGNAGTGCAACAAAGGCTGGCGACTCGGCGACCTCACTCGGAATACCACCCATGCTGCGCAGCAGGAAGATATCGTCGGTGGCATAGGGGGCACCGGCTGAATCCACGCCATTCAGCGTGCTATCGAAACCCCGTATGCGCAGCTCATCGAC
>C687J35021_10000778_pt1 | contig 24455 bp, 26 predicted proteins | sample RifCSPhighO2_12_FD_35021 | JGI IMG/M metagenome (IMG submission 35021) | reverse complement strand
TCGTTGCGCACCAGAAACTGCGCGTCTTCCTGGGTGTAGATATCGTTGGTCACCACCGCCAGGTTGTAGCGCTCGCGCAGGGCCAGGCACAGGGCCAGGGTCAGGGCGGTCTTGCCGGAGCCGACCGGGCCACCGATGCCAATGCGCAGGGGTTGGCTGTTCATGGTTGAGTCTTCCTTATCATCAAGAACGGAATAAACGGCTGTACTGGCGCTCGTGCGCCATGCTCGCCAGGGCCAGGCCGAAGGCGGCGCTGCCCCAGTGTTGTGGTTCTATCTCGCTAGCCTGACGCTGCGCCTTATCCAGCAGCGGCAGCAGGTGCGAGGTCAGGCGCTGGGCGGCTTGCTGGCCCAGCGGCAGGGTTTTCATCAGCACGGCCAGCTGGTTTTCCAGCCAGCCCCATAGCCAGGCGGCGAGGGCATCCACAGGCTCGATCTGCCAGGCGCGCGCAGCCAGCGCCCAGCCGAGGGCCAGACCGGGTTCATCTAGCTCATCGAATAGCTGCTGCGCCGATTGATCCAGCTCCGGCAGGCCGCTCAGCAGTTGCTGCAGGGAGTAGCCCATCTGCCGGCTTTCCAGGCGCAACTCACGGGTTTCGCGGCTGGCGCGTTGTTGTTCGGCGAGGTGGCGCAGCTGCGCCCAGTCCTCGTTTGCGGCAGCCCGGCAATGGGCGAGCAGCAAAGGCGCTTCAAAGCGCGCCAGGTTCAGCAGCAACTGATCGGCAATCCAGCGTTCGGCGCTTTCTGCATGATTAACCAGACCCTGCTCGACGGCCATTTCCAGTCCCTGGGAATAGCTGTAACCGCCAATCGGCAGCTGCGGGCTGGCGAGCCGGAGTAGCTGCCAGGCTTTATTCACTTGCGCGCACCGAATTGATGCAGACGCGGCGCATAACTGAATTCAGCATCGCCGGCATGGGAGTGGTGATGACCGCCGCCATAGGCACCTTGCTCGGGTTGGTAGGGCGCTTCGATCAGCTCTACCGTGGCACCGAGCTGTTCGAGCATGGCCTTGAGCACATAGTCATCCGGCAGGCGCAGCCAGCCATCACCGAGTTGCAGGGCGACATGGCGGTTGCCCAGGTGATAGGCAGCGCGCATCAGTTCGAAAGGATTGGCGCAAGTGACGTGCAGCAGCGGCTCCGGGCGGGCAACCACGCGCACGATACGGCCGTCTTCGGCTTGCAGGCATTCGCCGTCGTGCAGGGCGGGTTGGCCGCGTTCGAGGAACAGGCCGGCATCCTCGCCCGTGCGGCTGAAGCAGCGCAGGCGGCTTTTACTGCGGGCCTCGAAGCTCAGTTCGAGTTCGGCATCCCAGCGCGGCTGGGCGGCAATACGGCGGTGGATCACCAACATGGGGCAGTTTCCGGCAGGTCAATGCCGGTTACAGAGCAAGTGCCTTGCCAAGCTGCCGTTGCGCCACGCAGAGCGGGGCGCGTGAGTGTTGGTATGGTTGAAATTGGAGCGAGATGGGGTTTGGTTTGGTGCGCGCGCTGGTTTAATGCTCGCTTTTGGTGCGGGCGGTCGCGGGTTGTTGAAAACGTAGGCGAGGCAGCTGAGGCAAGGCAAAAACAGGCGAGGAAGCGGAGTTTACGAGCTGTAAATGAGCATTCCGAGCCTGTTTTTAACGCCGCATCGGCAACGTAGGTAGTTTTTCAACAGCCTGCTAGTCGCGGGTTTGCCCGAGGCCTTGCCAGTGCTTGGCACCGACAAAGATAAAGCGCAGCTGCTCGATCATCTTGATCTCGGGCGAGGCGTGCATCGGCAGGGGCGCTGCGGGTGGGTCGATCAGTTCGGGCAGGGTGGCGAATACGGTTTTTACCACCAGGTCGGCGATCACATTCTGCGCCGGGGCGTCGAAGTGCTGTAGCTTCGGCATGGCCGCAAGATCCGCNACCAGGTCGGCGGTGATGCGTTCGCGCAGTGCGCCNACGGCCTGGCGCACCAGTAGCGAGCCGCCGTACTGCTCGCGGGCGAGAAACAGAAACTGCGAACGGTTGGCTGCTACGGCGTCGAGGAAGATGCGCACCGAGGCGTCGATCACACCGCCCACTTCGAACTCGTGGTGGCGTACCTGACGGATGGTTTCGCGAAAGGTTTCTCCGACTTCGGCCACCAGTGCCAGGCCCAGGGCATCCATATCGGCGAAGTGCCGGTAGAAACCGGTCGGCACGATGCCCGCGCAGCGCGCCACCTCGCGCAGGCTCAGGCTGCCGAAGCCGCGACCGCTGTCCATCAGGCTGCGCGCCGCGTCCATCAAGGCGTGGCGGGTTTGCAGTTTTTGTTCGGCGCGCGGTTGTAGTGGTTTCAAGCTTCCTGGCTCTGCATAAATCAATCAGCGCCGCACTCTAGCAAATGCGCTTCGCTTGCGTCGAACCGCGCTTGCTCAGTCGACTTTGAGTGCACGACTGTTGACTGAATAAATATGCTCTGCCAGTCTAGTGAACAATTGTTCACTGGAGTCTTGCCATGGCCCTTATTCCTTTTGCCTGGGTACGCGGGCTCGCAAGCCTGCTGTATCCGTTGCGCGTGCTGGTCGCCCGTGGCTGGTTGCGGGAAAGCGATGTCGATGCAGGACTGGCGCTTCTGCACCCGGCGCTGCGGCTGAATCGGGTGTTCGCCCGGGTTACCCAGCGTCAGTGGGTCGCCGATGACATGCTCGAATTGACCCTGCAGGCCAACGGCAACTGGGGCGGCGCGCAGCCGGGGCAGCATCTGCAGCTGTATCTCGAGCGTGATGGCGTACGCCTGAGCCGCAGTTACAGTTTGACTGCGGTGCAAGCGCAAGGCCGCCTGCAGATTGCGATCAAGCATCAGACGGGTGGGCGCGTTTCGCCTTACCTGCTGGAGCATCTGGCGGTCGGCGATGTGCTGGAGCTGGGCCCAGCGTATGGCGAGCTGAGCTGGCCCGAGGCGCAACAGGGCGTGCTGCTGCTCGCCGCTGGCAGTGGCATCACGCCGCTGCTGGGCATGCTGCGCGCCGCTCTGGCTCGTGGTTTCAGCGCGCCGATCACGCTGCTGCATTACGTGCGTGAGCAGGGCCAGCGCGGTTTTGTCGCCGAGTTGCAGGCCCTGCAGGCGCAGCACAGCAATCTGCAGGTGTGTTGGTCACTGACCGCCGCTGGTGCTGAACCAGAAGGGTTAGTTGGGCGTTTTACGGATGAGCATCTGGCCGAAGTGACTCAGCTTGATCAGCGTCGCGTGCTGGCCTGCGGCCCGGCGGGGTTTGTCGCCCAGGTGCAGCAGTGGTGGCAGGCCGCCAAATTGCCTGGCGCGCTGCAGGTCGAGGCCTTCACTGCGCCCGTGCTGCGCGCCGACGTCAGCCTGCGCCAGGTGCGTTTGGGGTTTGCTCGCAGCCATCAACAGGCGACCGTTAATAATCAGCACAGCCTGCTGGAACAGGCCGAGGCCCATGGCCTGCAGCCGGCCCATGGCTGTCGCCAGGGTATCTGTGCCAGCTGCACCTGCACGTTGCTCAGTGGCACGGTGCGCGATTTGCGCAGCGGCCTGTTGTTCAGCGAGCCGGGGCAAGCCATACGCTTGTGTGTCAGCGCGCCGCACAGCGACGTAGAAATTGATCTTTAACTTGCGAGGGAATCCCCATGCGTCGTGATCGCGAACTTTCCACGGATGAAATGAACGCCTTCGGCAACGAGCTGGATGCCCTACGTCAGCGCACCCTGGCCGAACTGGGCGAGGTGGATGCGCGCTATATCCGCCGCATTCGCACGGCGGTGCGCTGCTGTTGCTGGGGCGGGCGCGGCCTGCTGATGCTTGGCTGGTTTCCGCCGACCTGGCTGCTCGGCACGCTGCTGCTGGGCCTGGGCAAGATTCTGGAGAATATGGAGCTGGGCCATAACGTGATGCACGGCCAGTACGATTGGATGAACGATCCCGAATTTGCCGGGCGCAGCTATGAATGGGATATCGCCGGGCCCAGTGACTTCTGGCGGCACACCCACAATCATGTGCACCACACCTGGACCAATGTGCTGGGCATGGACGATGACGTGGGTTATGGCGTGGTGCGGCTGTTTCCTGAGCAGCGCTGGAAACCGTTCTACCGNTGGCAGCCGCTGTGGGTGACGATCCAGGCGCTGCTGTTCCANTACTCGGTGGCGATTCAGCATCTGCGCCTGGACAAGGTCTACAAGGGCAAGCTGAGCAAGGCTGAAGTACGCCCGCTGATCAGGCAGTTCAACGCCAAGGTTCTGCGGCAGTGGGGCAAGGATTACCTGATCTTCCCGCTGCTGGCGCTGCTGCTCGGGGCCAATGTCCTGGCGGTGCTGGCCGGTAATGTGCTGGCCAACCTGATCCGCAATCTGTGGACGTTCACGGTGATCTTCTGCGGTCACTTTACCGAGCAGGCGGCGGTGTTCAGCAAGGAGTCGGTGGTCGGCGAGAGCCGTGGTCACTGGTACCTGCGTCAGCTACGTGGTTCCAGCAACCTGAATGGCGGGCCGCTGTTCCATATTCTGACGGGCAACTTGAGCCACCAGATCGAACACCACCTGTTCCCCGATCTGCCGGCGCGGCGCTATGCGGCGTTGGCGGTGGAGGTGCGCGAGATCGCCGAGCGTTACGGCCAGGTCTACAACAATGGCAGTCTGTGGCAGCAGTTCGCCACGGTGCTTAAGCGGATCTGGATTTACCGCCGGCGTCCTGCCGAGGCTATGCCGGCTGGCGTGTAAATACGCAGGTCAGGTAACGGTTGCTGAAGCCATAGCGCAGCATCGAGTACAGCCGGCTGAACAGATACAGCGGGCGCTTGCGGTAATACAGCAGTACAGCATTGCCGACTCCTTCTGAGCGGTGCTGTTTCTGTTGATCGACCTGCTTCGAGAATAAACCTTTGAACTGCCACCACTGAATCTGTTCCAAGTGCTGGCTGGCATGTAGCCCCTGCTGGCGGAACAGTGCATAAAAGCTGCGTTTGCTGAAGTCATGCAGGTGGTGGGGGTTGCCGTCCAGGGTCGGAGTGATGGGCACTGAAGCGATGACCTTGCCACCCTCGGCCAGTAAACGGGCATAGTTGGCCAGCAGCACGTGTGGGCGTGGCAGATGCTCGATGGTTTCCAGACTGACGATGCATTCAAAACCCTGGTCGCTGCTGAACTGTTCGGCATCGGCGCATTCGTAACGCAGATTGGGCAGTTGGTAGTGCGCGCGGGCGTAGGCGATGGCCGCCGGGTCAATGTCCACGCCGGTGACCTGCTTGTCCGGGTTGCGCTCGGCCAGTAGCGCCGTGCCGTAGCCGCAGCCGCAGGCCATATCCAGCACGCGCTGGCCGCTGAGGTGCAGGGCGGCGAACTCATAGCGCTGCATATGAATCTGCAGGCTGGCCTGGTCGTCCGGGTTAAGCGGGTTGAGATCCTTCGGGTAAATCCGTTCGATGGTATGCATGGCCATGGCAGCGCAAAGAGGAGCCAGGACTATATGTCAGGCGGCCCAGTTTTCCCACGAGCGGCATTGGCATGCTTGGTGGTTCAGCACTTTCTTTCTCGGCGGTATGACACAAGGATGGTTTGCTATGTCGACATCTTCTGCACCCCGTTATCCCCTGGTCCTGGTGCCAGGTTTGCTCGGCTTTATCAGTCTGCTCGGTTACCCCTACTGGTACGGCATCGTCACGGCGCTGCGCCGCATCGGTGCAAAAGTCTTTCCGGTGCTGGTGTCTTCGGTGCATTCCACCGAGGTGCGCGGCGAGCAACTGCTGCTGCGCATCGCCGATGTGTTAAAGGAGACCGGCGCAGAAAAGGTCCATCTGATCGGTCATAGCCAGGGCGCGCTGACGGCGCGCTATGCGGCTGCGCTAAAGCCCGAGTGGGTGGCGTCCGTCACCTCGGTGGCCGGGCCTAATCATGGCTCGGAACTGGCGGATTTTCTCAAACGCAAAGCCCCTCACGGCAGCTGGCGCGAGCGTTTATTGTCGCGTCTGCTGCGTGGCGTGGCCCGTTGCATGGCCTGGCTGGAACGCGGTTATAAGGGCGAACCACTGCCGATGGATGTGGCTGCGGCGCAGCAATCGCTGACCAGCGACGGCGTGGCGGCCTTCAATGCGCAGTATCCGCAGGGCTTGCCTGAGGTCTGGGGCGGTGAGGGCGCAGCCGAGGTCAACGGCGTGCGCTATTACTCCTGGTCCGGCACCATCCAGCCGGGTATCACCGATAAAGGTGGTAACCGTTTCGACGGGCCGAATGTTGCCTGCCGGATGTTTGCCAAAACCTTTCAGCGTGAGGTTGGGCAGTGCGATGGCATGGTCGGGCGCTATAGCTCACACCTGGGTACGGTGATCGGCGATCAGTACCCGATGGATCACTTCGACATCATCAATCAGACCTTCGGCCTGGTCGGCAAAGGTGCCGAGCCGGTCAAGCTGTTTGTCGAGCATGCACAGCGCCTGCAGGCCGCAGGCCTTTGAACCTATTTACGATCTGCTGCGCGTCGGCCCTACTGCGTTAAAAATAGGCTCGGAATGCTCATTTACACCAGTAAACTCCGCTTCCTCGCATGTTTTTGCCTTGTATGGCTCTAGCTCGCGAGATCGTAATACAGGTTCTTAAATGCCGTTTAGCTCGACCCAGATGCCCTGACCATCCTCGCGGATGGCAAGCTCCTGCAGCGATTGCCCGGCGCAGGGGCCGGCGACGCATTCGCCGGACTCGATCAGAAACAGCGCGCCGTGGGTGGCACACTGGATCAGGCTGGCGCTGTGATCGAGAAACTGGTCGGGCAGCCATTCCAGTGGGATGCCACGGTGCGGGCAGCGATTGCGATAGGCATACAGCTGGCCGTCCTTGCGCACGGCAAACAGTTTCTCTTCCGCTATCTCAAAGCCCCGGCTCTGGCCTTCGGCCAACTCATCNGGTGCACATAAACGCAACATAGGAACCTCCCCGACAGGCCGGCATTATGCCGCCCTGGCGTGGAAGTGGAAGGGCNGCTCTATCAGTGGTTGCCGTTTTGCTTGGGCGCGGATTGTCGGCAGGTGGCTGATCCCGTCTGTGCGTTGGGCTGGCGGCCTGGTCCGCAGCCTTTTATCCTGCCAGCCAATCCCTGGTCGCCGAAGCCAAGCCCACGCCATGAATCCTGTTATTCGTCCGCGCTCACTGTTTATCGCACTGAGCCTGTTGCTGGCGCTCGCGCTCTGGTTATCCCTGGCCCTGGGGCCGGTCAGTCTGCCGTTGCTCGATACTCTCAAGGCGGCGCTACGCTTGCTGGGCCTCGCGCAACCTGGTGATGATCTGGCCCAGGCCGAACTGATACTCGGGCAGATACGCCTGCCGCGCACCTTGCTCGGGTTGCTGGTCGGCGCGGTGCTGGCGCTGTGTGGGGTGGCGATGCAGGGGTTGTTTCGCAACCCGCTGGCCGACCCTGGCCTGATCGGTGTCTCCAGCGGAGCGGCCCTCGGCGCGGCGGTGGCGATTGTCGGCGGCGCGGCCCTTGGCGGTTTGCCGGAAGCTTTTGCCCCTTATCTGTTGTCGTTGTTTGCCTTTCTCGGCGGCCTGGGGGTGACGGCGCTGGTCTATCGCCTGGGCCGGCGTGACGGCGAAACCCATGTGGCGACCATGCTGCTGGCCGGTATCGCCCTGACGGCACTGGCCGGTGCGGCCATCGGACTGTTCACCTACCTGGCCGATGATGCCACCTTGCGCACTCTGACGTTCTGGAACCTGGGTAGCCTGAATGGGGCCAGTTACAGCCGCTTGTGGCCGCTGTTGCTGGTGACGGCGGCGGTGGCGCTGTGGTTGCCGCGCCGGGCCAAGGCCNTGAATGCCTTGCTGTTGGGCGAGTCAGAGGCACGCCATCTGGGCTTTGCCGTGGAGCGGGTCAAGGNCGAACTGGTGTTCTGCACCGCCCTGGGTGTGGGGGCAGCCGTGGCGGCGGCGGGGATGATCGGCTTTATCGGTCTGGTGGTGCCTCATCTGGTGCGGCTGCTGGTGGGGCCGGATCATCGCGTGCTGTTGCCGGCCTCTGCCCTGGCGGGTGCCAGCCTGTTACTGCTGGCGGACCTGCTGGCACGGCTGGCGTTGGCCCCGGCGGAATTGCCGATTGGTATCGTCACGGCGCTGATTGGCGCGCCGTTCTTCCTTTATCTGTTGCTGCGGGGGCGTACCTGATGCTGCGCGCGGAAAATCTGGCGGTACAGCGCGGCCCATGCACGGTGTTGGCGGATATCAACCTTGAGCTGCGTCCGGGCGAAGTGCTCGGCGTGCTGGGGCCCAATGGGGCTGGCAAGAGCACCTTGTTGGGTGCTTTGTGTGGCGAGCTGCAGCCGAGCCACGGCGCTGTCTGGCTGGATCAGCGGCACTTGCAGGACTGGCCTGGCAGCGAGCGCGCGCAACGTCTGGCGGTATTGCCGCAGACCTCGACGCTGAACTTCGCCTTTCGTGTGGAAGAAGTAGTCGGCATGGGCCGCTTACCTCACGCCAGCGGCCGCCTGCGTGATGAGCAGATCATCAAGCAGGCGCTGGAGGCGGCCGATGCGTTGCACCTGGCCGGGCGCAGCTACCTGGCTTTGTCCGGCGGCGAGCGTCAGCGCGTGCACCTGGCGCGGGTGCTGGCGCAGCTCTGGCCGGGCGGTGAGGGGCAGATGTTGTTGCTCGATGAGCCCACTTCGATGCTCGACCCGCTGCATCAGCACACCACGCTGCAGGCTACCCGCGCCTTCGTCGAGGAGGGCGCAGCGGTGCTGGTAATCCTCCACGACCTCAATCTGGCCGCGCGTTACTGCGACCGCCTGTTGTTACTGGATCGCGGCCGGCCTCATGCCCTTGGTAGCCCTGAGCAAGTGTTACGCGCCGAGCCGTTGCAGGCCGTGTTCGGTCTGGAGGTGCTGATACAAAAGCACCCGGAGCGGGGTCATCCATTAATCGTTGCTCGCTGAGGTTTTGTTTATGCGGATTGCTTTGTTGCTGGTGGCCGCGCTGTTGAGCGCCTGTCAGGCCTCGTTACCGGCTTTGCCCGCCTGGCAAAGCCCGCAAGGTTTTCAGCACCCCGAGCTGGGGCAGATTGTCGAGTTGCGTACTGGCGCGCGGCTGACGCCTGAGCAACTGCTGGAGCGCCTGGCCTCTGCGCCCAAGGTGCTGGTGGGCGAGCGGCACGACAATCCCGATCATCACGGGCTGCAACTCTGGCTGTTGCGGGTCCTGGCGGCGCAGCGGCCGCAGGGCAGCCTACTACTGGAAATGCTGACGCCGGATCAGCAGATCAAGGTCGATCAGGCGCGCGCGTCTATCGCGGTCGGGCAACCGCCGCAGGACATGCTCAGCGCCCTGGCCTGGCAGCCGGGCTGGGCCTGGTCGCTGTACGGNCCGCTGGTGCAGCATGCCCTGCGCCAGCCTTATCCGCTGCTGGCGGCCAACCTCGAACGTCGCGAGATCATGCAGCTCTACGCCCANGTGCCGCAGCTGCAAGGCCAGGCCTCCACGGCGCAGCCGGTGCGTGAGGCGCTGNTGGCACAGATTCGTCAGTCGCACTGCAATCTTCTGCCGGAAAGTCAGTTGCCAGCCATGCTCGCCGTGCAGCAGCAGCGTGACCGGCGCATGGCCGAAGCCCTGCTGGCTGCCCCTGAACCGAGCCTGCTGTTTGCCGGTGCCTTCCATGTGCGCCGTGACTTCGGCGTGCCGTTGCATCTGCAGGATCTGCGCGCTGGCGAGGGTGTGCAGGTGCTGATCCTGGCCGAGGTCGGCAGCCAGGTTGCCGCCGAGTCCGCCGATTACGTCTGGTTTACACCGGCGCAGCCCGAGCAGGATCACTGCGCAACACTGCGACCCTAGCCCGGCTTGCGCCCGTCGGGCGGGTTAGGCTGCGCGCTTTCGCTTCCGGAGAGCGCCAGTGCCCATCGCCGCCCATGAACTGATTAGCCGCTACTGCAGCGCTCTTAACGAGCGCGACAGCCGCCCTGCCTGGCTCTGCTCAGCGCCGATGTGCTGCTGGATATCAACCAGGGGCCGCGCGAGCAGGGCGTACAAGCCTTTGCCGATTACCCGGAGCGCACCCAGCGCTGCTACCGCGAAAGTATCGATAACCTGCAGATCCTCACAGCGCCGAGCGGGCAGCGCGCCGCCTGTGAGTACAGCCTGAGCGGCGAGTACCTGAGCACCGACGACGGCCTGCCGGACGCCTGTGGCCAGAGCTATCAGCTGACGGCGGCGAGTTTCTTCGCGATTCACGATGGCAAGATCTGTCGGGTGAGCCAGCCTTTCAACCTGCCGGAGTGGTTGGCGCAGGTCGATTACTGAGTTGTCTGCTGTTTCTGGGGCTTTTCCACAGGTAAAAAAAGACCCGGCAAGAGCCGGGTCAATAACCGTGATTAGCCTGATGAGGAGATAATCTGAAGAGTCCGACTGTGGTCTCTTGAGCTTATCGACTGATCTCGCGACCAGTTGTGATAATAATAGCAATTCTCATTTACATGTCAATGGTCTTTTCAGACTTTTTACTCGCGTTGGAAAAATACCCATCGTCCGGATAAAACAAACCCGACACTGGGTCGGGTTGTTGTATTGCCGAGGGGTTGTCAGATGGCGCTGGTGGGCAGGCGCAGCTGGGTGACTTCCTTGTTCANNAGGTCGATACGCTTGGCCATGCTCTCGATCAGGCTGTGGGCAATCCGCGGATTGCTCTGCATNAGGCTGAGGAACTGTTCCTTGGGGATCACCATCACCGTGCAGGGCTCGCTGGCCAGTACGGTGGCGCTACGGCGCTCGCGGGTGAATACGGCCATGGCCCCGAATATCTCGTCTTTCTGTACGTCCCCGACCTTGTGGCCATCGACATAGGCTTCGGCGTGGCCTTCGATGATGATAAATACGTGATCGGCGGTGTCGCCCTGATGGATCAGTTCTTCTCCGGCGGCAAAGTGCTGAAAGCCGGTCGAGGGCCGGATATCGGGCTGCTTGAGGCGTGCCAGGGCATCGGAGAGCAGGGCGGTATGGCCGATCAGGTACTGGATAAACAGTTCCTGACGCTGCTCGCTGGCATAGATGTGCTTGAACACATCGCTGCGCGAATAGGGAATCAGGTTCAGTTGCTCTTCGCTGCTGTAGCGGCAGCTGGGCATGTCCAGGCCCTGGCGCAGGCCGACCAGGTCGCCTTCCTGCAGGTAGAACAGCGGGCGCTCATCGACGGCGGCATGCAGTAGGCCGTTTTCGATGATGAACAGCTGGTTGCCCGGCAGTATGGCCGCCAGATCTTCGACCCGTTCCAGCTGCAGGGGCGCGCCAATGGGGTCGAGCCCTTCGAGCAGCTTGCTGGGGATGCTTTGCAGTCGGTTGATCAGCTGATCGGCGTAAGCCGGTTGCTCCCCGAGTAGATACATGAGCGAATTTCCTTGAACTGGCCGGGCATACTAAAGCCCACGAACGTCCCTAAAACAATAGGCGGCTGCGCTGCTCAGGTAAATCATTGTCGCTGGAGGTTGTGAGCTAGCTCTTGTTGCGTGGCGTCGATTCATCGAGCTGGCCATTCAACTCGGCTTTATGGGCCGGCGGCAGATCATTCCAGTGCACATCCAGCAGCGCCCCTTCAATGGCGTAGAGCAAGACCTTGGAGGCCCTGAAGCCGCGGGCGCGCACGGCCCGATAGGCACTGACGGCTCCTAGCCGGCGTAGATCGTTGGCGCTGTGGATACCGACGGCATGCAGCCACTGCGCCGAGGTCTTGCCGAGGTTTTTCAAATGTTGCAGTTCGTCGTTCATCAGGCCTCCGTGCGCGGCTGAGGGGGCTGTAGTGGCGTCAATTGGCGATACCTGCGAGGAAGTGTAGCGGCCAGCGCACAAAACGTGGCTGATTGGCATCACCCCAGGCCTGGCGCAGGGCCGGTTCCAGTCGCTGTAGCGGGTCGAAGCCATTGTGCTGTTCATAGCGCTGGGTGACTGACCAGGTGCGCAGGTAGCCCAGCAGCTGTTCCAGCCGCCAGTGCGCCTCGATGGCAGCTGGCGGTGGGCTGAGTGGGCTAAAGGGGTGGTGGATATCGCGGTAGCCGGCATCGACACTGGCGCGGCCCTGTGGCCAGTAGCCCTGCAANGTGTTCCAGTAGAGGTCTTCGATCAACTCNTCCAGCCGCGGATCNATGCTCATCAGGCTATAGCACCAGGCGCAGAACAGGCCTCCTGGTTTCAGCAGGCGGCGCACTTCGTGGAAAAACGCCGGGGTGGCGAACCAGTGCAGGGCCTGGGCGACCTGGATCAGGTCGAGGCTGTGGCTGGCCAGGGGCTGGGCCTGGGCGTCGGCGGCAAACAGCGCGAGGCCCTGCGGGTCGGGGCAGGCTCGTAGTTGCTCGACGCTGGCATCGCAGGCCAGCACTTGGGCGAAGTGCTGGCGCAAGGGTTGGCTGGCCTGGCCGTTGCCGCAGGCAATATCCAGCGCGCGCTGGCGTTGCCGGCATTGCGCCGCGAGCCAGGCGAACAGGCTGTCCGGGTAGTGCGGGCGAAAACTTGCGTAGTCCTGGGCTCGCGCGCCAAAGAGGGCGGTGACCTCATTCATGGTGCGCGGGTTCTGTAGCGCAGGCGGGTGCCGAAGTTGAGTGACATCAGGATTTCGTCGGCGCTCAGTTCCGCCGGGAAGTAAGCGCCGGAAATCTGCGCATGCGCCAGGCTCGCGCCTTCAAGCTGGGTGTCGCGCAGGTCAAGGCCGCGCAGGTCTGCACCGCGAAAGTAGGCATTAGTGAAGTTGATACCCTGGGCGTCCAGGGCGCGCAGATCGAGGCCGCGAAAGTCGCCGTCACTCAGATCGACTTCGCCGACTGGGGGCTTCTGGCTGTTGAATGCAGCGATGTTTTCGCTGTGTATCAGGCGGTAGAGCGGGCTATCGAGTTGTCGGGGCTGGCTCATACAGGGTTATCCAATGGGGAGGATAACGCCAGTATAGAAGCCGCGGCGGGTATTGCCCGCGGCTTGGTCCGAGAGCCCTTGGCAGCCTGTTACAGGCCAGGCAGGCGTTGGCGAATACGCGTAATCAGGCTGTCCAGGCTGGCGCTTTCGTTGGTGTTCACGCGATTGCTGTGAATCAGTTCGGCTTCGTTCAGGGGCTCGCGGTTGGCCTGTTGGGCGCGTACCACGTCCATATTGGCGTCTGAGGGATCGCTGCCGGCGGCCTGGCGCTGTTCCAGCCAGCTGGCAATGACCTCGTCGGGGGCGGCGCAGTCGAGAATCAGAAAGGGTACACCGCTGGCTTCGGCAACCGCACAGGCCGCCTGGCGCTGGGCCTGCTTGAGGTAGGTGGCGTCGATCACCACCGGGAAGCCGGCATGCAAGGCTGCATCCGCCAATTGGTGCAGGTGGGCGTAAGTGGCGCTGCTGGCATCCTGGCTGTAGATACCGGCACTGAGTTTGCCCAGGTCGGCCTCTTGCTGTTCACCGAACAGACGCTTGCGCTCGACATCCGAACGCAGGCGAATGGCCCCCAGGGCTTCGACCAGGCGCATGGCCACATGGCTTTTGCCGACGGCGGAAACGCCATGGGTGATTGCCAGGAGGCGCGAGGGGATGGCGCTGTAGCTTTCCGCCAGGTTGGCGTAGTTGCGGTATTGGCGCAGGGTCACGGCTTTCTGCACGGCGTCGGCCTGGTGAGCCAGGCTGAACAGCGCGACCTTGGCCCGCACCAGGGCGCGGTAGGCCTTGTAGAAATTCAGCAGCTCCAGCGCCGCGTAATCGCCGCTGTGTTCCAGCCAGGCATTGACGAAACGCCGGGCGTGGGCCTTGAGGCCTCGGTCTTCGAGGTCCATGGCGAGGAAGGCGGCGTCCGAGGCAATATCGATCAGGCGGAACGGCTCGTTGAATTCGATGCAATCAAACAGCACGACCTGGCCGTCGATCAGGGTGGCATTGCCCAGGTGGATGTCGCCGTGACATTCGCGGATCGAACCACTGCCGGCGCGCGCGGCCAGCAGCGGCTCCAGGCGGGTAAAGCTGGCTTCGGTCCAGGCTTCGAGGGCGTCGAGTTGCTGCAGGTCGGCTTTGTCGCTCAGGAGCGGGCGGATCTGCTCGAAGTTCTGCCGCATCGGCGCGACGATGGCGGCGGGGGAGCACAGTTCATGGTCGCTCGGCACGGCCGGGGTCTGGGCGTGAAAATCGGCGATCTGCTTGGCCAGTGCATCGATATGCGCCTCGCTCAATTCGCCGCGGGCTTGGACGTCGCTGAGCAGTTGGCTTTGCGGGAACTGGCGCATTTTCAGCGCGTACTCGATNGCCGGGCCGCTGCCGCCGAGCTGTGGGGCCTCGACGCTGCCGCCGATTGGCAGNACTTCGAGATACAGGTCCNTGGTCAGGCGCTGGTTGAGGCGCAGCTCTTCCCGGCAGAAGTGCTCGCGNGCGCTCAGCTCGGTGAAGTTGAGAAAGCCGAAATCAACGGCTTTCTTGATCTTGTAAGCGTAAGGGCCGGTGAGTATCACCCAGGAAATATGCGTTTCGATGACCTGAAACCCGTCCACCGGATGAGGGTAGAGGGCCGGGTTCTGCAATGCGGCGATCAGGGCTTGGCTCACGGGCGATCCTTGGCTTTTGTACTAAAAATAAGAGCGCCATTATGGCCGCTTGGGGTCCGTCTGCAAACCGCTGCGCGGGCCTGCTGGGCGCAGACAAAGTGCGTATAATGCCGCGCCATGACTCGTACCCGATCTTCTCGTCCCCGTTCAAAGCGCCCCTCAGGCGCTGCACGCCCCTGGTTGGGCTGGATCCTCAAACTTGGCCTGGTAGGCCTGGTGGTTCTGGCCGTTTTCGCGGTTTACCTCGATGCTGTCGTGCAGGAGAAGTTCTCCGGCAAGCGCTGGACAGTGCCGGCCAAGGTCTACGCCAGGCCCCTGGAGCTGTTTGTCGGGCAGAAACTGGCCAAGGACGATTTCCTCAAGGAGCTCGATGCCCTGGGCTATCGCCGCGAAAGTACGGTGGCAGGCCCCGGCGGCATATCGGTTGCCGGCAATAATATCGAGCTGCATTCGCGCGGTTTCCAGTTCTATGAAAGCACTGAGCCCTCGCAGCGGGTGCGCGTGCGCTTCTCCGGTGACTATGTAGCGGGTCTGACTCAGGCCGGTGGCGGCAATCTGGCGGTGGCGCGGCTCGAGCCGTTGCTGATCGGCGGGCTTTACCCGGCCCATCAGGAAGACCGGGTGCTGATCAAGCTGGAACAGGTGCCGCCTTATCTGGTGGAAACCCTGGTGGCGATCGAGGACCGCGAGTTCTTCAATCACTTCGGCGTGTCACCCAAGGGCATTGCCCGCGCGGTATGGATCAACGCCACCGCCGGCCAGTTGCGTCAGGGCGGCAGTACCCTGACCCAGCAATTGGTGAAGAACTTCTATCTGACCAACGAGCGCAGCCTGTCGCGCAAGGCCACCGAAGCCATGATGGCGGTATTGCTGGAGCTGCATTACGAGAAGACGGATATTCTCGAGGCCTACCTCAACGAGGTGTTCCTNGGTCAGGACGGTCAGCGTGCGGTGCACGGTTTCGGCCTGGCCAGTCAGTACTTCTTCAGTCAGCCGCTGTCCGAGTTGCAGATCGATCAGGTGGCGCTGCTGGTCGGCATGGTCAAGGGGCCAACCTTCTATAACCCGCGGCGTAATCCCGAGCGCGCCCTGGAGCGGCGTAACCTGGTCCTCGATGTGCTGGCCGAGCAAGGTGTGGCCAGCCCCGAGATCGTTGCAGCGGCCAAGCAGAAGCCCCTGGGCGTGACCCAGCGCGGCAGCATGGCCGACAGCTCGTTCCCGGCCTTTCTCGATCTGGTCAAGCGCCAGCTGCGCGAGGACTATCAGGAGCAGGATCTGACCGAAGAGGGGCTGCGTATCTTCACCAGCTTCGACCCGATTCTCCAGCTCAAGGCGGAAACTGCCCTGACCGACTCGCTCAAGCGCCTGTCCGGGCGCAAGGGCGTGGATGAGGTCGAGGCCGGCATGGTCGTCACCAATCCGGAAAGCGGCGAAGTGCAGGCGCTGATCGGCAGTCGTCAGCCGCGTTTTGCCGGTTTTAACCGGGCGCTGGATGCGGTGCGGCCGATTGGGTCACTGATCAAGCCGGCGATCTACCTGGCCGCTCTGGAGCGCCCAAGCCAGTACACCCTGACTAGTCTGCTTGAGGATAAGCCTTTCTCCATCAAGGGCCAGGATGGACAGGTGTGGAGCCCGCAGAACTACGATCGCAAGGCCCACGGCACGATTTATCTGTACCAGGGGCTGGTCAATTCCTACAACCTGTCCACGGCCAAGCTAGGGTTGGAGGTCGGCGTGCCCACCGTGCTGCAGACCCTCGAACGCCTGGGGGTCGAACACAAGTGGCCGGCTTATCCATCAATGCTGCTCGGTGCTGGCGGGCTGAGCCCGATAAACGTGGCAAATATGTATCAGACCCTGGCCAATGGCGGGTTCAATACTCCGCTGCGGGGTATTCGCAACGTTCTGACCGCGGATGGCGAGCCGCTCAAACGCTACCCGTATCAGATTCAGCAGCGCTTCGACAGCGGTGCCATCTACCTGCTGCAGAANGCCATGCAGCGCACGATGTCTGAAGGCACCGGCCGCTCGGTCTACANCCAGCTGCCNCGNTCCCTGGCACTGGCCGGCAAGACCGGTACCAGCAACGATTCGCGCGACAGCTGGTTTGCCGGCTTTAGCCAGGATCTGTTGGCGGTGGTCTGGCTCGGCCGCGACGACAATGGTCCNACACCNTTGACCGGTGCGAGCGGTGCTCTGCAGGTGTGGACCGAGTTTATGCGCAAGGCCGACCCGCTGCCGCTGGATATGCCCTTGCCCGATAACGTCGTGCAGGCCTGGGTCGATGCCAATACCGGGATGGGCTCCGATCCGAGTTGTCCGAATGTGGTACAGATGCCTTATATTCGCGGCAGTCAGCCGGCGGCCGGTCCTGCCTGTGGTATCAGGGCACCGGTCAATGAAGTGATGGATTGGGTACGCGGCTGGTTGGATTAAGTGAGAGGGTGTGCAGTGAATAAGTGGTTGATTCCAGTGTTAACGGTTTCGGTTGTGCTTGGCGGCTGCGCCAGCGTGCCCCAGGGCTCGATTCCCGTGGTGGATTCCGGTTCTTCGGCTTCGCCGCAGTCGGGCGGTTACAACCTGCCGCCGTCGCAACCGCGGAGCCTGCCGGAAGATTCCGGCGTGGTGGTGATGGTGCCGGGTGCCGGTGCCAGCAGTGCACCTATCCAGGCCTTTCCAGCCGGTAGTGCGCCTATCGAAAGCACTATCAGCAGCCAGCCCTGGAGCAGCAATGCGCCAGCTACCGTGGCCTCCGGAAGCCCCGTGCTCGGTGCGCCCAGTGGTATTCCGAGCGGTGGCGGCCTGTCTGTCGACGAACAGCTCGATGGGCCGGTGCTGGCATTGCTGACGGCGGCCCAGCAGCAGCAGGGGGGCGGTGATCTGAACGGTGCGGCTTCCAGCCTTGAGCGTGCCCAGCGCATTGCGCCGCGTGAGCCGCAGGTGCTCTATCGTCTCGCCGAGGTGCGTTTGGCCCAGGGTGACGCGGCCCAGGCCGAGCAGTTCGCCCGGCGCGGTCTCAGCTACGCCAGTGGCCGTCCCGCGCTGCAGGCCAGTCTGTGGAACCTGATCGCCGAAGCTCGCGAGCGTCAGGGTGATCCGGCGGGTGCCGCTCAGGCGCGCGAACGTGCCCGGGTAAGCCTCTGATGGATCCACGGCTGGTTACGGTGGCCGAGCAATTGTTGCTGATCGAGCGCGAGTTGCGCGTGCAGGGCTGGTGGGAAATGCAGCCCCCCAGCGCCGAGGCGCTGGCCAGCCAGGAGCCTTTCTGCGTGGATACCCTGGCGTTCGAGCAGTGGTTGCAGTGGATCTTCCTGCCGCGTATGAAACAGTTGCTTGAGGCCGGTGCCGCGCTACCGAGTGTTTCAGGTATTCAGCCCATGGCCGAGCAGGTCTATGGAGGCGGGCAGGCCGTGAAGGCCAGGGGGTTGATCCGCCTGCTGGGGGAGTTCGATCGTCTGATCGTGGGCGCGACCTGAGTCGCGCCTGGTCCTGGCCGATTACTGGCAGTTGTCGGCGATTGCCTTCTGTGCGGCGCTGATACGCTCCTGGCGCTCTTCTTCGTCAATACGGCGCACTTCACCGTCGACCTCCATGCGCAGGCGCGGATTGTTCTGCAGCTGTGCCAGGTTGGTGCGAACGTCTTCGCAGTACTTCTTGCGCTCGGCTTCCTTGGCTGCAACCTCTTGCTTGACCTTCTTGTCGATGGCCGCCTGTTCGGGGTCGGAAATGCTTTCNAAGGTCGGTGTGGCGTCTGGTTCTGCCGCCTCGACAGGTTTCGCAGGGGGCGGCGTGGCNGTATTGATGCTGGTGGCTTGCTGGCCTTGCGGCGGCTGTGAACTGAAATGGGTGACGCCTTGGGCGTCGACCCACTTGTACACCTGGCTGGCCATGGCGGTTGCGCTCAGGGCGAGCAGCAAGCTGCTGGTAATGATCATACGGCGCATGCTGATTCCTTTTTTTAGGCTGCCAAATTATGAGCTGCAAAACCTGCCAGTTACTATAACCAAAACCGCCGAATCGTCATCCTGCACGGTGTTGGCGCAGAAGATTGCAGAATCCATCACGGATTACTTGACTTGCCCGCGTCGAATCCGAACAATTCNACGCTCGCTGTAGTGGAGTCCGCCGCAAGCAGGCTTTAGCTCAGCAGACATGAGGCGCATATCCGCGCCGACCTGTTTCACCCGCAACGCGTTACCTCGCGCTGGGTGGGAAAGTCCCGCAACACTCTGGGACGTTCCCAATACTTGCTCAGTTGTAGCTGACGTAGTCGGCGACCACCGTCGCTCATGCTCTGCTGACAGTAAACCTATCTTAGGCCGTCCCCAATGTTGGGCGGTTTTCTGGCGTTTTAGAGGTGAACAACGTGGAGCTTTTATCCGGCGCTGAAATGGTCGTCCGCTTTTTGCGTGACGAAGGCGTTAAAAACATCTATGGGTACCCCGGTGGTGCCCTGCTGCATATCTACGATGCCCTGTTCAAGGAACCGGAAGTCAATCACATTCTGGTTCGCCACGAGCAAGCGGCTACCCATATGGCTGACGGCTATGCTCGCGCCACCGGCAAGGCCGGTGTGGTGCTGGTAACCTCCGGCCCAGGNGCCACCAATGCCATTACCGGTATTGCCACCGCCTANATGGACTCCATCCCGATGGTGGTGCTGTCCGGCCAGGTGCCGAGCAACATGGTCGGCACCGATGCCTTCCAGGAAACCGACATGATCGGTATCTCGCGGCCTATCGTGAAGCATAGCTTTATGATCAAGCACGCCTCGGAAATCCCGGAAGTCCTGAAGAAAGCCTTCTATCTGGCGCAGTCCGGCCGTCCCGGCCCGGTGGTTGTGGATATCCCCAAGGATATGACCAACCCGGCCGAGAAATTCGAGTACGTCTATCCTAAGAAGGTCAAGCTGCGCTCCTACAGCCCAGCCTTGCGTGGCCACTCCGGGCAGATTCGCAAGGCGGCCGAGCTGCTGCTGAGTGCCAAGCGCCCCATCGTCTACTCCGGTGGCGGTGTGATCATGGGCGGTGCTGCAGCGCCGCTGACCGAACTGGCGCAAATGCTCAACCTGCCGGTGACCAATACCCTGATGGGCCTGGGCGGCTTTCCCGGCACTGACCGCCAGTTCCTCGGCATGCTCGGCATGCACGGCAGCTACACCGCCAACCTGGCGATGCACCACGCCGATGTGATTCTCGCTGTCGGCGCGCGTTTCGACGATCGCGTGATCAACGGTGCGAGCAAGTTCTGTCCGAACGCCAAGATCATTCATATCGATATCGATCCGGCCTCCATTTCCAAGACCATCAAGGCCGACATTCCCATCGTCGGGCCGGTCGAGAGCGTGATGACCGAGATGGTCGCGATCCTCAAGGAGATCGGTGAGAACCTCAACAAAGAGGCGCTGTCGAGCTGGTGGAAGCAGATCGAGGAGTGGCGCGGTGGTCGCATCATGTTCCCTTACGACAAGGGCGACGGCAGCATCATCAAGCCGCAGACCGTGATCGAAACCCTGTCCGAAGTCACCGGCGGCGACGCGTTCGTGACCTCCGACGTGGGTCAGCACCAGATGTTCGCGGCCCAGTACTACCGTTTCAACAAGCCTAACCGTTGGATCAACTCCGGCGGCCTGGGCACCATGGGCTTCGGTTTTCCGGCGGCCATGGGCGTCAAGCTGAGCTTCCCGGATGCCGACGTGGCGTGCGTGACCGGTGAGGGCAGCATCCAGATGAATATCCAGGAGCTGTCGACCTGCCTGCAGTACGACCTGCCGGTGAAAATCGTCAACCTGAACAATGGTGCCCTGGGTATGGTGCGCCAGTGGCAGGACATGAACTACGGTAGCCGTCACTCGCACTCCTATATGGAGTCGTTGCCGGACTTCGTCAAACTGGCCGAGGCCTATGGCCATGTTGGCATGCGCATCACCGACCTGAAAGACCTGAAGCCGAAGCTGGAGGAGGCGTTCGCCATGAAGGATCGCCTGGTGTTCCTCGATATCCAGGTCGATACCAGCGAGCACGTCTACCCGATGCAGATCAAAGACGGTGCGATGCGCGACATGTGGCTAAGCAAGACGGAGCGGACCTAATCATGCGACACATTATTTCCCTGCTGCTGGAAAACGAGCCTGGCGCATTGTCCCGCGTGGTCGGTCTGTTCTCGCAACGCAACTACAACATCGAAAGTCTCACCGTGGCTCCGACCGAAGACCCGACCCTGTCGCGTCTGACCCTGACCACTGTGGGCCATGATGAAGTGATCGAGCAGATCACCAAGAACCTCAACAAGCTGGTCGAGGTGGTCAAGCTGGTTGACCTGTCGGAAAGTGCTCACGTCGAGCGCGAGCTGATGCTGGTCAAGGTCAAGGCAACCGGTGCCCAGCGCGCCGAGGTCAAGCGAACCACCGACATCTTCCGTGGGCAGATCGTCGACGTGAATACCAGCGTCTACACCATTCAGCTGGCCGGCACGAGCGACAAGCTGGACAGCTTTATCCAGGCCATCGGCACCGCGTCGATCCTGGAAACCGTACGCAGTGGCGTTACTGGCATTGCCCGCGGCGACAAGGTGCTGAGTATCTGATTGCGTCGTGCTGATAAAACGAAAAGCCCTCGGGGGAAATATCTCCTGAGGGCTTTTTGCTTTTCGGGCTAAGCGCCTCGTACGCGGCGGAGCGTTGCTGCCGTCATTTAGCGTTGGCGACTCCAGAAGGCGTTGATCAGCGGATCCTTAAGGCGTTTTTCCAGCGCGAACAGGCCAATGTCGTAGGCGGCTAACGGNGGCTGAATATCGTAGATGCGGATACGTGCGGTCAGTGGGCTGTTGTCGAGTACGATCTGTGGAACCACACCAATACCAAAGCCCAGGCTCACCATGCTGACGATGGCTTCGTTGCCNCTTACCTGTGCATAAATGCGCGGTTTGATGTTGTGGCTTTTCAGCCACAGGTCGGTTCGGGTGCGGGCGAGGCCTTCTTCCGAGAGGATCATCGGCACGTCCNGCCAGCTCTCCGCCGTGGGATGCCTAAGCTGTTCTTCGCTCAATAGCTGAGGTGACTGCGGGCCGATAAAGCACAGCTCTGAACGGGCTATCGGCTGAAATTCGATGCCGGCCGGCAAGCTGTCGGGGCGGGCACCGATGGCAAGGTCTTCCAGTCCTTCTTGCACGCGCTCAACGGCTTTGGCTGGGTCGCCGGTGTGCAGTTTCATTTCAATGCGCGGATAATCCTGGCGAAAGCTGCTCAGGATGTCGTAGAGGAAGCTGTAGCTGGCCGTTACCGAGCAGTATAGGGAGAGCTCGCCGTGGAGGATCAGCTGATCCTGCTTGAAGGTCTGGCGGATGGCGTGCCAGCCGTTTATGACGTCGCTGGCGTACTCGCGGAACTGATGCCCCTCGCGGGTCAGGCGCACTGAGCGGTTGTCTCGCAGAAACAGCGGTGCACCCAGTTCATCCTCGAGCTGTTTGATGCTGCGGCTGAGCGCGGAGGGGCTGACGTGCTGCTCGCGGCTGGTTTTACCGAAGTGCAGATTGTCGGCCAGGGCAAGAAAAAGCTTGAGGGCGTGACTGTCCATGATTGTTTCAAATACCGGCATGTAGTGTTGCAAATATATCATTTTACGCAACGGGGCGGATCACTTAAGGTGTCCTCGTCGCGGTGCATGCACCCCATCCTTTTCCGATTAAAAGAGCCAAGAACATGAAAGTTTATTACGACAAAGACTGTGACCTCTCGATCATCCAGGGCAAGAAAGTTGCCATCATCGGTTACGGTTCCCAGGGCCACGCCCAAGCGTGCAACCTGAAAGATTCCGGTGTCGACGTCACTGTTGGCCTGCGTAAAGGCTCGGCCACCGTTGCCAAGGCAGAAGCCCATGGCCTGAAAGTGGCTGACGTTGCCACTGCTGTTGCCGGTGCCGACCTGGTCATGATCCTGACCCCGGACGAGTTCCAGTCCCAGCTGTACAAGAACGAAATCGAGCCGAATATCAAGAAGGGCGCAACCCTGGCCTTTTCCCACGGCTTCGCCATTCACTACAACCAGGTTGTGCCGCGTAGCGACCTCGACGTGATCATGATCGCGCCCAAGGCTCCAGGCCACACCGTGCGTTCCGAGTTCGTCAAGGGCGGCGGTATCCCTGATCTGATCGCTATCTATCAGGACGCTTCTGGCAATGCCAAGAACGTTGCCCTGTCCTACGCTTCGGGCGTTGGCGGTGGCCGTACCGGCATCATCGAAACCACCTTCAAGGACGAAACCGAAACCGACCTGTTCGGCGAGCAGGCTGTTCTCTGTGGCGGTTGCGTTGAGCTGGTCAAAGCTGGCTTCGAAACCCTGGTCGAAGCAGGTTACGCGCCGGAAATGGCTTACTTCGAGTGCTTGCACGAGCTGAAGCTGATCGTTGACCTCATGTACGAAGGCGGTATCGCCAACATGAACTACTCGATCTCCAACAACGCCGAATACGGCGAGTACGTGACTGGCCCTGAGGTCATCAACGCCGAATCCCGTGCTGCAATGCGCAACGCCCTGAAGCGTATTCAGGACGGCGAATACGCCAAGATGTTTATCCAGGAAGGTGCGGCCAACTATCCATCGATGACTGCCTACCGTCGCAACAACGCGGCTCACGGTATCGAAGTTGTAGGTGAGCAGCTGCGCTCCATGATGCCGTGGATCTCGGCGAACAAAATCGTCGACAAAGCCAAGAACTAAGGCTTATTGATGTGAAAGAACGCGGCCATGGCCGCGTTTTTTCATGGTGCGCCAAGGGTTCTGGTATAAAGCCTGGGTACTGAATGGGTGGTGTCGACGAACCCTTGTCGATACGGCCTGTCGAAATTTCCAAATCCGTTGCAAGGTATTGTTCATGAACGAACGTCCAGATGAGCCCCAGTCGCCCCCCGAAACAGAAAGCTTGTTGCCCATTGACGAGCATATAGAAGAGGGGCACGACGACGAGGGTCGCAAGGTTCGTCATCGCGGCATTTATCTGCTGCCAAACTTGTTTACCACGGCCAATCTGTTTGCTGGCTTTTACGCCATCATCAATGCCATGAACGGCAACTTCTATGTGGCAGCGGCGGCTGTGTTCGTCGCTATGGTGCTTGATGGTCTGGATGGTCGTGTTGCACGCCTGACCAATACCCAGAGCGCCTTCGGTGCCGAATATGACTCGTTGTCCGATATGGTCGCCTTTGGTGTAGCCCCGGCCCTGCTGGCGTTCGAGTGGGCGCTCGGTAGCATGGGCAAGGTAGGCTGGATGGTGGCCTTCATCTATGTCGCCGGTGCGGCCTTGCGTCTGGCGCGCTTCAATACGCAGATCGGCAGTGTCGATAAGCGCTACTTTATCGGCCTGGCCAGTCCCGCAGCTGCCGGCGTGGTGGCGGGTACGGTCTGGGCCTTTAGCGATTTCGGCATCAAGGGCTCGAATATGGCTTTTGCCGTGGCGATCCTGGTGGCGGCCGCGGGTGTGCTGATGGTCAGCAACATCAAGTACTACAGCTTCAAGGATCTCGACCTGAAAGGTCGCGTACCTTTTGTGGCCATTCTGGCGGTGGTGCTGGTTTTCGCTGTAGTGTTCAGTGATCCGCCGCGTATCTTGCTGATCATCTTCCTGGCATATGCCGCATCAGGGCCTATCCAGTATTTGCTGCAGTTGCGACGTCGTAAAACGACTGAGTAACGGGTCTGCCGCCGAAGCCGTTGATGTTCGCATCAACGGCTTCGGCGTTTCTGTGGTGTTAGTTTTCTTGCATTGAGTCGCTGTTCCCAGGAAGTTGTTCCTTTGCTCTCGTGGGCGTGGCTGGGTGATGCGGGAAGCCGGCTGCCATAAAAGCGTAATAATGCCTTGACCTGGCTCAGCCTGCCCCTATAATGCGCACCTCTTCCGGCGCAGATCTCTCGGAAAACTTATTTTAAAACAATAAGTTAGCTTTAAAAGAGAGGTTGCAAAGCAGCGAAAGCT
>C687J35021_10000771_pt1 | contig 24503 bp, 26 predicted proteins | sample RifCSPhighO2_12_FD_35021 | JGI IMG/M metagenome (IMG submission 35021) | reverse complement strand
AAAGGTGGTGCCGGTTTTCTCCAGCTCAATGAGCTGGTGGAATGCTGCCATATCGCAGAAAACGTCTTCGACATCCTGCGCAAGGGTGAACGACGCGTCGACTCGGCGCTGATGGATGTGGTGCTGGAAGCACTGGATGCCGTCAACAGCATGTTTACCGAGGTGCGTGAGCGCACCGACCTGACCCCGGCCACACCCGAGNTNTTGGCTGCCCTGGCGCGCCTGGCCGANCCAGCGGGAGCCGCTGCGCCAGTTGCTGAAGCGCCCGCGGCACAGCCAGAGCCTGTAGCGGGCGGTGCCGATATCACCGATAGCGAGTTCGAACAGCTACTCGGTGCCCTGGATGAAGCTCCGGCCCAGGCAACTGCGGCCGNCAGCGGCGATGAAATCACCGACGATGANTTCGAGTCCTTGCTCGATCAGCTGCATGGCAAGGGCCAGTTCGCGGCCACCGAGCCCGCCAGTGTGGCGGCACCTGCCGCTGCTGCGGCATCCGGCACTGACGAAATCACCGACGACGAATTCGAGTCCCTGCTTGATCAGTTGCATGGCAAGGGCCAGTTTGCGCCACCAGCCGCGGAACCAGCGGCCAAGGCGACTCCCGCCGCTCCTGCTGCGGCATCCGGCGGTGACGAAATCACCGATGACGAGTTCGAGGCGCTGCTCGATCAACTGCATGGCAAAGGCAAATTTGTCGAGCCCGAGGCCATCAGTGCCCCGCCTGCGGCCGCCGCGGCGAAACCCGTAGAGCCCGCCAAGCCGGTGGCCAAACCCGCAGCGAAACCTGTGGCCAAACCAGAGCCGGTCAAGGCTGCGGCCGCCCCGGCCGCGGAGAAGGCTGCGCCGCCCAGCGAGGCGGAAACCACGGTCAGGGTCGATACCGCGCGCCTGGACGAGATCATGAACATGGTCGGCGAACTGGTGCTGGTGCGTAACCGCCTGGTGCGCCTGGGCTCCAACAGCGCCGACGAGGCCATGTCCAAGGCCGTATCCAACCTCGACGTGGTGACCGCAGACCTGCAGACCGCGGTGATGAAAACCCGTATGCAGCCGATCAAGAAGGTCTTCGGGCGCTTCCCGCGCCTGGTTCGCGACCTGGCGCGCCAGCTCAAGAAAGAGATCAACCTGGAGCTGGTCGGCGAAGAAACCGACCTGGACAAGAACCTGGTCGAGGCCCTGGCCGATCCGCTGGTCCACCTGGTGCGCAACGCGGTCGACCACGGTATCGAGATGCCGGAGGAGCGCGAGGCTTCGGGCAAGCTGCGCGGCGGCAAGGTTGTGCTCTCGGCCGAGCAGGAGGGCGACCATATCCTGCTGTCGATCTCCGACGACGGCAAGGGTATGGATGCCGATCAGCTGCGCGCCAAGGCCGTGGAAAAAGGCCTGCTGGACAAGGATGCGGCCGACCGCCTCAACGAATTCGAATGCTACAACCTGATTTTCGCCCCAGGCTTTTCGACCAAGACCGAGATCTCAGACGTGTCCGGTCGTGGGGTGGGCATGGACGTGGTGAAAACCAAGATTTCCCAGCTCAACGGCACGGTCAACGTGTTCTCGGTCAAGGGCCAGGGCTCGAAGATCGTGATCAAGGTGCCGCTGACCCTGGCGATCATGCCGACCCTGATGGTGATGCTGGGGAACCAGGCCTTCGCCTTCCCGCTGGTCAACGTCAACGAAATCTTCCACCTCGACCTGTCGCGCACCAATGTGGTCGACGGCCAGGAGGTGGTGATCGTGCGCGACAAGGCGCTACCGTTGTTCTACCTCAAGCGCTGGCTGATCGGCAGTGCCGCCCATGTGGAGCAGGGCGAGGGCCATGTGGTGATCCTTACCGTGGGCAGCCAGCGTATCGGCTTTGTCGTCGACCAGCTGGTGGGTCAGGAGGAGGTGGTAATCAAGCCGCTGGGCAAGATGCTCCAGGGCACTCCGGGCATGTCGGGTGCGACCATCACCGGTGATGGGCGTATCGCCCTGATTCTAGACGTACCGAGCATGCTGAAGCGTTATGCTCGGCGCATCTGAATGTTAGCGGCACGTCTGTCTTTGTAGTGCCGTTTAGGAGTGTTTATGGCTGTTAAGGTGTTGGTGGTTGACGATTCCGGTTTCTTTCGCCGGCGTGTGTCGGAGATTCTTTCGGCCGACCCTAATATCCAGGTGATTGGTACAGCCACTAACGGCCGCGAGGCCATCGATCAGGCGCTGGCACTCAAGCCGGACGTGATCACCATGGATTACGAAATGCCGATGATGGATGGCATCACGGCTGTGCGTAATATCATGCAGCGCTGTCCAACCCCGGTACTGATGTTTTCCTCGCTGACCCACGAAGGCGCGCGGGTGACCCTGGATGCGCTGGAGGCCGGGGCCGTCGATTTCCTGCCGAAGAACTTCGAGGACATCTCGCGTAACCCGGAGCGGGTCAAGCAGCTGCTGTGCGAGAAGATCCATACCATTGCCCGCAGCAACAGACGCAGTTTCAGTCCGCCTGCCGCCCCGGCTGCCGCTCCCGCAGCGCAGGCCCGCCCCGCAGTGCGTCCTGCCGCCGGTACCACAAGCAGTCCGGTGAGTCGCCCGGTGGGCGCGCCGGCAAGCTCGGCTGCGCCCAAGCGCAAGGCCTACAAACTGGTCGCCATCGGCACCTCGACCGGCGGTCCGGTGGCCCTGCAGCGAGTCCTGACCCAGTTGCCGGCCAGTTTTCCGGCCCCCATCGTACTGATCCAGCATATGCCGGCGGCCTTTACCAAGGCCTTCGCCGAGCGTCTGGACAAGCTTTGCCGGATCAGTGTCAAGGAGGCCGAGGATGGCGATGTGTTGCGCCCGGGCCTGGCCCTGCTGGCCCCCGGCGGCAAGCAGATGATGGTCGATGCCAGGGGCGTGGTCAGAATTCTGCCCGGTGACGAGCGCCTGAACTACAAGCCCTGTGTGGATATCACCTTCGGTTCGGTGTCCAAGTCCTATGGTGACAAGGTTCTGGCTGTGGTGCTGACCGGCATGGGGGCCGATGGCCGGGAAGGCGCGCGCCTGCTCAAGCAGAGCGGCAGCCAGGTCTGGGCCCAGGACGAAGCCAGCTGCGTGATCTACGGCATGCCGATGGCCATCGTCAAAGCCGATCTGGCCGACGCGATCTACCCGCTCGACGAGATCGGCCGGCACCTGGTGGAGACCTGTATATAAATGGATGTACTGAGCCTGATTGGGGTCATCCTGGCTTTTGTTGCCATTCTCGGCGGCAATTACCTGGAGGGTGGTCATGCAGCGGCATTGCTGAACGGTCCGGCGGCCCTGATCGTGATTGGCGGTACCCTGGGCGCGGCTTTTCTGCAGGCTCCGGTCAATGTGTTCAAGCGTTCGCTGGCCATCAGTAGCTGGATTTTCTTTCCGCCGCATATCGACCTGATCGGCGGCATCAATAGGGTTGTCGGCTGGAGCATGACCGCGCGCAAGGAGGGCTTGCTTGGCCTCGAGGCGGTGGCCGATGCTGAGACCGACCCCTATGCGCGCAAGGGCCTGCAGCTGCTGGTCGACGGTGCCGAACCGGAAGCCATCCGCAGCATTCTCGAAGTCGACCTGTATACCCAGGAAGGCCGCGATATCCAGGCCGCCAAGGTGTTCGAGAGCATGGGTGGCTATGCGCCAACCATCGGCATCATCGGGGCGGTGATGGGGNTGATCCATGTCATGGGCAATCTGGCCGATCCGAGCATGCTCGGCAGCGGTATTGCCGTNGCCTTCGTCGCCACCATCTATGGCGTCGGCCTGGCCAACCTGCTGCTGTTACCCATCGGCAACAAGCTCAAGGCCATCGCCCAGCGCCAGTCGCGCTACCGGGAGATGTTGCTCGAAGGCGTCCTGTCGATCGCCGAAGGCGAGAACCCGCGTTCCATTGAGTTGAAGCTGCAAGGCTTTATGGATTGATGGGGACAGACTATGGCCCGCCGGCGGCATCACGAAGAACATGAAAACCATGAACGCTGGCTGGTGTCCTACGCGGACTTCATCACCCTGCTGTTCGCCTTCTTTGTGGTCATGTATTCGATCTCGTCGATCAACGAGGGCAAGTACAAGATCTTTTCGGACAGTATGACCGGGGTTTTCAACCAGCCCGACCGTGCCATCAAGCCGATTCCGGTTGGCGAGCTGCGTCCGCGCACCATTGAGCCCGAGCGTGAAGTTGTGGATGACGAAAGTCCTCAGTCCGCCCCTGATTCCCTGGTCAGCATTGCCAGCAGTATTCGCGAGTCCTTCAGTGAACTGATTGACAGCGAGCAGCTGAGGGTCAGCGGCAACGAGTTGTGGATCGAGATCGAGCTCAGCTCCAGCCTGTTGTTTACCAGTGGTGATGCGATTCCCAATGGCGCGGCCTTCGACATCATCGAGAAGGTAGCCAAAATTCTGGCACCCTATGAAAACCCCATTCATGTCGAAGGCTTTACCGACAATCTGCCGATCCAGACGGCTCAGTACCCGACCAACTGGGAGCTTTCCACCGCACGGGCGGCGACCATAGTGCGTATGCTGACCCTCGATGGCGTCAGCCCGGGGCGGCTGGCGGCCGTCGGCTACGGTGAGTTCCAGCCGGTCGCGGATAACGCCACCGCCGAGGGCCGTGGGCGCAATCGGCGGGTGGTCCTGGTGATTTCCCGCAATCTCGATGTGCGCCGCAGTGTCAGTGGGGTGGGCAGCGGTAACGCCAAACCCGACGCAGCCCTGCGGCGGGCTGGCACGCAACCTGCACCAGCGTCACCAGCGCAGGCCCCGCAAGCGGGTGCCGTCAATCCCCCGTCGCCAGCCCGATAAGGGCGGCACCCGTTCTCGGTCAGGCGCAAGCTCACCGGGAGGATAAAGAGAATGAGAGTCTGGGCAGTAGCCAATCAAAAAGGTGGTGTGGGCAAAACCACCACCTCAATCGCCCTGGCCGGTTTGCTGGCCGATGCCGGCAAGCGCGTGGTGGTGGTCGACCTCGACCCCCATGGGTCGATGACCAGTTACTTCGGGCATGATCCCGACAGCCTCGAACACAGCAGTTTCGATCTGTTTCAGCATCAGGGCAGCGTGCCCCCGGGCTTGACGCAGACCCTGTTGCTGCCAACCAGTCATGAACGCATTGCCTTGCTGCCATCGAGTACCGCGCTGGCGACCCTGGAGCGTCAGTCCCCGGGGCAGAGTGGCCTCGGTCTGGTGATCGCCAAGAGCCTGGCGCAGCTCTGGCAGGACTTCGATCACGCGGTGATCGACAGCCCGCCCTTGCTCGGCGTGCTGATGGTCAATGCCTTGGCCGCCAGTCAGCAGCTGGTGATCCCGGTGCAGACCGAGTTCCTCGCGGTCAAGGGCCTCGAACGCATGGTCAGCACCCTGGCAATGATCAACCGCTCGCGGCGTCAGGCCTTGCCCTACACCATAGTGCCAACCCTGTTCGACCGCCGCACCCAGGCGTCCATGAGTACCCTGCGGGTGTTACGCAACAGTTACCCCGAGCATCTGTGGCCCGCCTATATCCCGGTGGATACGCGCCTGCGCGATGCCAGCCGGGCCGGCCTGACGCCCTCGCGCTTCGATCACAACAGCCGCGGCGTGCTGGCCTATCGCGCTCTGCTCAAACACCTGCTGGCCCAGCAGACCGCCGCGCAGGTTGCCTGAGATGAGCCGCTATGCTGAAGATAAGTGCTCAAGTCTGCCGCCGACGCGGCCGATAGCCTGTACAGGTCGTTTTAGCAGGTTGCATTCATGAGTCGCCCCCTGGTTACCGCTACACGTTCGCAACTGGCTTTGCAGTCCTATCTGGACGGCTTGCTGCAGGAGGCTGCGGTCGAGCTGGCCGATAGCGTCGCGCTGGACGAGTTTGAGGCCGCCGTGCTCGAGGAACAGGTGCGCGATGCCCGGGTCACGCCGCAGGCGGTGGCGGCCCCGGCACAGGTCGAGGAGGTTGCTCAGGCCCTGGTCATGCCGACCGTGGAAATGCCCGTGGCCCAGCCTTTAGCCGAGGTCTTGGTGGCAGCACCGGTGGCGCAAACCCGCAGCGAGCCTGTACCGCCGCAGATCATCGGGGTGCTGGCGGACGGTCGTCCTGAGTGGGCGCAGGAACCCTTCGAGTGCCTGTTGTTCGATGTCGCCGGGCTGACCCTGGCCGTGCCTCTGGTGTGCCTGGGCTCGATCTATCCACTGGCCGGGCAGGAACTCACGCCATTATTTGGCCAGCCGGACTGGTTTCTCGGCATACTGCCGTGCCAGGCGGGTAATCTGAAGGTGCTGGATACCGCGCGCTGGGTGATGCCCGACCGCTACCGCGCCGATTTTCGCGATGGTTTGCAGTATGTGATTTCGGTGCAGGGCTATGAGTGGGGACTGGCCGTGCATCAGGTCAGCCGTTCGATTCGCCTGGACCCCAACGAGGTCAAGTGGCGTACCCAGCGTACTCAGCGGCCCTGGCTGGCGGGCACGGTGATCGAGCATATGTGCGCGCTGCTGGATATCGCCTCGCTGGCCGAGCTGATTGCCAGTGGTGCGGCCAAACGTATGGCGGCCGGCCGGCTGCATTGAATATTTTCCGGTGACGCGAGAAGCGCCGCCTTGCAACTATAGTAATGACAGCGGGGCCAACACCCGCGATCGCCGCCGCAAGCGGTTCATGACGAGGCTAGGCACATGAATAAGAGTTCTGCACAAGGTTCTGAAGATCCGATTCTGCAGTGGGTGACGTTCCGTCTGGATAACGAAACCTATGGCATCAACGTGATGCAGGTGCAGGAAGTCCTGCGTTATACCGAGATCGCCCCTGTACCGGGTGCTCCGAGCTATGTGCTGGGCATCATCAACCTGCGCGGCAATGTGGTGACGGTGATCGACACCCGCCAGCGCTTCGGTCTGGACTCCACCACGGTGACGGACAATACCCGCATCGTGATCATCGAGGCCGACAAGCAGGTGGTTGGCATTCTGGTCGACAGCGTGGCCGAGGTGGTTTATCTGCGTCAGTCCGAGGTGGAAACCGCGCCCAATGTCGGCAACGACGAGTCGGCCAAGTTTATCCAGGGTGTGTGCAACAAGAATGGCGAGCTGCTGATTCTGGTCGAGCTGGACAAGATGATGAGCGAAGAAGAATGGTCCGAGCTGGAGAGCATCTGAGCCATGCTCGAGGCCCTGCTGGCGCTACTGGCTCTGGTCTGTCTGGGGTTGCTGGGTGCTTCTATCTGGCTGACCAGGCAGCTGCGCCAGGCCGTGCAGTTGCAGGCCGAGGGCGATGCGCAGCGTGATCAGCGGCTCAAGGAGTTGAACCGGCGACTGGATGCCTACCTGGCCGGCAGCGTGCGGATGGGTGAGGANCTGCACGAGTTGCGCCGTGTCGTGGCACCGCTGCCGGACAAGCTGAGCCAGATGGAGCAGCGCGACCCCAGCAGTCTGTCCTTTACCCAGGCGGCGCGCCTGGCCGGTATGGGGGCCAGCGTCGATGACCTGACCCAATCCTGCGGCCTGAGCAAGGCCGAAGCCGAGCTGGTCAGCAAGATGCAGCAGGCCCGCACCCAGCGCTCCTGAGTCAGTCCCTGGCAAACCACTGGCGTGTTTAGCGCTGTGGGCCGTCGAGCAGGGGCAGGGGTGGGGTGATGTCCTGGTCGCGGTCGAAGCCCGCCGGGCATTTCCCTTTCAAATACCAGGCGAACGCGATGATCTCCGCAATACAGCGGTACAGCTGCTCGGGAATCGCGTCGCCCAGTTCCAGGCGCGCCAGCAGGCGTACCAGTTCCGCATTCTCGTAGATNGGCACCTCGTACTCGCGGGCAATGGCCAGAATCGCTTCGGCCAGTTCGTCGTCGCCNTTGGCGCTGAGGNTCGGGGCGTTCTGGCCGTCGTAGGTCAGGGCGATGGCCTGGCGTGGTGCGGTNTTCTTCATGCGGTTTCNTCCACCCAGCGCTGTTCCAGGGTCGTGCGCGGGCCGCGCGGTGGCGTGCCCTGGTTGCAGGCCAGCTCGCCGACTTGCACACCCACACCATTGAGGCGCTGACGCAGGTTGTCCAGTTCGCCATCGATCAGGCTGACGGTGCTGCTGCGTTCGGCCCACAGTTGGCTCGATAGCCGGCCCTGGGCCAGCTGCGCCTGCACTTGCAAGGGGCCGAGCGGTTCGAGGTCGAAGGCAAGTTCGACCTTCCACAGGGTTTCCTTCTTCTCGGGCTTGTCCGATTTGTTGCTCTCGTCGCGCTGGATCTTGACCTGCAGGGGCACCAGCTCCTGCTGGTTGCGCATCGGCAGTTCCAGTTGCCAGGTGGTCAGCAGGTTGCCGTCCGGGCCGACCTGGCTTTGCGCGAGGCTAGACAGTTGATGGGTCTGCAGGCGGGAAACCGCTGCTGCGGCCAGTTTCAGCAGGGTTTCCAGATCGGCTTCGCCGTCCATGGCCTGCAGCAGGCGCGAGGGCAGGGGGAAGTTCAGGGCCTGCTGGCGGCTGCTCATCTGGCCGAGGCCCAGCAGGTTGCGCGCCAGAGCCGGCATGGCCTGGGCCAGCACGGCACCGGCATTGGCTGCGGCCAGCGGCTGGCCGCTCTGCGTATTGGGCAGCAGTTGGGTGATCAGGCGCAGCAGGTTGGCCTTCAGATCCGTAGGCAGGGCGTGAGCCTGGCCGCTCAGCAGTTTGCTTTCGAGCAGCAGACCACTGTCGCCAAGGGCCTGGCTCAGGCCCTTGGCCGTGCTCAGTTGGGCGGCATCGGGCAGGCCGCCCAGGAGTTTGTCGATGCTGGTACGCAGGCCCTCCGGCAGGGCTTGTTTGGTGCTCAGGCCTTGCAGGGCGGTGAGCAGGCCCTCCAGGGAACCCTGGCGATTGTGCTGGGTAGTCAGTTGCTGGCCGAGCACCAGCTGGTCGAGACGGCCGCTCAGGGGCAGGAAGTTCAGCGCCTGGCGGCCCTGCACCTCGGCGCTGAGCAGGCTGCCGAGGGGCAGTGGCAGTGGGGTTTCCAGGGCCAGCTTGCTGCCGGCCAGCGGCGTATTGAGCAGGCTGAGGACCACCTTGTAGATCACCTGCTGGGTTTTGCCCTGCAACTGTTGTTCGCGGGCTTCCACCTTGCCCTGCAGCAGGGTGCCGATGGGCAGTTGCTGCAGGTCCAGGCTGGTCAAGGCCTTGCCGGTGCCGGTCTGCAGCAAGACCGCCAGCCGGGTCTCCGAGAGGGCAGTCACCGCCAGCGCGGTGCCCTGAGCCAGGGGGCGTGGGCTACTGGCTTCGACTGTGGTCTGGCGACCGTTCTCCAGGGTCAGCTTGAGCATCACCTGGAAGCTCTGGGCCATCTCCTTCAGGGCGATGACTTCGGCCTTGGCGGTTTCGCCACTGGCCAGCAGCCCCTGCATGGGCTGCAGCAGCTTTAGCGCCAGATCGGCAGGTACGTTATTGGCGCGACTGCTCGGCGGCGTCGGTGAAACCGGGCGCGGGCTGCTGATTTCGCTCATGAGCGGGTTACAACCTGTCGAAAATGCCCACTGCGGGAGGCGGGGCATGGCATGTATAATCGCGCCCCGTCTGAGAGGGTGCTTACAAAATACTGCGCTCGGCCATGCTGTGTTGAAGTCCGCCTCAAAATGCTCATGTACTACTCGTACACTCCGCTTTTTCGGCTGACTTCGCCTTGCCTGGCCATCGCTCGCTACTTTTGTAAACACCCTCTGGGGGCGGCTGCGCATTGCACTTGCCCCAGTATAGCGGCCAAGACTCTGCCGACTTGAACAGCTTGCGATCCATCTTAGGTGCCGATGCCTTGACCAGTCCCCTTCTCGAAGCCGTGGCGCTCGCCTGTGAGCGGGACTGGCGCATGCTGTTCGAACGCCTGGAGCTGCGTCTGGTTCCCGGCGAGATGCTGCAGGTGGCCGGTCCCAATGGCAGCGGTAAGACCAGCCTGCTACGTCTGCTGGCCGGTTTGATGCAGCCGACGGCGGGGGAAGTACGCCTGAATGGTCAACCCCTGTCCTCGCAGCGCGAGGAGCTGGCGCGCAACCTGCTGTGGATAGGGCACGCCGCCGGGATCAAGGGCCTGCTCACCGCCGAAGAGAACCTCACCTGGCTCTGTGCCCTGCATCTTCCCGCCGAGCGCGAGGCCATCTGGCAGGCGCTGGCGGCGGTGGGGTTGCGCGGTTTCGAGGATGTACCCTGCCACACCCTGTCCGCCGGGCAGCAGCGCCGTGTGGCGCTTGCGCGTTTGTACCTGCCGGGGCCACCTCTGTGGGTCCTGGATGAGCCCTTTACCGCGCTGGATAAGGCGGCGGTGGCGCAGCTGGAGCAGCATCTGGCGCAGCATTGCCAGCAGGGCGGCCTCGTGGTGTTGACCACGCACCATGAATTGACGGTCAAGCCGGTCGGTTACCGCGAGCTTGATTTAGGGTCTATTGACGTTTCGTTCGCGGCCGCGCCGGAGCCTGTTTTAGCGCGAGGCAAGGCATGAGACACGAAGTTTGGTTGTTCCAAATGAGTGTCGAGAAACGCAGCATCGCGCTAAAACAGGCCCGGCCCTGCGGGTTGCGCGTAAAATCTCGCCATGCGGTGTTGGAGGACTTGGCAAGGGAACACCATTGCCTGCGTCCTCCGCCTAGCCTGGCGCGATTTTTCGCAGCAACGCGGTTCGCGCCGAAACGTCAACAGACCCTAGGGCAGGGCACGTTATGAGCAATGTTTTCACCCTGCTGCTGGCCCGTGAAGCGCGCCTGTTGTTTCGTCGCCCCGCGGAGCTGGCCAATCCGCTGGTGTTCTTCGCCATTGTGATTGCCCTGTTCCCGCTGGCGGTTGGCCCACAGACGCAGTTGTTACAAAGCCTTTCGCCCGGGCTGGTGTGGGTGGCGGCGCTATTGGCCGTACTGCTCTCGCTTGACGGGCTGTTTCGCAGTGATTTCGAGGATGGCTCGCTGGAGCAGTGGGTCCTTTCGCCGCACCCCCTGGCTCTTCTGGTTCTGGCCAAGGTGCTGGCACACTGGCTGTTCTCCGGCTTGGCCCTGGTGCTGTTGGCACCGGTGCTGGCGCTGATGCTCGGTCTGCCGGGGCGTTGCCTGCCGGTGTTGCTGCTCTCACTGTTGCTCGGTACCCCGGTCTTGAGCCTGCTGGGGGCGGTGGGCGCGGCGCTGACGGTGGGCCTCAAGCGCGGCGGCCTGTTGCTGGCGCTGCTGATTCTGCCACTGTATATCCCGGTGCTGATTCTCGGCAGCGGGGCGTTACAAGCCAGCCTGCAGGGACTGCCGGCGCTGGGCCACCTGTTATGGCTGGCCAGCCTCACCGCCCTGGCGGTGACCCTGACACCTTTCGCCATCGCCGCCGGTCTCAAGATCAGCGTCGCTGAGTAGACAATAAGCCTGAATGGCCGGTTGATCCTGGCGCTTGCCTGCGCCGCGATCCGCCCTAGCACTGATGAGTGACCTGATGAACTGGACGTGGTTTCACAAACTGGGCTCGCCCAAGTGGTTTTACGAGATCAGCGCGCGCTGGCTGCCCTGGTTGGCGCTGGCTGCGGTCTTGCTGCTGACGGTGGGCCTGATCTGGGGGCTGGCCTTTGCACCGCCGGATTACCAGCAGGGCAACAGCTTTCGCATCATCTATATCCATGTGCCGGCGGCGTTCCTCGCCCAGTCGATCTACGTGATGCTGGCGGTGGCCGGTATCGTCGGTCTGGTGTGGAAGATGAAGCTGGCCGATGTCGCCCTGCAGCAGGCAGCGCCCATCGGGGCCTGGATGACNGTGATCGCCCTGCTGACCGGTGCCATCTGGGGNAAGCCGACCTGGGGCACCTACTGGGTGTGGGATGCGCGCCTGACCTCGATGCTGATTCTGCTGTTCCTGTATTTCGGCGTGATCGCCCTGGGCAATGCCATCACAAACCGTGACAGCGCAGCCAAGGCCTGCGCGGTGTTGGCCATAGTCGGGGTGATTAATATCCCGATCATCAAGTACTCGGTGGAGTGGTGGAACACCCTGCACCAGCCTGCCAGTTTTAGTGTGGTGAGCAGACCGGCCATGCCGTTTGAGATGTGGATGCCGCTGCTGTTGATGGTGCTGGGTTTCTACTGCTTCTTTGGCGCGGTGCTGCTGATGCGCATGCGCCTGGAAGTGCTCAAGCGTGAGTCGCGCAGCAGCTGGGCCAAAGTCGCCGTCAAGGCGCAGGTGGAGAAGGGGCTATGAGTTTTGCCAGCTTTGGCGAGTTTATCGCCATGGGCACCCACGGGCCTTATGTCTGGTCCTGCTATGCCATCAGCCTCGCGATATTGGGGCTGAATGTGGCGCTGCCAATCCTGGCCCGCCGCCGTTATCTGCAAGACGAGGCGCGTCGTTTGCGCCGGGAGGAGTCGAAGTGAACCCTGTCCGCAAGAAGCGCTTGTATATAGTTCTGGCCATTCTCGCCGGTGCCGGCATCGCCGTGGCCCTGGCCCTGAGCGCGCTGCAGCAGAACATCAACCTGTTCTATTCGCCGACCCAGATCGCCAATGGCGAGGCCCCGCAGGACACCCGCATCCGCGCCGGTGGCCTGGTGCAAGAGGGCTCGGTCAAGCGTTCNGACGACTCGCTGGATACCAACTTNGTGGTGACCGATGGTGTCAAGAACGTGACCATCCGCTACAGCGGCATCCTTCCCGACCTGTTTCGCGAAGGGCAGGGCATCGTCGCCATGGGCAAGTTGAATNCCGATGGTGTGCTGATCGCCGACGAGGTGCTGGCCAAGCACGATGAAAACTATATGCCGCCTGAGGTCATGCAGGCTCTGGAGCAGAGCGGCATGAAACAGCAGCACGATGCGGCCAAAGCGGCCAAGCAGGCGTCCCCATCGGAGTACGCGCAATGATTCCCGAACTCGGCCATCTGGCCATGATCCTGGCCCTGTGCATGGCGCTGGTGCAGGCCACTCTGCCGATGGTCGGTGCCTGGCGGGGCGACCGCCAGTGGATGAGCCTGGCTCAGCCTGCCGCCTGGGGCCAGTTCAGCTTTATGCTGTTCGCCTTCGTCTGCCTGACCTACGCCTTTATGGTCGACGATTTCACCGTGGCCTATGTCGCCAATAATTCCAACACGGCCTTGCCCTGGTATTTCAAGTTCAGCGCCGTATGGGGGGCGCACGAAGGTTCGCTGCTGCTCTGGGGCCTGATCCTGGCTGGCTGGACCTTCGCTGTGTCGATCTTCTCGCGCCAGCTGCCGGAGGAAATGCTCGCCCGGGTACTGGGTGTGATGGGCATTATCAGCATCGGTTTTCTGCTGTTTCTGATCATCACGTCCAACCCCTTCGAGCGTCTGCTGTTCGATACTCCCGCCAACGGCCGCGACCTCAATCCGCTGCTGCAGGATTTCGGCCTGATCATTCACCCGCCGATGCTCTACATGGGCTATGTCGGTTTCTCGGTAGCCTTCGCCTTCGCCATCGCCGCACTACTGGGCGGCAAGCTGGATGCGGCCTGGGCGCGCTGGTCGCGGCCCTGGACCACGGTGGCCTGGGCTTTCCTCGGCATTGGTATCGCCCTGGGCTCCTGGTGGGCCTATTACGAACTCGGCTGGGGCGGCTGGTGGTTCTGGGACCCGGTGGAGAATGCCTCCTTTATGCCCTGGCTGGTCGGCACCGCGCTGATCCACTCCCTGGCGGTGACCGAGAAACGCGGCGTGTTCAAGAGCTGGACCGTACTGCTGGCCATTGCCGCCTTCTCCCTGAGCCTGCTTGGGACCTTCCTGGTGCGTTCCGGGGTGCTGACCTCGGTGCATGCCTTTGCCAGCGACCCGGAACGTGGGGTGTTTGTCCTGGCGTTCCTGTTGATTGTGGTGGGCAGCTCCCTGGCGCTGTTCGCCATCCGCGCACCAGTGGTCAAGAGTCAGGTCGGTTTTGTCCTGTGGTCGCGGGAAACCCTGCTGCTGGTCAACAACATCATTCTGGTGGTGGCGGCGGCGATGATCCTGCTCGGCACNCTTTATCCCCTGGTGCTGGATGCCATCAGCGGCACCAAGCTGTCGGTNGGCCCGCCTTACTTCAATGCGTTGTTCGTACCGTTGATGGGCCTGTTGATGGCGATGATGGCAGTGGGCGTGCTGGTACGCTGGAAGGACACGCCGCTGCGCTGGTTGCTCGGCATGCTCTCGCCGGTGCTGATCGGCAGCGTGGTCCTGGCGGTGCTGGCGAGCCTGCTGCTGGGCGATTTCAGCTGGGCCGTACTCGGTGTCTGGCTGCTGGCACTGTGGGTGGTGCTGGCCGGGCTGCGCGACATCTATGAAAAGACCCGCCACAAGGGCCTGCTCAAGGGCCTGCCGAGCCTGACCCGCAGTTACTGGGGCATGCAGACCGCGCACCTGGGCATGGCGGTGTGCGCCCTTGGCGTGGTGCTCACCAGTGTCGGCAGTTTCGAGCGCGATATGCGCATGGCTCCCGGCGAGTCGGTGGAAGTCGGTGGCTATCAGTTCGTCTTCGAAGGGGCCGAACACTTCGAAGGGCCGAACTTTACCTCCGACAAGGGCACGGTGCGCATCCTCGAGGAGGGCAAGCAGATCGCCGTGCTGCACCCGGAGAAGCGCCTGTATACCGTGCAGCAGTCGGTGATGACCGAGGCGGGGATCGATGCCGGGATCACCCGTGACCTGTTCGTCGCCCTGGGCGAGCCCTTGGACAACGGAGCCTGGGCGGTGCGCGTGCACATCAAGCCCTTTGTCCGCTGGATCTGGCTGGGTGCGTTGCTGATGGGCCTGGGCGGTTTCCTCTCGGCGACGGACAAGCGCTACCGCATAAAGGTCAAGACCCGGGTGCGTGAAGCGCTGGGTATGGCAGGGGTGCAGGCATGAAACGGCTGATCCTGATACTGCCCCTGGCGATTTTTCTCGGTGTCGCGCTGTTTCTCTACCGTGGTCTGTTCCTCGACCCCAGAGAGCTGCCTTCGGCGTTGATCGGCAAGCCATTTCCGGCGTTCTCCCTGCCAGCGGTGCAGGACGGCAAGACGCTGAGCGANGCCGACCTCAAGGGCAAGCCGGCGCTGGTCAATGTCTGGGCCACCTGGTGCGTGGCCTGCCGGGTCGAGCATCCGGTNCTGAACAAGCTGGCCGGGCTCGGCGTAACCATCCATGGGGTCAACTACAAGGACGACAACGCCGCCGCGCAGAAGTGGCTGGTGGAGTTCCATGATCCTTACCAGCTCAATATCAACGATGCCCGTGGCACCCTGGGCCTGGACCTGGGCGTGTATGGCGCGCCCGAGACCTTCCTGATCGACAAGGACGGCATCATTCGCCACAAGTTTGTCGGCGTGATCGACGAGAGTGTCTGGCGCGAGCAGCTGGCTCCGCTGTATCAAGAGTTAGTCGACGAGGTCCAGCCATGAAACGTCTGTTGAGCGCCGCCGTACTGGGTCTGGCGCTACTGGGCAGCGCTCAGGCCGCTATCGATACCTACGAATTTGCCAACGAGGCCGAGCGCGAGCGTTACCGCAACCTGGTGGAAGAGCTGCGCTGCCCAAAGTGCCAGAACCAGAATATCGCCGACTCCGACGCGCCGATTGCCATGGACCTGCGTGCGCAGATCTTCCGCATGCTGGAGGAGGGCCAGAGCAATGAGCAGATCATNGATTTTCTGGTCAGCCGCTATGGCGATTTCGTNCTCTACAAACCGCCGGTAACCGCGCGCACCCTGTTGCTCTGGTACGGCCCTGGCGGCCTGCTGGTCGGTGGCTTCGTCCTGCTCGGGGTGATCCTGTTGCGTCGCCGTGGCAAACAGAATGCCGTGGCCTGCGGTCTGTCTACGGATGAACAGCAGCGTCTGGCCGCCCTACTTAATCAACCGCCAGCCAGCCAACGGCCTGCCAATAATCAACCGCCTGTGGATAAGAAAGACTGATGATCGAATTCTGGTTGTGCGCCGGCCTGCTGTTGCTGGTGGCCCTGGCTTTTCTGCTGATTCCGGTGTTGCGCGGGCGCAAGGCGCAAGCGGAAGAGGATCGTACCGCGCTCAATGTGAGCCTCTATCAGGAGCGTCTGCAGGAGCTGCAAGGCCAGCACGAGGCCGGCGCGTTAAACGACGAACAGCTGCAGCATGGCCGCGATGAAGCGGCCCGCGAGCTGCTGGCCGACACCGAGGGTGCAGGGGCTTCGAGTCGCTTCGCCGCCCTGGGCCGGACGATTCCGCTGCTGGCAGCCTTGTTGATGCCCGTGCTGGGCTTTGGCCTATATCAGCACTGGGGAGCCATCGACGAGCTGGAACAGGTGCGCACCTTGGTCGATCAGCCGAAAAGTATCGAAGAGATGACCGCGCGCCTGGAAGCCTCGGTGCAGAGCAATCCCGATTCAGCCGAAGGCTGGTACTTCCTTGGGCGCGCCTATATGGCTCAGGAGCGGGCGAGCGATGCGGCGGTGGCTTTCGAACGTGCCGTCGGCGTCGCCGGGCGTGAGCCTGAACTGCTCGGGCAGTGGGCCCAGGCGCTGTACTTTGCCGGCAACAAACAATGGAACGAGCAGATGCAGGCGCTCACCGATGAAGCCTTGAAGGCCGACCCGGAGGAAGTTACCAGTCTCGGTCTGCTTGGTATTGCCGCCTATGAAGAGGGGCGCTTTACGGCGGCCATCGGCTTCTGGGAGCGTCTGGTCGCGGTACTGCCGGAGCAGGACCCTTCGCGGCAAGCGATTCAGGGTGGCATCGAACGTGCCCGTGAGCGCCTTGGCGTGCCGACAGAGAAGGCGCAAACGCCAGCGGCGGCGGGACAACTGACCGTCAAGGTCGAACTGGCCGCAGCGCTGCAGGATCAGGTGCAACCGAGCGACAGCGTGTTCGTCTTCGCTCGAGCGGCCTCCGGCCCGCCTATGCCGCTGGCGGTCAAGCGCCTGACCGTGGCCGACCTGCCGGCGCAGGTCAGCCTGTCGGATAGCGACGCGATGATGCCGCAGCTGAAGATTTCCGGGTTCGAGCAGGTGCAGTTGGTGGCGCGGATTTCCCGCAGCGGCAATGCCACCGCTGGCGAATGGGTCGGCCGCAGCCAGCCGTTGGCCAGCAGCACGACCGAGTTGCAGCAGCTGACCATCGACACCGCGGACGGACAGGCGCAATGAAGCGCTGGATGCCGTTGGTGCTGGCGCTGGGCTTGTCGAGCCTGGCTGGTTGCGCGGTACAGCAGGTCAGCGCCCCGATCGCGCAACCGTCGGTGGCCAAGTCGCACCCGCGCTATGCGCCGCCGCCTGGGGTAGACAGCCACTGGGATGGGCGTCTGACGGTGTATGTGGTGGCTGGCGCACGTGACCTGTACTACCGCGAGCGTACCTACTACCGCTGGAACAACGGCTGGAGCTGGGCGACCAATCCGCAGGGCCCCTGGCAGCCAACCGACAGCAGCGGCGTGCCGCCGGGCCTGTATCGGCGTTACGCCCAGTAAGCGCAGCGCAGACGGCTGGATGACTCAGAGCCCAGCCAGCAGCCCGGTACCCGGAGGCAATCCGGGGCGCTCGCCAGCCCTGGGCGGATTTGCCCATGAGCCAGCCACTTCGCTCTCTAGGCTTTCTGTCGATCAACGCGCCGGGCAGGGGGTCGCCGTGCGGCTTTCCTCGGGCAGCTCGAAGTCTTCGATCAGCCGGCAGATTGCCTGCCCATCGGGGGCGCACTCGGGCCGCTCGGCCCAGTCGTCGAGGGCGTTGCGCATAACCAGGGCCAAGCGCTGACACTCTTCGATATGGGCCTGTAGGGCCGCCAGGCGGTTGCCCAGCAGGTCGCGTACTTCGCCGCAGGGCGTGCTGCCGCTTTCGGCTCGGGCGAGAATCGCCTGTACATCCTTGAGACTGAAGCCCAGGCGGCGGGCGCGGGCGATAAAGCGCAGGCGTTGCAGGTCTGCGCTGGAATACTCCTGGTAGCCTTTATCCCGGTTGCGCGCGGGCCTTAGCAGGCCAAGATCGGTGTAGTGACGCACGGTCTCGCTGCTGACGCCGGCGGCTTTGGCCAGTTGGGTTACGCGCATATTCCATCTCCAGAATCGACAAAGGCCGCGCCAGGTTAAAACCTGGGGGCGGCCCTTGGGTCAATCTCGCAGGTTTATTCGGCGATCTTCAGCTTGCGCGACTCATGGTAGAAGTAGCGGATCTTCTCGTACTCGAAGGGTGAGTTGAGCTGACCATAGCGGAAGTTCACCGTGGAGCGCTGGTCGACTATTTCGAGCAGGGTGATTTCCGGATGGTGCACGCTGGTTTCGGCGACGTTAAGCAGGTTGACCTGGCTGCTGGCCGCGAAGTCCGCCACCAGCCCGCCGGTGTCGCGCAGGTTGGACGGGCCGAGCAGCGGCAGCATCAGGTAGGGACCTGCCGGCGTGCCGTAGAAACCCAGGGTCTGGCCAAAGTCTTCACGCTGCTTGGGCAGGCCCATGCGGGTGGCCGGGTCCCACAGGCCGGCGACCCCTAATGTGGTGTTGAGCAGCAGGCGCGCGGTGGTCTGCATGGCGCGCTTACCCTTGAACTGCAGCGCACTGTTGAGCAGGTTAGGCACATCGCCCAGGTTGCTGAAGAAGTTGCTGACACCACTTTGCACCAGGTTGGGGGTGACGTAGCGGTAGCCATCGACGATTGGCAGAAACACCCACTCATCGAAGCGGTAGTTGAAGTGGTAGACCCGGCGATTCCAGGATTCCAGCGGGTCATAGACCTGCAGCGCGCCGAGGCTCGAGCGCTCGAACTCGCGCTGATCGAGGCCTGGGTTGATATGCAGATGCTGCATCGGTTGCTTGAAACCGTCGTCATCGGCTGCGTGCTGCGCCTGGGCCAGGCTGCTGACGAGGATCAGGCTTGCGAAAAGCGCGTTATGGAAAGGCTTAGCCACGGAAGAACTCCAGCATGGCGTCGCTGTTGACGCTGTAATTGAGGTTGCCGCAGTGGCCGCCGAGAGGGTAGACGGTCAGGCGATCACCGAAGGTTTTACGCAGGAAACCGAGGTCGCCCGGGCCGAGAATCACGTCGTCGGCGTTGTGCATCACGGCGATCTTGCTGCTGCTTTTCAGGTAATCGGTCAGGGCATACAGACTGACCTGGTCGATCAGCTGCGCCACGCTGCCGCCGTCAGAGCGGGCACGCCACATGGGAATCAGTTGCTCGGTCATGTAGCAGTCGAAGTTGCACTGCAGGGCGCGCTTGAAGAACGGCGTCAGGCTGGTGCCATCATCGATCGGGTAGTCGATCGGGGTGATCAGGCCGCGGCGATTGACCAGGTCCGAGGTAAAGGCGATATCCGAGGACGAGAAGCGGAACACCGCGCCGATCAGCATGGCCATCTGCTCGTCCGAGAGCTGCTCGCGCGACTGCTGGAAGTCATAGAGCATGGCGTCGTTGATATCCAGGTAGCCTTTGGCCTGGAAGTAGCGGGTCAGCTTTGCCAGCACCAGTTCATAGAAGGTGGTGCTGCTGTCGACCCCCTCGACCTGGGTCTGCACCAGGCGATCCAGGTTACTGATCGAGGTGTAGAGGTTGACCGGCGGGTTGAGCAGCAGCACGCGCTTGAAATTGAAACTGCGCCGAGTTTCGTCGAGCTCGCTGACGAAGGCAGCCTGCAGGCCGCCCAGGCTGTAACCGGTCAGGTGATATTCGCTGACTTTCAGCCGCGGGTGCTGAGCCCTGACCGCCTGCATGGCGCGGTACAGGTCTTCGGCATCTTCGCGGGTGATGCCCGGGGTGGCGAAGCGCGAGGCCGAGGTCATAAAGTCGTAGCTGGTGGGCGAAGACAGCTGCACCACGTGATAGCCCGCGCCATAGAACAGCTTTTTCAGGTATTCCGGCGTGCTGCTGCTGTAGTGCGCGCCAGTGCCGGCGATGATAAAGATCAAGGGTGCTTCGCCGCGCTGCTTGGCCAGGCGATAACCCATCTTGGTCACCGGCCAGAAGTTCTTCGGCAGTTCGAATTCGCGTTCGGGGCGCAGCCTGACCCGATAATCGTCCTGGTCGATATCGGCGTCGGCCGGCAGATTTGGGCGCAGTTCTACGGGGGTGGTGGCGAGTGTGGCTTCGAAGGGGTTGCTCAGGGGGTAGCCATAACTAGCTGCATCGATATCGGCTGCCAGGAGCTGGCCAGTAAAGGCCATTCCACTGAGCAAGGCGACCAAGCGGAAGAGGTGCGGCATGACAGGAGTTCTCGATTAGTAGACAAGCTGACGTAAGCTGGCGTCATTCGACCACAGAGTCGGCATAGAGTGCGTTTTTATTATTTATTTTCATATACCCCAGCCGGAGCAGGCCAGGGGGTGAGTGCGGCAGGGCTATGGCGGATAACCCGCCCGCGGCTCAGGCCAGGTGATGCAACCAGGCATGNCGGGGAATGGCGGGGGCAGGAGATGACGCGCTGTTCTTGCGGGCGGCCATCCTGGCCCACAGCTTCTCGTGGAAGTAGAAACCCACGGAATTGCACAGCGGTTCAATGGCGGCCACCAGGCCGCTGGCCGCAACACTGCCGGTCAGCGCATAGGTCACCCCGAAGGCGATGCAGAAGTGCATCAAGGTAAAGGTCAGGGTCTTGAGCATGGCGCACCTCGATTAAGAATCGTTCTCTGTTGTTACGCAGCCTAGGCGCTCAGTAACTATTGATAAAGATTCTTGTTTGGATGCGGTCGATAGTTTTTATCGATCGATTTGGCCCTGACTCACAAGTTGCCAGAGCCAGGACTCAAGGCGACGTCAGCTGGGTTGCGGTATTGGCCATATTGATGTCCTTGACCAGGCCTGAGGTGGCCTTGATCACCTCGCGGGCCACGCGGGTTTCCTGCTCGCTATGGGTCTGTGCCACCAGCACCATGTCACTGTGGCTAATGGCTTTATTTACCTGCTTGGCAAAGCGCCCGTGATGCTGGCCAGCGGCCGATGAGGCCCCGATCACGCTGCCCAGAAAACCGCCGATTGGCCGTGGGCAGCCTGCTGATTGCCATGAGCCTGGTACAGAGCGCCGCGCCTTCCTGCGCTGCAGGTCATTGCCCCGGCGCTCAAGAATGCTGTCTGCCGCGCTGATAGCGCTGATAGCGCTGATCGAAGTCGAAGTTGCCAGGGATCACCTTAGCCTGGCCAGGCTGAGCCGGGTGGGAGTCCGGCGGATACAAAAAAGCCCCGGTTTATACCGAGGCTTTGAATTTGGCTCCGCGACCAGGACTCGACAGCGAAGCTGAACGCGCGCGAGCAGCGGCCCCGAAGGGGTGAGCGCAGCGAATAACCTGGGACGTAGTCCCGGTGAGAGTCCGGCGGATACAAAAAAGCCCCGGTTTATACCGAGGCTTTGAATTTGGCTCCGCGACCAGGACTCGACAGCGAAGCTGAACGCGCTTTAGCGCGGCCCCGAAGGGGTGAGCGCAGCGAATAACCTGGGACGCAGTCCCGGTGAGAGTCCGGCGGATACAAAAAAGCCCCGGTTTATACCGAGGCTTTGAATTTGGCTCCGCGACCAGGACTCGAACCTGGGACCCAATGATTAACAGTCATTTGCTCTACCGACTGAGCTATCGCGGAATGACGGCGCGTATCCTACTGATTCGGAAAGGGAAGTCAAGTATTCAGGACTTCCCCTTGGCGGCTTAGAGCACCTGGGCGATGGCCTGGGTCACGGCCGGCAGATTGCGCTGGTTCAGCGCGGCGACGCAGATGCGCCCGGTGCCGACGGCGTAAATGCCGAACTCGCTTTTCAGGCGCTCGACCTGCTCGGTGGTCAGGCCCGAGTAGGAGAACATGCCGCGTTGCTGGGCGACGAAGCTGAAATCGCGCTTGCTGCTCAGGGCGGTCAGCTGTTCGACCATGCTCAGGCGCATGCTGCGAATGCGTTCGCGCATGCCGGCCAGTTCGTCTTCCCACAGGGCGCGCAACTCAGGGCTGTTGAGCACGCTGGCGACCACAGTGGCACCGTGGGTCGGCGGGTTGGAGTAGTTGGTGCGGATGACGCGCTTGACCTGCGAGAGCACGCGGCCGGCTTCTTCCCGGCTGGCGGTGACGATGGACAGGGCACCGACGCGTTCGCCGTACAGCGAGAACGACTTGGAGAAGGAACTGGAAACGAAGAACTGCAGGCCCGATTCGGCAAACAGGCGCACGGCAAAGGCGTCCTGTTCGATGCCGTCACCGAAGCCCTGATAGGCGATATCCAGGAACGGCACGTGTTCACGCTCGCGCATTACCTCCAGCACGGCTTTCCAGTCGTCCAGTGACAGGTCGACGCCGGTCGGGTTGTGGCAGCAGGCGTGCAGCACGACGATGGAGCGTGCCGGCAGATTTCTCAGGTCTTCGAGCATGCCGGCACGGTTCACCCCGTGGCTGGCCGCGTCGTAGTAGCGGTAATGCTGCACCGGGAAACCGGCGGATTCGAACAGCGCGCGGTGGTTTTCCCAGCTTGGGTCGCTGATGGCCACTGCTGCGTTCGGTAGCAGGCGCTTGAGAAAGTCTGCGCCGGTTTTCAGTGCGCCGGTTCCGCCCACGGCCTGGGTGGTGATTACCCGACCAGCGGCGATCAGTTCGGAGTCGGCACCCAGCAACAGTGTCTGCACGGCGCTGTCATAGGCTGCAATGCCTTCGATCGGCAGATAGCCACGCGGTGCATGGGCTTCAATGCGGGCTTTTTCGGCTTCAGCGACGGCGCGCAGCAGCGGAATTCGGCCTTCCTCGTTGTAGTAAACGCCGACGCCCAGGTTGACCTTGGTCGCACGGGTATCGGCGTTGAATGCTTCATTGAGGCCCAGGATGGGATCGCGCGGTGCCATTTCGACGGCAGAGAACAGACTCATGGAGGCGGCAGCTCTTGAAGAGGAGAGATGAGGGTCAGGCAACACCCTGCTACGACTGGGGCTAGGGGTTGCGTAAGTGGGCCGGTAGTATACCGAGCCATAACCTGTGCCGCGACAGCAGGCACACGCTTTTCACCGGTTTTGACGTAGGCTTTCAGGTCGCGTCACAGCCGCTTGTCGAGGTCCTTCATGTCCGAGTTCCAACTGGTCACCCGTTTTCAGCCCGCCGGCGATCAGCCGGAGGCAATCCGGCAGATGGTCGAGGGGCTCGAGGCGGGCTTGTCGCACCAGACCCTGCTCGGCGTAACCGGCTCCGGCAAGACCTTTTCCATCGCCAACGTGATCGCCCAGATCCAGCGTCCGACCCTGGTGCTGGCACCAAACAAGACCCTGGCCGCGCAGCTCTACGGCGAGTTCAAGAGCTTCTTCCCCAACAATGCGGTGGAGTATTTCGTTTCCTATTACGACTACTACCAGCCGGAAGCCTATGTGCCGTCCTCCGATACCTTTATCGAGAAGGACGCCTCGATCAACGACCATATCGAGCAGATGCGTCTGTCGGCGACCAAGGCGTTGCTGGAGCGGCCGGACGCGATCATCGTCACCACCGTGTCATGCATCTACGGTCTGGGCAGCCCCGAGTCGTACCTGAAGATGGTGCTGCACGTCGATCGCGGCGACAAAATGGACCAGCGCGCCTTGCTGCGCCGCCTGGCCGACCTGCAATACACCCGCAACGACATGGATTTTGCCCGCGCCACCTTCCGCGTGCGCGGCGATGTGATCGATATCTTCCCGGCCGAATCGGACCTGGAAGCCATTCGCATCGAGTTGTTCGATGATGAGGTGGAAAGCATCTCGGCCTTCGATCCGCTGACTGGCGAGGTGATCCGCAAATTGCCGCGCTTCACCTTCTACCCCAAGAGCCACTACGTCACCCCGCGCGAGGTGCTGCTGGAGGCGGTGGAGAAGATCAAGGTCGAGCTGGTCGAGCGCCTGGAATACCTGCGTAGCACCAACAAGCTGGTGGAAGCCCAGCGCCTGGAGCAACGCACCCGCTTCGATCTGGAGATGATTATCGAGCTGGGTTACTGCAACGGCATCGAAAACTACTCGCGCTACCTGTCCGGGCGAGGCCCAGGCGAGCCGCCACCGACCTTGTACGACTACCTGCCGGACGAGGCGCTGCTGGTGATCGACGAGTCCCACGTCTCCGTGCCGCAGGTCGGTGCGATGTACAAGGGCGACCGCTCGCGCAAGGAAACCCTGGTCGAATACGGCTTTCGCCTGCCGTCGGCGCTGGATAACCGGCCAATGCGCTTCGAGGAGTGGGAGGCGGCCAGCCCGCAGACCATCTTCGTTTCCGCCACGCCGGGCAATTACGAAGCCGAGCATGCCGGGCGGGTGATCGAGCAGGTGGTGCGGCCCACCGGCCTGGTCGACCCGCAGATCGAAGTGCGTCCGGCCCTGACCCAGGTCGACGACCTGCTCTCGGAAATCCACAAGCGCGTGGCCATCGAGGAGCGCGTGCTGGTCACCACCCTGACCAAGCGCATGGCCGAAGATCTGACCGATTACCTGGCCGATCACGGGGTCAAGGTGCGTTACCTGCACTCGGACATCGATACCGTGGAGCGGGTCGAGATTATCCGCGACCTGCGTATCGGTGCCTTCGACGTGCTGGTGGGCATCAACCTGCTGCGCGAAGGCCTGGATATGCCGGAAGTGTCGCTGGTGGCGATTCTCGATGCCGACAAGGAGGGTTTTCTGCGCAGCGAGCGCTCGCTGATCCAGACCATCGGCCGCGCCGCGCGTAACCTCAATGG
>C687J35021_10000758_pt1 | contig 24807 bp, 22 predicted proteins | sample RifCSPhighO2_12_FD_35021 | JGI IMG/M metagenome (IMG submission 35021) | reverse complement strand
TCTGTGATCATGCAATGGTCTTCTAGACTCGATGCTAACAGCCCTCAAATCGCTCGCTTCGCTCTCTGGGACGAGCTAAAGCCGGCTCCTTAACCCACCGTCAGCGATATACAGAATTTCGGAGGCAGAGATGACATATCCAATCGACGGCGCATGTCAATGTGGCGGAGTAACATATCGATTATTGTCGGCACCGCTGATGGTTATTGCATGCCACTGTAAGGAGTGCCAGAAGCTCTCAACAAGCGCGTTCAGCATTACTGCGGTAGTAGCTGCTGATGCGGTGGAGTTCCAGGGTGAGATGGTTGAATGGAGCAGAACCGCAGACAGTGGCAACACCAACGGGGCAAAGTTCTGCCCAACCTGCGGCAACCGGATATATCACTTCAACCCAGAAGAGCCTGAGAAGATCAAACTCAAGCCCTCAACCTTGTCGGATACCAGCATCATTCGGCCGACGGCACATGTTTGGGTAAGCGAGAAGCAAGACTGGTATTCCATACCAGAAGGTGTCGCCGTATATGACAGGCAGCCGTAACTCAGTTGCACCTGTCGTCAGCGCGGCTGCATTTATGGCCGCCCGGCATCAAAACACGTCCACCACTACCCCGCCCTTGCACCCCGCCAGAAGTACAGCCCCACCAGCGGCAGCGCCAGCAGGCCCAGCACCCCGGCGCTGACAAACAGCGCCTGATAACCCAGCTGTTCGGCCAGCCAGCCGCTGCTGGCTCCCACCAGGCCGGCCAGCAGCAGTTGCACGCTGGCCTGCAGGGTAAAGTCGGCCCCTTCATGCTCGGGGCGGCACTGGCGCATCATCACGGCGAACAGGGCCACGGTGGACATGCCGTCGGCGGCCTGTTCGAACAGGGCCACGGCGTATACCAGAACTGGCTGCCCGCCGGCCCCGACCAGCCAGGCCATGGCGGCGATACCCGCCGCCTGCAGCAGGCCGAACAGCAGCAGCGCGCGCAGGGCCCCGATACGTGCATAGAGCAGGCCGCCGAGCAGTGCGCCGGCAATGCCGACCAGGCTGCTGATCAGGGTCAGCTGGCCCAGGTCGGCGTTGCTCCAGCCCTGGTCGACCAGCATCGGCTTGATCATCGGCGAACCCAGGGCGTCGCCCAGCTTGAAGCTGAGCAATACCACCAGCCACAGCAGCATCCCCGGCTGCAGCAGCAGGCCGCGGTAATGCCGCAGCAGCAGGCCGGGCCCGGCGGGTTCGGCCAAAGCTGGCTGGAACGGCAGCTGGCGGTTTTCCGCGAAGCGCCAGATCGGCACGGTCATCAGCACCAGCAGCGCGGCCACCAGGCCCAGGCTGAGGTGCCAGCCGAGCCAGTCCATGGCCAGCAGCAGGCCGCTGCCGCTGACCAGCATGCCGACCTTGTAGCCACCCACCTGCAGGCTGTTGCCCAGGCCGCGCCAGCGCTCCGGCAGCAGACGCACGGTGAGGCCGTCGGTGGCGATGTCCTGGGTGGCGGCGGCCAGGTTGACCAGCAGCAACAGGCCGATCAGCAGCAGAAAATAGCGGTCGAACAGCAGCTGCGGGGTCAGCAGCGCCAGGGTCGTGACGATGGCGATCACCGTCAGTTGCAGCGGCAATATCCAGCCGCGGTGATGGCCCAGGTGCCTTGATGCCAGGCGGTCGACCCAGGGTGCCCAGAGCACCTTGAGCAACCAGGGCAGCGCCAGCAGCTTGAGCAGGCCGATCAGCGCCAGGTCGACGCCGTGCTGACGCAGCAGCACCGGCAGCGCATGGGCCAGCAGTCCGGAGGGCAGGCCCTGGGCGCAATACAGCGAGGCCAGCAGAATCAGGGTGGCAGTGGCCGGGCGGCGATCAGGCGGCAACATCGGGGTATCTCGCGACGAACAGGCCGCGACAGTAGCCGCAAGCGCGCCGGAGCCACAAGCCCCGGTGCGGGGCGAATGCAGACGGCACCGACCCAGCGGGCAGGCACCGTGCGAGAGAGGCGGGTTACCCCGCAGCGAGGGAATCCAGCGGCTGCTGGCTTATTTCAATGAACGCAGGAAGCTGATCAGGTAATCCTGTTCGGCAGGATCGCTGATGGCGACGTGACGCATGCGGGTGCCCGGAACCAGCGCTTCGTTGTCGGCAATCCACTTGCGCAGGTTGTCTTCAGTCCAGGTGATCCCCGAGGCCTGCATGGCGTTGGAGTAGGCAAACCGCGGCACGGAAGCCGCCGGGCGACCGACCACACCGAACAGGCTGGGGCCGAAGGCGTTCTCGCTGGTATCCAGCGAGTGACAGGCCGTGCAGTGGTGCGTAAACAACTGACGGCCAGCCGCTTCCATCCCGTCCTCTGCCGCCTGGACGAACGGAGCCGCAGCCAATGCCGTGCAGAACAGCGCTGATGCTGATGACAGACGTATTTTCATTCTGTAATTCCCTCTCTGATGACTAGGCAAAAACAGTATATTTTGTAGGCCTTTTGTTCGGCTCTTGTACAAAAGCAGCAATTGCATGCCACCAAAGTACTTTTCTGCAGGGTGCAGGGCGCGGCGCGTAGGTCAGTCAAGGCGGTGGCAACTCTTCCGCCATGTGGCTATCACTAACGCCCGAGTATTGGCCGATACAGCCCCAAAACAGGGTATCGCCACAGTAGAGCGTCACTCAACTTCTTGACGCCATTGAATTGCCATCACTGCTGTGATGAAATCCCTCCCGCTCGCACAGTAGCGATCGAAAGACCGATGCTTCATGGATGAACATTTTGATGCTGCGCTCAATCTGCCTGCCCTGAAGTGCCCCTCCCTGCTTCAGGAGCACCATTCTTGCCTACCGCCCTACATACCCGGTGCTCGCGCACATTTCGCATCACGGCTCTGGCCATCGCCATAAGCCTGGGCACCAGTAGCTGTGCCACTGTCGATAACTTCGCCAAGAACAACAGTGCCAATATCAACTGCATCGCCGGCGGTGCCGCGGGTGCCGTGGCCGGCGCAGCCCTGGCCATGCTGACTCAGCAGAACGATAAGGTCATTATCGGCAGTGCTGTGGCCGGTGCTGCCGCTGGCTGCGGCATGGCCCTGCTGTACAAAAACCGCCTGGACAAGCTGGAGCAACTGGCTCGCGAGGAAAACCTCAAGATGCAGCTGGAAACCCTGCAGACCCCTGGCAGCACACCCAGCGCAGCCCCCGAACAAGCCGGCATAGTCGCGCAGATCGAAGACCAGGGCATGTTCCCAGTCGGCAGCGCCACGCTCAGCAGCGACGGGCAGCGCCAAGTACGCAAGCTGGCCAGTGCCTTTGCCGCGCAACCCGACCAGCAGAACAACTCGGCCATTCTGGTGGTCGGCCATACCGACGCCACCGGCAGCGCGCAAACCAACCAGCAGCTGTCTGAACGCCGCGCCCGCGCCGTAGCCAGCATCCTGGCCGAACAGGGCATTGCCCGCGAACGCATGTACTTCCAGGGAGCGGGCGCATCCAGGCCAATCGCCGACAACAGTGATAGCCTGCAACGCGGTAAGAACCGTCGCGTGGAGATTGTCGAGGTCAATGACCGCAACACCCTGGTAAAGCGGGTCAATGCCGAACAGAACAATCCCAAGTATCTGGCCCACGGCACCTCTCTCGAAGCTGGGAGGCCAGTACCGAGTAAAACCTCGACCAGCCAGACTGGGAGCAAGACTACGACTGCGGCAAAGCCCTCCAGCAGCGTCACGCCATCGAGCAGCACGGCAGCGCGCGCGCACAAAGGCAAGGTGATCGACTTCGGCGGTCAGCCCGCCCTTGTCAGCAACTGGTCGCTCGGCCAGGCCATCACCCCGAAAAGTGGCGGTTTTGCCCTGATTGCCACGGCCAATGCGGCTGACATCCCCATGAGCAGTTGCGAAAGCGATAAGCCGCGTCAAAGTGGCGAGGTGTTCAACCTAGCCAGCGGCAAAGCTCTGGAAACCCATGCCACCACCGATTACCTACCGGGCTACAACAACCGCGTATGGGCCCAGACGGTCAATGGCCACCTAGTGACGATTTCCCCCGTGTCCATCCTGCGCGATTCCGCCGCCGTGGATCGTCAACCCTTCGTAGAGGTGGTGCAGAACTACCAGGCCGGCAATCGCAAGGCTCAGGTCAAGGCCAACGCTATCGCCAACACCTACGAAGGCGAGGACCGCGTGCTCTACCGCGTATTCGTAACCAACCCACAGGAGCCGGTTTCCTGCCTGGATGTGGTGTTCAGCAAAGGCAACTCGCAAGCAACAGACGGCATGCTGTTCTACCCGAAGAGCAATGGCGAAGCCTACAGCGCCCGGTTTGTTCCGGTTCGTACCTAATACAAGGAGTTCAATATGGAAGACTTCAGCTTCAATGCGCTGATGGCCGTGGCCTTGGCCAACAAACTGGTAACCGGCGCGGTGATCTCCACCCTGCTCTCGGCACTCCTGATCAAGGTCTACTGGGACAAGGTCGGCTATTTTCTGATGCGCGTATGGCACGGCACCCCCTTGATCGGCACTGTCGCGCGCCTGGCCAGCGGTAGCACCAGCACCGACCACAAAAAGTGGCTGCTTAGTGAAGCCTCGCTGTGCAACAACTACTACGACTATTACCAGGATGTCGGGGACAAAAGCTCCGACTACTACAACAAGTGCGAGTCCTACCTGGATACCATCGGTGAAGGCGACCGCCGCGAGCGCCCGATCTGGGTGCTGGTGCTGATTTTTCTGCTGATCCTCTTCGAGGCCGTGGGTTTCGCCTACGTGCTGGTGCCCTTTATCAACCAGAACCTGTCATCCAATGACCAGGCCTATCTGGGCTGGATGGCCGCGTTCCTCCTGTCGATTATCTCCGCCGGCTTTGCCGAAGCCGCGGGCCGGGCCATCCACCACAACTCGCTGGTCAACAAGGCCCGCCACTGGTGGGAAGGTGATCAGGATGAGAACAAGGTCACCCCGCTGAAACAGGTGCAGCCCGGTGTGCGCATCAAGGAAACCGAGAAGGACGAAGGTGGCAAGGACTACAACCGCATTCTGGCGCGTATCGTCACCAACCAGACAGTGACCCCGCGACATGGCTGGATTGTCGGCTGCGCCTTGGTGGTGGTGATCATGGCCTGTGCGGCATTTGGCATCCGCGCCTACCAGCTCAAAAGCATCGAGACCGAAATGGTCGGCAACCCAAGCGTATTTGCCGAGCAGAGCTATGAGAGCAGCGCCAGCCCCTTTGAGCTGCCGGCAGACTCCGCGGCAGTGAACCAGGAAGCCAGCGACAACACCCTGACCGACAAGATGGACGCGATTCGTAGCGCTTCGTTGATCACCTTTGTGGTGCTTTCGGTAATCTACGTCGCCATCCAGGCGGTTAGCGTCTGGCTCGCGTCGATCTTCGGCTTCGCCGGGGTCGAATCGAAGAAAGCCTGGCAATACACCCACAAGTTCAACAACGCCGTTGAGCTTGAGCGCTGGATGGAAAACCAACGTGGCAAGATCGCTGCCCATGCCGACCACAAGCTGCGCATGCTGCAGATGAAGCTATCCAAGCGCACCACCACCGACAGCAATGTGCAGGCTGCTCTCAAAGGCGCTCACGGTCGTGACTTCAACGCCTATGTATTGCGCATGCAGGAAGAGGCAGGCACCCATCGCTCGCAGCCGCAGCCAAATATTCCAACCTCCGTTCAAGCCAAGCCCCTGCAGAGCGCACCTGTGGAGGAGGCACCGCTCGTGGTTAGCCAGCCCACGACTCCCGACCAGCCCAGCGAAGCACCTACAGTGCTCAGCCACGCAGCAAGCCCAGCCACCGACCTCAGCGCCCTGCGCAACAAGGATCTGACGGCGTTCAGCGATGAACAACTGGGCACCATCTGCAGGGCTAAGGGTTACGACTTGTCCGCCGTGCTGGCGATTCGCGCCGAACAACAACTGTTGAAAGACTTTGAAGAGGTCTAAATGAAGCTCAAGGCCCTTTATGCCTTGCTGCTGTGCTTGCCTGCCCTAGGGCAGGCCGCCGAGCGCAACGACATCCCCGACTGTTACGGCTATGCCAAGGTCAACGAACACCGCCAGCCCGGCTCGGGGCGCGAGCTGACGGTGATCGTCGACCAGACCATACCTATGCCGGAAAGCATCCAGAAAGCCGCCTGGGGGCAGATCAATCGCTTTGTTGCCCCGGGCGACAAGATCCGCCTGTACAGCTTTTCCGCCTTTCTACCCGACCAGTTTATGCAACTGCGCTTCGCTGGCGAGCTGAACGCGCCCTTCGAAGGCAAGGTCCGCGACAGCATTGGCATGCAGTCCCTGCGCGCCTTCGACAAGTGCGTGGCCGAGCAGCGGAGCTTTTTTACCAAGAAGTTCGGCCAGGTATTCGTCAGCACCCTGCGTGAAGCCTCGGAAGATATCCCGCGCAGCGAAATCTTCCATTCGCTGCGCGACATAGGTAACGACCTGGCCCGCCACCCAGCTGATGAGCGAGTCATTCTGCTGCTCTCGGACATGCTGGAAAACAGCGAATTTGGCAGCTTTTACGCCAACAACCGCATCCGTGATCTGCAACCCCAGGCCGAGCTCAAGCGCGTGGGCGAGCAGCAGCTTTTCGCCGACATGCACAATGCCCGGGTTTATGTGGCCGGCGCGGGGTTAATCACAAAGGACGTTAAACAGGCCTACCGTTCCGGCAAGACCATGGAGCTGCTGCAAGGCTTCTGGAAAGGCTACTTCGAAGGTTCCAACGCCAGCCTGGTGGCCTTTGGCTCACCTAGCTTGAATGTCGATCTGCAGTAAAGCTTCTTACTAGGAATGCCCTGAACTAGCTCGCCGGCTGAGGGGCAACTCGACGCCACAAGCGGCTCAGCCAGCGCCCTAATGCTGTTCATTTAAGTAGAGCGAAATTGCGGTTAGCTGGAGATCGGGTCATGCAGACCTTCACCCTCTTTCGTCGTAATGGCTTTGAACAGTGGTCCAGACAAGGATGGGGAGCCGACTAGGTAGTCGGCCCATAAATTGGCTGATGGGTTACTACCCATCCTATGGCTCTGAGCGCAGAAAATGCCGCTTCCCCGCTAAGGGGAAGCGGCATTTTTCTTATGTGAGCAGCATTGCAGCCATCGCCCCGCCGCCTAAAACAACCGAGCCTGCTCACGCAGCAACTGGGCGAATTCCTCCGCCGGCACCGGCTTGCTGATCAGATAGCCCTGGATCTCGTCGCAGCGCTGGCTCTTGAGGAAGTCCATCTGGCTCTGGGTTTCCACGCCCTCGGCCACCACCTTGAGCTCCAGGCTGTGGGCCATGGCGATGATGGCGCGGGTGATGGCGGCGTCTTCGCTGCCCGGGGTGAGGTCGCGGATAAAGGTCTGGTCGATCTTTACGTAGTCCACCGGGAAGCGCTTGAGGTAGCTGAGCGAGGAATAGCCGGTNCCGAAGTCGTCGATGGCCANCTTGACCCCCATCTCGCGCAATTGGCGGAAGGTGGCGATGACGTTCTCGACGTTATCCAGCAGCTGGCTTTCGGTCAGCTCAAGTTCGAGGAATTGCGAGGCCAGGCCGGTTTCATCCAGCACCTGGCGCACCAGGCTGACCAGGTTGCCCTGACGCAGCTGATGCACCGACAGGTTCACCGACACGCGGATCTGCGCCAGCCCCTGCAGCTGCCAGGCGCGCACCTGCTGGCAGGTCTGGCGCAGAACGAACTCGCCGATAGCGCCGATCAGCCCGGTTTCCTCGGCCAGGCCGATAAACTCACCCGGCGGCACCAGCCCCAGCTCGGGATGACGCCAGCGCACCAGGGCCTCGGCGGCGTTGAGGCTGTCGGCGGCCAGGCACAGTTTGGGCTGGTAGAACACCTCCAGCTGGCCTTCGTCGATGGCCTTGCGCAGCTGGTTTTCCAGCTGCAGGCGTTCCAGGGTGCAGGCCTGCAGGTTGTCGGTGAAGAACTGGAAGGTGTTGCCGCCCAGGTGCTTGGCATGCTGCATGGCCATGTTGGCCTGGCTGACCAGGGCGGAAATCTCCCGAGCGTTATCCGGCAGCAGGCTGATGCCCAGAGAGGCGCTGACCACCAGCTCGTGGCCGCCGACGGTCATCGGCATGCGCAGCTTGCTGAGCAGACGGCTGGCCAGCCGTGCCAGGCTGGACAGACTGCCGTAGGAGTCGAGCAGCACGGCGAATTCGTCGCCGGACAGCCGCGCGATGGTGTCGGCCTCGGACACGGTCTGGGTCAGGCGACGGCTGATCTGGCGCAGCAGCTGGTCGGCCACTTCATGGCCGAGGCTGTCGTTGAGCAGCTTGAAGCGGTCCAGGTCGATATGCAGCAGGGCGATGCTGCGCCCGCCCTGGCGCGCGCGCTGGCTGGCTTCGTGCAGACGCGCGCGGAACAGGCTGCGGTTGGCCAGGCCGGTCAGTTCATCGTAGTGCGACAGGTAGCGCAGGCGCTCCTCGGCCTCACGGCGCGACGACAGGTCGGCGAAGAAGCCGACGATATGGCTGGCCTGGCCGCGGGAATCGCGCACCACGTTGAGTTGCAGCCACTGCGGGTAAAGCTCGCCGTTCTTGCGCGTCTCGATCAGCTCGCCCTGCCAGCTGCCACGGCTTTCCAGCTCCAGGCGGATCAGCTGGTACTGGCGACGGCTCTCGCGGCTGCTGATCAGCACGCCCACGTTGCGCCCCAGCACGTCCTCGCGGCGGTAACCGGTAACCTGGGTAAAGGCCTGGTTGACCGCCAACAGGCGGTAATCCGGGTCGAGGATGACGATACCCTCGCTGGCCGCCTCGAACACCGTGGCGGACAGCCGTTGCTGTTCTTCCTGCAGCTTGCGCGCGCTGATATCGCGGCGCGTACCTAGCATGCGCAGCACCCGGCCGGCGGCATCGCGCTCCACCGCGCGGCCGCGGTCCTCGATCCACACCCAGCGCCCTTCAGCGTGCTTGATCCGGTATTCCACCTGGTAGCCGTCGCTGCGGCCCTTCATGTGTTCGACCAGGGCACGACGCAGCACCGGCAGATCGTCCGGGTGCAGGCGCGGCTTGAGGTCGCGCAGCATCACCTGCACCTCGCCCGGCTCCAGGCCGAAGATCTCCTTGAGCTGGGAGTGGTGCACCTCGTCGCTTTGCAAATCCCAGTCCCACAGGCCCAGCTCGCTGGCGTCGATGGCCAGGCTCAGGCGCGCCTGGCTCTTGCTCAGGGCATGGGTGGCGGCATCCAGCTCCAGGGTGCGTTCGGCCACGCGCATTTCCAGCTCGTCATGGGCGGCACGCAGTTCGCGCTCGGCGCGGCGGCGCTGCTCCACCTCATGGGCCAGTTCGCCGTTGAGCGCCTCGGCCTGCAGCTTGGCCTGTTCCAGGTTGCCGATCAGCGCCTGGTTCTGGAAACGCTGCAGTAGGCTGCGCTGCACCAGGCGGTTGACCTGCCAGGCCACCACCAGCAGCGACACCAGCAGGATCACCCCGAGCACGCCCCAGCCGCGCAGCTGGGTGCTGCCGCTGAGCAACAGATAACCCACCGCCGGCAGCAGGCAGGGCAAGGCGAAGGAGAGAAAGGCCGACAGGCTGACCGCATAGGCCACGCTGGCGGAGAGGATGGCCGCGGCGATCAGGCCATAGACCAGGGCCTGCAGATAGAACACATCGGCCGGCACCAGAAATACCGCGGCGAAGGCCAGGGTCAGCCCGGAAATCCCCGCGCCCAGCAGAAAGCGTCTGCGCCAGTGTGGTTCGGCCTGAGCGCTGGGTGATGCCGCATCGAAGGCGCGCACCTGAACCAGGCGCAATACCGCCAGCAGCACCAGCCAGACCAGCCAGCCGCCGAGCAACCAGTGGGCCTGGGAACTCCAGAGCAATAGCGCACAGGCCACGCCGTTGAGCAGCATAAATAGCGTCGGCAACCGCGAGCCCTGATAGAGCAGACGGGTGCGTTCAGCCGCTATATCGGTAGCAAATGCCTGGGCGACCTCACGAACGGGGGTCGGTTTCAGGTCATGTACGCCGGCAAAAAAGATCGGTGCAGTCACAGGCGATATTCTTGTAATGGTTGCCTTGGTGTCGACGGAGCATACGCGAGCTAGACGCGTCGCCCAAGATGGATCTGGGCTAATTCGTCGCCTCGGGCCCCAACTTTTGAACAGTACGCCAAGCGACCGCCAAGGCCTGAGCGGGACCGGCCGGTCGTCGCAAATCGCACAGCTCGGCAGTGCGGTTTGCCCTGCCTGACGCAGCCCCCTAGAATGCCGCGATGCAAAATGACCCCGAACTCCTGATTGCCTCTCTTAACGATGCCCAGCGCCAGGCCGTCGCCGCGCGCGTGGGCCGCCAACTGGTGCTGGCCGGTGCCGGCTCCGGTAAAACCCGCGTGCTGGTGCACCGCATCGCCTGGTTGATCCAGATCGAGCANGCCTCGCCNCACAGCATTCTGTCGGTGACCTTCACCAACAAGGCTGCCGCCGAAATGCGCCACCGCATCGAGCAGATGCTCGGGCAGAGNCCGGCCGGCATGTGGGTGGGTACCTTCCACGGTCTGGCCCATCGCCTGTTGCGCGCGCACTGGCAGGAGGCCGGCCTGGCCGAGAACTTCCAGATTCTCGATTCCGACGACCAGCAACGCATCGTCAAACGGGTGATCCGCGACCTCGGTCTGGATGAACAACGCTGGCCGCCTAAACAGGCGCAGTGGTTTATCAACGGGCAGAAGGACGAGGGCCTGCGGCCGAAGAATATCCAGCCCGGCGGCGACCTGTTCCTCGCCACCATGCTGAAGATCTACGAAGCCTACGAGGCCGCCTGTGCCCGCGCCGGGGTGATCGACTTCTCCGAACTGCTGCTGCGTGCGCTGGATCTGTGGCGCGACAAGCCGGGGTTGCTTGAGCATTACCAGCGGCGCTTCCGGCATATCCTGGTCGACGAGTTCCAGGACACCAACGCCGTGCAGTACGCCTGGCTACGCCTGCTCGCCAAGGGTGGCGACAGCCTGATGGTGGTCGGCGATGACGACCAGTCGATCTACGGCTGGCGCGGGGCGAAGATCGAGAACATCCAGCAATTCTCCGACGACTTTGCCGATGCCGAAGTGATCCGCCTGGAGCAGAACTACCGCTCCACCGCCGGCATTCTCAAGGCCGCCAACGCGCTGATCGCCAATAACCAGGGCCGCCTGGGCAAGGAACTGTGGACCGAAGACGGCGACGGCGAGCCGATCAACCTGTATTCGGCGTTCAACGAGCACGACGAAGCGCGCTATGTGGTCGAGACGATCGAGGACGCCCTGCGCAAGGACGGCCTCAAACGCAGCGAAATCGCCATCCTCTACCGCTCCAACGCCCAGTCGCGGGTGCTCGAAGAAGCCCTGCTGCGCGAGAAGATTCCCTATCGCATCTACGGCGGCCAGCGCTTCTTCGAACGTGCCGAAATCAAGAACGCCATGGCCTACCTGCGCCTGCTCGACGGCCGCGGCAACGACGCGGCACTTGAGCGGGTGATCAACGTGCCGGCGCGCGGTATAGGCGAGAAAAGCGTCGAGACCATCCGCGAATACGCCCGCGCCCATGACGTGTCGATGTGGGAAGCCATTCGCCTGATGGTCGCCGCCAAGGCCCTGCCGGCCCGCGCTTCGAGCGCGCTGGCCGGGTTTATCGAACTGATCGAAAACCTCGCCGCCAAGGCGCTGAGCATGCCGCTGCACCTGATGACCCAGACGGTGATCGAGCAGAGCGGGCTGATCGCCTACCACAAGGCCGAGAAAGGCGAAAAAGCCCAGGCGCGTATCGAAAACCTTGAGGAACTGGTCAGCGCCGCGCGCACCTTCGATAACGACGAAGACGAGGAGCTGAGCCCGTTGCAGGCCTTCCTCAGCCACGCCTCGCTGGAAGCCGGCGACACCCAGGCCGCCGAGAACGAAGACAGCATCCAGCTGATGACCCTGCACAGCGCCAAAGGCCTGGAATTCCCCCAGGTGTTCCTGGTGGGCATGGAAGAAGGCCTGTTCCCGCACAAGATGAGCCTGGAAGAGCCCGGCCGTCTGGAAGAAGAGCGCCGTCTGGCCTACGTCGGCATCACCCGCGCCATGAGCAAGCTGGTGATCACCTATGCCGAGACACGTCGCCTGTACGGCAGCGAGACCTACAACAAGGTATCGCGCTTTGTCCGCGAGATTCCGCCGCAGCTGATTCAGGAAGTGCGCCTGTCCAATAGCGTCAGCCGGCCGTTCGGCGCGGTCAGCCGCAATATGGGCGGCAACAGCATGAGCGGCGACAGTATGTTCGCTGGCAGCGCCGTACCGGACACCGGTTTCAACCTCGGCCAGCGCGTGCAGCACTCGCTGTTCGGCGAAGGCACCATCCTCAACTTTGAAGGCTCCGGCGCGCAGGCGCGGGTGCAGGTGAATTTCGAGAGCGAAGGCAGCAAGTGGCTGATGCTCAGCTATGCCAAGCTGCAGGCGCTGTAACGTTTAATGACCGGTAGAGCTGCAAACAATCTGTAGGAGCGGCGGGGACGCCTAGTCCATGCCCGCGATGCTTTTTCGGGTGCCTGCTGTCGCGGCCATGGGCCGCTCCTACAAAGGCTCCCCAGCGTGATTGATCGTCTGTTCAAACAACAAGGAGCCTCAATGATCCGCCGCCCTCTGCTGCTCGCCAGCGCCCTGCTCGCCGCCCTCGGCCTGAGCGGTTGCAAGGAAGAACCTGCCGCGCCGCAAGCCACCGCCACGCCGGCCGTGGAGCATTTCCAGTGGAAGATGGTCACCGCCTGGCCGAAGAACTACCCCGGCCTGGGCACCGCCGCCGAGCGTCTGGCCGAGCGAGTCAGCGCCATGAGCAACGGCCGCCTGACCATCAAGGTGTATGCCGGTGGCGAGCTGGTACCGCCACTGGAGGTGTTCGACGCGGTGTCGCGTGGCACCGCCGAACTGGGTCATGGCGCGGCCTATTACTGGAAGGGCAAGGTGCCGGCGGCGCAGTTCTTCACCGCCGTGCCGTTCGGCCTGTCCACCAGCGAAATGAACGCCTGGCTGAGCAAGGGCGGTGGTCAGGCGCTGTGGGACGAGGCCTATGCACCCTATGGCGTAAAACCCATGGTGGTGGGCAATACCGGCATGCAGATGGGCGGCTGGTACAACAAGGAAATCAATTCCCTGGATGACCTCAAGGGCCTGAAGATCCGCATGCCGGGCCTGGGCGGCGAAGTGCTGAGTCGGCTCGGTGCGACCACCGTCAACCTGCCCGGAGGCGAAGTATTCACCGCCCTGCAGACCAACGCCATCGACGCCACCGACTGGGTCAGCCCTTACAACGACCTGGCCTTCGGCCTGCACAAGGCGGCCAAGTTCTACTACTACCCGGGCTGGCAGGAACCGCAGGCGGTGCTGGAGCTGCTGATCAACCAGAAGGCCCTGGACAGCCTGCCGGCCGACCTGCAGGCGATCCTCACCGAGGCCGCCCGCGCCGCCAGCCAGGACATGCTCGACGACTACGTCTACCACAACGCCCTGGCCCTGGATGAACTGAAGCAGCAAGGCACCCTGCTCAAGCGCTTCCCCGACGAAGTGCTGGCCGCCATGCAGCACGAGTCCACCCTGGTGCTCGGCGAGCTGGCCGCCCAGAGCGAGCTGAACGGCCGCATCTGGGCCTCGATGCAGGCCTTCCAGGCCCAGGTCAGCCAGATGCACACGGTCTCGGAAAAAGAGTTGTACGACTGGCGTTAAGCACATTCACCGCTCCCTGTAGGAGCCAGGGGGACGCCTAGTTCTTGCTGGCGATCCTGGCGACGTTATCGCCAGCAAGCTGGCTCCTACAGCACATCCCCCCGGCCTCCGTTGGTCGACTCCACAGCGCCTCCAGCGCACCTCGGCCCATACTGCTTGGCGAGGTGAGCCGATGAAAAAACCGACAATCACAGCAGCGCAGATCCTTGATAGCGCCCTCAAACTCGCCGATGCCTGCGGCTGGGAGCGTCTGCGCCTGTTCGATGTGGCCGCCGACCTGGGCACCGGCCTGGATAGCATCGCCAGCCATTACCGCGAGAAGGACCAACTGGTGGAAGCCTGGTTCGACCGCGCCGATCAGGCCATGCTGGCCCGCGCCAAGGCCGCCGACCTGCTGCCCCTGACACCGGCCAAGCGCCTGGAAGAGCTGCTGCTGGCCTGGCTCGCCAGCCTGGCGACGCACCGTGCAGTCACCGGGCAGATGCTGCTGTACAAGCTCGAACCTGGGCATATCCACCTGCAGATCGGCGGCCTGCTGCGCATCAGCCGCACCGTGCAGTGGTGGCGCGAAGCGGCCCAGCGGGAAACCCTGCACCTGCGCCGCATCGCCGAGGAAAGCCTGCTGACCGGCGTCTACCTGCGCTGCTTTATCCACTGGCTGCGTCACCCCGAACAGGACCCCGCCGAGTTCCGCGCCCTGCTGCGCAGCCAGTTGCGCTGCGGCCCGCTGCTGGCACTGCTGCGCCAGTAGCGCTCCCGTAGGGCGCGCCGCGCGCATCAGGGCACTCGCCCGCCCTAAGCTGCAGCTCGGGCAAAAGCCGGAAACATTCTATGGCTAGCCAGCGGCGGCCATGCCGGGCAAGATGCCGCGCGTAGTCCCAATCACCAAGAGACAGCCAAACATGCAGCGTTTTCTCAGTGTCGCCCTGGCCATGTGCCTCAGCCTGGGCCTTACCATGAGTTTCGAAGCCGAAGCCAAGCGTTTTGGCGGGGCCAAATCCTTCGGCTCTGCGCCGAGCCATCAGACCCGTCAAACCACGTCGCCAACCTCGACCAGCACCGCCGCGCCGACCACCGCTCGTCAGCCTGCGGCCACCAGCGGTGCCTCGCGCTGGTTGGGCCCATTGGCCGGCCTGGCCGCCGGTGGCCTGCTCGCCTCGATGTTTATGGGTGACGGCTTCGAAGGTCTGCAGATCATGGACATGCTGATCTTCGGTCTGATCGCCTTCCTGCTGTTCCGCTTCCTCGCTGCCCGTCGCAAGCAGGCCGGTCCGGTAACCGCCAATGGCGCGCCAATGCAGCGCGAAATGCCCGACCAGGCAGCTCCGGCCTCGATCTTCGGCGCTGGCAGCGCGGCTGCAGCCATCAAGCCGGTGATCAACGCCCCGGCCTGGTTCAATGAGCAGAGCTTCGTGGCGGCCGGTCGCGAGCACTTCCTCAGCCTGCAGCAGCACTGGGACGCCAACGAGATGGAGAAGATCGGCGAGTTCGTCACCCCGCAGTTGCTGGAGTTCCTCAGCCGCGAGCGTGCCGACCTGGGCGAAGGCTTCCAGTCCACCTATATCGATGACCTCGATGCCCAGCTCGACGGCGTCGACGACCTCAGCGACAAGACCGTCGCCACCCTGACCTTTACCGGTGTGGCCAAGACCTCGCGCTTCGACCAGGGCGAAGCCTTCAGCGAAAGCTGGCGTCTGGAGCGTGCAGTCGGCGACAACCAGCCGTGGCTGGTGGCCGGTATCCGCCAGAACGGCTGATTGCCCCACGCGACACAGAAACCCGGGCTTGCCCGGGTTTTCTTTGCGCCTTATTCAGCAGGTGCATTTGCCAGGCCGAGGTAGACTCAGGTACACAACACAGACAACCCGCTACACCACCTGAGGACGCGACGATGATCGGATACACAACGGTTGGCACCAGTGACATGGAAAAAGCCAAGGCTTTCTACACCCCCTTGCTGGCAGAAATGGGTGCCAAGGTGGTCATGGATATGGGCCGCATCACCTTCTACGGCGTCGCCAAGGGTCAGCCGATGTTTGCCGTCTGCCTGCCCTATGACAAGCAAGCGCCCAATCCAGGGAACGGCAACATGGTGGCCTTACCAGCAGGTTCTCGCGAGGGCGTGGACAAACTGTACGCCAAGGCCATCGAGCTCGGCGCTAGCTGCGAAGGCGAACCCGGCGAGCGTATACCGGGCTTCTACGGTGCCTATTTCCGCGATCTGGATGGTAATAAGCTGGCCTTTTTCCATATGGGCTAAGAGGCATCGTCCCCAGTGCTGTGCGGCCCCGCACAGCACCGCCCGCGCGGAGTAATGCGATGCGCACCCTTTATCTCGATACCGAATTCACCCGCCTCGACCTCGACCGTCGGCTGATCAGTCTGGCCCTGGTCGAACCCTCCGGCGCGGAGTTCTATGTCGAACTGCTGGATGGCTGGACGCTCGCCGACTGTTCCGAGTTCGTCGTCGACATCGTGCTGCCGCAGCTCGACAAGCCTCGCCATGGTCACAGCCGGGCAGCGGCCGGTACGGCCTTGCGGGCCTTTCTTGCCGGGCTGGGTGAGCTGGAGATTGTCAGCGATGCGCTGGCCTGGGACTGGCCACTGCTGCTGGAACTGCTGGGTCGCCCCGGCCTGCCGCCGACGACCCTGGGCTGCCGCGAACAGAGCGACCTGCTCGACGATCTGGAGCCAGCGGAAATACCCCACCACGCTCTGCTCGATGCACGACTGATGGCCCGCGCAGGCTGATCAGGGCTGGGCCTGCGCCGCCTGCTCGGCCCAGGCCTGGATTTCCTCGCTGCGCTGGCGACTGTTGAGCAGGGCGCGATCAATCGGCTCGTTATACAGGTTCAACCAGCTGCGCGAGCCTGGCAGCATATTGGCCAGATCGGCCATGCCCACCTTCAGCCCCTGCAGCACTGCCTGATAGTCCGTCTCCTGGGCCTGCAGCACCTTGCTCACTTGAGCGATGCTGTCGGGATGCTCGGCCCGCTCGAACAGGCCGGTCAGTTGCCGACTCTGCTGGCTGGCCAGCAGCTCCTCCTGGTTGCTCAGCGCCACCTGCTGCACGGCCAACTGCTTCTCCAGCCGAGCCACCTGCCGCTCCAGGGCAACCACCCGGGAATCGTCCCCCCCACCCAGCACGCCGTAAAGATTGAGCCCCGCCGACAGCAGCATCAGGCTGCCAAGCACACCGGCCAGGACAAAAATCACCAGACGATTGCGCTGGCCGGCACGGGTCAGCAATTGCAGGCGCTGCTCCTCGCTGAGGGCGTCGTCGCTTGTTTCTTCGCTTTGCTTGTTCATGACTGGACCGTTTAATGGCGTTCAATAAATGACGCACCGCTCAAACTGCACAATAGCACCCGCCCGACTGTTTGCCTGTACTCGGCTAGGGTATAAGACGCACCCATATCCACCGCTACCCAGGAGGCTTACCCCGTGGAAGAAGTCATCGAACAACTGCGCGAACTCAACGAACCGGTGCCGGTGCCGCTGGAGCTGCCGGAAGAGGAGCTGCTGGTGGAGATCGAGGAGCAGTTGCTGATCAACCTGCCGTTCGAGCTGCGCGAATTCCTGCTCAAGGTCAGCGACGTGGTCTACGGNCGCCTGGAGCCGGTGACCGTCACCGACCCGCACTCGCACACCTACCTCCCGGAAGTGGCCTCGGTGGCCTGGTCCCTGGGGGTTTCCCGCGAGCTGGTGCCGATCTGCGAAGACCACGGCAACTACTACTGCGTCGAGCTGGACGGCACNGTGGTGCTCTGGGAAAGCGATACCGGCGAAGTCAGCGAGGAAGAAACCTGGGAATCGGTCTGGCACTGGGTGCGCGATGTCTGGCTGGAAAGCTAAGCCGCGCGCAGGGCAGTCCTGCGCCTGTAGGGCGTTTTTAACGCCCCTGTCTTTTCAATGCAGGTAGTTTTCCAACGGCCTGCTAGCCCTGCTCCAACTCCAGCAGCTTAAGCAGATACTCACCGAAGAAGCTCAGGTCCTGCTCCATGGCCGCCCGCGCCGCCTTGCCATCCCCNGCTTCCAGGGCCGCGAAGGCCTGCTCGTGGAAGTCGTTGAGCCGCAGCGACAGGTCCGCCTCGGTAAACAGNCGATTGAAGAAGGGCCCGACCTGCAACCACAGCGACTCGATCATGCGCAGCAGAATGGGGTTGGCGCAGGCGCGGTAGAGGGTCAGGTGAAACAGGCTGTTGTCGTCCAGATAGGCCGGCACATTGCGCTGCTCCAGGGCTGTTTCCATGCGCGCGATACACCCGCGCAGCAGTTCGATCTCGGCCGCGCCGATGCGCGCGGCCGCCAACTCCACGGCCAGNCCTTCCAGGCTCAGGCGTACCTGAAACAACTGCTGAAAGCGCTCACGGGTCATCGCCGGCACGCGCACCGAACGCTGCGGTTCNCTCTCCAGCGCGCCTTCGGCGACCAGGCGTTGCAGCGCGGCGCGTACCGGCATCGGACTGGTNCCCCAGGCGGCGGCCAGGTCGCGGATCTTCAGCCGCTCGCCGGGACGGAAGCGACCGGCCAGCAGAGCGTCGCGCAGTTGTTGGTACAGCTGGTCCTGCAGATTGTCGGCCATGCTTCTAGCATCCTTGCGGCGGGGCGGGCAGTTGAGCCAGGGTCAGTAGGCAGTTGCGCATGTTGATTTCCTTAGTTGGGTTGCACGGCTCCGTAGGGTGCGCCGTGCGCACCAGCACCCCCATAAATGAAGGTGCTGCGCGCGGCGCACCCTAGGGGGCTTTGTTCTCGATCAGGCAGTTACCACCATCCACAACCAGGACCTCGCCGGTGATATAGCTGGACTCGGGCGACGCGAGGAAGGCTACGGCGGCAGCGACCTCTTCTGGCCGTCCGGCGCGGCGCATCGGCGTGTACTCGGCGGCGCGCTGTTCTTCTTCCGTGCTTGAGCCGGTGGCGATCCAGCCCGGGGCCACGCTGTTTACCGTAATACCCTGCCTGGCCACTTCCAGCGCCAGGCCCATGGACAGGCCGAGCATACCGGCCTTGGCTGCGCTGTATGCCGACTCGCCGGGGTTGCTGCCGCGGGTGCCGGTGGTCGAGCTGATATTGACGATGCGCCCGTAGCCACGCGCCCGCATTCCCGGCAGCACGCCACGGGTGAGCAGAAAGGCGGTGCCCAGGTTGCGCGCGATGGACAGGTTCCAGGTCGCCAGGTCCATATCGGCCAGCTCGGCGAAAGGTTCCGGGCTGCCCTGCATGGCCATGCCCGCGTTGTTCACCAGAATATCGATCTGCCCCCACTGCGCCTGAGCCCATTCGACCAGCTCGGCCACCTGCTGCTCATCGGTCAGGTCGGCGACGCAAGCACGTGCTTGAATACCTTCAGCGCACAACTCGGCGGCGCGCTGTTCGACCCGCGCACTGCTGGCGGTAAGCAGCACGTGCACGCCCTGCTGGCCCAGACGACGGGCGATGGCCATACCGATNCCGCTCTCGCTACCTGCCCCGCTGATCAGGGCCACCTGCTGTATATTTTCCATTTACACCCAGCCTGTGATCACAAANTCAGGATTAATCTACCTNAATACCGCTTATAAGGCATCTATTGACTTATTTGTGATCACAAAAGACTATGTTCGGAAATTCGAACGAGGTGTTCAACATGACTGCCAGTGGCATCAGCCCATCCGCCGTAGAAGCCTTCGCCCAGCGCGAGCGCCAGCGCTTTATCGAGCGCAACCCCAAGTCCGTGGCCCTGGCCGAACGCGCACGCAACTCGCTGTACGGCGGCGTGCCGATGCACTGGATGGCCGACTGGTCAACCCCGGTGCCGCTGTTCGTCGAACGAGCCAAGGGCGCGCGCTTCTATGACGTCGACGGCCACGAATATATCGACTTCTGCCTGGGCGACACCGGCACCATGTTTGGCCACTCGCCGGACCCGATCGCCAAGGCCATCAGTGATCAGGGCAACAACGGCCTGACCACCATGCTCCCAGGTGAAGACGCGGTGGTCTGCGGCGAGCTGCTGGCCGCGCGCTTCGGCCTGCCGTTCTGGCAGGTCACCGCCACCGCCACGGATTCGAACCGCTATGTACTGCGCTGGGCGCGGGCGATTACCCAGCGCAAGACCCTGCTGGTGTTCGACGGCTGCTACCACGGCACCGTGGACGATGTGATGGTGCGCTGTATCGATGGCGAGACCGTGCCGCGCAGCGGCCTGATCGGCCAGGCCTACGACCTGACCGAGTACAGCCGCTCGATCCCGTTCAACGACCTCAAAGCGCTGGAAGCCGCGCTGGCCCAGGGCGACGTCTGCGCCCTGCTCTGCGAGCCGGCCATGACCAATATCGGCATGGTCCTGCCCGAGCCCGGATTCATGCAGAAGTGCCGGGAGCTCACCCGCCAGTACGGCGCGCTGCTGATCATCGACGAAACCCACACCATCTCCACCGATATCGGCGGCTGCACGAAGCTGTGGAACCTCGACCCGGACTTCTTCGTGGTCGGCAAACCGATCGCCGGCGGTGTGCCCTGCGGCATCTTCGGTTGCAGCGCNGCGATGGCCGAAGCCATGACCGCCGCGCGCCAACGTGCCAGCGAGGGCAGCCACGGCCACGGTCACAGCGGCATGGGCACCACCCTGTCGGCCAACGCCCTGGCTATGCACTGCATGCGCGCCAACCTCGAGCAGGTGATGACCGAGGCGGCCTACGCACATATGTTGCCGCTGGCCAAGCGCCTGGCCGATGGCTTCCGTTCGCTGATCGGCAAGCACGACCTGAAGTGGTCGGTCACCGAGCTGGGCGCACGCAGCGAGTTCCAATTCTGCCCGGTGTCGCCAAAGACCGGTGCCGAGGCCGAGGCGGCGTTCCACGACGAACTGCAGATGGCCCTGCACCTGTACCTGATCAACCGCGGCATCCTGATCACGCCGTTCCACAATATGACCCTGTGCTGCCCGAGCACCACGGCGGAGGATGTGGACCAGCTGATCGGCATGCTCGACCAGGCCCTGACCGAACTGCTGGCCATCCCCGGCGCCCGCGAGTAATTCACCCTCGTCGTAGCCTGGATGCAATCCAGGTTGGCCCCTCCCGGATTACATCCGGGCGAAAGAATCAGCGTCACCGAACGCAATGAGGTATCCATGCAATTTGCCAATCCCCAGGAAGCCCGCGACTTCCTCGNCGCCCACCCGCAAGTGCGCAGCATCGAGCTGATGCTGATCGACGCCAATGGCATCCCGCGCGGCAAACTGCTGCACCGCGACGAGCTGTTGGCCATCTACGAGAACGGCCGACCGCTGCCCAGCTCGATCCTGGCGCTGACCATCCAGGGCGAGGACGTGGAAGAAAGCGGCCTGGTCTGGGAAGTGGCCGATGCCGACTGCTGGACCTATCCGCTGCCCGGCAGCCTGACCCTGCAACCCTGGCGCACCATGCCCACCGGCCAGCTGCAGGTGAGCATGCACCCGACCCAGGGCCTGCCGGCCGCCCCGGCCGACCCACGCCACGTGCTGGTGCGCGCCATCGACCGGCTCAAGACCGACGGCTACCACCCGGTGATGGCGGTGGAGCTGGAATTCTACCTGCTGGATAAAACCCGCGACGCCAACGGCCGCCCGCAGCCGGCGCTGCAAGCCAACGGCGTGCGCCCGCAAGCGCCGCAGGTGTATGGGGTGTACGAGCTGGAACAGCTGCAGCCGTTCCTCGACGACCTCTACGCCGCCTGCGAAGTGCAGGACCTGCCGGTGCGCACGGCGATCTCCGAATATGCCCCGGGCCAGGTCGAGCTGACCCTGGAGCACCGTTTCGACGCGCTACAGGCCATCGACGATGGCGTGCGCTACAAGCGCCTGGTCAAGGGCGTGGCCAACAAGCACGGGTTGCAGGCCTGCTTTATGGCCAAGCCGTTCGGCGACTTGGCCGGCAGCGGCCTGCACATGCACGTCAGCCTGGCGGATGAACAGGGCAACAATCTGATGGCATCCGAAGACCCGCATGGCACGCCTCTGCTCAAGCACGCCATCGGCGGCATGATGGCCACGCTCAATGACGCCCTGGCGATTTTCTGCCCCAACGCCAACTCCTACCGGCGCTTCCAGGCCAACAGCTACGCGCCGCTGACCAAGAACTGGGGGGTGAACAACCGCACGGTGTCGCTGCGCGTGCCGGGCGGGCCGGCCAACAGCCGCCATGTGGAGCACCGCATCTGCGGCGCCGATGCCAACCCCTACCTGGCGGCAGCGGCGATCCTCGCCGGCATCCAGCACGGCATCGCGAATCAAATCGACCCGGGCCCGGCCATCGTCGGCAACGGCTACCAGCAGGCGTGCGAGACCCTGCCGACCGACTGGCTGACCGCCCTGCGCGCCCTGGAGGACTCCAGCTGGGCCCGGCAGGCCCTCGGCGAGGAGTTCCTCAAGGTGTTCCTGGCGATCAAATGGGCCGAGTTCCGCCAGTTCATGGGCGAGGTCGGCGAGCAGGACTGGCGCTGGTACCTGAGCCACGCCTGAGCCAGCTTTACCTACACTGGATTGACCACCGCCCCTGGAGGAACTGCCCCATGAGCACCCCCGTTATCCTGATCACCGGCGCCGCTGGCGGCCTCGGCCGCGCCATCGCCAAGCGTTTCTCGCAGAGCCGCTGGCGGGTCACCGCCAGCGATGTCGACAAGGCCGGCCTGCATGCGCTCAATACCGTGGTGCCACTGGATTTCAGCGCCACCGCCGACCTGCGCAGTGCCAGCAACTGCCAGGAGCTGATCGCCGAGACCCTGGTCGCCACCGGCCGCCTGGATGCCGTGGTCAACGCCGCCGGGGTCTGGCGCGAGGGGCCGGTGGAAACGTTCGGCGAAGACGACTTCGACCTGGTCATGGGCGTCAACCTGAAGGCGGCCTTCTACATCAGCCAGGCGGCCATCCCCCACCTCAAGGAGAGCCGCGGCTGCATCGTCAATATCGCCAGCGACGCCGGCCGCCAGGCCTACCGTGGCTCGGCGGCCTACTGCGCGAGCAAGGCGGCGCTGGTGATGCTGAGCAAGACCCTGGCCCTGGAGCTGGCCGGGCACGGCGTGCGGGTCAACGCGGTGTCGCCCGGCGACATCGCCACGCCGATGCTCGACTACCAGGCCGAGCGCTACGGCAAGGGCAACCCGACCGGCTACAAGCGCGAGCTGCTGAGCCTCTACCCCCAGGGCCGCGAGGCACGCTTCCTGCGTCCCGAGGAGGTCGCCGAACTGGTCTGGTACCTGTGCCAGCCGCAGGCCGAGGCCATCACCGGCGCCGACCTGGCGATCGACTTCGGCCTGTCGGCCGGCAGGTAAGGCCGGCTCACATGCCGTTGGCGAAGGCCGGCTCGATGGTCGTGCGCAGCGGGCGCATGGCCCGCGCATAGTGCAGCAGCACCTGCAGCGCCCAGTCGGCGCGGGCGCGGATCCGCGCATCGGCCTGGTCGACCGCCGTCTCGCCGTTGAGCACCGCTTCCACCTGGCGCACGATCAGTTGCTCGGGCAGGTAGCACAGCCGGCAGTTCTTGTAGCTGGAGGCGCGCAGCTCGCTCAGCGGATAGGCGCCGCCCTGGCCGGCCGAGACACCGACCAGCAGCCCCGGCTTGTGCCCCAGCTCGCGGCGTCCGGCGTAGACGAAGAAATTCTTCAGTGCCGGGCTGGCCATGCCGTGCCACTCCGGACTGACCAGCACCAGCCCGTCCGCCTCGCGCAGCAGCGCCGCGCAGTCGGCCCAGGCGCCGCCAGGGTCTTCGGCCGGCCACAGCGGCAGCGGGGTGGCGCCGAGGTCGATCAGGCCGAGGTCCGCCGCCGCGCAGTGGCCCAGCTGCAGCAAGCGCCGGCGCAGGTAGGCGGCGACCTTGGCCGACTGGCTGGACGGCTGGCTGGAACCGGCCAGCAGCACCAGTTTCAGGCTCATTGCTCACCGCCATCGGCCAGCGCGCCGTGACCGCTCGCCTTGACCGGCTGGCGGCGGCGCACCAAGGGCCAGAACAGCTCGTGCTGCCAGCTCACCGGGCGCAGGTTCTCCACGCCGAAGGCCTGGGGCCGGCGCCGGGTGATCTTGGCCGTGCCGAACAGCACGTCCCAGAAGAACAGCAGGTTGCCAAAGTTGCCCTTGTAATGAGTTACCCCGTCGGCGGCGTTCTGGCCGTGGTGGGCGGAATGGGTCGCCGGGGTCGAGATGGTCCGCTCCAGCAGCCACATCAGCGGGCGCAGGGCGCGGATGCGGTAGAGCCTGTCGTCCCAGGGCAGGCTGCTGTGGGCGCCGAAGATCACCGTCATCTTGATGATCAGATAGACATAATAGACTTCGGCCAGGCCCAGATAGACCAGCACGGCGGACAGCCAGATACCGGGCATCAGCAGGTAGTAGAAGCTGTTGTTGCGGTAGACGATGNGGATGCTCATGTACGGCGCCGAGTGGTGCGCGCGGTGCAGGGCGTACAGCCAGGGCACCCGGTGCGACAGGCGATGCCACCAATACTGGGTCAAGTCGTCGCCCAGCAGCAACAGGCCGAAACCGGCCCACCAGGGCAGGCCGCTCAGGGCGCCGCGCGCCTGCGGCGCCCAGTGCCCGAGCAGGGCATCGCAGAGGAAGAACACCAGTGGGAAGGTCAGGCCGAGCAACAGGCTCGAACCGAGCACCTCGATGGCGACATCGCGCCACTGGCCCTTGGCCTGGCGGAAACAGCCACAGGCCAGCTCCAGCAGGATGAAGGCGAGAAAGATCGCGCCGACCACGAGCGCGGGATTGTTGGCGATTGTTGTTGGATTCATGGCAACCTCGACTGAGCCCGGCAGACGCACCGGGCGACCGCCCCATAAGAAGCCAAGCAGGCCCGAGACGACATGCGCGAACTGGACAAAAACACCCGAGAACGGGCCAACCTGCCGGCCCGGCGCTTCCACCACGGCCCCCTCGGCCGGGTCCTCGAACGCTTTCTGCAGAGCCATGCCAGCGCCTCGGCGGATTTCAGCCTGGTCGCGCTGGAACAGCTGTGGCTGGCCGCCGCCGAGCACGATCCGGCCATCGGCCTGCACCTGTTCGGCCAGTTCAGCCCCCAGGACTGGCACGTGCTGGCGCACCTCTGCCTGTTCTGTGCCGACGTCGCCGAGGCCAGCCGCTGCTGGGCGCGCTACGCCAGCCTGGCCGCCGACAGCGACCAGTTGCGGCTGGTCGAGGAAGCCGA
>C687J35021_10000756_pt1 | contig 24831 bp, 29 predicted proteins | sample RifCSPhighO2_12_FD_35021 | JGI IMG/M metagenome (IMG submission 35021) | reverse complement strand
TGCATGGCCTGGATAAAATCCACGGGGTGGTAATAGGAGATGAACTGCAGGGCGTCGGCGACGCTCTGGATCAGGTCGTCTTGCTTGATCACGGTCATGCTGGGCGCTCCTTTTTGTAGGGGTAGGAGTAGGGCGGGGACGTTGCGGGGCGCTGGGTCATGGTCCGGCGCAGGCTTTCACGGTGCACTCGAGGTAAACCACCACGAGCTTAAAAAAGGCGCGGCAGTATAACGCGCGTCAACCGGTGCGGACAGTCGCCAGGCCCCGACCTTGGTCGCTGATCGGCCACAGGCGCTCTGCGCCGGGCCAGAAACGACGGGTCCTGGAGGGCCTGCGTCGGCCCGGCGCAACCTTGTGTCAATAGAGCCTAGGCATTCCCAGGACGCGAGGGTAGAGTGGCGGCTAGATGCCAGTATGGGAAGGAGCCCGTGAGCCCAAATAGCCAAAGGGTCACTCAGCGAACGTTGCAACATCTGCTGCTGAAGCGTTTCGGCATGGCAGCGGCGAGCTACGCCCTGACTGCGCTGTTGTGCGGGGTGGCCCTTGTCAACGGGCTGTTTCATGCGTCCCTGAGCAGCGCCCTGTTGCTGCTGGCGCTGGCCGTGGTCAGCCAGCTGGTGTTTCTCGGTCTGTTTCTTAGCCGGCAGAATCTGCGCTTTGCCGACCCCAGCCTGACCGAGCCTCAGGTCCTTGTCGCGCTGGCCTGGCTGACCCTGGTGCTGGGGCTGTTCAGCGACGGTCGCGGCAGCATGCTGGTGATCTATATGCTGATTCTGCTGTTCGGCGTATTCCAGCTACCGCCCAGGGTGTTCGCCCGTTGCGCGCTGTTCGCCTTCTTCGGTTTTGCCGGCCTGAATCTCTATGAGGCCTTCACCTATCAACTGGCCGACCCGCGGGTGGCGATTCTCCAGGTAAGCGTGCTGGCCGCCGTGCTGTTCTGGCTGAGCCTGTTTGCCAGCTACGCCCAGGCCATGCGCCAGCGTATGCGCCAGCGGCGCTTTGCCCTGCAGGCGCATCAGGACACCCTGCGCGGCATGATGCATCAGCTGGAAGAGCTGGCCGCCACCGACGAGCTGACCGGCCTGTGCAACCGTCGGCATTTTCTGCGCCTGGCCGGGCACGAGCTGCAGGGGCTGAGCCGCGACCGCCAGCATGGCCTGGCCCTGCTCGATCTGGATCATTTCAAGCGGATCAACGATGTGCACGGGCATGCCGCTGGTGATCGGGTGCTGCAGACCTTTGCCGCGGTGGCGCGGGCCTGTCTGCGCGAGGGTGACGTGATTGCCCGCTATGGCGGCGAAGAGTTCGTGCTGCTGTTGCCCAATACCGAGGCCGACCAGTTCACTGCCTGTTGCGAACGTTTGCGTGAAGCCTTCAGCCGTGCCGAGCCGTTAGGGGTTAAGGTAGTCAGCCTGAGTGTTTCCATAGGTATGACCTTGTTAAACCAGCACGATGATCTCGACGAGGCGCTGCAGCGCGCCGACCAGGCCCTGTACCAGGCCAAGCGCGACGGCCGTAACCGTTGCGCGGCGACCTGGGAGGATGCCGATGCCTGAGTTGCGGGTCGCCGAGCGGTGCCTGCATGTTGCGCCAGCCCGTAACCTTCTGGATGCCCTGCTCGATGGCGGGGTCGCCGTGCCCTACAGTTGTCGGGCCGGCAGCTGTCATGCCTGTCTGGTGCGCTGCGTGCGCGGCGAACCCCTGGACGACAAGCCCGAGGCCCTCGATCAGGCCAGTCGCGAGCAGGGCTGGCGGCTGGCCTGTCAGTGCCGGATTGTCGATGATCTGGTGGTCGAGGTGTTCGACCCGCTACGCGATGGCCGGCCCGCCCGGATCGCCGCATGCGACTGGCTGAGTCCGACGGTGCTGCGCCTGCGCCTGGTGCCGCAGCAGCCACTGCGCTACCGAGCCGGTCAGCACCTGGTGCTGTGGACGGAGAGCGGCATTGCCCGGCCCTATTCGCTGGCCAGCCTGCCGGCGGAAGATCCCTGGCTGGAGTTCCATCTGGACTGTCGGCTGAGTGGGGCCTTTAGCGACGCCGCCCGGCATTTTCAGCCTGGCGAGGCCTTGCGTCTGGGCGAGCTGCGCGGCGGTGCCCTGCACTACGATGCCGACTGGCAGCAGCGCCCGCTCTGGCTGATGGCCGCCGGCACCGGCCTGGCCCCGCTCTACGGGGTGCTGCGCGAAGCCTTGCGCCAGGATCATCAGGCCACTATCCGGGTTCTGCACCTGGCTCATGAGGCTGGCGAGCATTACCTGGCCGACAGCCTGGGCGAACTGGCTGCCAGCCATTCACAGGTGCAGGTCGAACTGATTACCGCGGCCGACTTGGCGGCTGCTTTGGCCGAACTGCGCCTTGTTTCACGACAAACCATCGCCTTACTCTGCGGCCACCCGACGAGCGTCGAAGCCTTTGCACGCCGCCTTTATCTGGCGGGTCTGCCGCGCAACCAGGTCTTCGCCGATGTGTTTCTGCCCCACGCCCGCTGATGGTGACGTGGCGGCTCTGCGAGGATAGACGATGAGTGAGCATCTACTGGTTGAGCGCGAGCAGGGCTTGCTGACCCTGCGCATGCACCGCCCGGACAAGAAGAATGCCCTGACCCGCGCCATGTACAGCGGCATGGCCGAAGTGCTGCTGCAGGCCGATCAGGATAAAAGTGTACGCGCCGTGCTGATCACCGGTGGCGAGAGCTGCTTTACCAGTGGCAATGATGTGGCCGACTTTATCCAGGCTCCGCCCAGTGGGCTGAACAGCGAAGTGTTCCAGTTTATGCAGGCGCTGTTCGAGTTCAGCAAGCCGGTGGTGGCGGCAGTCAACGGCCCTGCGGTGGGAATCGGCACGACCATGCTGCTGCACTGCGACCTGGTCTATGTCAGCGGCGATGCAACCCTGAAGATGCCCTTCGTCAACCTCGGCCTGTGCCCCGAATATGGTTCAAGCCTGATTTTGCCGCGTCTGCTCGGCCATGCCCGTGCCGCCGAACTGTTGCTGCTCGGGCAAAGTTTTAGCGGCGAGCAGGCCGCTACCTGGGGTATCGCCAATCAGGCGCTGGAGAGCGGTGCAGCAACCCTGGCCAAGGCCCGGGAAATGGCCCTGCGCTTTCAGCAACTGGCCCCCGCAGCGGTGGCAGACAGCAAACGCCTGATGCGTGGGCCAGGGCGTGAAGAGCTGCGCCGGGTAATCGAGGAGGAGGGTGCGCTGTTCGGCCAGCGCCTGCGTTCGCCAGAAGCCATCGAAGCGCTGACCGCCTTTATGCAGCGGCGCACGCCGGACTTCTCCAAGTTCGCGTAGGGTGTGCCGTGCGCACCAGGGGGCTTCAGTGCTCCTGGTAGGTGGCCCCGCAGGCTACGAATAGCAAAAGGCCGCTCGATTGAGCGGCCTTTTGCATTGCTTGCGCTTTAAACCAGCGCTTCGCCTACATGCAGCAGCTTCATGGTGTTGGTGCCGCCGATGGTGTGGTAGCTGTCGCCCTTGGTCAGGATCACCCAGTCGCCGGCCTGCACCACGCCGCGCTTGAGCAGCTCGTCCACCGCCGCCTGGCTGACTTCGCTGGGCTGCAGCGCCGCCGGGTCGAAGGGCACGGTATAGACGCCACGGAACATGGCTGCGCGGGCCTGGGTTTCGCGGTGCGGGGAGAAGGCGAAGATCGGCACCGAGGAGCGGATGCGCGACATGATCAGCGGCGTGTAGCCACTTTCGGTGAGGGCGATGATCGCCTTGACGCCGGGGAAGTGGTTGGCGGTGTACATCGCCGCCAGGGCGATGCTTTCGTCGCAACGCTCGAACTCGGTGCCCATGCGGTGGCTGGATTTCTTACTGGTCGGGTGCTTTTCCGCGCCCAGGCAGATGCGCGCCATGGCTTGCACCGCTTCCAGTGGGTAGGCACCGGCGGCGCTTTCCGCCGAGAGCATCACCGCATCGGTGTAGTCGAGCACGGCATTGGCCACGTCGGAAACTTCGGCTCGGGTCGGCATCGGATTCTGGATCATCGACTCCATCATCTGCGTGGCCGTGATCACCGCCTTGTTGTGGCGGCGCGCGTGCAGAATGATTTTCTTCTGGATGCCGCACAGCTCGGCGTCGCCGATTTCCACGCCCAGATCGCCCCGGGCCACCATGACCGCGTCACTGGCACGGATCAGGCCGTCGAGGGTTTCGTCGTCGGCTACGGCTTCGGCGCGTTCGATCTTGGCCACCAGCCAGGCGGTGCCGCCGGACTCATCGCGCAGCTTACGTGCGTACTCCATATCCGAAGCGTCGCGCGGGAAGGACACAGCCAGGTAATCCAGCTCCATCTCGGCGGCGAGCTTGATATCGGCTTTGTCTTTCTCGGTCAGGGCCGGGGCGGTCAGGCCGCCACCGCGGCGGTTGATGCCTTTATGGTCGGACAGCGGGCCGCCAATGATCACTTCGCAGTGCAGCGCGTCGCCGGTAGCGCTTTCCACGCGCATGACCACGCGGCCATCGTCGAGCAGCAACTCGTCGCCGACGCCGCAGTCCTTGACCAGGTCGGGGTAGTCGATGCCGACGATGTCCCGGGTACCGGCCGTCAGTGGGTGGCTGGTGGAGAAGGTGAAGCGGTCGCCGACCTTCAGTTCGATACGCTTGTCGGCAAATTTGGCGATGCGGATCTTCGGGCCTTGCAGGTCGCCGAGCAGGGCAACATGGCGGCCATGCTTGGCGGCGAGATCGCGGACCAGTTTGGCGCGCGCCTTGTGCTCGTCGGGGGTGCCATGGGAGAAGTTCAGGCGGGCCACATCGAGGCCGGCGAGAATTAGTTGCTCAAGGACTTCGGGCGAGTTGCTGGCCGGGCCGAGGGTGGCGACGATTTTGGTGCGGCGAATGGTCATGCACTGACTCCTGAGTTGCGAATGAGCACGAGGCTACTATGGCGCAACCCTGTAGTCATTGTTCCTCTGCACTACCTCGGTAACTGGTTTCGTGGGCGGCTAAGTAGTCGGTGATGTAGGCAGTGGGGTGAGTGCCAGTGCGTACCCGCGTAAGCCGCGGGCTCTTGGCAAAGCCCTTGGTCCGGAGTGGCATTGCTCAGCAATGCGCAGATTGCTCGGTGCGCACGGCGCACCCTGCTGGAGCGGCTTGCTGGGCATTAATGCGCCGGCCGCCTGGGGCTAGAACGTGGTGCGGTTCAGCGCCTGATCCAGATGGCGGGCGGCCTTGATGCTCAGCTCGCTCTGCGGGTATTGCACCAGCAGACGGCGCAGGTAGGAGATGGCCTTGTCGCGGCTGGCGCTGGGGTTGTCGGGGGCCAGGTACATCAGGGCGAGTTGGTAGAGGGCCTTTTCCTTGATGTCGGCGGGGATACCGGGGTCGCTCAAGGCCAGCAGGTAGAGCTCCTCGGCCTCGTCGACGCGGTTCTTCAGCACGGCGCGGCGTGACAGCAGGGTCATGTCCGGGTCAAGGCTGGGCTTGTACAGGTCGAGTTTCTGGTTGGGTTTCCAGTGGGCGAGTAGTTCGCGTGAAGTTTTTTGTACCGGTTCTTTGGCGCGTTGGCGGATCATCACGATGCGCGCCTCGGCCCGCTCGGCCGCACGGCTGGCGGGGAATTCGTTAAGTACCTGGGAGAAGTAGTTGAGGGCCTTGCTGTCATCACGCTGTTCGTTAAAGCGGTTCATATAGAGCAGGCCGCTCTGGTACAGGCTGATGGCACGGACTTCGTTGCTGAGATTCTCGTCGTGGTAGCCGGTCAGGTAGAGTTGTTCGGCCTTTTCGCTTTTGTTGTCGCGGATGGCCTGGGCGCTGTAGGTCAGCAGGTCGCCTTCCTCTTCGATGGCGGCGAGCATGCGGTTATTCTTCAGGGTCTTGTATTCCACCACTTCATGGGTGGCCACCTGGGCGATAAACAGCGGGGTGGTGGGGGAGCAGGCACTGAGCAGGCCAAGACAGACCAGGGGCAACAGGCGGTGAGCGATGGGCATGACGACTCCAGGGCGAATAGCCGGGTCNCGCCAGTCTAGCCAGGCGCGGCTGGCCGGGCNAGCCAGGATGGCCAAGACCCATCGGAGGATATGGGCCTGAAGAATTTCCCCCGGCGGTCGATACACTGCCCATATAAGGAGAAGGCTATGCGAATTCTAGTGATCGTGGTGGTGCTGTTCAGCATGCTGGGGTGCAGCCGCCATCGCCTGGACAGCAATCTGAACAATGCCTACCAGGCCTATGAGCGTGGCGAATGCGAGGAAGTGATGCTCTACCTGTCCAAGGCCGAGCGTTACAGCCGTTCGCGCNGCTATATACAGCCGGAGATTTCCCTGCTGCGCGGGCAGTGTCTGGAGCGTCAGGCATTGTTTGTCGATGCGCTGCAGACCTACCGGTTCATCGTCGCCCGCTATCCCACCAGCGAATATGCCTACCGCGCCCGCGCGCGCCTGGAAACCCTGCGTCAGCTTGGGCATGATAGTCCGGNCGAACCAGCCAAGGTGTCTGCCGTCAGCCCTTGACCGCTGNTCGACGAGTGCCGAAGCCCGCCGGGTCGGGCATTAAGCTTGGGACTTGATNGGGAGGGATTCCATGCGTGCGTTGTTATGCCTGTTGCTCGTGCCGGGGTTNGCGGCTGCGGAAATCTATCGCTGGACCGACGCCAATGGCCAGGTGCATTTCGGCCAGCGCCCCGCCGCGGCGGGNGCCGAGGTGATCGAGGTCAAGCCCCAGGTGGTCGAGCGCGACGAGCTGACCCGTGAGCGTGAAGCCCGCGCCAGCCGCTTTTATGACGCACGCCGTGAAGAGCAGGCTCAGGCTTCGGCTGCGGCGGCCCAGAGCCGGGCCGAGCGGGCGAACGAATGCAATAAATTGCGCCGCATGCTCGCGGAGATTCCCGAAGGCCTGCGCTACTACCAGGAAACCGCGGACGGCCAGCGCAACTACCTCAGTGACGAGGAGCTCGATACCACTCGTCGTCAGTTGCGTGACCGGGTGTCAGAGCGCTGCTCCTGAAACTGGTTTACCCGCAGTAGTGGGGTCATACTCAATGGCCATCCATAGCGATTTGCCACTATGTCTATGCACGTTCAGCGCCGCATCGAACGCCATCAGTTGCCGTACTACCTGAAGGTGTTCAATCGCATCACCGACAAGCCGATGGGCTACATCGGCAATGTGTCCCTGGACGGCCTGTTGCTGATCAGCCAGCTGCCGCTGCTGGTTGGGGCGCGTTTCGATATGCGCCTGAAAATCCCCGGCCAGCTCGAGCCGCACTTTATCGACTTCTCCGCCACCTGCCAGTGGAGTCGTGAGGATGTCACTCCGGGTTATTACGACTCGGGATTTGCCCTGGTCGCTCCACCCGCCGATTACGTGGAAATGGTCGACGCCCTGCGTCACTACTTCAGCTTCCATCCCCTGGCGGCGTCCGCTTAAGCCAGGCGAATACACCACCCATAGGGTGCGCCGNGCNCACCGGGTCCCCACCGTTCTTGCTGCCCTTAGCCAATCNCTCTGGCATATCTGCGTTAAATCTTCGCGGACAAGCCCGCTCCTACAGAAGCGTTATTGTTAACGGCCATAAAAAAACCGCCCCGAGAGGCGGTTTTTTTCAGGGGCCAGCTTAGGCGTTGACCGGCTGCTCCAGGGGTTCCAGTTGCAGCAGCGCATCGGAACGGGCCTGGACTTCGCGGTAGCGCTCGGCATCGTTGGCCAGCACCTTGCCCATGGCCGGGAAGATCTCGGCCAGCTTGGTCTGCCACTGCGCCGAAGCGACCTGCTCGGGGAAGCAGCGCTGGATCAGGTCAAGCATGATCGACACCGTCACCGAGGCACCAGGCGAGGCACCGAGCAGGGCTGCGATGGTGCCGTCCTTGGCCGCCACCAGTTCGGTGCCGAACTGCAGGATGCCGCCGTTCTTGGCGTCCTTCTTGATGATCTGCACGCGCTGACCAGCCACCTCCAGGCTCCAGTCCTCGGCCTTGGCCAGGGGGTAGAAACCACGCAGGGTTTCCAGGCGCTGGGCTTCGGATTGCAGCACTTCCTTGACCAGGTAGCGGGTCAGGTCGAAGTTGTCGCGAGCCACCGCCAGCATCGGACCGATGTTGTTGAAGCGGATCGACAGTGGCAGATCGAGGAACGAACCGCGCTTGAGGAACTTGGTGGTGAANCCGGCGTAAGGGCCGAACAGCAGCGAGGTCTTGCCATCCACCATGCGGGTATCCAGGTGCGGTACCGACATGGGNGGCGAACCGACCGCAGCCTGGCTGTAGACCTTGGATTGGTGCTGCCGAACCACGTCCTGGTTGTCGCAGCGCAGCCACATGCCGCTGACTGGGAAGCCGCCAAAGCCTTTGCCTTCCTCGATGCCGGACATCTGCAGCAGCGGCAGCGCCGCGCCGCCAGCGCCGAGGAAGACGAACTTGGCCTGGATTTCACGGCTGCTGCCGTTCTGCTGGTCCTTGACGCTGACTCGCCAGCCCTGGCCGTTGCGGGCCAGGCCGACGACTTTCTGGCTGCAGGTGACCTTGGCTTGCGGCTGTTGGCCAACATGAGCCAGCAGGCTTTTGGTCAGATTGCCAAAGTTGACGTCGGTGCCGGCCATGACGCGGGTGGCTGCAATCGGCTCGTTGGGATCGCGGCCCGGCATCATCAGCGGCATCCACTCTTGCAGGGTGGCGCGGTCCTCGGTGTATTCCATGTCCGCAAAGGCATGGTGCACAGTCAGCGCCTTGAAGCGCTTCTTGAGGAAGTCGATACCTTTCTGGCCGCGTACGAAGCTCAGGTGAGGAATGGGGTTGATAAAGGACTGAGGCGTGCCGAAGCGACCTTTCTCGACCAGGTAGGCCCAGAACTGCTTGGACTCCTCGAACTGGGTGTTGATGGTCACCGACTTCTTNATGTCGATCGAGCCATCTTCCGCTTCCGGCGTGTAATTCAACTCACACAGGCCGGCATGGCCGGTGCCGGCATTGTTCCAGGGGTTGGAACTCTCCAGCGCCCCGGCGTCCATCATCTCGAGCACTTCCAGCTTGATGCCGGGGTCGAGCTCCTTCAGCAGCACGGCCAAGGTCGCGCTCATGATGCCGGCTCCCACCAGCACCACATCCATCGTTTCGTAATCGTTCTGCGCCATTACTACTTCTCCGCAAACCAGCACTCAATAGACGTTAGAAGGCCTGTGCATAAAACACGGCCGATCAGAAGTCGCCGAGATGCTCTGGATAAAAGGAAGTAAGACCCAGGAAGCTGATGCCTGCCGCAAGATCGTTCATTTTCGCCACACTCTTGTGAAGTTTTTAAAACCGTTTTTTTCACGCTCTTTTGGAGCCGTGAACCTCAAAAAGCACGTCTGCGTGGGGGTTGCCTTTGTGCCCGCGCAAAGCAGCCGCAGCCATGCTGCAGGCGTTTACGTTATGGGCGAAGGCGGCAACCGGAGGGGCAGCGCGAAGTGGGCGACTCTCTGGGGCGGTGGCCGATCAGTGCGGCATCGGCGTGAGGGCAAGGCCCGATCAGGAGGCGTCCTTATAATCGGGGCGAGATTATAAGGGCAAAGCGGAAAAATTGATCGCCTGGCGTGACTTTTCTTCTTCCGTCGGTCAGGCCGGCAGCGCGGTGCGGGGGCGTGCCTGGACTCTGGATTGGGNAATTATGGCGCTGCCCGGCAGGGGTTGATCGAGCCAGCTGAGGTTGACCTGAGTGACCTCGACCCAGCCCGCGCCTAGTGGGGCCTGGGCTGACTCGCGCAGGGAGCGGCAGATGCCCTGGCTGTTGAGCAGGGCGAAAGCGCGCAGAGGGCGGGCAGGGGCGAACAAGGCAAACAGTGAAAACACGGTGAATGACTCAGGCTTTGGACGACTAAAGTCTTATGCCACGGCCACGTGACAAGGCTGTGACGGGAACCAGTTGCGCCGTAAAAGGTTCCAAAAAGCAGCGCTGTCAGGCGTTTGCACCGCGGTTATACTGCGCGCCACTTTCGCCCCTTTTATTGGAGAGATGAGCATGCATCGTCTACTGCTTGGTCTGGTGGCCGTCGCCAGCCTGACCCTGGTTGGCTGCGCCCACAGCCCGCAACAACTCAGCCCGCAACCCAAGATCAACAGCCCATTGACAGCAGTCGGCCAGGGCCAGCCGGTTGTCGTACGCGTGGCCGACGGCAGGCCGTCGCCAGTATTGGGCACCCGTGGCGGTCTCTACCCGGAAACCAGTGCCATCAGTGTCAGTGGCCAGGACATCCTGCCCAAGCTGCAGGCCCAGGCCGAAGCGGCCGTCCGCCTGCTCGGCTTTACCCCCACGGCCAATGCCTACAATGCGCCGCAGCTGACCCTGACCCTGGCCGAGCTGAAGTATCAGTCGCCGAAAGAAGGTCTGTATGTGACCGAGGCGAATATCACCGCCACCTTCCGCTCCGATGTGCAGAACAGCAGCCGGCGCTACAGCGGCCGTTACGGTGCCTCGCTCAACCAGCGTTTCGGTATGGCACCTAACCAGGCGACCAATACCAAGCTGATCAGCGACGTGCTCAGCGACGCCCTGACCCGCGCCTTCAAGGACCCGACCATCGGGCAAATGCTTCAGCAGTAAAGGCGGCGATTACGCCCATAAAAAACGCCCGGACGAGTCCGGGCGTTTTTTATGGGCAGGGGCAACCCAGGCAGGCTCAGGCGGCCTGGCTGAAAAGCTCTGGCAGGCTGATGCCGGTCTGCTCGTCGATTTCCGGCAGGGCATAGTGCTCATGCCCGCCGAGGGCGCAATACACCAGCCAGTTGTGGTCTTGCACATTNAAGGACAGTTCGTCGATGACGGCGTCCACTTCNTCCAGCGAGTCAATCAGGTAATCACGATCTTGGGGTTGAGCGTGCAGCATGGGCCTGTTCCTCCGTGGCGGGTTCTGTTCCGGCTCGGTGCAAGGTGCGCACAGAGCAAGTGTTAGACCATAGACCAGGCTTGTGACAATGTTTAGACCGGTTAGTCATGTTTCTTGCTGTTCGTCGGAAAGCAACCCTGGTGCAAGGCCCCTTAGGTAGACTCCGCGCCGTGTTTTGGCGGCCCGAGAACCTATTCGGGCGTGATGAATGTTCAGCTGCGGCCGATCGCCGCATCGCTGCAGGAAATTGAGGTCGATCATGTCTATGCAGACACTCTGGTCGTTATTTCTTGGTCAACCGGGGCAGATGCTCAATGGTCTGGCCCTGTTCTTCGGCCTGGCCGGTGCCTGGCTGCTGCTGGCGACCCGCATACGCGAGCAGCGGGCGATGGCGCGCCTGATCGCCGGCAGCGAGATGGATGATGTGGCCGGGCAGGCCTGCGTTTTCGATGAGCCGACGCTGCGTCTGAACCGCTTCTTCAACGGCTTCGGCTACGCGACCCTGGCCCTGGCGCTGCTGCTGTCCTGGGTCAGTACCGGTCTTTAACCCGTCAGCGCCAGCGCCCGGTGCAGGCGCTGGCTGTATGGCCTGCTAGAGCGGCAGGCCGGCCTTGATCCGGTACTGGTTCCGCACCGGGTTGGCATATTGCAGGATCAGGAAGGGTTGCTGCTCGCTCGGGCAGTTGCTCAGGCGCTTGTGCCATTCAGCATGGGCCGCCGCCAGTTCGGCGGCTGAAAACAGTTGCGCGGCGTCGGGCACGTTCAGCTCGGGATCACGCTCGGCCCACATGGCGTAGGCCAGGTAGTGCACGGGAAACAGCCGGTAGCCGCTGAGGATCTGACGGTCCATCTCGGCGGCCAGTTGCTTGCTGTCTTCCAGTCCCTGGCTGACCACGCTGCCGAAGTGCACATGCACGCGCCCCTTGTAGCCGGTGATGCCGAGGGCGATGCTCTGGTCGTCTTCGCCCGCGGCCTTGCTGTAACTGCCGCTGCTGGCGCGGATAAACAGCTCACGGGCCTTGGCCTGGTCACAGGGATCGTATTCGTAGCTGATCGATACCGGGGTCAGGCGCAGGGAGCCGATTACCTCGGCGAAGGCTTCGCCNTTGCGGCTCATATGGAACATCTTGAGGATCGCCGAATCGGTACGGTCGTCGCCGTCCTTGGCTCGACCTTCGGCCTGGGCAATCCAGATGGATTCGTTGTCCGTGCGGATCGAGTGGTTGATATAGGCCGAGAGCAGTTGATAGGCCGCCAGCTTTTCCCGTCGGCCGCTGATCGAGCGGTGCACGATAAAGCTCTTGTTCAGGCGCATCAGGTCGCTGACGAAGGGCTTCTGCAGCAGGTTGTCGCCAATTGCGATGCGCGGAGTCGGCAGCCCGGCGTGGTACACCGCATAGTTGACGAACGCCGGGTCCATGACGATATCGCGGTGGTTGGCGAGGAACAGGTAGGCGCAGCCGGCCTGCAGGTGTTCGATGCCGGAGTAGGTCACGCCGTCGGTTGCGCGCTCGATGGTGCGGTCGACATAGGTTTCGATTCGGGCCTGCAGCGCGGCGACCGAATCGACATCGCGGAACTCAAGACGCAGGCGATAGGCTATAAGTGGTTTAAGCAGCCAGCCCAATGGAGCCGCCAGGCGCGGGAAGCGGAACTGGGTAAGGATGTCGAGAAACACATCGTCCGCCAGCAGGCGCGCCAAAACGGCGGGGACTTCGGCGTCGGCGTAAGGTCGGATGGCATCGAATTCGCCCATCATGCTCTCTTGTCGTGGTTGGCTGTGGAGGAGCCCAGGCAGCGCGCAGTTAAGTCGCGCATGGCTGCAAGCAATGCTGTTCGCCCGCTGTCGGGCCAGCTATAGACCGGCGATTATACGCCCAAGTCACACGGAGGCTGCGATGCTGGAAAGCCAGGATTATCAATGCCCTTACTGCGGTGAGCAGGTCGAGGCCATGCTGGATCTGTCGGCCGGGGATCAGGAGTACATCGAGGACTGCCCGGTGTGCTGCCGGCCCATCGTTTTTTCGCTGCACACCGATGGCGAAGACTGGACGCTGGATGTGCGCGGGGAGAATGACTGATGCAGCGCGTCTATGAACCGCAGGACCTGATGGAGGGCGAACTGCTGCTGAGCATGCTCGCCAGCGAGGGTATCGAGGCCTATCTGACGGGGCAGCATCTGGCCGGCGCGGTGGGCGAGCTGCCGGCGTGCGGCCTGCTCGGGGTGCTGGTCGAGGATGAGCAGGCGCAGAGCGCACAAGCCCTGATCGCCGCGTACAATGCCGCGCAACCCCTCCCCGGCGAAGAGCCGGAGAGCTTTCAAGGCACGCTGCTCTGCTGAGCGGCCGCTGCCGGTACGTTGCGCCGGCGCCCCCAGCCTCTATCCTGACTGCCCCTAGAGTTGCCCCATGTGTGGACGCTTTGCCCTGTTCCGTTGGACGCCTGCCTTCGCGGCCATTCCCGGTTTCCCCGCTGACCAGTTACCGCACTGGAGCATTTCGCCCAATGCTCAGGTGTTGCTGCTGCGCAACGTCGACGGCGCGCGGCAGCTGGCGCGGGTGCGCTGGGGGCTGACGCCGCCCTGGCTGACCGATCTGAGCAAGACCCCGGCCCAGGCCCGGGCGGAAACCCTGGCGGATCAGCCGATGTTTCGCGAGGCCTTTCGCCTGCGTCGCGGCCTGTTGCCGGCCAACGGCTTCTACGAATGGCGCGGTTCGGCGCGCAAGCGCCCCTACTGGCTGACGGGGGAGGCGAGTCCGCTGTATTTCGCGGCCCTGTGGGAAGCCTATCCGGTGGACGGCTGCGTGTATCTGAGCGCGGCGGTGGTGACCCAGGCGGCGGCCAGTCAGCGCCGGCCGTTGATTCTGGATGAGGCGGACCAGGCAGCCTGGCTGGCCGCCGATACGCCGCACAGTGACCTGCTGGCGCTGCTGGCGCGGCCTCAGCCGCAACTGCGCGAGCGGGTACTGGCCAATCTGGTCAATGATCCCAAACTCGATGGGCCGGAGTGCCTGACCCCGGCGTAGATGGCTAAACGAGCGCAGTGAAAATGCAAAGGGCGGACTGCATGGCAGTCCGCCCTTTTTCTTGCAGATGGATCAAACCTTGAACTGGTTGATCAGGCGGCGCTGTTGCTCGGCCAGCTTGGTCAGTTCGGCGCTGGCCTGGCTGGCCTCATCTGCACCGCTGGCCACTTCGTTGGCCACCTGGCCGATATTGCTGACGTTGCGGTTGATGTCTTCGGCCACCGCGCTCTGCTCCTCGGCCGCGCTGGCGATCTGGGTGTTCATGTCGTTGATCACCGACACGGCCTGGGTAATTGATTGCAGCGCCGTGGCCGCCTGGTTGGCCTGCTGCACGCTGATCTCGGTCTTGCTTTGGCTGTCCTCCATCACCTTCACCACCTCACGGGTGCCGTGCTGCAGCTGCTGGATCATGCTCTGGATTTCTTCGGTGGCCTGCTGGGTTTTTTGCGCCAGGTTGCGCACCTCGTCGGCCACCACGGCAAAGCCACGGCCCTGTTCGCCGGCACGCGCGGCCTCGATGGCGGCGTTGAGTGCGAGCAGGTTGGTCTGCTCGGCGATACCGCGAATCGCCACCAGAATGGCGTTGATGTTTTCGCTGTCCTTGGCCAGGGTCTGCACCACGGTCACCGCGCGGCCGATTTCCTCGGCCAGGGCGGCAATCGCATCGGCGGTGTGCTGTACGGTCTGTCTGCCCTGATTGGCCGCCTGGTCCGCGTGATTGGCTGCTTCGGCCGCATGGGTGGCGTTGCGCGCCACATCCTGGGCGGTGGCGGTCATCTGGTGCACGGCGGTGGCGACCATCTCGATCTCCGAGAGCTGCTTCTGTACCCCCTGGTTGGTGCGGATGGCGATGTCGGCGGTGTGTTCGGATGAGTCGCTGACCTTCTGCACCGAGCCGACCACCTGGGTGATCATGCTTTGCAGCTTGCCCAGGAAGGTGTTGAAGCCCTTGGCGATATCGCCCAGTTCGTCCGCGCGGTCGACCTGCAGGCGTCGGGTGAGGTCGCCGTCGCCCTGGGCGATATCGTCGAGCATGGCCACCATGCGCTTCAGCGGCTGGGCAATGCCGCGACTGACCAGCCAGATCAGCAGCAGGCCAAGCGCGGCAATCAGCAGACCGACCAGGGTCATGTTCAGGGTGTCGGCCTGGCGCTGGGCACTCAGGTCGTTGTGCAACAGTTGCAGTTCGGCCATCACCGTATCGAGCGGCAGCACCAGCATCAGGGTCCAGCGCGCCGCGGTGTTGCCGACGGCGAAGGACAGAAACAGTTCGATATGGCTGTCGGCGGAATCGGTTGCATGGTCGGTGTCATAGATGATCTGCCCGGGAACCAGGCTCTTGAGGTTGTCCAGTTCGTTGGCGTCGAGCAGCTCGGTGGCCGGGCTGCCGAGTTTGTCGGGTGCCTGGGTCGAGGCGATTAGGCGGCCGTTGTTGGAGATCAGCGAGATCTCGCCGGCACCGTCATAGAGCTGGCGGTCGGCATTGACCAACAGCTCCTGGATAAAGTTGACCGCCAGATCGGCTCCGACCATGCCCATAAACTGNTCATCGACCAGGATCGGGCTGACGAANGAGGCCAGCATCACTGTCTTGCCGCCCATTTCGTAAGGCGCAGGATCGGTCACGCAGGCCTGTTTATTGTCCCTCGGGCACAGGTAGTACTCGCCGGCGCGCACGCCGGTGGGCAGCAGTTTTTCATCTTCCAGATCATTCAGGCGGTCCAGGGCCAGGCTGCCATCGTCGTTGCGGTACCACCAGGGCACGAAACGCCCGGCGTCGGACATGCCCGGCTGCTGGCTGCCGGCATAGATGTCGTCGCTGTTGTCAAAGGCGTTTGGTTCCCAGCCGATGTAGGTGCTCAGCAGTTTGGGGTGCTGGACCAGGGTTTCGCGGGCCAGGTTGAGCATTTCCTCGCGGCTGACCGAGAGCAGGGCGCTTCCGTCGGCTCCGGTAACGCCCAGCAGGCGGTTGCTATTGGCCAGCTCGGCGGTAATCGCCAGCGGGTATTCCAGCTCGCGCTGGATCTGCAGGACCTGGGTCTGGGCCAGGGCGCTCAGGCGCTGCTCGATAAGCTGTTCGAGCAATCCCTGGGTGCGTGCCTGGGTCAGAGCCTGGGTGCGGTCGCTGGCATACAGGGCGTAGAAGATCAGGGCGGCGACTATGGCGAGGATGCAGGCTCCGGCCAGGGTGGCAATGGTGGTCTGGATCGAACGAAAGTTCATGGATACTCCACGCGTGAAAGCAAGGCCGGTAATGGCTTATCGGCCGGGGCGGAGATAATCCTTAATCGCCGTATGTATTTAGGTTTTATTGCCGTCTTATCTGCCCCGCGATAAGGGCCAGATAGATCCTATAGTTCGCTTGCCGGCATAGAGCAAGTTAGTGGTTGTTCGCCCGGGGGCGGCGGCCTAGGATGTAGCGGTTTTCTCAAGGAGTTTTACCATGGCCAAATTGTTATCCATTAGCGCTCTGAGCGCGGCCCTGTTGCTGGCAGGATGCCAGGCGGTGAATACCACCAGCGGTGGCGCTGTGGGGGTCGAACGCAAGCAGTACATGTTCAGCATGCTGTCGTCCCAGGAAGTCAATCAGATGTATGCCCAGTCCTATAAGCAGACGCTGGGTGAGGCATCGAGCAAGGGGGTGCTGGACAAGACCAGCCCGAATGCCAAGCGTCTGCAGGCGATCGCCAGTCGGCTGATCAAGCAGGCTCCGCGTTTCCGCCCCGATGCCGCGCAGTGGCAGTGGGAAGTCAATCTGATCAAGAGCCCCGAGCTGAATGCCAACTGCGGGCCGGGCGGCAAGATCATCTTCTACAGCGGGATCATCGAGAAGCTGCAGCTCAGCGACGATGAAATCGCCGCGATCATGGGCCATGAAATGGCCCATGCCCTGCGCGAGCACAGCCGCGAGGCGATGTCCCGGGCCTATGGCGTGGCGCTGGCCAAGCAGGGCGCGGGTGCCTTGCTCGGCCTGGGCGAGGGCGGTATGGCCATGGCCGATACCGTTGCGCAGTACAGCCTGACCTTGCCCAACAGCCGCGGTAACGAGAACGAGGCCGATCTGCTGGGCTTGGAACTGGCGGCGCGTGCCGGCTACAACCCCAATGCGGCCGTCAGCCTGTGGCAGAAGATGGCGCGTGCCGGTGGCGGCGCACCGCCTGAGTTTATGAGTACTCACCCTTCGTCGGACCGCCGGATCACGGCCTTGCAGGCCGCTATCCCAAAGGTGATGCCGCTCTACGAACAGTCGCGTTAAACCGACCGCAGTCGTAATAAAGCCCTCTGATGAGGGCTTTATTGTTTGTGCCGTGCCGTGCCTAGGCTTAGGGCAGGGCCTTGGCGGCAAAAGGCTGCGTGGCCAGACCGAGCTGCGAGCGGAAGCTCTCCATGTCGAACATGGTGCAGATTTCCTGGATTTCGTTGGCCGGGTTGAGGGTCCAGAAGGCCATGGCCGAGATGCTCAGGATCTTGTCGCTCGGTGGGTAACCCAGGGCGGGCTTCTGGATGGTGCCGATCAGGGTGCTCCAGGTGACCACCTTGTAGTCTTCGGCAATGCATTCCTCGATCACCACCTGCAGGTCGGGCATGGCGTGGCGGATGTCGAGCACCATCTCGATGAAGGCCGGGCTGCTGAGCGGGCGGCCGATAAAGGAGCTTTTGTAGAGAAAATCCCTGCTGTGCAGCTGTTCCGCCAAGGCCAGGCGGCCTTTGTTCCACGACAGATCGATATGGTGGCGTACCACCTTTTTCCGGTCATCCAGCGACATGTTTGTCTCCCTGACTGCTGGCTATGGTGAGCAACATTCGGCGCACTTTAGCAGCGTCAGGGGATATTCCGATTGGCCGAAACGCCAGTGAGGTGGCGTCAGGCTATTGTCATGCCAGGCCGCTAAAGACGAGTGCCTGATAGCCGGCATACAGGGCCAGGGCTGCAAAGGCTGCTGCGGCCAGGCGGCGAATCAGGGTCAGGGGCAGGCGTTCGGCGGCGAAGTTGCCGGCCAGTACCACCGGCACGTTGGCGACCAGCATGCCCAGGGTGGTGCCGAGTACCACCAGCAGGAAGTGCGGGTATTGCGCCGCCAGCATCACCGTGGCGACCTGGGTCTTGTCGCCCATCTCCGCAAGGAAGAAGGCAATCAGGGTGGTCAGGAACGGGCCGTAGCGCTTGAAGCTGGAGCTTTCGTCGTCATCCAGTTTGTCGGGAATCAGGGTCCACAGAGCCACCGCAACAAAGCTGGCGGCGAGCACCCAGCTCAGGGTGGCGGGGGAAAAGAAACCGGCGACCCAGTTGCCCATCGCACCGGCGAGGAAGTGGTTGGCCAGGGTGGCGACCACGATGCCGCTGATGATCGGCCAGGGTTTGCGAAAGCGCGCGGCCAAAAGCAGGGCGAGCAGTTGCGTTTTGTCGCCAATTTCGGCCAGGGCAACGATAAAGGTTGGAACAAACAGGGATTCGAGCATCAGGCTTTCCTAAAGGGGCGGGTCGACATGGCTATGACACGTACAGCCTTCCCGCCCCGGGTAAGGTGTGCGTGTCATAGGTCTGGTCAAACCGCAGGCCCCTCTGAGTGGGCCTTGGGTCGCACGCGCCATGCTCTGCGGAGCAAGTATGTTGACGGGTGCCGGGCGAGCTGGCGCTCGCGGGAGACTACTCCCCTAGGACGGGCGCATTCTGCCCGCTAGTTGGGTATTGGGCAAGTCAGTTTTTTACCGCGCGGTAGATGCGAAAGCCCTTGGCATCGGCCAGGGTCTGGCAGGGGCCGAGGTATTGCTCGATCAGCGGCGGGTATTTGAGGAAGCTGTTGGCCACCAGGCGCAGTTCGCCCTTGGCCTGCAGGTGCCGGCTGGCCTGGCGTAGCAGGTGTTCGGTGGCCTGATAGTGGGTATGCACGCCCTGATGGAAGGGCGGGTTGCTGAGGATGGCGCTCAGACCCGTGGGGGCGGCATCGATGCCGTCGCCGCTGATCACCTCGGCCTGCAGGCCATTGGCGGCCAGGGTCAGGCGGCTGCTCTCGACGGCAAAGGCGTCGACATCCAGCAGGGTGATCTGGCTGTCCGGGTAGCGCCGTTTCAGGGTCGCACCGAGCACCCCGGCCCCACAGCCGAAGTCCAGCAGATGCCCGCTTGGCAGGTTGTCCAGATGCTCCAGCAGCAGGGCGCTGCCGACATCCAGGCGGCCGTGGCTGAAAACCCCGGGCAGGCTGATCACCGTCAGCGGCCCGTCGCTAAGCGGCAGTTGATAGCGTTGCGCCAGGCTGTGCAGATCGGGCACTGCCGGTGCCTGTGTCACCCGTACCTGCCAGAGCTGGCAATGGCGGGCGCTGTCGAGCTTGCGCGCCTGGCCGAAGGCGCTCAGGTGTTTGGCGGCGCGCTCGATACCGGCGCGTTTTTCGCCGACCAGAAACAGCTCGCGCCCGTCCAGGCGCGCCGCCAGGGCATTGAGCAGGTATTCGCTCAGTTCGCGGGATTTCGGCAGAAACAGCACGGCTGCCTGGAAGTCGCGCTCGCCAGGCTGGGTGCCGAAGTGGCAGCGCCCGGCAAAGCGCGTTTCGAGCAGGCTTTGTTCGCCGGCGTGCCAGCTCCAGCCATGGGCCTCGGGCAGCTGGCCGAGCAGGTCGTCGGCCGGCAGGCCGGCAAGCAATAGCGGGCCCTTGAACAGTTCAGCCTGGCGCAGCAGTACTTCGCTTCGCGGGTCCATGGGTGCTCCTCGAAAAAAGTCGCGTAGCTTAGGGTCTGTTGCCGTTTCAGCGCAAACCGCGTTGAAACGGCAACAGACCCTAGTTGACTACGCGGATGGCTGCGCCGTTGAAGAATGCTAAAGCGTTTTCGCTTATCTGCGCGACGATACGCTGGCGGGCTTCGCGGCTGCCCCAGGCGCTGTGCGGGGTGATGATCAGGCGCGGGATATCGGCGGCGAGCAGCGGGTTGTCGTCCTGCGGCGGCTCCTGGGTCAGCACGTCAGTGGCGGCACCTCCCAGATGGCCGGCGCGCAGGGTGTCGGCCAGGGCCTGTTCGTTGATCAGGCCGCCGCGGGCGGTATTGATGACAAACGCCGTGGCTTTCATCAGGCTGAGTTCGCGGGCACCGATCAGATTCAGGGTGTCGCGGTTTAGCGGGCAGTGCAGGGTCAGGGCATCGACCTGCGGCAGCAACTCATCCAGTGGCAAACGGTCTGCCCGTGGTGGGCGGCCCGGCAACTGACCGAGCAGCACGCGCATGCCGAAGGCTTCGGCCAGTCTGGCCACCGCGCTGCCCAGTTCGCCGTGGCCGAGCAGGCCGAGGGTCTTGCCATGCAGCTCGATGATCGGGTGGTCGAGCAGGCAGAACTGCGACGACCGCTGCCAGCGGCCGGCGCGTACATCCTGCTGGTAGTCGGGCAGGCGGGTGGCCAGGGCGAGCAACAGCATCAGGGTATGTTGCGCCACCGAAGGCGTGCCGTAGCCCTGGCAGTTGCACACGGCCACGCCGTGGGCGCGGGCGGCAGCCAGGTCGAAGGGGTTGGTGCCGGTGGCGGCGACCAGTACCAGCCTGAGGTCGGGGCAGGCGGCAAATACCTCGGCGTCGAGGGGCACCTTGTTGCTGATGGCCACCTGAGCGCCCTGCAGGCGTTCGATGGCCTCGGCCTTGCTGCTCTGTGGGTACAGCTGCAGCTCGGCAAAGCATTGTTCCAGGGCTGAAAGATCGAGGTCGCCCAGGTCTAGGGAGCTGTGGTCGAGAAATACCGCGCGGGGACTGTTGCTCATCAGCTGTATCTATCCTGCAGGTCGGGGCTGGGGGTAATGTGGCGAGCCTAGCAGAATCATTTCGACACGCGGAGNCGNCCCCATGTACTGGACTGAGTTTTTAGCTGTGGCCCTGATCCACCTGCTGGCGGTGGCCAGTCCAGGGCCGGATTTCGCCATTGTGGTGCGCGAAAGTGTCGCCCATGGGCGGCGTGCCGGCATCTTCAGTGCGATAGGCGTGGGCTGCGGGATCTTTATCCATGTGGCCTATTCACTGCTGGGCATCGGCCTGATCGTGTCGCAGTCGATCGTGCTGTTCAATGCCCTGAAGTGGCTGGCCGCTGCTTATCTGCTGTATATCGGCATCAAGGCGCTGCGCGCCAAGCCGGGCCGTCCAGATGAGGCCGAGCTGAGCCTGGGCGCGGGTGTGCGTTCGCCTCGCGCCGCCTTTGTCGCCGGCTTTGTGACCAATGGTCTGAACCCCAAGGCCACGCTGTTCTTCCTCTCGCTGTTTACCGTGGTGATCAACCCGCATACGCCGCTGCCGGTGCAGGCGGGCTACGGGGTTTATCTGGCCGTGGCGACCGCGCTGTGGTTCTGCATGGTCGCGCAACTGTTCAGCCACCAGCGAGTACGCGCCGGTTTCGCACGCATGGGTCACTGGTTCGACCGTTTGATGGGCACCGTGCTGGTGGGGCTGGGCGTCAAACTGGCTTTTACTGAGTTGCGCTAAGCGAGCCGCTAAAACAAAAACGCCCCGCATTTGCGGGGCGTTTTTTGTAGTATATAACTTGTTCAGTCGTCTTTGCCTTTGCTGCGCATAGCCCGCTGCACTTCGCGGTCGGCGTCGCGTTCCTTCTCGGTGTGGCGCTTGTCGAAGTCCTTCTTGCCCTTGGCCAGGGCGATCTCGCACTTGATCAAGTGCGCTTTCCAGTAGATCGACAACGCCACGCAGGCATAGCCCTTCTGCTGTACGGCACTGAACAGCTTGTCCAGTTCGCGTTTGTTCAGCAGCAGTTTGCGGGTGCGCGTCGGGTCGGCGATCACGTGGGTGCTGGCCGTCTTCAGGGGGGTGATGTGGCAGCCCATCAACCAGGCTTCGCCGTCCTTGAGCAGCACGTAGCTGTCGACCAACTGGGCCTTGCCTGCGCGCAGACTTTTCACTTCCCAGCCGGCCAGGACCAGGCCTGCCTCGAACCTGGATTCGACGAAGTAGTCGTGCATCGCCTTCTTGTTCTGGGCGATGGTGCCTTGCGGATGTTTCTTTTGTTTAGCCATAGGGCGCGCATTATAGGGAGTCAGTGGCGCGGGCGCCATGTGCTGAGCAGGGCAAAACGCGGGATTGCGCTCGTCATGGCTACTGGCTATTTCGGCTGCGCTTGAGCCATTCCGGGTAATCCCCGACAATGCGCGACCTTTTGCAAGCAGAGCGGGCTAGCCGAACATGGCGAACGACAAGGTCTCGATACACGGTGCCTGGGCCAGCCGGTGGGTTTTCATTCTTGCCGCGACCGGCTCGGCCGTCGGCCTGGGCAATATCTGGAAATTCCCCTACATGACCGGGATGTACGGCGGCGGTGCCTTCGTGGCCATGTACCTGCTGTGCATCGTGCTGGTCGGGGTGCCGATCATGCTGGCGGAAACCCTGATCGGTCGCCGTGGCCGGCAGAGCCCGGTTAACGCCATGAAGAGTCTGGCACTCGAAGCAGGTGCATCGAAGCACTGGTCGCTGGCGGCGCTGGTCGGGCTGGTGGCGGCCTTGCTGATTCTGTCCTTTTACAGTGTGGTGGCCGGCTGGTCGCTGGATTACATCTTCGGCATGGGCCGTGGTGATTTCCGCGGGATCAGNGCCGAGGGGGCGGGAGCCGCCTTCGGTGGTCTGACCANCGATCCCTGGCGGCTGACCCTGTGGCACAGCCTGTTTATGCTGGTGACCGCCATCGTTATCGGCAAGGGTGTGGTGGCCGGTCTGGAGCGCAGCCTGCGGATCATGATGCCGCTGCTGTTCGTGCTGTTGCTGGTGCTGCTCGGCTATAGCCTGACCACCGGGCATTTTATGCAGGGCTTTGATTTCCTCTTCCACTTCGACCCGAGCAAGGTGCAGGACGGTATTCTCGCGGCCATGGGCCATGCCTTCTTCACCCTCAGCGTNGGTGTGGGCTCGATCATGGTCTATGGCTCCTATATGCCGAAGAANGCCTCGATCGGCAGCACGGTCATCGCCGTTGGTCTGCTCGATACCCTGGTGGCCCTGACGGCCGGTCTGGCGCTGTTCCCCATCGTTTTTGCCGCAGGTCTGGAGCCGGGTGGCGGTCCTGGGTTGATGTTCGTGACCCTGCCCATCGCCTTCGGCACTATCGCCTTCGGTCAGATCATGGGCCTGGTGTTCTTCGTTCTGGTGGCGATAGCGGCCTGGAGTTCGTCGATCTCCATGCTCGAGCCGGCGGTGGCTTACTTTGTCGAGCGCAGCGGGCGCAGCCGGGCGCTGGTAACCAGTGTGCTGGCGCTGTTCTGCTGGGTAGTCGGTATGGGCACTGTGCTGTCGTTCAATATCGGTGCAGAGGCCAAGTTCTTCGTCTTTGCCGAGGACGGTTTCCACCTCTACCAGTGGGGTGCCGAAGGCGGGCGCAACTTCTTCGATAGCATCGATTACCTGACTAGCCGCATCCTGTTGCCCCTGGGCGGCCTGGCCTTTGCTCTGTTCGCCGGCTGGGCGATGAACCGCGAGGCGGTACGCGACGAGTTGGCGATCAAGAGTCCCCTGTTGTTCAATCTGCTCTACTGGCTGGTGCGCGTTGTCGCCCCTGTTGGCGTATTGATCGTCTTTATTGCGGAGTTGAGCAAGTGACAGCCTGCTACCTGAGTGAAACCATAGCGTTATGAGCACCCATATTCAGCGTTCGGCTTTACTGCCTTATCCGGCCCAGGCGCTTTTCGACCTGGTCAACGATGTCGCCAGCTATCCGCAGTTTCTGCCCTGGTGTTCGGCCAGCGAGGTGCTGGAGGTCAGCGAGACCCACATGCGCGCCAGCCTGGCGGTGGCCAAGGGCGGCCTGAGCCAGCGCTTTGTGACCGCCAACACGCTGGTGTCTGGCGAGCTGATCAGGCTGACCCTGGTCGAGGGGCCGTTCACCCAGTTGCATGGGCATTGGGAATTCAAGGCTCTGGGTGACAAGGCCTGCAAGATCAGCCTGGATCTGACCTTCGATTATGCCGGCCCGCTGGTACGTGCGACCCTCGGGCCGTTGTTCAATCAGGCGACCAACACCCTGGTCGATGCCTTCTGTCAAAGGGCCAAGCAGCTGTATGGATAAGCAGAGCATTGTGGTCGAAGTGGTCTATGCCCTGGCCGACAAGCAGAAGTTGCTGCGCCTGAGCCTGCCGCACGGCACCACGGTGCGCCAGGCAGCGCTGCAGTCGGGAATGCAGGCCCACTTCCCGGATCTGGATTTGCAGAACAGTCCGCTGGGTATCTTCGGCAAGGCGGTCGCCAAGCCCGATGAGCGTGTGCTGGAGGACGGCGAGCGGGTGGAGATCTATCGTCCGCTGATCGCCGATCCGAAAGAGGTGCGCAAACAACGCGCGGCCAAGGCGGCCAAAGCCAAGGCCGGCGACGAAGAGGCGTAGCGAGCGGTTTGCCGCGCACAAAAAAGCCCGGAAGTGTCCGGGCTTTTTTCTGTGTTGCCGTTACTGCGGGCTGGTTTCCAGCGGTTCCGGGGTCGGTACCGGGACGCTCTGCACGCTGTCGACTTCACGCTGGATCTGTTCCAGCAACGAACCGGGGGCCGGCTTGTCTTCGACTGCCGGACGCGGCGTGGCGGGTGCTGTGGTCACGCCGCTGTCTTCGCCGAGGATGGCCTGGTCGCGGCTGACGCCGGGCATAAAGTCACCGGACAGGCCCACCAGCTGGTCATCGGCGCTGAAGTTGACGCTGATGCGTTCCTGCAGACGCTGTCCGCCACCGGGCTGGATGCTGTACAGGTAGTCCCAGCGATTGGTGTGGAAGGTGTCGGTGAGCAGTGGGTTACCCATGATAAACCGCACTTGCCGGCGGGTCATTCCCGGGCGCAACTGGTCTATCATGTCTTGCGTTACGACATTGCCCTGTTGGATGTCGATTTTATAAACCCCGGGGAATGAACAACCGGCGAGTGCGAGTAGCCCTGTAAGGGTAAGGCTGGTCAGCAGGAGTTTGGTTTTTTGCATCGGTGGGCGACTTCCACTATCTTGGCTGGGCAATATAACCCCGGATCATACCCGCAATAAAGGAAGCTG
>C687J35021_10000751_pt1 | contig 24879 bp, 25 predicted proteins | sample RifCSPhighO2_12_FD_35021 | JGI IMG/M metagenome (IMG submission 35021) | reverse complement strand
GGCCCGCATATCAATTGGGCCCGCGAGGTAAAAAGTGCCGCCTACCATTTCTCGCCACCGACCGAATAGACGGTCCCTACGGCCTCCAAAAGATCGTACTCTGTGTGGATATCAATCTGCGGGTACTCCGTCCGAACCGTTGCGATGACGTATTCGAGGCATTTCTTACCGATAACGGCGGACGAGATGACACGTATTGCGCCGTTCTGTCTCCCGTCCTGATTGACGGAAACAACGGCGCTGACGCCATCGGAAGTGTCGAGCCGCTCCAGCGCCAGATCGAAGTCCGCCGTTTTCGTCATGGGATGGTCCACCTGATGGACGAGGACGACGCCTGCGAACGACTTATATGATTCGAGAACGTGCCTGACAACCTCCATGATGAGCGTTCCATCCTGGGAGAATTCTTCCGCTCTGTGATGTGCGACGACCTTCTTTCCGGTTCTACTGACAAGAGACAGATTGAACGCCTTGTCCAATATCTCCGGGTCTTCCGTGCTGACGACGATCTCGTCCACATACCTGCTCTTGAGCAGTTTTCTGACGGCGAAATCCAAAAGGCTGACTCCGGGCAGTATATCCCTGAGGTTCTTTCGGAAGAGCCTTTTAGAACCTCCCCTTGCGGGCAAAATCGCGACAACTCTCGTGTCATCTATCATTATTCGCACCATTCCGCAACATCATTGATACATCACTTCTACGGGCTTCTTGAGCTCTTTCTCCGCCGCCTTTGCAAGCTCCGGGTTGTCCTTCGCAAACGCAATGGCGAGATGCTTGTATTCCTCCGGGAAGTTCTTCACGAGAAGCCGGAGGACGTTATCGTAATATTGCATTGCGACCCTGATTGCCGCTTCGTGGTTCTTGCACAGACTCTCCACCGTTGACATCGTGGTGGTAATCGCCTGCTGGAGCTCGTCGATCACGATTTTCAGTTTCGCCACGTCTTCCATAAGAGACGGAATGGCAGACGCAGCAATGTTGCACACCTTGCATTCTTTATTATCGGACATTGTACACAACCCCGTTCGCGCTTCTCATATTTAGATTTATTGGCCCCCCGACGCGTCTTTCCGCCTTATGACCTTGTTCTGACTCACGCCGCACGTCGAGCACATCGGAAACATCTGGTACAGGTGATTTTCGTTCACTTCCCGCAGATGCGTCATCTTCGAGCCTAGCCACGAATCCCGTACTGTATCGGCATCTATGTGCCCGACCCGATATGCGTCGAGCCACGCCCCGCAGCACGGCTGTATCTCGCCGGTCGCCCATATAGCCATTCGCTGCCACGGCTGGGCGCAGACGAACCCCGGGTCCTGCTCGATGACATACGGACTCTGATAATCTTCCCGGTCGTTCTGCATGAGAGGGTTGAAACACAGATTCGCTGTAGCCTTGTCGACCCCCGCTTCTGTCCAATATCTGAGGAACGGGCCTATTTCCGAGTCGTTGAGAATCTGATGCACGAACGATACACGGACGATGGTCTTCAGCCCCATCTCGTCCCTCAGTCTTATGGCCGTGTGGACGTTCGCGTACGCGAGATTGAAATCCCCGCGGACCCTGATCTTGCCATATGTCGACGGATACAAGGCGTCCAGGGAGAAAGCTATGAGGTCGGCGTATTCGAGNATGCCCCGCAGCCGGGCCGTCGAAAAGTTGCCGTTCGTGTTCAGCCCCGTCTCCACGCATCCGTATTCTTTCGCCATCTTCAGGCATTTCTCAAGAGCCGGATTCATAGTACTCTCACCACGGAAGTTCGTCCTGATGGAAAACCAGTCCTTNCCGGCGTATGCAGACGCCTCCTTCACGATTTTTTCAAACCGCTCCAGCGTCATCTGCCCCTTGGCCTTGGCCGCGGGGTCGGACTGCCGCGCACACATCGGGCAGAACAGATTGCAGTTGGCGTCCAGTTCAGTGTCCAGATTCATCGGGAACTCGCCGACGAATCTCTGCTCCGGCCTGCGGTTCCATTCCCGCCGATAAAGCGCAAACGCGGAATCACTCCGTCGCTCAAAACTCTTGTCGAAAAGAATGCGATGCGCACTCTGTATGCCGGACCCCTCGGTCTTTGCGTCGTCGAGCCACGCCAAATCCGTCAATTTCATACCCCATACACTTTGACGAACACCAGCACGGCCAGAACGGACGTGATTACAGACCCGACCGTCCGTATCAGTGCCATCCATTTATCCGATTTTTCAGTTGGCATTCCCTTCCCAGCACTTCCTTGTCCAACCGCATGGCGAACTCCGCCGCCGGAAAGCTCCCGTTCTTTTTGTAGGTGAATACGACCGCCGCGTTTTCGCCGAAGACTCCGGGGACAGGCCATACGCGCAGGCTCTTCTTTTTCGACTCTGCCGCCGCCTTCACGAACCCCCCTATCCTGACGCAATACGTCACGGCCTTTCCGTGAGACTTGCGATACGAAATGAAGATGAAGGCGAAGCCGCCGGCCTTCTCGAAAGAGGCTAGCGATTCCACCTGATGCGGCTTGATATTGGACAACGGTATGGATTTCTGCGAAGTCTCCTTGCATTCTATCATCACCGGCACGGACGCGTAGACCAACAGAAAATCCCCGGGAGACTTCTGCGCTACGGCGTCCTGCCCGATTTTCTTGAACGTCGCAGTGTCGGGCCACCGCCTGAAGAAAACGCTCGGCGAAGACGCGGCGAGCGCCTTGAACCCGCGGGAGACCTCGTACTCAAGCGCTTTGCCCTTTTTCATCCTCTTCCAACTCCATCGCTACATATATCGGCTCGCCCGAAAGGCCACTCGCCTTGTCCGATATTCTATGCTCTTCCACGAGCGTCTCTATCAAATCCATGAACGTCGCCCTTTTCATCCGGGACAGCCGCAGGATTTCATGGTGCGCCACACCGTCCTTCCCGTATTCCGCGATTTCCTCCCTCAGTTCTTCTTTGAGCCTGACAGATACATCGGACGCGAGCCTGCGCATCCGGTCGATCATGGACCCTTCGACCATCTCCACGAAATAGATGGCATTCATCAGCGTGTCTTCCCTGATTTTCGTAGGGAACGAAACTGCGCCGGCCGGATACGACAGCCATTCCGAGATTTCCTCAAGAATTGCGATTTTGAGGACATACATCGACGCTCTGCCGAACACGACACGGGAGACCTCGTCCTCTCCCGTAATCAGATCGGCTTCCCGTCTCTTTCTCCAATCGAAATATTTGGCGGCTGCCGCGTCGGACAACGACATGTCGATTTCCGTTTCTCTGAGCGCCCTATCAAGTTGCAGCAGGGCGTCTCCGAGTACGGCCTGCCGGGCGTCATCCTCTGCCGTTCTCGCTCCCATCCCACCCTGAGAACGGGGGCCGTCATGCGTGAGGATGAGGAACCTCGGGATGAACCCCGACAGGATCTCCGCTTTTCCTGCCGTTTCTTCTAGCCTATTGTATGTGGTCCCGCAGAACATGGAAAAATAGACATCGTTCAAAACGAAGTATCTGTCATTGGACCTTATCTTCCGGGAGTAGAACTTGGGAGAATCGTAGAGCTTCATCAAAAGCTCATAAACGCTTTCCATGTAGCTTTTGCCCATGGATGACATGAAGCCGGCGAATTCGTCTCTAACGAAAAACCCTCGGGAGGGATTCCGTTCGCTCATGATCTCGATAAGCGATTCCGGGGTGAATTCCGTGGACACTATCCGTTCTTTATTGGACGGGACGCTCATGATTATGGGCATGGTTATGTCGTCCACGACCGTGGTCTTTCTGTCTATGGTAGACCTTCCGAGCAGCATTATCCACACGTTCGGTTTCACGTCTCCCCACGGCAACCGGATTTTCACCCTTCCGTTGACAGTCGCCGAAAGCGCGAAATACGCAGCCCCTCTGTAATACACGAGAGGCGCGTCCGTCACGTTGGACCCGTATTCTATCATTCCTTCAACGAATCCCATTGTACCACGCCCTGACCGCTTTTACAAGTTTCCGACCTTTGCCGTAGAACAACCATACATTGAACACGGTGGTCAGAATATACGAAATTGCGGCGACCCCGACGACCAACGCATAATAATTGGAGCCATCGCACGCCATCATCATTCACCGCCGTCGCTGCAACAATTGCACTTTTCGCCGTCACGGCTCACCGGACATATTTTCAAGTCATGCCCCGTGCACGGCCCTGTCACACACGCATTGCTGTCCGTGATTATCGTGAGCCCGAACATCGGTCGACGAGTGAAAATGGACGTCCCTCGTATCAACGCACGCGTGTATTCGATGTCGCCGCCGACCGTCACGAAATAATGAGCCCACAAATCAGACGCCACCAATTTCCTGGTCCATGTCGATGACGCCGAGATTGGTGATACCCTTGGACGGGATTATTGTCGCACGAAGGAAACCGACGCTCAGAGGATCGTATGCCTCACGACAGCCGTAATTGTCCGTTCCGGGCCTATATGTCCGGAGGAACGAACCGGACACGCCATGCCAGCAGAATTTTCCTATACTCCTCTTTCCGTCGGTGCCGAGCCGGACCCTGGAGAAGGTGATGAGTTGGTGGTAGTGCCCGCAGACATACAAATCGGCATCGAACGATTTCCGGAGCCTTTCGTGAACGTTGATGACGCCCGCCGGCGACGCGGAACCACCGTGCCCGTGCCACGTCACCAACGTTATGGTGTTGATCCGTTTTCCTTTATATGAGAAGTGGATTTTCCAATGCGCGAAATATCCCATGAATCTGCACTTGGTTCTCGCCGCGATTCCCTTCATGAGATTGTTCGTGGTCGCAACGTAGACCTTTGAACCATGATTTCCATAGTGCAACCCGAGAAGCCGGCCGGTCTTTGCGATGCGTTCCATGATCATCTCATAATACGCGTGTTGGCCGTCCAAGGAGCCGAGGTCCCATTCCACGTCATTGTATATGAACTTCGTCTCGGAGACGTCGGCCCTGTCATATCTGGAATCGGCAGGAACGATGGAATCCACGGCGTCGCCCATACCCACGTAATATGCCTTGTCCTTGATCGTCTTCGTCACGGCTTTCTCGAACATTTCGACGTCACACGATTTCGACCCCAGATGGACGTCCCCGGAGAAGTCTATGAGGATCGGCCTGTCTGGGGATTTCACCGGAATGGTAATTTCAAACACCTGCATCTCTGTTCCTCCGTCTTACTGTATTGGAACCATCCCTGAAATGGGTCTGCGCAAGCACGACACTGTGTTTCCACTCCCTGATATAGTTTATCCTGTAGTCGTGATTGGCTTCTTGGCTTTTGGCCGCGCGTTTCGCTCCCGCGGCAAGGTGCCGCGCGCAGTATTTGCGATTCGACGCCGGCGGACTTCGGCAACCATATTCGGCACACCTGCCCTCTCCTATCGCAACCAATCTATATCTCATCTTTCTCCCGGCGTCGACGCGCATGCACGTGAAGCATGTGAGCCGCATCGGCGCGGCGTCACGTCGTTTGCACCTTTTGCACAAACGCGGGCCTTCCTTCAACGAACTCGACCGACCAATTGTCATTCGTGTACACCGTGTTGTTGCCCTTGATCGTCGTTATGATGCCATCGGTTTCGAGCGCGCCTATCACCCACAAAACCTTGTTTCTGCTCTTTTCGTCATATGCGTTCACTATAGGCCCCAGCGGCATCTGTCTGCTGGGCAAGGTTTCGTTTCTCGGAACGCCTATCCCCCACTCCTTGTACGGGTCGATTTTGGCTTCTGTGGCCCTCATTGGCAACAGCGCCGCGGCCAGCCTAGTCTTTATTTTGTCATAGGAAGGCTCCAAATCGACCAGGAACGGTTTCCGGCTTTGGATTGGNGAAGGAGACGGGTCGGCAGAAGAATCGATTGCGGTGGCTTTAACGGCTTCCTCGGGCGGACCCGCGTCTATCTTTTGGTAAACTCCCGGCGCCGGTTCGAATATTGTGCCATTATCGTATAGTTCGAATATTGCGTCTGCCACCAACGACCCCTTGACCGACTTTAGAGCGGCAACGACTTCCCTGATCGTTTTGCGCTCAGACATGACTTCCAGCACCATGGCCTTTACATCAACTGCAGGAGTTATTGCCGCTTGCGCGCCCGCCGTCAGCGTCGACTGCCCGGAAATGCCAACGACCAGGTCCCGTTCATCCGAAAACTCTGAATTGTACGAAACCTTGTACTTCGCCACTTTGATGGTCTTGCCGCTGAAAAACGCCGGCGCATCGCCATTCAGCGTTACGCCCGTGGTCGCCAGCAAAACGCTCCGGAACGCATCCCACGCAGTTCCTTGCCTGTCGGACGTTGGTATGCGCAGTTCGTTATACTTTCCATACCCGAGGAGTTTCAGGCACAGATAGTCTTTCTCCCACGGTCGACCGTTTTTGCCGATCCCATGGCGTCTCGTGTACCATGCCCCGGCGCAATCATAAGTTTCGGGCTCCCCGATTCTGGCATACTCCATTTCAATCACTCAACGGAGTCACATTGGTCGTCGCACCCTCATATACCTTCCTATGAGGTGGTGACTTCTATCAGCTTCAACGTCGCCAATATCTCTCCGACGTTTTCGGGCCGTCTGTCTCTGTCTACGCCTACGATGACCGCCTCGTGAAGATAACCCTCGTCCCAAACGAAGCGGAACGTGGTCTCGGAAAGAGAGTCCTTCATGTCGTTCAGTACGGACCAGTCGTCGAGGTTGGCTCCCTGTATAGCAAGCCCGACCGTGACGAGCCTCGGCCCAGTCCCGATCTTCCTAGCCCTTGCCGTCGTTGCTCCTATGATGTCGCCATGCACAACGACCCTGGGCTGACTCACGTCTTCTATATAAACCGGCCGGTCCGTGAAGTTGAGCGCCGTGGACGCGCCCTGCAGTCGCCAAATGAACGCGTCCCCGAAATCGGACCCCTTGTCCATCGTGATTCGACCGGCGGTGTCGAAATTCCAAAACCAGGTCTTCGTCGTGTCCCGACTTCTCAACGACGACCTGACCATGACCAACGAACCAGAAAGAGCCACGGATATGGATGTGGTGCCCGAAAGCTCGATACTCAAGTCGGAGTCGTTCAGCGTCAATGTCCCGCCGATACCGATTATCTCCAACCCTGCCCCCGACGTGTTCTCCAAATCCATGGTCCCGTCTATTGTAAGCGCAATCGGATTCGTTGGCGCCGCTGCCGCACTGTAGATACCGCACGGAGACGCCGTCGTGCCGCTCGTTTGAAGTGCGCCTCCGGCGGCGATGTTCAGGGTGGCCGACAACGCGTCGTCGATAACGAGCTCCGCGCCTGCGGCGAGAATGAGTGTGCCGCTCGCCGGAATCTGCACGTCCAGGCATGCGCCGGTGATGCCCGCCGGAATGGTGACAGTAAAGGTGTCCATATCAACTGTGTCCCCGACCACCGGCGTCTGCGCAGGATTCCACGTAGTCGTCATGTTCCAATCCCCTGCAGCTACGGCAATCAATGACGCCATTTACATCACTGCCCATCCATTTTTATGATGACCGTTATCTTCCCGCCCGTCCTGACTATCGGTTGGCGCCATTTGACGTTACCCGTCGGCCCGACGGACCACGATTTCAACGCCGTGGCCGCAACGGTCTCGTTCAGAGCGAACCTCACGGCGACCTCGGTCACCTTGTAGTCGGCCCCGAAGACCGAATACCCTCCGCCTCCCTTCGCTATATCATATTCGGTGAATTCTGCCATAAGCAATGTCTGGGAAGTACCATCGGAGACTGTCCGCGCCTTGACTTCCGCAATCTCCGTACCAAGGTTCGGAGACGCCGGCGTTCCCCTCCCTATGGCTATGAGCCAAATCGCTTGCGCCGGATCGAACGTGACGGCCGTGTCTTCGTGGAAGAGTGTTTCTTCCCTGGGCTCGGCCTGAGGCGAATTCTGCGGCGGCGCCGGCGGCCATCGTGCGCCGGTCGTAGTCGATGTACCAGACCGATTGTCGCTCGCTTGCCTACTAGGCCCGATGCCCGAGGATATGAGGTCCCACCCATCCTTCTTTTTGGTGGCGTCGTCTTTGAATCTCGTGGACACGACATCTTCGCACGTAATGTCGAAAACGATGCCGTCGGTGATGCGCATCGAAACGTCCTTGACCACATATGCCGCATCGACGGCTATGTTCGAATCCTTGAGATATATGAGTTCGTTCGCGGCCGTCAGGAGAGACTTCGCAGATGACGGGTCTATCGCAACGACCGACGCATTGATGGTTTCGATATACTCAACGCCTTGCGACTGCAATCTCTGCGCGCCGTCTATGGTGTTGATACCATCGACCTTGAGCGCGTTGACGACATTCGCAAACCCGCTGTCGGGACTATTGATGGTGGTGAACCCGGAAGATATCGAGTTCCTAGCCAATATCTTCCCGAATTTGTTGCCCAACACCCGGCGCTTTTTTATGGACAAAACGCGCATGAACGACGGGTCGCCCGTGGTGCCGGTGGTCACATCAAGCCCGGAATAAAACGACCTGTCGTCCTGCTGTGCGGCCGTATACTCCGTGGACCAATCGCCCGGGACCCTGCTGCTGCGGACCTCGAAAACCTTGCTTCCCGCCTGATTCATGTAAATGCGCCACGTGAGCGTGCTCCATTCGACGAGTTTGCTCAGAGCGTCCAAAACGGAAACATTCAGAAACTCGAAGAACGTGAAGGTGATGTCCGGAGCAGTCGAGATGTCGATATCTATAGTGTCCACAAATGGCTGAATCCATTCCTGGGCAAACTGTAATAGGGTGGCCGACGCGTCCAATTGCCCTTTCCAATAACTTATCTTGACGGGCGCAAGGTTGTAAAACGCGACCATCGGAAAGTATAACGTCCGCATCTGGGCCATCATTTCCGGGACGCCTGAAAGATCTGCGTTGTTCCACCAATTGCGATTCCAGAAATACACCGCATACTTCTCCGGGTCTACCTTATAATGAACGTCGGCTATGAGTTCGGTCCACTGCGCGTCATCTATGTAAACGACATTCAGAAGTGATTGCGTGTGCGCGCCGGACAGGGTCTGCGTCCATTCCGCCTGCGAAAGAGATTGCGTCAGGTTCTCCCATGTCGAGTTGTGCGGATAATCTGCGCCTTCGTCGAGCCCAATCGAATAGAATCCGAAGTTGTGCTGCGTTGCGCATCTAAGAACGACATAATACGACCAATGCAGACCGGTCACCTTTTGCCCATATGCAACGATGTCCGTAACACCATCCTGGAGTGTCAATGTGACGGCGAGCCACGTCAGCGTCGTGGTCAATCTCGTATCGTCCGGATCGATACCACCCTGCGCAACGATGTTTCCAACGGTGTCCGTCAAAACCTCGTCCGGCGCAATGTTCGACCCGTTGATCGTCCATATCTCGACCATCAGCGTGCTCGTCGGATAGTTGAAACTCTGGGAATTCCACTTGATATTCAACCAAACCTCCGGGTTCGCCCCGGCCCTGCCGTTCGGAAGGTCTATACGCTGCGCCACAGCGACATGACTGTTGGCACCTTTGTTGTATACATCGACCGTTGATGGGCTGAACATCCCTCTCGGAACGAACGTGCCATTGTCTCCTATCGGCGTCGCAAACCGAACTTCGTTCAACGGCTCAATCGGGTCGTCCGTTCCCGTCGTAGCGCTCAGTTGAACATAAATGGCATTCGCGTTGCCGTCTCTGATGATATTGTAACGTCCTCTATCCACGTAACTCTGCCCGTATTCGGCGAACGGAATGATGGACAGTGCGAGCTTCCCGGATTCCCCATCGCAAATAAGGTCGACGTAGTCTGCCCCATCTTCCATATCGACCTCTCGAACATACCCATAGAATCTTGTGTCGAACGTCACTTCGCCAGACGCCTTGGTCTCTATCTGGACGATATCCATAGGATCGAAATTGACCGTGTTGGTGGTGGCCGCGACCCTCAGAGTCGCGCGCTCGACCCTGTTCCTGGAAAGAGATATATCGGCCGATTTTAGCAGCCCGTCCAAGGCATATGTCGTGCCAGACGACGTCACCTGAATCTGGAGGTCGGTGCCGTCTACGGTCATTACCATGTTTATGCCCTCTCCGTATATCTCTTGACGGCGTCTCCGAGCGCCGATATCACTCTCGGATCGGAGAAATCGAGATTCCTCACCGTTATGTTGATGACGGGCGAGTTCGTCGTGTTCCTCGTGGTGTTTGTTGTTCCGCCACCGCCAATCGACGCGCCGCCTGCCGCGGCCGGCAACGTAGTCGGCGATATAGATCCTCTGGCGGCCGTTCCACCGAAGTCCGACATGATCGGAATTCTCACGGAATTTCCGACGGATCTCATATAAGAAACAAACCCGCTGTTAATAACAGCGCGCATAGAATCCTTGAGCGCATACATATCATCGACTAAAGAATGCCCTGTAAGTGCATCAGACACTCTGAATATAGCTCGATACAACCCACTAAAGAAGTCCTCTATTTTGACGTCCAATATGCGTGTAAAAGCCAATGTGAGTTTGTCTATAGATTCCTTCAACGCGAGCATCACATTATATAATTCACTCATGACATCGTCGGATGTATTGGCTTCTTCCGACGTATCTTTAAGATACTTTTCCAGTTTAACGCCCATAACGCCGCTCGCCGCTTCTTCCAGTGACTTCATCGCCGGAACCAATGAATGCCCGGTCAAACTATCTTCAAGCCCGGCAAACCAGGCGTCGACGCCTTCCAGCCAGTCGTTGAAATCTTTGAGCGCGCCGCCGAGCGCGTCCTTGATTCCGTTTACGAAATCGCCGAGAGGCCCAATGATGAATTTGTTGACAGTGTCGGACAACGAGTTCCACGCATTTACGAGGTTGTCATGTATGACGCCGCCGAGCCACGAGATGCCCTCGCCCATTCTCTGAATACCTCTCTTGATACCCGTGTCTTCCAAGAATTTGTCGGCGGCCTCGCCCGCCTTCTCGAAACCATCGGTGATAACGCCCCACGCTCTTCCGAACGCATCTCTCACATCATTCACAACGCGCGCGCCCACCAGCTGGATGATGTGTCCAATTCTCCCAAATATGCTTCCAACGAGTTCCGCCGTTCTTCCAAGCTCATTGCCAATCGGCGCAAACCATTCCCTGGCTTTGGAAATGGCGCCACGAATTCCTTCGGTGGAATTCCATATGGACTTTCCCATGTCCGCGAACCTGTCTCCGAGCCATTGACCGGCGTTCCCCACGGCCTTCGATATCGCAGCCCAATTCTGCCAGATGAGTATCGCTGCGGACACGATGGCCATTATTGCCAGTATGATCCAACCAATCGGGCCCAGCGCAACGATGAATCCTGAAGCCGATACGGCCGCAATTCTGAATCCCGTCGCCACGCCGGCCAATATAGCCGGCATAGCAGCGAGTCTGACGGACGCGGCGGTAGCCGCCGTCGCGAGCCCCGCCTTTGCAACTGAAAATCTGTTCGTCCACACGATTGCGGCCTGGGTGACTGTGGTGTTTGCGCCGATTACAGTTGTGTTAACGGCGAGCGCAGCCGTAGACGCGGCCACGGAAGCGATGTGTTTGCGTTCCACCAATGTAACGATTCTTTTGGCCGTGATTGTGGACGCAATGGCGGTCGTGTGCCCTCTCGACATCGCTGTTGCGGTCGCCGTCGCCCTAGTAAAATTAGTCGTTGCCACCGTGCTAGCATTAATGGCGGTGGCGTTGGCGCGCATCATCGGAATCGCAGTTGCCGTAGCTCTCGTCTGCGCCAAAGATGCGACCGTGCCCTCTGCAAACGCCGTCGTGTTTGCACGCAGAGACACTATTTGCGTATTGATCGCTGTGGTGAGCCCTTGGACAGCAAAGATATCCGTGTTAATCGCTGTTGCGTGCGCTCTGAGAGTCGTCGCCGATATGGCCTTCCCGGCGCTAAAACGATAGATGTTCGCAGTCCCGTTTGCGATGGCCGCGCTTTCGGCGCTGACCGCTACGGCGTTAGCTGTAACGGCTGCGGTGTGTGTCTTCATCGTCGCTGTGTTTACGGCGATGGCGGCCCTCGTAGTGCTCAATAGTGGATAGAAAATCAAAAACTGCGCAATAACCATACCGAATGACGCCACCAAATCCCCAAAGATGCCGATGGCTCTTGCCAACACAGGATTCGTGGTTGCAACGCCCATCTTGAAGTCGGCCCATGCGCCTTTCAGCGTCAACGCCGTTGCCGCAGCCCCGCGGCCGGCCTCCTTGTTGAATACGTCGAGCTTTTCGTTGACGCGCGCAAGCTCGGTCGCGGTATTCTTCAACATCTCCCGCGCCGCGTTTGCAGAATATCCGATGCCTCCGAACGCGTCGGAAGACGATTCAAGCTCCTTGGTCAACGCCTCCAAATTTTCCACGCCGAGTTGATTTAGAGTGTTGAACGCAGCCATTCCACGAACGCCGAATATGGTGTTCAGGAAGTTTTCTTTCTGCGCAACGGTCATATCCCGCGTCACTCTATCCACTTCTCTGATGACCTCGGCAATCGTTTTCATCTGGCCGCCGGACACGGAATACGCTTTCGTCGCGTCGTCTATGGCCTGTTCGTTGGCCTTCAGCGCCTTTGCGTTATCTCTAACAGCGTCGGAACTGGCCGAGATGACCTTTTCAATCTTCTCAATCGTTTTGTCGAGTGATCTTATAGCCGCCTCGTGCGGCTCTACGGCTTCCGTGCGCATGGCCTTCTGCGCATCTTCGGCATCTTTCATGGTTCTCGTTTCGCTCTCGATCCTCTCACGCATAACATCGACGAACCTGGATTCCCTCATCTGTGTTATACGAAGATCGTCTACAGAACCGCGCAACGAATTGATCTGCCGGATTTCGCCTTCGGTGAGTTCTCTGCCTTCGCGAGACGCGGCGCGTTCTATCATCATGATTTCAAGGGTGATGTCCTCTATCCTTCTTCCCGTCTCTCCATACGTTCCCTCCAGTCTGCGCAGTTGGTCGTCCATCGATGACAGCGTTCGCGTCGCAGACTGAATCTGGATTTCCAACGACCTGTACGCCCCGTTGTGCCTCATCAGGTCGCCGTTTATGTTCTGTATGGCCCTCCTATGCCCATCCTGGGAATTCCTGGCGGAATCCAGCTTCACTCTGTAGTCTTCCAGCCGCTCGGTGAGTATTCCTTGAGACGATGACAACGATTTGTTTTCGGTTGCAAGCGCCTTTATCTGATGCGCGAGGTTTCGGCCTGCCGACGTCTCTTCTCTGAAAGAAATCCCCGTCTCCGCTATGAGCATTATGGCTTCTCGGGATGGCGCCTGAAGCTGGATGAACATCTGCCGGAGGTTCGTACCGACTATGGAGGCTTCGATACCGGCGTTCCGCATGAGCCCCATCGCAGCGGACAATTCTTCAAGGCTTACACCCATTCCAGCAGCAATCGGGCCGGCGTATTGCATCGAGATGGCCAGATCGGAAACATTCGCCGCCGTTTTGTTCGCCGTGGCCGCAAAAACGTCGGTGACGTGCCCGGCTTCCGAGAACGACATATTGAACTGCTTCAGCGTGTTGACGATGATGGTGGACGCAGAGTTCACGTCCGAAAGCCCGCCCACGGCGAGTTTCGTACCTTCTTTGACGACAATCATCGAATCACTGACGCTGAGACCCATGGCGGCAACGTCTCTGGCCGCTTCCGCAACTTCGGTTGCTCCGAGACCGAATTGGATAGCCATGGCGTTTATCTCTCGCCCCATACCCTTCGCCTTGGTCCCTGAATCCGTCGCGAGCGTGGAGAACTGCGTCATCGCCTTATCGAAATTGGCGAACTTCTGGACAGAATCATCTACGGATTGCCTGACGACATTAGACCAGTTCCGTATTTCCTGCCCAACGAAAACGAACGCCAGCCCGTTCGACCGAATCGCGTTGACGAAACTCTCAAAATTTCCCTTGGCCGCTATGAATGTGGGGCTGGCGTTGTCCCGCGCATTGACGTCGACGTTGACGCGATGATTGACTTCGGTCATCTGTTCTTCCCTGAAATCTTCTGCTTGAACGATTCTATGGCTGACGCGTTCTTCTGCTTACTCTCCACGGCCCGGTCTATCGTCATAAGCGCTTCCATCATCACCGGATCTTCGTTCTCGACCTCGGACGGCAGCTTATTGAACGATTTGCACATATTATACACGGTCATTATCTCGTGCGGCGCGCCGTGCTTCACCGCACGAACTATGGATTTTTTTGTTCCCTCGTGAGGACGGAACCAAAGAGTATCTTTTGGCCCTCTGCAAACAGAGCGTCTGCAACGAAAGCGTCGAGCTCGGAGATCTCCTTGTCCACGAGTTTCGGTTCGATGAGCGTAGCCTTGATGACGCGAACCCAGTTTGACGGGTCGACTTCCGTAACCTCTCCGACCTTGAGCGCGCCCATCTCCTTCAAGAGCCTGTTCCGGTCTCCTATGGACGGGCGTCTGAGAACGTACTTGTCCACCACGCCATCCTCTCGTTCAAACTCCAACGCCACTTCCTTCGGAGGCAACTTGATCGGATACTGCTCCGCAAGCCGTCTCGTCTTCCTCTCTTCCAACGTTTCCGTTTCGCTTTCCATCTTCAGTCACCTTTCGGCTTACTGAACACACTATCAAACGTGGCGACGAGACGAATCCCTGCCGCCACGTATGATACGAACACGCTAATCACGCCTATCCGGTCAAACTGAACGTCTCCGCGATGAATGGAATGCTCTGCGAGATGAGGTCTTCGGGGCCAATCCCGATTTCCAGCGAGCCCCATTTGCATCCCGAAAAGGTCACCGTTTTCGTTCCGATGAGGATTGCAATCGCAAACCCCGTTCTCGCAAGCAACCTGTCGTATTCCTCATTGTCTTGCAGGTCCGCTGTAATGGTCCCCGTGACCGACCGCGGCTTCGCAAGCACTTCGGACGGAAGCTCTTCGCTTCCCATGAGCCGGAACCGCTCTTCGAGCTTGTTGTCGACCTTGAAAGACCAGCCCGTACACATGGTCATGGTCACACCCGAAAGCAGGACTTCCGTGTTCTGGAAGTCCAGAACGTCCGACGTTATTTCGGTTGCGTGGACCAGCCCGCCTGCCGAAAAGTCGAGCGTCAGCGTTCCGGAAGTCGTTCCTGGAACGACGTCCTGACAGATGAACTCGATGGACGATTCCACGTCTCCGCCGGCCTCGCACGACATCTCAATCGTGTTCGCCAGTGCGCCGAGACATGCGTATTCGGCGGTTCCGGAAGACGCCACGACGTTGATGACCACCGATGTAAGGTCGTCTGCGGGGCCGTTCGTCGCTCCGAAGGCAAGGTCCGCGGTATCCGCCCAATCGACGGAGCTCGACACGGCCTGCGCGAGATACTCGACCGTCACATTGTGGTGTTCGAGTTTCGCGTTCACTTCCGCGCACGCTCGACGATCCGTAGCGTCCGCGCCTCTCAGTCTGTACTTTTCTTCAAGGTCAACGGTGGACTTCACCGAGACCTTTGTGACGTGCCCGAACCATGAGAACGTTCCCGTGGCAGGAGCCGAACCGTAAGTCGTTTCTTTCAAAAACTCCACTAGGCCGGACCACCCGGCGATTTGTACCATTTTTCATCACCTTTCCAGTTGAATCTACGTTACCGATACCGTCTCCGCAATGAACGGGACCGTGTAGGAAAGAAGGTCCTCCGGACCCACTCCCGTCTCAAGCCCGCCAATCTTTGCGTTATTGAATGTGAATGTCTTCGCTCCGACGACTATCACGATGGTCACATTCGCCCTTGCGAGCAACGTGTCCCATTCGGCGTTGTCTTGCTGGTCTATCGTTATCTGTCCCGTGACAGACACCACCTTGTACTGAATGTCCCCGGGAAGCTCGGGATTCGCCCCAAACAGATAGTGCCGCTCTTCGAGCTTGTTGTCGATTTTGAACGAGAACGCCGTGCAGACCGTCAACGTCGACCCGGAAAGCCGGACCTCGCAATTCGTGAAGTCCAGTACCGGGGATGTCAACTCTGTGGCGTGGACGTAAACGTCACCCGTCGCCCCAAAGTCCAATCCGAGCGTGGACGTCTCCGTGATGTCCTTGCACAGAAACTCCATGCTGACCTCGACTTCTCCCCCGGCTTCGCACGAAACCTCGAAGTTGTTGCAGAACGCTCCGTCCACGAGATATTCGGCAACCCCGGACTGCGCCGCGAGAATCGTAATCGATGTCAACGAATCTGCGGGCCCCGTAGTCGCGCCCATTCCGATCTCAAGAACGTCTACGACGCCAGTCTGCGCAAGGAACTCGATGGACACGGCGTGATGCTCAAGGCCGGAATTAAGCTCCTGAACGTCCCGCCGATTCGTTCCTGCGTTCCCCTTGAGCGCGTGAATCTCCTTGTTGTCCACGGTGGACTTCGGAGTCACTTTTGTAATGTATCCGAACCACCCGAATGTTCCTGTCGCCGCTCGCGTTCCCCAAGATGTCTCCCTGAGGAACTCACAATAGAAATCCGAACCTCTCAGTTGTACCATTTTCAATCACCGCTGCGATGTATCATTATCTCAAGCGCCAAGGCTTACCCACCACACCACTCGCACTTCAACGATTTTCTTATGACCCTGAGGCGTCTCATNGGGCTCTGATANGTCCCTTNCTCCGAGGACCTCTATGAATGCGAGCTCTGCGGCGGCGCCACTGCGCGCAGAAGACTTTCGAACCGCGTTCAGNCCCGTAATCAACGTACTNGCCACGTCTGCCACGGTCGCCTTCTTCGGCGCGTGACAATACAACCAGAAGAACTCTTCGGCCTTTCTCTGGAAGTCGCCAACCGCCCGCGCCGGCATGACAGCCGTGACATCCTTGATATAGATGCCGATGGGCGATTTGTCGTCCGGGAACGGACTCGTGCGCACCGATACGTTCAACGTAATGGCCGTTCCTTGGAGGTCTTCGCCGGAGTATGACGTGAAGGTTATTGCGTCAATCAGGCCCTTCATGGTTACGACCGTGTCTTGTGTGAGACCGTATTTCATTTCTTTGGAACCTCTTTCAGCCCAACTATCGGCGCGACCTTCTTCGCGTCGTCGTCTTTACCGGGCGCCTCTTCTTCTGCGCCCTTGAGCTCAAACCCTGCCTTCGTGAGACGTTTCTCGCCGTTCGCGCCCATGATATACTTGCCCGATTCATCCTCATACGAGCACATGGACATCCTGAATGTGTAGCTGTTGTTCTTGCGGCCGTCCTTTTGGAGCTGTGCACCCAATCTCGCAAACTCCTTTTCCTTGTCCCACGCCACGAGCGCGCTTGCGAAATTGTCGAAAGCGGCACGCTTGATAAAGCTCCCGTGCAAAATGCCACCACTGAGATTGAATACCTTGGCTCTGTCGAATATAGGCTTATATACCTCTGACGTGAGGAGTTGCCTCATGGAGAACGCATACGCCTTATACGACGTGTTCGTGCAAACGGCCTTGCTGTCCGGGTCCATAGGATTGTAGATGAACTTGCAATCCTTGTTCTGACACAGGGCCTTTGTTGGCAGAGGGTCGGTCGCTCGGACCGTAGCTCTGTGCGGCGTGTGGCACTTCGGGCACCACACCTGGTATTCTATTACCGCCAGCGTAGACGGATCAAACCCGCCGATTCTGTGACAAAAGTCCACACCTACGAGAAACAGCGGCTCGCATCCGACGGATAATGCGATGCACAACGACGTGGTTCCGACGTTCCCGCCAGTGGGCAACGCCCCGAATCCCGTCTTCTTTTGGACGTCCCACGTCAACGTGTTCTTCCATGGATACACGGTCGGATTGAACCAATAGATTCGGCCCCTGAACCACTTCCTGATATCTGGGTTCGTGGTTATCGCGCAGATGCCGTCCATCCCATTTGTCGGAACGGGCTTGTCCGGAAACACATGGAGTTTCATCGCGATCTCTTTCGGATCGCCAATACCTTCCAGAACCATTTTCATAATGGTTCGGTGCCTAGCGTCAATGTACCCGTATTTGTAGTGTATCCAGTGTGAAATGTCCTTCTTATACGAATCCGACTTGCTCTTCGGGTCTGTTATCGGGAGTTTCTTGCCAAGCTCTGTAGCTTCGAAGAAGTCGCCGCGCCGTCTCTTTACGGCGCCTACGCCTTCCAACTGCCCGAGATACGTCACGGGAGTCCCGAAAAAGAAGTGTTTGATCTGGTCGCCGGAATCCAGATTGATGACGGCGTCCGGGAGCACTCCTTGGTAATACATCTCCGGAAGGCACCTCTCCGACGCGATGATTTTGCATTTATCTCTCCGGAGCTCCTTGAACTTGTGGAGATTGTCATGGAATGATGGACCGTATCCAACGACCAGACATGGATAGAATTGATATTCCGCAGACAGATTCGTGAAGCTTGGAAGGAATCTCAGAAACTTGGATGAATCGCCGAGCTCCGTGACGGCTCTCGCCTTGGCGGCGTTGATATTGTCATTCGCGTACGTCCGCCAAAGAGACAGTTTCTCGGCCAGCGTTCTTTTTGTAAGCTCCCTGTTCATGGTCTGCATGTCTGCGTTCCGAGGACACCTGGGCATCTGCTTCTCTGGCGGCGAATAATCCTTTTGCGTGTATTTCCGCTCTTTCGGGGAAACATCGCAGTTCGGGTGTACGCGCCCGGCGTATGTCTCAATCGCTCTATCAGGCCGCAGATATTCGCCGCATGCCGAGCAGGACGACTCGGCAACGTTGTCCAGACAGTTTACGAGATGTTCAGTTTCTGCCAAGAGTGCCCACCAAGTCTGCATAGAGCCGCAAAAAGAGCCAGATGACGAACGCCACGCCGAAATACCAATAAACCGGAATGCGAACCAGGTTCGCCGGATTCACAGACCCGTAAATCCAGATGCCGTGCTGGATGAGAAGAATGGACGCCAATACGGCCAATAGGACCAGAAGCGCCTCTGCCGCGACCCGAATTCCGAGTTTCACGATCATTCGTCCTTAGCATACCATTCCAGGAAACTCTTGACCACATCTTCCTCTACGACGTAGAGAACGACCTTCTGCGCGGTCTTCTTCCTGATTATCTGCTTCTTCACGGCGCTGTCCATCACGAACTTGACTGCGTCTTCGACTCGTCTTTCCAGATATTCGTTGAGCCACTTCTGCCCAACGATGAACTTTGCCACATCATATTGGATTTTCGCCCAGTTTACCATCTTATCCCACCAGCCCGAGCAGTTGAAGCCCCGCTTCTCCGAGCGCCACCACGATAAGCGCCCCGGCGAGAACGAACATGAGCTTGTATCGCTTATCCGATTCCCCGTTGACCTTCTGTTCGATGACTGCCGCCTTTACCTGAAGTCCGACCAGCGCTTCCGTCTGTATCGCCGAATGCTTGTTGAAGTCGTGGCGCATCTCCTTTATCTCGTCTTTTGCTTCCGTGAGAATGGTCTCGGTCCGAATCAGACTTTCTTGCCACGCTTCCATGTTGTTATCACCATCAGGTATACGTATACGAATGAGCCATTTCTTGCAGATAGAGCCTGTAGAACGCAATGTCCCCCCGGTAGAGGACCGCGGTAACGCCTTTGATGGCATATCTTTTGGCAGACGCGTCGACGTACATCTCGTCGCCGATGCCAACGGTTTCATCTGCGGACACGAACGCGACGTTCACTTCTTCGTGTTGTCTGCCGGTGGCCGTGAACATGTCCTGATCCGAACCGGGCTTCGGCTGCAAAAGAACCGTCATGGTGACCTGACTGAATGTGAATGTCGGGTCGCCATACGCATCCTCTGCCCCGGAAATCCGGTCGTAGAGGGTCACTTCCTGACCCATCAAACGAATGGATTTCCGTAGGGTCGTTGCGACGTTCGTCATTTCAGGGTTCCCTCATCTGCGCTTTCCGCTTCACGACTCTGAATTGCCCCTTGGCGTTTATCTTTCTAATCGCGTCCTCGTACTTTTTCTTGAATTTGTTGCGAAGCTGCGTCCTGTAGTCGGCAACGGCGACGACTTCCGACGCTCCAATCGTGGCGTCCCAGAGCATCTCGGCCGCTTTGTATATGATGGCTCGGACGACCTGTTGATCCGTGATTCCCCCCTGTATAGGAACGAGCGCGTATCTGTACGACGCATAAACGGTACTCGACTGCGCCGTATTGAGCGTTACAAAACCATTGAATGCATCTATGGAATCGACCGTGAGGGTAGTACCGGAAACGTCGTCGTAATCGGGAGAATCGAAAACGAACACGTCGTCCACGGCAACGGTCAGGTCGAATGACGAAAATTCGGAATCGGCTATAAACCGATGCTTGAGGACATATCTTGTGTCCAGATTGTCGTCGGTGCGTTTTGTAAGCGATTCAAACGACACGAATTTTGTGATGTCCTTGAGAACCTCATCCGCGGCAAGAGGTAATACAGTGGTCGACACATCCGCAATGCTGAAGTCGACGGAACTGAGTCCGCTGAGAAGTAGGGTATTACTCGCAGTAGGTATATCCACACGCATCACCACTTGAATAGAATACTTGCACCGCGTGTAAAGAGTTCAAAACGAGGCTGCGTGAATGACGCGGTCGCATGTCTTTCCTCCCTGCCCGCAGGCTTGGGACGATCCTTCGGGCGGCTTTCGCTTGCCCGACGCATAACTATTACCATATCACTGTATATAAACTTTTCGGCTATAACGGCACTTTTCGCTTGATTATTGCACATGCGTAACTACCGAATTTGGGGTCGGCCATAAAAACTTCTGCGTCTCCGCCGGCGGCCATAATCGCCGCCTTTACTTGCTCTATGTCATAGAAATAACACGGGTGCATTCGTTCGTGCCCGGGCCCACGCGCCTTGCGGACAATGACATCAAAATAGATGGCCGGCGCCACTCGTAGCATTTCCGATAGAGCCTTTACCGGATCGAACCCGTGGTCAACTACGTTCGAACAAATGACAATATCGAACGAATCGGATGGGAACGGGATTTCTTCACCAACGGCTTTCTTTATACAAAATCCGGCCGGAAGCTTCTCTGCCGTTTTGAACATATTGTAAACATCAGAACCATAGTTCGGGTCTATGGTAGTTGTGCCCTCAGAAGCCGTTAGATTGGCTATGAAGGGCGTTGGCCCGCCGCCCACTTCCAAGACCTTCTTGCCGTCAAAATCGCTCTCGGGCCTTCTAATACGGCCTAGGAAGCCTTTTAGACGGACTTCGGTCCGTTCCTTCCAAATCTTTACGTCGTCCATCTCCTTTTTGTGTGTATTCTGCCAATATTTTCGTTCGTTGGCCTGGGCCGTCTGCCACTTTTCATCGGACGCCCGCGGTATTTCTTTAGACCAATCCTTCGAGATTCTCGCCATATTTATACCCGTACACATCACGCAGAGTTATTGTCGAGAAAGAACGCACCCATGCCACCGGTCCATGCAGCCTGCACGGATCGCGCGGGCGCGGTCGCAGGAAGCACTCCCGCGGTGACCGCGAACTGGGCATAACAGTTGGGCGGTGTCTTGGCAGCTGCAAGAGCGAGGTTCCCGGGCCATGAAGTCGGAATGACGCCGATGAGACTGGTCGCTGCCACGAAGGTCGGCCCAAACGACCTGATGCCGGCTGTGGTCCCGGTGGTATCGGCTGAGAGGGCGATGAAATAGAGCGTGTTGGCTGCCAGCGCGACTCCCCCGGAGACCGACACCGATCCCCAGGCGTTCAAAGCGGTCGTAATCTCCAAATCCGCCGTCATTCTCGCGCCGTCACTGTTCCGGTAGATGGCCACGTGGTAGACGCCCGTGACGGCACCGATACCGTACCAGCGGATGCGATTCACGGTGAGCGCCGTGTCGAGCATGAAGTACGCTATGCGCGCGACCGTGGTTCCGATGTTGGTCGGAGTCGGATTGACGACGTCCGGCCCCTGCTGCATATAGCGCAGCAACGTGCCCGGGTCGCCGTCACCCCACGCGCCTGCGATTGCGCCCTTCCACGCCGGGGGACTTCCACCGCCGGGAGGAACGGCCCACGACCGGTCGCCCCTGAGGAACGTCGTGGTGTCCGCCGTTCCGGGACGAGATGCGCCGTCGGCACCTTTGTTCCGGCATCGAGACCCGCGTAACCGCTTGCCGCGCCCTTGTTGGCGGTCTTTTCAAGCGCACTGTCGTTGGTCAGGTCGGACGATGCAAGCACCGCCGTCATCTGGGAAGCGGCGATCTTCGACCCTGCGGAGAGACCGGCATAGCCGGAGGCGGCGTTCTTGTTCGCCGTTTTCTCAAGAGCCGAATCGTTGGTCAGATCGCTTGACGCCAGAACCGCCGAGATCCACCCGACGGCGAGTTTGCCGCCAGCACCAGCCTTCGGAATGGCGTTGGCGCCGGCCGTTGCGGTCGCCACCTCGTCACTCCCTGCATTCTGATGGGTAGACGCGTGCGCGGTCGGCGTCCTCGCATCAGACAGCCTGGCGTCGTTTCCTTGGCAGGCGGTATCAACGGCCGTCCCGTAGACCTGCTGGGAGCCGGTGAGCTTCGACGATGCGCTGAGACCCGGGTATCCATTGGCCGCGTTCTTATTCGCTGTTAGTTCTACCCCAGACGGAATGTCGTTCAGTTGGATTGACGCCCAAAGCGCGTCGGTGCCGTCGGACCGCAAATATGTGCCAACAGCCCCTTTCGCTACCCTTTCCCATTTCGGTGCCGCCCCGACACCTATCATCAAATCCCCGCGTAAAACAGCAGCCGCCGTTGTGTCCGGATGCGTAGTGGATAGTATATTGTGATTTGCCCCGCCTCCGCCGGCTATCTGCTGCCAATCCGTGACCCCGTTCATGTTCGCATATAACGTTCTTGCAACGGTGTCCACGTACAAACACCCCGCAGTAGCCGTGTGCGTGGGAGGAACTGCACCTTTTTGAACGACTATTTCTCCGCTGATACCGCCGGCATCTAACACCGACCCGGTGAGTTCCATATTATTCCCGGATTTCATATATCCTTCTGCCACCCACGCCGGGGGATAGATGTACAGTCTACCGCTCGTTCCAACTTCGAGAACTATGCCTATGAACTGATTCCGGACGTTATAATACGGAGGCGTTTTTGTTATGGCGCCGGATGTTCCGACATAATATATGTCTCCCTGCGCGTCCCCACTCGTGTCATAGAATATCGTAATACCGTTGACGGCCACTCCAATCTCGTTGTTCTCAAGCGCGGCCACCAATATCCCAAGTGCCGGCATTCTGTTGTATGTCGCGTTGTCCGCGGTGTTTATCTTGAACGCTCTACTGGGTTTATCGTAACCGACGACGCAGACGGCCTTTTGCGCCGCTATCGCGGACCCAGACGTGTTGATGACCCGAAAGGACGCCACGATGTTTTCCTCTACGATCAGTCGATGACCGAGAACACGGCCCGCACAAAGGTCGGCCTATTGAACTGGACTTTCTCGAACCGGATCTCTGGCGTCTCGGCGCCTTCCGCGAATATCCAATTCGAGTTCCCGCCCGAATCGATACTCCCTTCCGCGTAAATGGCGTTCCCGCCGGACGCGTCGCTGTCCTTCACGTCCATGTATGTAGCGGTTACCGTGCCCGTGGCAATAATGTTCACGGCGTTGCCGGTTGAAGAGCTCCGTAGACGCGCTCTGCTATTTGCGGTCCCTGACAGAGTTAGTGTGCCCGTGGATGTCAGAGTCGTCGCCGTAGCCATTGTCAGGGTAATCGCCCCACCGGATAGTGCTGTCGTTCCCGAGTTCGCGACGTTCGCCGATAATGTGGTGGACGCGTTCATGGTCCACGTCGTAGACGCCCCGACCGTTACCGCCCCTGTTATTGAAAGAGCCGCGCTGGTGGTCCATGCCCGGGCCGCGCCGGCCGTAAGTACGAACGTTCCTCCAAACGTGGCGGCTTCTGACTGTGTGACCGTTGCCGCCGCGGCGCTTGCGGAGATATTGTTGTACGTGGTTACCGATCCGGCCAAGAACGATTGCGCACCGGAGCCATCGAAGTTCAGGGTGCCACTATTGGCCGTATACGCGCCGTTCGTGTCGAATGTCGCCCCGGAGAAGTTGAACGTCCCGGTCGCGTTCGGCGCCGAGAGCGTTCCCCCGGAGGCGATGGTCACGCTGCCGTCGCTGTCCAGCGTCGTCGTCGCCGCGCTCGCGTTCAACGTCCCGGAGATGCTGGCCGCTCCGGTGTGCTGGAGGGATATAGTCGTGTTGACGGTGGCCGTGGTAGAGGCGCTGATGGTGAGTCCGGCGCAGACCTCGGCTTGGTCGACCGTGAGGGCGGTGTCGAAGCTCACGCTGTAGGCGTCAGCGTTCTTCGTGGTCACGTTGTCCGTGGCCGCAATCTCGTAGCTCGCGTCCGGGGCGCTGGCGTTCAGGATGCCGTAGAACACGTGGGCGTTGGCGACTCCTTGGTCCGTGATGCTGCTGACCCAGCCGCTCGTGGCCTCAAGCCCGGCCGTCGTGTAGGTGCTGTTGGATAGCTGGAGCCTTGAGCCGGTCCCGACGATTACCGTCTGCTCGTACCAGTTCGCTCCGCTTGTCCCATTCGAGAGAGTCCCGTTCGTGAGCGTGATGAGCGTCGTCATCGCGTTCTGGAGAGCTGCCCTCGTATTCCCAGTCAGTGTCAACGTGTCCAACTGGGTAACAGTCGTGGTCCCGCTGAGGAACCGGAGGCCGTAGGCGTTCGCCCCGTTCTGCGTCATCGTGACATACTGGAAACTGATGGTGCTCCCTGTCCGCACGTCGACGACCGGTCCTCCACTGCTACCGTTGGCCGCCACGCTGATGTTGTTGCCAGACGCCCCGGTTATCGTGGCGGTCCCGTTGACGATGAAGAACGCCGACGCGGATGCTGTGGTCACGGTCATGCCCGCTCCGGTGAGCGAGAGCGTCCCTCCGGCAGCAGTCGTCACGGTCGAGGAATAGGTCAGCGTCCCGGTCCCGCTGTTCTTCCCGAT
>C687J35021_10000750_pt1 | contig 24894 bp, 30 predicted proteins | sample RifCSPhighO2_12_FD_35021 | JGI IMG/M metagenome (IMG submission 35021) | reverse complement strand
CCGTAACCGTCACCGAAACCGGAACCGTCACCGAAACCGTCACCGTAACCGGAACCGTCACCGTCACCGTAACCGTCACCGTAACCAGAACCGGAATCAGAACCAGAACCAGAACCGGAACCGGAACCAGAACCAGAACCGTCACCATAACCGGAACCGTCACCGGAACCGTAACCGTCTTGAATTACATTTTCCATACGGGCACCTCCTTGATCGACTTCTGGGCCTTTTCAGAAACATCAAGAATTTCGATGGCCTGAAGAAGCTCGACTCGAGGCACCTCACACGGAAATTTGCAATTCTGGGGCTGAGCTGTTCCGTCAACTGCCAGCTGACTGAGACTCGCCGCTCCCGCCCAATACCACAGACGCCGAGCATTGTGCAAGACCACTTCTTGACCGTTGCGAGATTCGAATTCCCCTGCGAAGACTCCTGCACTCTGAGTCCGAACAATCACGTACTTCTTCTCGTTTTCCATGTCACTTTCCCTTTCGTTCTTGAGTTCCTTGTATTCTTCCTCTGTTCTATTATACGGTTCAGTTCAGAAAACTCACCAGAAAATCACTCTTGAATTCTGGTTTGTCTTTGATTTAATTGAATCTGCTTGATTTCTACACGATTGTGCAGTGTTCCTTCTCGAAGTTTTCTTTCTCTCGGTGACCAGGTTTGTTGAATTTCGAGGCACATTGATTGGATTTCTTCCGGTTTTGGTGCAAATTTTCTGTCATGCTCACACGGAAGACAGAAGTGAGAAGTTCGGGAGAGAGCAAGTTCTGCTCCACAATCTTCACAATGTTCTCGATTGAGGGTTTTCATTCTCGCTCTTCTCTTGGCTGAATAGAATCTTGACAGTTCAGACATCAACAGCATCCATATTCTTGAGTAACTAGATTTTCCAAATCAACAACCAACTCACCTGACTCAGAAATAATTGAAGGTGAAAAACCCCACCACCTAAACCCAAAAACTCTACACCATTCGCGAACTGATGTGATTCCTGAGTTCTTATAAGAAGCCCACGCGGAAGAGGGGAAAATCAAAAGGGTTTCATCACACCCTTCAAATGATTCTTCAACATGAATTCTATGCCATCCTATTCTCTGAAAAGTAGATCGCAAAGAAACCACACCTATGTAATCAGGCATATCAGGCCACAAATTCTGATCCAACCAGATTCTCAATTTCTCTGACAGGGTAAAACGGCTCAAGATGACAGCGTTTCTCTGCCTCAGGAATACAAGGTTTCCAATACTCGACATTTCTTGGAATTTGAGGCTCATAGGTAAAAAACCAATTAAGTAATTCAGGAACAGCTGAAGCGGGTAAAATCTGATCCGCAAGAGGCCTTCTCAACTCGGCGGGTAGAGATTGAAGAAAAGTGATGGTTCTTTCTCGAAGACGGCCACATTCTAATCTGTCGATTACAGCTAGAACCTTCAAATTGTGAATCCACATTTCAACGTCTAGACGACGTTTCAGTTCTGAAGAAATTGTATCTACCTGACACTCATCACAGATTTGCTGCCTCAGTTTAGACGCCTGAGCAAAGAAAACACCAAGTTCCCTACTCATCTCTAAGATGGTTTTCTGCAATCCCTTTCTCTCAAGTTGCTTTCTTTCGAGCTCCAATAGAATCCTCTTTCTCTTTCGACTTGAAACAAACCAACCAGAAGATTCTGTCTGAAGGTCTTCAATATCCAAATCAAGACTCTCCAAAGAAATCTTCGATTGGAGTAATGACGCTCTTCGACTACTCAATTCACGGAGAGCCTGCCGATAACATCCATACAGAGTCCCACCTGAACGAACTGTGATCAAAAAGTCAGCCTGAAATTCACTGTGATACACGACGTGGTCAGAAAGCAATTCTTCAATCTCATTGTCTGTCATATATTCATTCCCGCTGATCTATCAAGACCCCCATTTACTGGAGCACCCCAGAAAGTTGAAAAACTCTTGAACACCCAGACGTCTCCGGATGGATTGTACTCATCGGAAACGGTTGTGGGCACACCTGCGTCTATTCCGCCTGCGATGTACCCTTTTCCAGACAGAGCGACGTAGACGTGGCCAAAAAGACCAAGTGCCACAAAAGGAATCACAGTCTTGGTTAGCCAGGAATCTCCTACTGGATCGTAAGCATTATGATCGTTATGTCCGTTCGCATCTCTGCCACCACAAAAGTAACCTACATCAGATATATTACAGAGACCACCATGACTCCTATCACCGACAGGTATTGCAACCTTTGCAGACCAAGAATCTCCTGTGGGATTATATTCATCATTATCATCTACAAAAACAGATCCCGGTAATTCTCCGCCCATAGAATAACCAAGACCATTTAGTGTTGTGGCTTGATGAAAAAGTCTCTGACTCAAAGCGTCTGTCTTCGCACTCCACGAATCCAAATCCGAATCATAGGCATCAAGAGAAGCGTTTGTACTCCCTCCGCCTGACGTGGAATGACCTGCCCCCTGGACATACCCGATCGCCTCTATTGCAGCACAAACACCAAACATCTTGCCGTTTGTACTCGGTGTCTTTGCAGTCCATACCCCACCGCTGTCATACTTACGAATCTCTTTTACATTAAAAGAAGTATCGAATCCCCTACTCAACACATAGGGACTATTGTTGAGAGTACATCCACCGTTTGCCTGAAGTGTGCCTGCAAATGGGTAATTCGTATCCACTGACCAGGTATTTGAAGTTAGATCATATCTCTCATTGTTAGATGAAACACCAGCACTTCCGCCAGTCACCTTCAAAAATTGGAGTGAAACCGGACAACACGGACAATTCGGCCAAAAGAACCCCGGAGGATCAAGCCAGGGCCTCCCCCAATCTCGAGGGTCACTCTGAAATCTAAGAGGAAGTTTCATCAGCATTCACCAGCAATCAAATCCCATCCTCCATCAACCCAAGCAATGATGCACCATTTATTGCTTCCTAGGGATGCAAAGGTATTATACGCCGTGATCCTCTCACCCGTATCTGTTTCACTTCCCTTGACACCGCTGTAGATCTTGATCACACCACTCGCTCCCTTGGCATGAGAAGCATTCGTCTTCCCTTTGTAGAAGGTAACTGATGTCTCTTCTGCCGCAGGAGATAAAGGACCTCCGACAAACATTCCTCTCTGTTGATCCCACCAACCAAAAACGATATCATCGACCTCTAACTTTCCAGCGTAACCGAATCCCAGATCACTTGCGTCAAAATTGTAAGGTCCTTCATCCTCATTCGTTTTCCAGGTTCTATCCGAAAAATCAAAGTACCTTGGCTGGACCTCATAAATGACAGGAATCGCTTCTGAAGATGATTGTGATCCAGATGATGATGACGAAGAAGATGATTCTGATATCGATGCAGAAGAAGGTGACGACGATGAATATGACGATTCATCAGATTCTATGTCGTCATCATCCCACTCATGTAAGACTCTTGTGATTATGAGAATTCGTTGAACGAAGGGAATGTTCCCAATCTGGGCACCACCAGCAGAATGCAAATTCGACCCTGGCCCCATCCCTGCCCATGCCCTAGCCACTCTATTCAGCAGATTGATATCCGCTGCGGTGAGAATATCACCTGGTTTGAAATCTTTGAATGTCTCTCTCATTGATCAGACCTGAAAGATGACATTAAAATTTCTAGATTGATACGTCGGATTCGTCCCGTCAATCAACAATTTCTGCCAACCATAAGACGGGCGCCAGAAGTGATTGTGCCCAAGAATCACACCATTCCAAACTACTCTCTTCTCGACGAACTTCATCTCGACATTGATCGGCGGAGTAGATGTAAGTCCATCTCGCCAGGTATACTGTTGAGAATAAGAAAATCCAGTCAGCAAAACTGTCTCAGGATAAGCATTGAAGAGTAGAGGAAAGAATGTAGAATTGACTCGACCTAATGCCCATCGAAGTCGGTGAATCAGCACATTCGAAAAATACGCAAATGGAATCTGATTCCACTTCACCGACCACTCTGTCTGGGGCACCTGAATGATGATGGCAAGAGAAGGATCTTTGACAGTCTCTTTTGTTCCTTCTACCGCGGGTTTCTCCTGGTTTGGAGGGGTATCAGGGTCGCCTGCAGGATCAGCATCATCAGACGGTTCTGTAGGATCTCTTGTCTGTGTCTGCCATTTAGCCTTTGGTGAAGTCGTGTTGATGACCTCACCTGAATGATTAGCAGACAACTCTAAGAAGGTGAATGGATTGGTCGATTGAGGAGTTTTGCCTTCTCTCGGCCCATACTCGACACTAACTTCTACCACCGGATGGTAGGTTCCTTCTGGTGCGGATGGATCTAACCCGAATGGATCAGAAGGCCTCCCATCGTCTTGGGATTTGAAACTGACTTTTCTAGCGATCAGTCCCGGAAGACCTGGTAAAGAAGTTGATTGAGGAAGGGCAACATTCCCGACGTAAATCGTGGGTGGGAATGTCTCAATTAGAAAGGGAACTAAATCTTCTGCTAGAATCAATGCCCGAAAGACGACCGTACCGTTTTCTTTTTCGAACGCCCCATCAATACTCAAGAACTTGATAGGTACAGTTGCACCTACCGAAGTCAATCTCCAGAGAGAAGTATCGTCGAAGTTTGAAGCCATTCTACCCTAATTTGGCTGGACCGGGTTTGTTGTCTCTGGTGGCCTTCAGAAGTTCATCTTGTTTCTCAAGTCCTTGTTGAGCAAGATCGACTTGTTTCTGTCCCGTATCTTTATCTTTTCCGAGAAGTGAATCTTGGATCTTGGTTCCGATGTCCTGAAATCCATAACGTCCTTCTTTCAGGTCAAAGGCCTTGGCAATGTCAGGTCCGGCTGCACCTCCGATTTTTCCTTTTCCCTTGAAATCAACACCACCTCGACCGGCATGTCTTTCTAGTTCTTTTCTTGCGGCGTCTTCTTCCTCGTCTTTTCGTTTCTTTCTGCGATCTTCCCTAATGTCTATCATCTGAGATTTAATGCGATCTGCATCTTTTGTCAAAACATCAATCGTCCCTTTTAGAGGAGAATCTGCTCCCATATTCGCCGCAAAAGCAGCATCATAAGCTCTTGCAGCATTTGCTCCGACTTGAGCGTATCTGCCAACCACATCGGTCAATGAATCTGTTTCTTCAAAAGCAAGATCTCTTTGTCTCTGGGCTTCAGCTATCTCTGCCATTTCTTTTTCTTTACTCTTCGATGACTCTTTCCCAATCTTATCAATCTGACCAGGCATGGCTTTGAACTGCTCACGTTGAGCTAGATTAATCACTCCTGACAAATACAAAATCTTCGAAAGACTTTCTGCCCATTCAGACATGGGCTTGAGAATGGCAACAATTGCCTGAATCACTAAATCCTTGAATGACACCCAAGCGATCTTAAACCCATTGATCATCGTATCCCAGCCATAGGCAAGAGTATCAATTCCAACTTGCCAAATTCCAGTAATCAAGGCCCAGGTGTCAGAAAAGACAGAACCGATATAGGCACCAAGACCCAGAACACCTGCCCCAATAGTATTCCAAGCCACTAGGGCCGTATCAGCAATTTTCATCAGAATGATTGCTACGTTCGTCTTTATCAACTCCCAAGTCAAAGTCCAATCGGTTGACATGAGGCTTAACCAATCTAATGAATCTCGAACCCAATCTAACAGAGTCTCTGTCATTCCTTTCGTTGAACCTGTAAACGACATCCAGAGCTGACCAAACATCTCACCAGCGGCAATTACAAAATTGCCTATTGTTTCTTCCAGATTGCCCATCACCTCGACAAACAAATCCCTAATGGCTGTTAATTCTGAGTAGTGCTCTGAAACGAAGGCATTGAAAGAATCTGCAGCCATGTCTATATAACTTGAGAAAATCTGCCAGGAAGCAGACACGGAATCCATCACAGTCTTGGATTGAGCTAACCAGCCTACTAACATCCCGACGGCTGCTCCAAGGGCAATAATAGGAACAGCGTAAACCAATCCAAGAAAGAATTTTGACCAGGTCATTCCTAATAACTTCAAAGCTAAGGTAGCTCCAAAAATTGATGCCCCCAGAACTGAGAATGCCGTCGCTCCTGCAAATCCGAATGACACCATCGCTCCACCATTGCGGACGAAAGCCTCTGTCGCGTTCGCCAACTGAATCATCGCCGTGGTAAGAGCCTTGGCAAAAGGAACCAACGGCACCGCAATACCACGTTTGGCAATGTTGATTGCATCACTCAACGTACTCTGAAGACCTGTCAGTGTCGCTGATTGTTTGATCATCATATTGGCAAATCGACCACCTTCACTCGTCAACTCTTTCAGAATCTTCTTGAAGTCTTCAAACGAAACCTTTCCAGACGATAGCATCTTCTGGGCTTCATTTGTCGTTACCTTATAGTGTTTTGCAATGTCTTGAAGAGAAATAATCCCTCTGGTTGACAACTGGCGAAAGTCTTGCGTGAGAAGTTTCCCAACACCACGAATCTGATTAAAAACCAATCCAAGAAGACCGAACTTCGAAGCTGTTCCTCCAGAAGCATCACCTAAGATTTTGATCGTCTCCATCAACTCATCACCACGTTCGCCAAACTGAATAAGACCTTGAGTGACCTGAAGAAGCTGAGGCATTTCAAAAGGAGTTTCGACGGCGAACTTTGTCAGATCGGCTAGTGTCTTCTGAGTCTCTTCTGCAGACCCAATCATAGTCTCCATCTCAACTGTAGTCTTTTCAAACTCCCCTGCCGCTGCTAATCCTTCTCGAAAGATTCCTCGACCGAAAGCCGCAACTGTCCCAAGTAGACTGGCAGCTCCGGCTGCGATGCTCTTGAGACTATTGTCAATCATAGTCTGAGCACCACTCAAGTCTCCTTCGAGACCTGCAGAATCACCTCTGATTCTCACATAAGCTCTGGCGAGTTCTATTCCAATGACACACCTCCGTTTTAACACCCACTAAACCGCACAGTCACGCTTTTAACAGCCTTCTACACCTTCCGCGTACTTTATTATGCAGGCAGAAAGTGGGCGTTATAGCCACAACTGTGTGGTTTAGCGTCCTCGTCTGTTTTTTCGTTTATTCTTCTTGTCTTCATCTTGTTTCTTCTTTTCAGCGTCTCTTCTGGCTTGAGCTTCTTCTCTCAATCTGCTGGCTAAACTCTTTCCACCAATCTTAGCCTTAATAAGAGTTCCGTCTTCTGATCGACCCTTGATGTATCCGTCTTTGTCGGCTACCAAAGCCGCAACAGAAACACTCTCACATTTCACTGATCTTTGATCACCTAGTCTCAAATTCTCTTTATCAACCAATAGCATGAATGCCTGATCGAGAGTCATATCTCCTACTTCTCGGGGAGAAAATCCAAGCCCTCCATCGAAGACGTTGTCACACAATCGACGGATGTTTCTTGGGGAAAGGCCACATAGCATATCGGAAATGATGTCTTCATTGGGCTCACTGTCACCTTCTTCTTTTTTGGCAGTGAGCCCTATCCATTTCCCACTGCCGGAGCGGATAGATGCTCAACCTCACGTGCAATTTCGTTCAGGAGCAGAGGATTGTCTGAAAGCTCTCTAGCCACTTCATCTTTGGTAACTCCATTTCCTCTCACCACCATCCATGCCATGGTGAGCTGCCCATCGAGAGTTCCTGTCACCCACCAACTGAAATAGTTGACTCTTGATTTCTTCGGTGGGTGTCCGACTAGGTTTTCGTACAATCCATCATCCATCAACCCCATTTCAAGGACGGTGGCAACAGCTCTCTTTGACATCTTGTCAATCGTGTCTTGAGGGAGTTTTGGATCGATCTTGAAACCATCAAAATTCTCTTCCAACCAAACCTTGATCTTTGGTGTAACTTGAAGGCGCCTCGGATCATAGGCGTATTTTGAAGGCATCGAAGAAGAATCAAAGGCAGAGGCCTCTTTGGTTGCCTTGTAGATGATTCCTGATCTTTCGGTTTCGGGGAGAAGATCAAGATTGTCTGAGAACGTCTTAATGTACGCTCTCTTGTACTCCTCAATACAAATTCGTTCTACTTCTGCAAGTTCACGAATTGTAAGGGGACGGACCTGACATTCTTTTCCGGCAATAGTGAATGTTTCAGGTCCCGCTGCTCCTACTGCCCTAGCGACATCTTCGGACATGGGTTCGTTCTTTCGTTCTCGAGAATCATTCGTTCTTCATTTCAAATCAGATTAAGGGAGAGTATGCGAAGGTGCTCCAGCATCTCCCGGGCCGTAGAAGATCCCGTCAGCACCCCAGTCCGAAGTGTGGCCAATAACTTCTTCGGTGTCGATATTCACTGAGATCTTGAAATCATGACAAAGAGCACGAGGAAACGCCCAATATAGAGCCGTGGCATTCATCCAGAGAACTACCTCAGAGATATCCTCGGGCACGAAGATATCCCAGACCTCAGCAGTGGTATCGTATACACCTTCAGAATTAAAGGTCGCATCACGTCTTCCGGGAGCTCTATTCGTGTACCCAGCCGAGTCTGAATCACCCCATTCACTCTTGCTGGCAAGACTCCTGCTCACGTCCCACTTCTTCGTCCGAGCGACAAGAGTCTCTTCGACAACAAACTTGCCATTCCTGCCTGTCAGTGTATTCAATGACGACATTCAAATCTCCTTCTACTTTGAAAACTAGCTCGAAGAACTGCTCAACGAGCTAGAACTCGACGATGAACTACTAGAACTACTTGAGGTGCTAGATGAACTGGACGAACTGACGCTGCTTGACGAGCTACTCGAAGAGCTACTCGAAGAACTACTCGAAGAGCTGTTTGACGAACTAGAACTTGAACTACTAGACGAGCTTGAACTTGAAGAGGAACTCGATGAACTCTCATCCGTATCATGACGAGCGAGCAATGTCACCTTGTAATCAACATCCCCACCGTTTGCGGTAAGGGTAATGGTCTTTGAGGATCCTGAAATTACAAAGCCAGTCTCTGCCGGTTGAGTCTTGCATAACTGACCTTGCCCTCTCAACCCTCCACCCGTCGCAGCACTATGAGTCCCGATAGGCGTCCACCCATTTGTGGCTCCAGGAGCGATCTCAAGAATACCCGTATCGTCACTAATGGCATTTTCGTTACTGATGACAATCGCCACAATTTCAAGAGTCGGATCAAGATCCTGACCAAGAACATCTTTACCATCACCTGCCCCAAGATCAAATCCAGCAAAAGTATTCAAATCTAGAGTAATGCTGGCCCCGCTCAGCAACTCTCCTTCCCATTCCCATGCCCGATTAGCCTGACCTGAACTTACGCCATCTTCAAGAGAAGTTTCTTTCGAATAGGCTACATTCCCACTGGCCGTTCGTCCGGTTACAGCTGACGTGTTCTTCACCGTTGCGGAAATCTGCAACGTGATTTTTGGGCTTTGAAGGGCTCTAGCCATATTTCAAAACTCCTGACGAGTCTAAGTCCTTACCGGAACGTCCAGAAGAAGCTTGTATCTCAGTAACCATTCCCACTCATAATCACCTTTGCGGATGGGAATGTCTGTCAAATAAGTCGATTGGAGAACTGATCCATTTTCAAGTGTCAAATCTTGTGCTGATTCTGTTGGATGGCCACCAAACACCTTCATCACCTCATCCATCAACTCTGCTGCTATCTGTTTCGCTGATTTTGGATTTCCGAAAAACGACCTGGTATAGATTCTAAATTCCCAAGGCACATCTCGAATTTCCATCCTACCTGTTGATGTAGCAGATGTCATTCTGCTGGTAGTTGATCCTTCATCTTGCTTGAAAACACAGTAGGGAAATGGTTGACCAGGCGCTGCTTCTTCGTCATGCAAAACTGAGTAATCATCTTCATCAGCGGCTGCCCAGAAGGCTTTGAATATGTCATTGAGCCCTGAACTGTTCCAGAGGGTGATTACTGCGGTGTGAAGGTCGGCGGAGGCTACTGTCAAATTATCGGTCCCGTCAAGATACGAACCACCTTGTCCCGTTCTTCATTTAGAGTTCTGACAAGGAACGATCTATTCATTGTCAACTCTAAAATCAATCCATACGAAAGAGGCGTCCCGACAACCCCATCTACAATTCCCTTCTGCTCTTCAATCACTGTCCCGAAGATCGTCTTAAGCAAGAGTGTGGTGTCTGCTTTCGGGAATTCCCCTGGTTTCGATCTATCTGTGATTCGTGTTCTGTTCCCAACTCTGATCTTCGTTACTGGTCGACTGATGTTCAAAACGACTTTCGACTTGACCAACTCAGTCGCTATCTTTACTCTCTGTCTGAGTGACGTGTTGACCTTGTCAAGAACTTCGTCGATGAACCATTCTGTTCGAGCGACTGCATCTGAGGCTCGACCCAATCGTCTGGCCTGAGCCTCTAGAACGGCCTTACTCGGAGGAGCTTCTGACCTATAGACAAAATCAGCCATCAATCACTGTCCATTGGTCCAATTCCAATCACAGCGGACGCCACTTCATTGTGAATCCTCGCTGCTTGATTATGAGCAGACTCTGCTATTCTGTGGTCTGGGCCCGATCCATTCTGCTGGTGGTATTTTGCTGCTCTAGTATGAGCTCGAGAAGCGGCTAGATGGTGCTCATGAGCCTTGAAAGGATCCTTGGCTTCTACTGCTCTTCTTGCGGCGATGGAAGCATCTCTCATGACCTTGGCTGGAATCTTGGCAATCCCAAAATCACGCCGCCCCGCCCGTTCTGACGCATTGTTGGCCACCACTGTTTCAGCTCTTGCCTGAGCAGACGTTTTCCCACTAACAGGTTTTTGCCCTGTCGGACAAGGACCCATCGTGCCACCTGGTCCTCCGCATTTCAGAAAAAGACTGGATAGACGATCCAAACAACCAATAACAAAAGTTTTGTTCATCAACCACCACCAGCAGACAAACGATTAACCCACTGGTCCCAGTCCTTTTCGTACCGAGGTTGTGTGTTCCCTACTTGACTGCCTGGGTTCAGCAAGAAATGACCAGGCAACTCTTCAATATCAGTGAGGGTTGGAATCGCTCCCTTGCACCTTTTTGCCTCAGGAACGAAATTGGGTGCAACACCCTTGACCAACCAAACCATCTCTCGACACAGAGACTTCATCCGGTGGACGTCGAGGGTTCCATTCTGAGGAGGAACACCATCGAATCTCTCACTGAGAATCTGTCCTGACGTGGCCCTGAAGAACATTTTGATCCGTTCGATCATCTCCTTGTCACCGTGAAGCGGATCGAGAATCACATAGGTGAGCTCTGACGGATTGACGTGTATCTGCATTCCAGGAGTTCTTGGAAAGGCAGCGAATGCCTTACTCTGGTCAAGCGGAACGATCAGGTTTCCTGTCTTTTTGTCGAGGGCGGGTTTGGTTCCATCAATCGCTGATCTGAGGCGGGCATTCGGAATGCACTGAAGAAGAACATCACAATTTCTTGGATGGTCGATTTCAATGCCGAATGGGAGCACTGAAGACTTGACTTTTTCGTCCATCAATCCTGTTGACATTTGAGCCTCTTTCGTTCTTGGGTTCGTTCTTTCGGTTTTGAGTGAAATCGTTCTTTCTTCTGTGTAAAAACTCGGTACCACCAGGAAGAACGAAAGACCTGGTGGACCGAGCTTTGGAAGGGCTGCGACGCGAGCCGGCAACCCCCTCGATCCTTGGTTACGCCGGTGCGGTCGAAGTGACCGCCGCCGTCGCCCCCCTTTCTAATTGCCCACCATATCTGGCGGTCGCTACGAGCAGCATCTCGTTACGGCGAATAAGCGTGTCACCCTCAGTTGACGTTCTCATGGTCAATCCACGGCGCCTGTAAAGTCGGTACCGTCCAAGAATGGCGTAGAAGATCTGCTCATTGCTCAACGACTCATTGATCTTGTACGGACGGTCCATCCAAGAATAATCGTCGTAATTGGGCATGTTCGTCGTGTTCGACAGACGCCGAGCGTCCGAGGCTCCGACCGGAATGGCCTTCGCTCTCTGGTAGCTCGTTTCCGTCCCGCAGAACACCGCCGTCGCCTTGAGATTCGCTCGATGCTCAGGCTTCGCAACTCCAAACCGCAACGATTCGTAATTGCCGATCGAAGTCGTTCCTCCCCACGCCACTGACGTCGTTCCCGACTTGACCATGACGCCTTCCGGCTGGGTCGTTCCATTGCCAGTCGCGATCACGTCGTCGAGGTCCTCCAGCAATCTCTCACCGTACTGAGTGGTCAGGTGAGCTCCGAAGTCAATCGGCGTGTCGCTGAGGAAGTCAAGCCCAACGCGGACGGCTCCTTGCCACCGGAAAATGGTGGTGTCAAAAGCCGTCACATAGGCAGTCGTGTCGAAGAGGTCGATGGCAGTGTCATCGACACCACCCCAAGACCCCGTCACCGTTCCCGTAGCGACTCCCTCCACCCGGCGTCCTCTATCGAGAGGAATAGAGTTCACCAAGGGGAACAGCTCTCCATGAAGAAGAGGAGTCTGAATGACCTGATCATCGAACACAATCGGAGCGGCTTCCAAGCCACCTGAAGTCGAGTCGTCGATCAACGCCTTCTGCTCGTGCGGAGTGAGCTTCCGATTCACGATATCCGCATACTCCTTCTTCGGATCTCCGTCAGGTCCAACACCTCCCCACTTCGAGTTCTCCATCGCATAGTGGAGTAACTCTTTGTCATGCTGAGGAAGGGACAGATAGGCGAAATTGCGGCTCTTCTTCACCGCGTGAGCCACAGCGAACTTGCCGTAAGCTCCGGCAATTGCCTTGTCAAGGTCCGACGGGTTGTCGATCTGCCTACCTTTCTCGCCATAGTCCAACACCGGGCGTCCTGCCCATGGGTGAACCCTTCCCTTCTGGGTGTGCGACGGATACGTCATCGCCGACTTGGTCGATGAATAGCTCTCCGCTGCCTCTTTCACCCGGACACTGAACTCCTTCTCTTCATCGTCGTCAGGAGTTCCACCCATCCGAGTGATCAACCGTTCGAGGTTGCTCGGCTTGGACTTCGTCTTGATGAGTTCAACCGACTTCTTCTTGGGCTTCTCTTCCTTCTCTTCTTCGTCTTCCTCCTCTTCATCTTCCATGACAGGGGCCGGCTTCTTTTTCTTCTTGGCTTTCGTCCCGACTTCCTCTTCATCCTTCTCGTCGTCGAGTTCGATTTCTTCCTCGTTATCTTCGAGAAGAGCAGTCTTCAGCTCACCGACAGCCTCACCCAGACTCTTCATGAGAGTGGTGAATTCGTCGGCTTCTTTGTCTTCCTTCGTCGTAGTCAACTCAATCAACTTCTCAGTCGTAAGCTCGCCTGAGGCAATCGCTTCCCCGGCGGCTTTGCGGAACTGGTCGTCTTCAGAGCTCGCTTCCACGAACTCATTCTTCACGAGCCAATTCTTCACGCGATTTGTGAGCAGCATTTTCAATGCCTTTCAATTCTCACACCAACAAACTACCACGCTTTCCGACCGCCGGAGGCTATGGTTTGATCCCTGTAATCAATTTTCATCTATCGCCCGAATCCTCTTGGCTCCCCATACTCTGCCTCATAATGTGCATCTGCCGCAGCGGAATGGGCTTTCATCGCATCTTTGTGTCCCTCTTGGCGAGAACTTCCTGCCCAGTTTTCTCGGTGCATCTTTGCAAGGGCGGTGTGTAAATCAATAGCCTCCCCATGGTTTCCAGCCTTGGATGCGGCCAGTGCCGCATCCGATAACTGTCGAAGTCTTTCATTTTTTAAGGGTGCTACCTTGGCAGTGGCCGTGTGAGCTAATTCAGTTAGATGGTTCGCCTTCGCGGAAATCCCTCCGACAGGAGGTTTGGAACCGCCTGTCGGACACGGTCCGGGCGTTCCACCCTCACCGCCACATTTGATTCTTTGAAAAGCCTCAGTTCTTTTCTGTCTCGTCTCAATCTGTTTCAGGGCAGTCAGCGACCTGATCATCTTGTCAATCTGCTCTGAAGTCGCTTTCGAGATGAAAATTGCCATTGCGTCTTTTGCTGTAACTGAAACCGACGTCTCACGCAATACATCTCCTAACGGTTTGGACGCTGACTGAATAGTCTCATCAACAAGACGATGAGCGTCCTTGCACATCTTCTTTCCTGGATTGGTGAGAAGATGCTCTGTCTCGTTGATTCTTTGGAGGTTGTCACGAGCCTGAGTCAGATTGATGATGTTTCGATTCGAAAGAACTCTGCCCTCTTTCCTTCCAACCATCTTCTCGAGAATTGTTGTCGAAACATCAATTTCAACCAACTTCGGAGTTCCGGTGTAGACAGGTTCCAACTTATCCATCTTCCAAGATGCTCTGTAGTAAGTTGGCGGCTGCCCTCCACCCATCTTCTCCACACTCAAAATCACAGAATCTGGAAAAGTGCCAATTGACCCTACGTAGTAATTCTCGGCAACTTCAATTCCGTTCGATACCAAGAATTTCTTTGCTGTCTCTCGAAGTTTTAATTCGATGTATTCCCAGCTCCCCGAAACCATGCCCAAATAGACAGCTTTCACCTCATCATCAATCACTGCCTTGTCGTCAATCATCTCTTCACTCTTCTTCTCGACAACATCCATTCGAAAACCACACTTCTGACACTCCCCCTTGACAATCTCACCACCACACTTCGGGCAGATCTTCATTTCCTTGTCGTCGGATGCTTTTTCTTCTGTGTGTTCGGAGTTTTCATCTGTTTTTTCTGGTGTGGGCTTTCCTCCACATCCACAGGTACAATCTGGCTTTCCGGCACACTTGGTTTCAACACTGGTCTGTTTGGTTTCGGTTGTGAGCTCATCTTCTTCCTCTCGTTCTTCAGAATTGATAGCCTTCCCATTAATCGTCACTTGCAAATCAAGCTGCAATGGAATCTTTCCACCGACAGCAGATTGAGTCGGACGCTTCTCTCGGATCGTACTTCCGTAACCCTTCATCAACGAGCTCGTGAGTTTTTTACCCTCAACGAGAGACAGGATCACCTCCTCTGTCTGAGAATCGACGTTCGCTGGAACAGAAACAAGACTCTCTTCCATGATCTCGAAGGACTTGATGTCAAATCCTCCTGGAGAAGTCGTCCGACCGTTTCTATCATCTTCCTTGACTTCCATAAAATCCAACGCTCGAAACCCGTGACTGAATCTGCCCATCCCATTGTCAATCATTACGGCTGCATCATGAGCCAAATCATTGATATCGACGATAGCGGAATAGAGTGAAAGCTTCTTCGAATTGTGTTCTGCCACTCCAAGCATCTTGCCAATCGGAAGGGTGTGGACGTGTTGCCACAAAAGAAGCATTCTTGGATCAGCCTTTGCTCCTTGCGTTCTAAGAACATCACCATCTCTATCTTTCTTCGGTGTCGTTAGGACATGACGAAACAGCATTAGCGTATTCTTTGGAAGAGTCAAATCATTTAGATCAACATCTCGCAGATTACTTGCTGCCTTAATCTCGAGATTCTCTTCCAAAATCATGTCTGAATTGTTGTGAGTAAGAAGAGATGATGCTCTCTTCACAAGATCATTAAAACTGGTATTCCCTTTTGCGGCGTACCGGTAACAGAGATCAATCCCTACACAAGACTCAAGAGATTTGACCCACCTATCAGCAGTCAGAATGCCCTCATTGAAGAGAGTCTGCTTCGTCTGCCTCTCTTGAATCTTTTCGAGCAACTGCTGATTGACGTCAATCATCTTCTTACTTTCTCGATACATCGAATGACAAATGGCCGCAGCCTGCTTTCCATCCTTGGCTGTTCCTTCCGAAATCACTACCGGGATACAACGCTCTACGAATCCTGATTCAGTCTCTCTGGCTCTAACAGAAGGCATTTCTCAAATGTCACGGCCACCAAACCAGTGAACAGAAATCTTACCATCCGCACCTGCCGCTCGAGTAAATCGAATCCGCTTCATGTCGTCAACTAAGAATGACTTTGGTTCATGTGCCGTTCGAAACACCATTCCAGACCCGGTTGCTCCAGGAGTGGGATCTGTCGCTCCATCCATCGTATAAAACACATCATTCTCAGTGGCCTGGACTTCGGCATGGGTAGCTTCTGGTGGTGGATTCAAACCAGATACGGTCTTTACCGTAGCATCCGCAACCACTTGTTCGAAGAGCAGATACACCAGATCAACCTTTCACTCGAACTCTCATAGTGGCTTCGATCGCAATCACTTGAGCCACAATGTTCGGATCATCATCAGCTACACCATTCAGCCACGTTACAAATGACCCAACGTCAACCTGATCACTTCCATTTGGTATTCCAGCAACAGCTTTCGTAGGATCGCAATTCACGTCAAGATTCCCAAGTTTCAAGACGACAATTCGAAACAACGGTTCCAACGTCTCAAGTCTTGCCGACTTGATAAATCGAATCGTCGAATTGAATTGACCTTGACCGAGAGGACTTGACGCGATTTTGCGTTGAGCCATTTTCTGTCCTTTTCGTTCTCAGATGAATTAACTCGACGAGCTAGACAATGAGCTGCTCGAACTTGACGATGAGCTGCTCGAACTTGACGAATTCGACGAACTCTCACTGCTGGCACTACTCGAGCTCAAACTACTTCCAGAGCTCACACTGCTCTGACTAGAAGAGCTATGGCTGCTCGAAGAACTCGAAGAGCTCGTCGAACTGCTACTCGAAGAGCTAACTGAAGAAGAGCTTGAAGAACTGACGCTCGAAGAACTACTCGAACTAGAAGAGCTGCTCGATGACAGATCTTCCATCGAAAGAATTCTGAACAGGGACTCACTCGGATCCGCTGCCGGCCCAGGAAACTGAAGAGATCCAGTGTGGAAGTTCAAAACTATTGCCTTGCCCACTTCCCCAGATGCTCGAGTGTCCTGGAGAGTAGCTTGGTAAATCTGGTTGATGGGAAGAGCTACTTCCTCTGTATCAACCAACCCCACGTCCGAATCAAATTCCGCCGCAGGAAGTGAATCGTCTCCTGCCCTCATCATTCTTCGAATTGTCAACTGACGAGCGGACAACCCATTTGTCGGACCCAAATAGAAAAGGACGTTGTTATTGTGGGGCATTTTCTTCCTCTAATGCAAAAGCCTCGTTGACAGGGAACTTAGACGTTCGACTGTTGACGAGGCTTTAAGGGCTGTGCTCAACACGGAGGAGCATAACAGGAAGTGTCTATCCGACGCAATACCCTTTCTTCCGGAAAATTTGCAAAGGACAAAAAGAAAACGACAACACCCTCCTAAGATTGAGTTCTTAGGAGGGTGTTTTGCCAACGGTAAAATCGGCATCGTCGCTATTGATTGTATTTAGTTAGATCTTCATTTTCTCATCCTGCCTTTCTGACTAGAGGTGAATGTGTCTTGCTCTCCTCTATTATACGAATCAACCTACTCTAATCGCAAGTTGAATTCTTGCTCTCTAGTTTTTCACCTTTCCCCTTCAACGGACGTTCTGTCGCGTCAGCATAGTTCCGACAATGAATCACATTTCCATGACAACCCCTCACCTCAAGTCTTATCGTAAAATCTCTTCCTTCAACCATATTCTCACAGAACGCCTTTTCGAACTGCTTCAGATTTCTCAATAGAAGAACGAGAGATTCATTGTCTTTAATGACATCGTTAAATCGTTCTTTAGGCATTCACCTTCAGCCTTTCAACAGCCTTCCAGATCTTCTTAACTTCATCTTCTGTAAACCTCTCTTCATTCTCATCCCACGCCTGGCGCCGGGCTTGTTCAAGAGTAGTCAGCTCAGCCCCAAAATCGATCAATGGTTGATCGTAATCTGGATCGTACCCGAGGACTTTCGCCCCGCCTATAACAACCTGATCTGATTCACTAAGATAGATTGCCTTAGTCGTTGGTATCATTTGTGACTCCTATGTTCCTCTGGCTCTTCTGTCATACTATCCCAAGAATATGAAGAGGCATAGACCTCTAGATGAGGAGGAGCAACACGAACCACCTTAACTCCCTCTTTCTGAAACCTTTTCTCAGCCTTATCTGACAATGCCCATCCTCGCGGTATTCGAATTTCTTTCACATCCTTGAGCGTTGTCTTCCCAAAAATCTGAGCTTCGATGAGAGACACCTCATGAGGCTCATCATAATCATCTCTCGGAGAATTAGATGGTCTACCTCCTGTCATCCAACCTCTGGACGTATTCCTAGATACATTGTACGAAGGAACAGGTTGATTGTCTCTTGCAAACCTTTTCCCTGTCGGGTGTCCATTCAGAGAAGGTGGATCTGAAACGGAACCTGCAAACAGTCCGTTTCTACCCGTATCATCAAGAGAATCACCTACCGTGAAAGTAGTTCTCTGTTTGACCTCCGGTTTTAGAACAACCTGAACACCTCCATAATTCCCTCCAATTTCAGCACCAGTTCTTAGAATTCGATCTGGGTGTTCGAGATAACCAGAGACTGGACGCTGATCAGCGGAAGCCGATGTAGGTATTCCGTGGATCTCTTCTTCTCTGTCCTTCCTCGTTTGAAAATATCCAGATTTTCCCTTCCCCACGCTTCCCACATTCTTCTGAAATCCGTTCTTAAATGATCCATCTCGAGTAGATGCTAATGCTTCAAGTGAATTCAACTTCATTTGAATCCCTAATTCAGCCTGACCCATGAAAGCCTTAGTTGTCTCATCTGCTCCTCCTCTAAGTGCCTTTGGAGGAAGCGAATAAGCATCAGAACCACCTGTTCTTGGAAGATCTCGAACAACAGTTGACTCTCCATAATAAGCATTCTTCTGAGATTCTTCAAACTCCTGCCAGACACTCTTATCACCAACAAACCTATCTGGTCTTCTTCTATTCAAATCAATAGCAACCTCAATATGCTCCGATTTCAACCCCAGATAATCTTTACTCCTGTATTCCAAGACCTTAGGGTCTTTCGGATCACCATACCAATTTCCAATCTGACCTGAATCAATTCGATTAAAATACTCTCTATTTGTCACACCGTCCTTAACCAACTTCTCGATAAAGGCCTCTTCTTCTTCATGCCATTTCCGCACCTTTTCCCGATAAGATTCTCGAGCCGATCTGTAAGCCAACGGATCCGAAGCCTCTACCGACATCCGTTCAGTTGTCATATCAAATAACACTTCGGACTTCAACCTAGTTGTACGAGCTAAATCAACGGCAGCGGAGGCTCTTTCTTCAGGCGTTTTGTCTTTATCAGATTTCTTGCTCGCCGCTATGTAATCTTTATTGATCTCGCCATACTTTTCCGAAAGTTTCTTGTAGTTTTCCCTTGCCTCCTTTTCACCTGGTCTACTACTGCCTTTTCCTGAACAAGTCGGATCTACTCCACCACCTAGTCCTGTTGGACAGAAGGCTTTGATTCCATATTCTTCAGCTTCCTCTTCAGTCAGATCAATTCTAACCTTGAGTCTGTCTCCTACCAAACTTGTCGAAATCGTAGCCATTCAAATCCCCTGAGCACTCACTACCACCTCAACCTCTTTTCCTGCCCACCTCTGAATCCAATCTTTAATCGTCTGCCTCTGAAAATCTGAACTGATGAAAGGCACCTGAACTACCAACGTATCATTCGGATTCAAATCCACCACGGAACAATCCAAATTCGCAACTCCTAATCCGAATGCAGATTCATTCAAAGCCGGCTCAACAAGAGTCGTCACTGCTCCACCAAACCGATGATGAAGAATTCTAACCTTCATCTGGTTCACAATCAACACTCGAACTTCTGCTCTTGTGAATTTCTTAACTGCTCTTTCAACTCTCTGGTATTGGTCTTTCGTCAAGTCAACGGAAACTCTGGAAAGGACGCGATCTCCGTCATGAAATTCATATCTGACGGGTTGGATGTCAGAAAGTAGAGGAATGGCTGACATCAAGGCTTCCTCATTATCCAAATGTTTTTCTCAACTTCAAACGGTACACCTACCTCTCGACTGAATTCTTCAACTGCTTTTCTCACACCCCAAACCCCTTCTTTGTCTTTTCTGCTGTCAATATCATGCCCGCAGAAAATTCCACCTGGTTTCAATCTAGGCCACCACACCAAACAATCAACAGCGACCGATTCATAGATATGGCTGGCATCGATGAAAATCAAATCAAACTTCGTATCCTTAAAAGCTTCTGCCGCAATCGCCGAAGAATGATGAACAACCGTCCTTCTGTCTTGGGCGAAGGATGTCCGTTCTGTTGCCTTCTCGCGGGCGCTGTCGTACGTCTGTTGCGTTTTTCTGGTGCCAGAGGATGGGCAAAGCCATTGGTCTACCATTACCAAAAACAGATTTGGACAGTTTCTGAGAAGATATTCACTCGTATTTCCAGATGCGACTCCGACCTCAACCGCCATCGGTCGATCCATCTGAGACAGAATTCGAGTGAGGATTCTCTGATGATCAAAAATTCTGGGTTCGACTGCTTCCATTCAATCTCTCCATTCCGTCGGAACATACGTCTGATTCTTCAACTCACAATTCACCTTCAGCGTCCAATCCGCTATTCTTCTAGTCGCCTTCAACTCATCATCCGTGTTTCTGTAGTCACCTTTTCTGTGTCTCAGTCTCATCTCTCTCCAGAGGAGCATATCAGGATCAAGTTCAACGGGAGGATGGATTTCTTCAAACTTAATTCTCAGATGGTCTTCAAGAAGTCGAAGAAATCTCTGTTCAACGGCTATTCCTAACATAATAGTGTCAGGATGACTGGGCATCAAGACGTTCTTGTGAACCACTTGGCCGTTGTTCTTCTTGCGTCTGTTTTTGATCATTTTGAGGGCTTTCGTTCTTTGGTAGAGGAACATCTCCTCTGGTATTGTTCTTTTCAACGGGTCTTAAAAAGATGTCTTCAATTAACGTAACCATAACTCTCCCACACCTTCCAACATTCAGGAAATTGGGTTTTCGTCTTGCCAGCATCCATATAGATTGACCTCCCGAATTCAGCGAAACCCTCAGCCTCCGAAGTCGCCGCATACTTTGACAGCTTGCCTTCTTTTATCTCTGTTCTCCAGGCAGACCTCCATTCAATCGATTTGCTGATTGGGAAATCTAATTGTGATTGATGATCCAGGGCATGACCAAGCTCATGAGCAAGAACGGCTCCGGGATACATTCCTTGGGGATCAAGAGAAACATAAACAATCTTCGAATCGGCATCAAAAGCCCCCGCCGCCCCAAACTTCTTATTTCCAAAGGCAGCCTGTGATACCTCTTCCGAATTGTTGAAAAACTTAAAACCTTTCACATGCCTTTTAACCGAGTCTGCAAAGGCCTTGGGTAAATCCGCTTCTACTTCGTCGAGTAATCTACTCCCTCCTCCAGAAGGATCATCTAAAACCTTTGACCTCAAACCTCCGCCACCAGACCCACAGGTTGGATCAACTCCACCTCCTGGTCCTGTCGGACAGAAGGCTTTCTCTTCTTCAAAAGATTTCTTCTTTCCTCTTCCCTTACCTGGTTTTCTTCGTTGTCTTGAACCCTGTCTCAACAGATGCTCAGCTATTAACTCTTCAGCTTCTTCATCCGTCATCCCATAAGCAGAAATCAGTGAGCACTGGCAATTGATTCTCAAATCAGCAGGCAAATGAACGTCACCGGGCCATCTAACCTTATACCCCACCATGTCCCACAACCCATTCTTATCAGCGGGAACTCCATCCAGATCTGCGTGTTCGTCTCTCGTCGTATTTCCCAGAACGGACAACCACACCTTCTTTATCGTCTGTTCCATCCCCAATTCTTCAATCAATCCATCAATCGCATCTGATCGGGCTCCGTTCAAGGCATTCCCGGCCTCTGTTCGTGCGATCAGTCTCCCTCTTGATCTCGGATAGGCTCCACCGAACTTCTCATTCATCTCCTTCGCCATGTCTTCAATCGACAACCCATCTCTCAACCCTCTATCCAAAAGAGCGTCGATATCTCCACCAGTCGTTTCGTTGATGCCTTTCCAGTAAGGTTGCTCAAACGTCTCTTTCAATCTTTCTTTGATTCTGTCTTTCATCCACTGAGGATATTCAGTAGCAAATTTCATGGTTACATCACCGTAGGGAGTCTCGAAAAGCTCATCTTCAAATGTGAGGTCTTCATCTCCGTAGGTGTCTAACCAATCTGTGGCGGTGGAGGCTTTGGTGGATTTTGATGGTAAGAAACCAAGGGTGTACTCCCGAACAAAATCCCTGAATTTTGCGCCCTCATGTTTGTAAGGCTTCCCGCTCTTCAGAACTTCAAACCCCTGAATATCTGGATACGGATACCCGTTTGAGAACCAAGCTTCAACCACTTTATCTGCGGCCTTCTCCTTGTTTGTTCTAAAATGCTCTGAAATATCCCATGCAGATAATGAACTACCAAACCTTCTTGAGTCTGCAAATTCTCTTACCTGTCTAACGACATTTTGCAAGACAAATTGTTGATCTGATTCTACCCAATCATGTATATCTGACCGTTTATTTTCACCTCCCGGACACGGACCTGGTCTGCCACTTCCTGGTCCTCCACATTTTATACCCATTACATCTAAACTCTTTCTCTTCCTCAAATCCTGTCTCATCTGAAGAGTCTGAGCCACCATCGACTCTGCCATTATTTTGGCTAGAGGAGGAAGAACTGTCTTGACTAACTCGTGGTTCCAGTCTGAGGGGTTAAAGATTTGTCGTAGAGAGACGGATTTTCTTCCCTCCCAATCTTGTCCCAGATCTCGTCCAATATCTCCTCGTCCTCTTGACTTAGCTCCGGCGGGTTCTCGACTTGCTGCTCGTCTTCCTTTTTCTTCGATGTAGTATTCAAGTATTCTCCTTGATTTTGAACCTTCTTTGAGGTCGAATGTTCCGTGGAAAGATGATGAATTGTTTATCCACCATTCTCGTCCACCTGGTCTGGTCATTAGTTCATGAATGGTTTTGGCTGATTTGAGCCATTCAGGGGCGGAGGTATCTCCTTGAAGTTTGTATTTTGATTCGAACGGCAAGTCACCATCGTAACCCAACCTCGCCCAAGTGTATGCCCCGTTCATCGACTCATTTCTGACTGCTCTTGTCTCTAGCCTATCAAACCCTAATCTAACGGCTGCTTCGACTTGACGATGAAAAATCTTTGTTCCTAATCCACCGCCCGTTTTAGCTACATACAATTCATCATTTTTTACAATCATAGCTCCTTGCCGAGCCTTTATGATACGAATACTTCTGAAATCGTCACTCTTCGAATCCACCATAATACCCGTATCCGACCAACTCATTCGCACAAGACTCCCTGGCTCAGCACCAGACAGATCAGCAAGATTCTTCAACAATTCAACACCTGTTCCTAACCTCCTTCCAAACATCCCATCCACCACAGATTCCAAATCTTCTAGACGACTAACTTCATATTTTCTTGTATCTCTCTCCGATCCTCTCCCTCCACCAGACCCACAAGTAGGATCAACACCTCCACCTGGTCCTGTCGGACAGAATGCTTTCGTCATCAACTCAACATCTGCCCTCGACATCTTTCTCAACCTCTCGACTGCACTCTTCCCCTGCCTTCTAATCAAATCTTCTATCTTATCAGTCAGTGTCTTTTCGATGTCTTTGAACTGACTCAGAAAGACTGATCTGGCAACGGCTTTCTGGAGTTCAGGGAGTTTTGATCTTTCTTTCAGACGGATGACTTGGGTGATGGTTTTGATGAGTTGGGTGGCGAGGAGAGATTTAGAAGAAGATATTCCCCCCCAATTTTGGTTTTTGATGATATCTGATAGCTTTCCTGACCTATAGATCTGAATTTCTCGAATAGCTTCTGCAGGAGTATCTACATAATTCACTAAGGGTTTTTCTCCTCCTTCATCTACAGCCTTAAATCCCGACCTCTTGTAATCAGTAATTACAACCAAAGCATATTCTTCTCCTCCAACCTCCTTACCATAATCACCTGCCTCTTTCTTAGTCTTTGAAGCCCAAGAAACATTTCCTCCTTCCCCTGTCTGAATTCTCGCTTTCATTCCCTCAGATAGTATAGATTTGGCCGCATCTACCGAGGTGCCACTATAGATTTCAATGTCCCATCTAGGAGCTTTGGATTGTAATTTAATCACTTTCTCAATATGTTCCCATATCTCAGAATGTTCATCAAATAGAGTCATCCTCTGTGAATCAGAAAGTCTCTCTTTTGATATCTTCTCGTATTCTTCTTTTCTCTGCTTCAACTCAGATCTTAGATAAGACATTCGCTCTACACCTGCACCACTCTCCCCCCTTCCACCAGACCCACAGGTTGGATCAACTCCACCTCCTGGTCCTGTCGGACAGAAGGCTTTTCGTTTTCGTCTTCGAGCTAACACACCCACCCTATCACCTTGCTCAATCGCGTAGCATCGCAATAGCCGCGTTATCTAACCTGTCCGTGTACTTTGCTATGCAGATTCGAAACTGGCTACACGGCCGCGACTACGCTGCCATCTACTTTCCTACCAACGTCCCATCAGCATTCAACTTCGGAAGATTTCCTTCTCCAGTCTGAACCACCATCTTGCTCTTCACAGCTTGATCAGACATCTGGTTCACTCGTTCAGCATCTTCTTTGTACCACTCTTCAAATGTCTGTTTTTTCTCTTTCTCAGCCATTGTCAATCATCTCCCCAAATTCTGTCACCCATCAAAGCTCCTCTTTTCACATGCGGAGGAGCATCAGACTTCGCTACCACATCAGCAGCAAACTTTGCCAATTCTTTCCGATCCAGATTCAACATCTCTTTCGGAATTCCGTCGAGCTTCTTCGGGGTTCCTGAATTCTCTAGAAAGATGAAGTTTGCATTCTTGTTGCCTCTGTTGGCCTCGTAGAACGCCTGATGGTTTTTTACTCCTAAACTATACGAATCAGCGAAGACTTTGGCATCAACCATTCTACCATCACTTGGATCGGCCGCTCTCTTAACCACTCCTCTTTCCGGATGGGCCCATTGCGTCTTTGGGTCTGCGTGAACGAAAACGTAATTACCTTTCAATCCTCTT
>C687J35021_10000748_pt1 | contig 24907 bp, 21 predicted proteins | sample RifCSPhighO2_12_FD_35021 | JGI IMG/M metagenome (IMG submission 35021) | reverse complement strand
ATCGAGGAAGCCTACGACAGCTACCGCTTCTGGAACGTCTACCAGAAGGTGCACAACTTCTGCGTGCAGGAACTGGGCGGCTTCTACCTCGACATCATCAAGGACCGCCAATACACCACCGCCGCCGACAGCGTAGCGCGGCGCTCCTGCCAGAGCGCGTTGTTCCATATCGCCGAAGCCTTGGTGCGTTGGATTGCGCCGGTGCTGTCGTTCACCGCCGACGAGCTGTGGCAGTACCTGCCAGGCGAGCGCAACGAGTCTGTGATGCTCAATGGCTGGTATCAGGGCCTGAGCGAACTGCCGCAGGATTTCGAGCTGAGCCGCGAATACTGGGAGCGGGTCATGGCGGTCAAGGTTGCGGTCAACAAGGAAATGGAAGCCCTGCGTGCGGCCAAGGCCATCGGCGGCAACCTGCAGGCCGAAGTCACCCTGTATGCCGAAGACAGCCTGATTGCCGACTTGAACAAGCTCAGCAATGAATTGCGCTTCGTGCTGATTACCTCAACCGCAGCGCTGGCTCCCTTGGCCGATGCCCCGGCCGATGCCGTGGAGACCGAGGTGCCTGGGCTGAAGCTGAAAATCGTCAAGTCGGCCCATCCCAAGTGCGGCCGCTGCTGGCACCACCGCGAAGATGTCGGGGTCAACCCGGCGCACCCGGAAATCTGCGGTCGCTGCGTGGACAATATCGAAGGCGCGGGCGAGGTTCGTCACTATGCGTGATGGTTGCCCTATGCACCTACAGCCCGGGAGCCGGGCATGAGTGCGCGCTTTGGCAAACTCCCCTGGCTCTGGCTAAGCCTGCTGGTGTTCGTCGTCGACCAGGCCAGCAAGTTCTGGTTCGACAACAACCTGAGCATGTATCAGCAGATTGTGATCATTCCCGATTACTTCAGCTGGACCCTGGCCTACAACACCGGCGCAGCCTTCAGCTTCCTGGCCGATGCGGCCGGCTGGCAGCGCTGGTTCTTCGCGGCCATTGCCGTGGCGGTCAGCGTGGTGCTGGTGGTCTGGCTCAAGCGCCTGAATCCAGCGGAGAGCTGGCTGGCGCTGGCCCTGGCCCTGGTTCTGGGCGGTGCGCTCGGCAACCTGGTGGATCGTGTGGTATTCGGCCATGTGGTCGACTTTATTTTGCTGCACTGGCAGCACCGCTGGTATTTCCCCGCGTTCAATGTCGCCGATATGGCGATCACCGGCGGCGCGATTTTGCTGGCGCTGGATATGTTCAAAAGCGAGAAGTCCGGAGAAAAAGCCCATGACTGACGTACGAATCGGCCCGGACAAGGAAGTCACCCTGCACTTCGCCCTCAAGCTGGAAAATGGCGATGTGGTCGACAGCACCTTCGACAAGAAACCGGCCACCTTCAAGGTGGGCGATGGCAACCTGCTGCCGGGGTTCGAGCAGGCCATTTATGGTCTGAAAGCCGGCGACAAGCGCAGCCTGTCGATCGGCCCCGAACAGGGCTTCGGCCAGGGCAACCCGCAGAACGTGCAGGTAATGCCGCGCAGCCAGTTCCAGGATATGGAGCTGTCCGAAGGCCTGCTGGTGATCTTCAACGACGCCGCCAATGCCGAGCTGCCGGGCGTGGTCAAGGCCTTCGACGACAGCCAGGTGACCATCGACTTCAACCACCCCCTGGCCGGCAAGGCGCTGAGCTTCGATGTGGAAATTATCGAGGTCAAGGCGGTCTGATCTGTAGCCCGGATGCAATCCGGGAATGTGCTAACCCCGGATTGCATCCGGGTTATGAACGGCGTGGGGTCATCTAGCGGTCTCGCGTTACATCGGTCAAACCCTGTGCCACGCGCGCCGAGATAACCATCATGCATATCAAACTCGCCAATCCCCGCGGCTTCTGCGCTGGTGTNGACCGCGCCATCGAGATCGTCAACCGCGCCCTGGAAGTCTTCGGCCCGCCGATCTATGTGCGTCATGAAGTGGTGCACAACAAATTCGTGGTCGAAGACCTGCGTGCGCGCGGTGCTGTTTTTGTCGAAGAGCTGGACCAGATCCCCGATGACGTTATCGTGATCTTCAGCGCGCACGGCGTGTCCCAGGCCGTGCGCAACGAAGCCGAGCGGCGCGGGCTGAAGATCTTCGACGCCACCTGCCCATTGGTAACCAAGGTGCATATGGAAGTGGTGCGCTACAGCCGCGAGGGGCGCGAATGCATCCTGATCGGTCACGAAGGCCACCCGGAAGTCGAAGGCACCATGGGCCAGTACGACGCCAGCAACGGCGGTGCCATCTACCTGGTGGAGGACGAGGCTGACGTTGCGCACCTGCAGGTGCGCAACCCCGACGCCCTGGCCTTCGTCACCCAGACCACTCTGTCGATGGACGACACCAGCAAGGTGATCGACGCCCTGCGCAGCAAATTCCCCAGCATCGGCGGGCCGCGCAAGGATGATATCTGTTACGCCACCCAGAACCGCCAGGACGCGGTCAAGCAGCTCGCCGCCGAGTGCGACGTGCTGCTGGTGGTCGGCAGCCCCAATAGCTCCAACTCTAACCGCCTGCGCGAACTGGCCGAACGCATGGGCACCCCGGCCTACCTGATTGACGGTGCCGAAGACCTCAAACGCGAGTGGTTTGACGGCGTTGCCGGCATCGGCATTACCGCCGGTGCCTCAGCTCCCGAAGTGCTGGTGCGCGGCGTGGTCAGCCAGCTGCAAGCCTGGGGCGCGACAGGGGAGAGCGAGCTGGACGGGCGGCCTGAGAACGTCACCTTCTCCATGCCCAAGGAGTTGCGGGTGACGCAGCTCTAAAGTTGTTAGTCGCCTACAGGCTGCCCGGCAGGCGACTCAGCAAGATGCCGGCGGGTCTTTATGTCTGCGTACCCGGCCGGTAGCGCTTAACACTAACTGCCTGACGGCATATTTGCCGCTTGCATGGCAAATGAACAAAGTGCCGGCCTGAAATGCGCCGCCGATTAAATGGCTGCTGCCTGACGGCGTATAGCGGATATAGCGCCGGACCGGCGTATTGCCTTTGGCAATCACATTCCTGGGCAGGGAGTGGGCTTGGCGGAGTATCGGCTCGCCTTCATCGAATAGGCCGTTATTGTTCAGGTCGACGTACACCTGCCAGCCGCTTTGCCAATTACCGTCGCCATTATCGACCAGCACCGGCTGCCGCCGCTTGATCGATTCACTGCGGGCCAGTACCAAGTCCGCCACCAGTTGATTGCTGGTGGTGAGCAACTGTTGGTTGTCGATAAACTGCACGGTGCCAGGCACTCCAACGCTTGTCAGTAGGGTAAGGATGCCGAGCGTGGTGAGCAATTCGGGCAGCGTAAAACCGTGAGTGTTGTAATACATGGCATCCCTGCCTCCTGGGTCGAACGTTGATCCCAGCTTCCTGCTGGGAGACCAATAGTCTTGTTCTGGCCGCCACTCATCGCGATAGAGCGGTAGAGCATGTGGGGCTGACTTATAACGTAGCTAGCGACGACCGATATGCAAGTCCGTATTTCAGTCTTCTTACGCATGCCGTTTACCGCTGGCTACAGTGAGAGTGCCATCTGTCTAGCCGTTCAAGGTATGTCGCGCGGACTGCTGTCATTATCCGGTACAACGAACGAGCGGTTGTTTTCGCTCTCGACGTATTCAGCAGCGAAGTCGTAACCAGCCAGGAGGTGATCAAGTGCTGCGAACAAAACAAGGCGGTTTTACCCTGATCGAGCTAATGATCGTAGTGGCGATCATCGGGATCCTTGCGGCTATCGCGTTGCCGAGTTATCGCGAATATGTGATGCGCGGCAATCGCGCCGCCGCCCAGGCGCAGATGATGGATATCGCCAACCGCCAGCAGCAGTTTCTTCTCGCCAACCGCGCCTACGCCGACAAGACCACACTGGAGGCCAGCGGCTATGCGCTCCCCAGCGACGTATCCAATAACTATGGCTACAGCATCACGGTGGCCGCCGGTACGCCTCCCTCGTTCACCATTACCTTCACTGCATCCAGCAGCGGTCAGCTTGCCAGCGATGGCGGCGGTGCCCTGACCCTCAACAGTGAAGGGACCAAGTCTCCCTCGGGCAAGTGGTAGCCATGGCCAGTCATTCTGTCTTTCTTCGGCAGCGAGGTATCTCGCTGATCGAGGTGCTGGTGACCATCTTCATCCTTGCCGTTGGCCTAATGGGTATGGCCGGTCTGCAGTCGCGCTTGCAGCAATCGGAAATGGAGGCCTACCAGCGCTCGCATGCACTGATATTGCTCGAAGATATGGCTAACCGTCTCGCCACCAATCGCAACAATGCAGCCAGCTACATCACCGGTAGTTCGGGTGTGGGGACAGGGGTGAATTGTGCCAGCCAGGTGTCGACGGATCTGAAAGAGTGGTGTAACGCTTTGCAGGGGGCTGCGGAGAGTTCCGGCAGTAGCAAGGTAGGGGCCATGCTCGGCGGGCGTGGCTGCGTTGAATCCATAGCCACTGATACGTACCTAATCACTGTGGCCTGGCAGGGGCTGCTCCCGATTGCGGCACCGCCAGCGGGTGTCGCCTGTGGTGCCAACAGTTATGACGGCGGCAATAATTGCACAGGCGATTTGTGCCGTCGCGTGGTCACCACTCTTGTGCGGGTAGCCGATCTATGATGTTTACCTTTCCGAGCAAGGCTCGCCCGATCCAAGGCGGTTTCAGCCTGATCGAGTTGATGGTCGCTGTTACCATCGGCCTGTTGATGATGGCCGCCGTGCTGCAGCTGTTCGTAGACGTCTCGCGGACTAATGCCGAGATGGCCAAGACTAATGCACAGATGGAAAACAGCCGTTTTGCCATCCAGTTGATTGCCGGTGATTTGCAGCATGGTGGCTTCTGGGATGGTTACATCCCCGAGTTCGATGATCTGACTGCCGAGGATATTCCTGGCGATTACCCGGCGACGGTACCCGATCCCTGTGTGGATTTTTCCACCTGGGACCTGGCCTACAAGAATGCAGTGCTCGGCCTACCGGTGCAGGTCTACCCTGCTTCCGCCGTGCCGACCGGTTGTTCCTGGCTTACCAACCTGCAGGCCAATACCGATGTTCTGGTGGTACGGCATGCGGCTACCAGCACCACGGCCACAGCCGACTTCGATGTGAACGATGTCTACTTTCAACCATCGTTTTGCAGTTCATCCAGCTATGACTACTGGCTGGCTCAGAAGGCGGCCTTTGCCGATTTCGACTGGGCGAAACGCGATCCTTCGTTAGCCGACGGCTGTGACCCAGGCGAGCAGGCGGATGTACGTAAATTGGTTTCCCATATCTACTACATTCGCGACTACTCGGTGACCGCGGGCGACGGCATTCCAACGCTGATGCGTGCCGTATTCGACGACGGTGTGATGGGAAGTGCCCAGCCACTGGTCGACGGGGTCGAAGGAATGATCGTCGAATTGGGCATAGACAACCGCAGCGATACCGGTGCCGCGGTGAATTACGCGGCTGCGGTGACCTGGGCCGACCCCGATAACAAGGACTCGCCGAGCAATCGCGGCGACGGGGTGCCGGACGAATTCAATCGCTGCACCAGTGGCCAGCCTTGCGGGGTCGATCAGTTGGCCAATGTGGTGGCGGCCAAGGTCTACCTGTTGGTGCGCGCTCCCGATGCCAGTGCCGGCTATACCGACGGCAAGAGCTACACCCTGGGCAGCTCCGGAGTGAAGGATGCCGCAGGTAGCACCGTCGCCCCCTACAGCTACACCCCTAGTGGAGCGGCGCAGAAATTCCAGCGTCACGTCTACTCCACCACGGTGCGGCTTAACAATGTTTCGGCGCGGAGGGAAACCCCATGAGTGCGCGTCTGTTCGCAGCGAGGCAGCTCGGTGCCACCCTGGTGGTGGCGCTGATCATGTTGCTGCTGCTGACCCTGCTGGTGTCCGGGGCCTTCAACCTGAGCTCCGTCAACCTCAAGGCGGTGGGTAATATGCAGGCGCGCAGTGAATCCCTGGCGGCCGTTAACACCGCGCTGGAGGACGTCATCAGTACTGACTTCGTCAGTGCCGGCGCGCAGACGCCGAGTGTGGACATCAATAACGATGGCAACAACGACTTCAGCGTGACGATACAGGCACCGAGCTGCATCCGGGCGAGTATCGCCGATGCGGTAGCGCCGAGTAGCGTAAGCCTGGGTGCCCTGTCGAGTGATACCTGGAACACCGTTTGGTTACTGGATGCAACCGCCACCGATCTGTCCGGCAGCGGGGCTGAAGTACATGTCCGCACCGGCGTGCGCGTGTTGCTGACCGACGCCGAGAAAAAGATCAGGTGCCCCTAGTGGTGAGCCTTAGGAGAGTCAATATGAAACGCAACTTGATCAACGGTTTGCTGGGGATGCTATTGGCGGGCGTCAACAGCCTGGCGATGGCCGAGGATATTGATCTGTTCGTGGATAATCCGGCCGGCGCTCCACCCAATGTGCTGCTGGTCCTGGACAACGGTGCGAATTTCTCGTCGGCCGCGGATTTTGCTTCATGCCCCGATGAGGCGGACTGGCCAGCTACCATGCTCAATACCGTGGGCGGCATTGAGCAGTGTGCGCTCTATAAAGTGGTCAATTCTCTCAAGGAGGGTGGGGTCAACCTGGGCGTGATGGTGTTCAACGCCAACAACATGTCGGACGATTGCCCGGGGGGCACTGGCGGTTGCCTGGTTTATCCCCTCCGGCTGCTGGATGCAGATGGCAAGACAGCCATACAGACTTGGATCAAGGGCTGGAAAACCTCAGGCTCGACTACTGCAGACTCGCTCAATATCAAGTCCAACAGCAACAAGAATGGCTCGGCCATGCAGGAAGCCTGGGCCATGTTCAAGGGCAAGAAAGGGCTGTCCGGGCGCACTTATACCGCGCCGAGCGCGGCATGCAAGAACTACGTGATTTTCATTGGCAACTCCTTCTCCTCTAGCGGCTCGCCTGGCGAGGGCGGTAGCACGGGGCAAATCAACCCGGAAAAGGCCTTGTTTGGCACCATCTCTGGCGGTGATACGCTGATGAATGCCAGCCCGGCGGCCACTACCGCGCAGAAGACCACCATTTCCGGCCCTATCCCGGTGAGTTGCGGCGGGGGTGGCAGCTTTACCTTTGGCGGCAACCACCTGACCCAGGGTTACTATGCCGACGAGTGGGCGCGCTATATGAATGGCGATGGCATCACCACCTACTCGGTCGGTATGTTGGGGGCTTCCTGTCAGCAGAATTACGAAGCCCTGCTGAAAAGCATGGGCAGCACCGATGTCGGCGGCGGCAAATATTACCCGACGACCGACTTCGAGGAACTGAGGGAGGCGCTGCAGGGCGCGCTCAGCGAGATCCAGTCGGTCAACAGCGTGTTCGCCTCGGTCAGCTTGCCGGTCAGCGTCAACACCCAGGGCACCTATCTCAACCAAGTATTCGTCGGTATGTTCCGCCCGGACGCTGACGCCGCTCCACGTTGGTACGGCAACCTCAAGCAGTACAAGCTGGGCTATCTCGACGGTACTCTGAAGTTGCTGGATGCCGACGACAACTCGGCTATTTCCGCAAGTGGCAGCGGCTTTGTCGCCGAGTGCGCACGCAGTTACTGGACTCCGCTGAAGTCTGCCTCCAGTTCTAATCTCTACTGGGCCGATATCGAGGACGCCAACTGCGGCACCTATTCTGCGGCGTCGGAAACGCCTGACGGCAATATGGTGGAAAAGGGCGGGCAGAGTTATGAGCTGCGTAGTCTCACCCCGGCTAACCGCAATGTGTTGACTTGCGATGCCAGTTGCGACTCCAGTTTGGCCGCTTTCAATGTTAGTAATACGGCTATCACATCCGCAGCTTTGGGGGTGACGGATGCAGAGCGCGATGAGCTGATCAACTGGGCCCGTGGCCTGAATTCCGATGCCGAAAGCATTGCGGATTCATTGAATGCCGACGGCAGTGTCAACGACAAAACCACTGCGGCAGCCGAGGTGTTGATGCGGCCCTCGGCGCACGGCGACGTGGTGCATTCGCGGCCAGTGGCGATCAATTACGCGGCTACAGCTAACGCTCCTGCCCAGGTGGTGGTGTTCTATGGTGGCAACGATGGCATGTTGCGGGCGGTCAACGGCAATCGTGAGTCGGCTGCCGATGGCATTTCTTTCAGTGGTAAGGGGCCAGGGGAAGAGTTCTGGTCCTTCGTGGCACCCGAGTCCTATGGTCTGTTCGAGCGGCTCAAGGCGAATACCCCGTTGATCAAGTTCGCCAACGTGGTCGATGGCGAGCCCAAGGAGTATGGCTTCGATGGGCCGATGACCGCCTACAAGACCTCGTCGCAGGCCTGGCTCTACGCCACTATGCGCCGCGGCGGGCGCATGCTCTACGCCTTCGATGTCACCGACCCCAGCAGTCCTTCTCTGAAGTGGCGGGCGGGTTGTTCGAGCCAGGATGATGATCTCAGTTGCACCGATTCCGATTTCACCGGCATCGGTCAGACCTGGGCGGTGCCGGTCGTCATTAAGTCGGCGGGTTATACCGATGATACGGGCAATACCAAGCCCATGCTGATCATGGGTGCGGGCTATGATCGCTGTGAAGACGATGATCCCGACAGCTGCGATGGGGATAGCAAGGGCCACGCCATCTATGTGCTGGATGCCGCTTCCGGCGACGTACTCAATACCTTCGACAGTTCGGATGTCGTCGGTGCTATGGGCGGCGTGATTGGGGACGTGACCGTGGTCAAGGACGGCAATGGCCTGGCCGAGTATGCCTATGCGGCCGATCTGAGCGGCAACGTCTACCGGATCTCCGGTGGAGTCAACGCGCCTATTGGCAGCGTCGCCCCTGGCGCATGGGAGATCACCAAAATCGCCAGCTTGGGGGGCTCGGGTAGCAATGCGCGCAAGTTCTTCTTCGGCCCTGATGTGGTGGTCGATAATGGCGTGAATTACATCCTGCTTGGCTCGGGCGATCGTGAAAAGCCGACCCTGGACTTTCCGGAAGCGGCGGATGTGCAGAATGACTTTTTCATGATCAAGGACCAGCCGACCAATGCCAGCTGGTTGTCCAGCGAGAACGAGACCTGCGGAGCCGATCTGTTCTGTATGGATTCGCTCTATCCCATCCTCCTCGCGGATGACACGCCGAGCCAGAGTTTGCTGGATGCCAAGAAGGGCTGGTACCTGCAACTGGATTCTAGCGAGCAGGTGGTGACCTCGGCACTGACCATTTTCGGTACCGTGTATTTCAGCACCCATCAGCCTGATACCGGGCTGTCGGAAGGCTCTTGTAGCGCCCAACTGGGTGAGACCCGGGCCTATGCCATCAGCTACAAGAATGCCGAGGGTAAAGACGGCGAGCGGTATACCGACCTGGTCGGCGACGGCTTGCCGCCTTCGCCAGTGGCCGGCCTGGTGACGCTCGACAATGGCGATACAGTGCCGTTCTGTATCGGCTGCAGTGGAGCGTCGCCATTGGAAGGCAGTGAGCCGGAAGCCCCGCCCGCGGCGAGCCAGCCCAAGGCCCGGGTATTCTGGAATATCGAAGAATGACTGGACATCTGCGATTGCAACCACTGAGGCACCGCCGCCGAGTTGATCGGGCTCGGTCGGCCCAGCGCGGCTTCACCCTGATCGAGCTGATGGTGACCATCGCGGTGGTGGCGATCCTGCTGGGGATTGCCCTACCCTCTTTCACCGACTCGACTCTTGGCAGCAAGCTGCGTACCCAGGCCAACGACCTTGTGGCCGGCGCTGTGTTGGCACGCAGTGAGGCGATCAAGCGCAACCAGACGGTTACGCTGTGTGCATCCAGTAATGGAACCTCCTGCACGGGCAGTTGGAGCGACGGCTGGATTGTCATCAGCAGTGGCGGCACGGTGATCATGAAACATCCTGCAGCCGCGACCGGCTTTCTCATATCATCGGCGCAGACCAGCCTGGCCTTTCAGCCGACAGGCGTTGGGGCTACGGCAGCGTCTCTTGTCGTGTGTCGCGCTACTCCCAGTGTCGGTAGCCAGGAGCGAGTGGTCACTGTCAGCGCTACGGGGCGGGCGTCGGTAACAAAAACTTCGAACGCAAGCTGCTCATAAGTCTTCGACGGAGCGGGCGTGCCCAGTGAGCCTTGCTCGTCGCATGGCACTCCCCCAAGGTGTAACTAGGGAGCCGGCGTTATGCCGGTTCTTGCCTAGCTGCCTCCTGTATCCCTTTCATGCGATTCCAGCCCTGCTGACCAAGGTGGGATGACCTCCTGTTGCGCCTGGTTATTGAGCTGCCGCAACCGGAACTCCAGCCCGAACGGCTAATCCGCCATCTGCCCCTTGCCCCTTGCCCGTAATTGTGCGATCTGTCACGGCTTGAAGTGTGGCGAAGTCGCAGTTCTTTGTATCAACAATGTAAAACGGGCGTGCCAGTCAGGTATGATCCCGAAGCGCAAAATAGCCGCTAGTCGGGGCTTTTTGACCGTTTGTCCATGGAGGGGCGTTTGCAGGGGAGGGAGGTAGCGGTTCTGCGCACCACACAAGATGACATCTATGGAGTGGATGCGATGTCGCAGAAAGGTTTTACGCTGGTCGAGCTGATGATCACGCTGGCAGTGCTTGCCATAGTGCTCAGCATAGCCGCACCGTCATTTAGCAGCATGCTGCAGGAAAACCGTGCTTCCACCTTGGGTAGCGAGCTTCAGGGGGCGCTGCAGTTCGCCCGCTCGGAGGCCGTCAAGCGTCGTCAGAGCGTCGTCATCTGCCGTAGCAATGCTGCGGGCAGTAGCTGTGAAAATGGCACGGACTGGAGTGGCGGCTGGCTCGTGCGGCAGGCAAGTGGCTCGGTGATCAAGGTCTGGGATAGTGTCTCCGGTCTGGCAATCGTCGGGCCGAATGCCGGTGTGAGCTTTCTCGGCAGCGGCATGGCCAGCAGCGCCAGCAACTTTTCCGTGAAACCCAGCAGCTGTAGCGGCGAGCAGAAACGCTTGGTCACTGTTTCCGTAACCGGTGCTGCCACCGTGAGTAAGGCGGCTTGCGAATGAGACATTCCTTTGGCATCAACCAGCGCGGTACCACGCTTATCGAAGTGCTTGTCGCTATCGTCGTCCTGGCCGTCGGGCTGCTGGGCATGGCGTTGCTGCAGATCACTAGCGTGCAGAGCAATCACAGCGCCTATTACCGTTCCCAGGTGACCATCCTCGCCAGTGACCTGGCCGATCGCATGCGGGCAAACCGTACGGCGGCACTTGGTAATGCCTACGTGTTCGAGTTTCCCACTTCGTCCAGTTCTCATTCCGTAAGTGGTACCCAAGCGCAGAAAGACAAGGCCGAATGGCTGAATGCCCTGGCCCTGGCCCTGCCGGAGGGCACAGGCCAGGTCGAAAAGACTGGAACGCTGGTGACCATATCCGTGCGCTGGAATGACAACCGCGGACGGATCAAGGCAGCCGATGACACCGATACTGGCATCGAAACATTCGTTTATCGGACCGAAATATGATCAGTATCTTTATGCAGCGGCAGAAAGGTCTGTCTCTCGTCGAACTGTTGGTCGCCATGACCCTCAGCTTGTTGCTGATGGCGGGTGTATTACAGACGTTTTTGGCGAGCAAGCAGACCTATAGCGCCAATACTGCGCTTTCCCGGGTGCAGGAAAATGGTCGTTTCGCCATGGAGTTCTTGAGTAGTGATATTCGCAATGCCGGCTACAAAGGCGAATGCCAGTCGCCTCTGAATAACCTGCTTAATGAAAGCGGGACCGGCTATAGCGCGGAGTATTTCGACTTGAGCCAGGCTGTAAGCGGCCGGACCAATGCATCCCCGAGCTGGCTGACCGACCGAACCGCTGGCGACGTGATTCACCTCAAGCATGCGGTCAATCTCGCCGGGGTGACAGCCAGCGGAAATACCCTGGCTAACGCCAATACCATCAACCTGACCGCGGCGAGCGGCGTTGCTCAGGGCGCGATCATTATTGTCTCCGACCCTATCGGTTGCGACATGTTCCAGAACCGCAGCAATCCAACTGCACAGACGTTGACGCGAGGCGCTACAGGGACACCCGGCAACAAGAATCCTGGCAGTAACCCCTTCAGTCATGCCTATGACTCCTCCATGGAAATTCTCCAGCTGCAGAGCGTTGCGTATTACGTGGGCAATAATGCCGACAATGTGCCCACGCTGCGGCGTATCAGTTTCACCACTGGTGCCGCCAACAAAGAAGATCTGATCGAAGGCGTTCAGGATATCCGGGTGCTTTATGGTATTGCCGGCAGCGACAGGCAGGTCAGCAGCTATGTTTCGGCAAGCAGCGTAAGTGACTGGAATCAGGTGGTTTCTGTGCGGATTTATCTGTTGCTGGTCAGCACAGAGATCAATGTGGTTGCGGAAAACCAGACCGTCGATTTTAACGGGGTTGCGGTGACAGTGCCGAACCGTCGCCTTGCGCAAGTGTTCTCGGCCACCATCGGAATTCGGAATCGCCTGCCATGAATAGACCCATGACCGCATTACCGAGAAATAGCCAGCGAGGCGCGATTCTGGTTATCGCCCTGTTTATGCTGCTGTTGCTGACGATTATCGGCTTGAGCAGCATGCGCGGAACGGCGCTGCAGGAAAGCATGGCCGGCAATATGCGCGACAGTAGCCTTGCGCTGCAGGCTGCGGAAGCGGCGCTGCGTAAAGGCGAGGGGGTTGTGACTGAAAAATTCATCAATAACACCTTGAGCACCCTGGATGTCGCCCCGCAAACAGGCACGTACAGCGCCTTTCCTGGTGTCGGCACGGTGCCGGCCTACAGCCTTACCCTGCTGGCCAAGTTGCGTACCAGCACCGAGGCCGGCGCGGCCATCGACGACGAAGGAGCCCTGGTGCGGGTAGAGGCCGATGGTTACGGCACGGCACTCAACTCCGACAATAGCGCCGCCTCCACAATCAAGCTTCGTTCAGTCTTTCTGGTTGAACAATGAATGACCAACCGCTTTATAAGCGCTCTCAGGGAGTCATAGCGATGGACAGCCTCGCTCGTCGATCCAAATCGCTGCACGCTGGCTGGGCTTTCATGCTTTCGTTGGCGATCGCATGTGCTTCGACTGCCCATGCAGATGTTTCCCAGTCCCCTCTGTTGTTGGGAGGCGGCAGTGTCCCGGGTAATCTCGCGTTGGTGCCCTCGGTGGAGTGGCCGACCATTATCAGTATTGCCAATCTTGGAGCCTACAGCGCCAGCAATAGCTATGTAGGCTATTTCGATGCGGATAAATGTTATGACTACAGCCACGACGCGACCAATAGCGATCGCCGTGACAGTCACTTCTATCCGGTGTCGAAAACCAGCAACCGTAGTTGTGCGGGGAAGTTATGGAGCGGTAACTTCCTTAACTGGGCGGCAACCCAGACCATCGACCCCTTTCGCAGTGCGCTGACCGGTGGCTATCGGGTCAGGGACACGCCTGCAGTGACCTGGTTGGAAAAAGCCCGGCATACAGGCCAGAACGGAAGTGGCGCGCGAGAAATTTCTGTGAGCACAACGGTAAGCGGCGCAACCCCGGCAAACTGGAGTCACTTCAGAACGCGTATCGCCGGCCTGGGCAATCGTATGCGCTTTACCATGGATGGCGATTGGGCCGGAGCCGTCACCGACTACACATCAGACACCGACCTGGTCGCTAAAGGAAGCGCTGTCTACGAAGTCTATATCCGGGTGAAAGTGTGCGATTCCGCTGTTGGTCTGGAAGCCAACTGCAAGAGCTACTCGCAAGGGTACAAGCCAGAAGGGCTGATCCAGCAGTACTCCAGCGATATTCGTTACAGTGTTTTTGGCTATCTGAATGACCACGAAGTGCTGCGTGATGGCGGCGTTCTACGTGCCAAGCAGAAGTTTGTCGGCCAGACTGTCCGTACCCCCGGGGTGGCCGGAAACCAGAGCAACCCGGCAAGCGAGTGGGATGCAACCACCGGTGTGTTGGTGCGCAACCCCAATGCCGCAGATGCGACTGCGACCAATGCCGCGATTCTGGACAGCGGCGTGATCAACTACCTGAACAAGTTCGGGCAGATGACCAACAAGAATCACAAGAGTATCGATCCGGTCAGTGAGCTGTTTTATGCATCGCTGCGCTATTTCAAGAATCAAGGCAATGTCTCTGCTTATTCCAGCCTCACTGGCGATGAGGGCAATCGCTACCGGCTTGCCGACGGTTTTCCGGTGATCACGGCCTGGGATGATCCTATTCAATACGCCTGCCAGAAGAACGTAATTCTCGGCATCGGCGACACCAATACACACCGCGACAAGAATCTTCCCGGCAACACCAATATGTCCGAAGAGCCGACGACGCCCAGCGAAGTCAGTGCGGATGACACGATCAATGTGGTAACCGCGACGCAGAAAGTAGCGGCGCTTGAAAATATCACCATCAATACACCCTTTACCGGGCGCAACAATTCGGCCTATATCGCCGGCCTCGCTTACGATGCCAACACCAAGGATTTGCGCCCGCAGGTTTCAGGCAAGCAAACCGTCTCGACCTATTGGGTCGATGTTCGCGAGAATGAATCGCTGGCTGGGCGTGCCAGCAACCAGTATTGGCTGGCAGCCAAGTACGGTGGTTTCAAGGTGCCCAGCGATTTTGGCGATCCCTATGCGCGCACCGCCGCGCTGCCCGAAGCATGGTGGCGCACCACTTCGGACACGTTGGGGACAAACTATCTGCGGCCCGATAATTTCTATGTCGCGAGCGACGCGACAAAGATGGTCGAAAGCCTGAAGCTGGCCTTCGCCAAGATTGCCAAGGAGGCGGAAAGCACAACGGCTTCGCTGGCGACCAACTCGACTCGCTTGAATACCGATACGGCCGTCTTCCAGTCACTGCTCGATAGCAAGCGTTGGAGTGGCGACCTTCTGGCGAAAAAAATAGGCAGCAATGGGACCGTGGCGACCGATGCCACCTGGAGTGCCGCTGCTGCTCTGGACGGCCTCGCCGATCTGAGCAGTCGGAAAATATTTACCAGCCCGCCGCCCACGGCGGACTCGGCCAATGGTCCGCTGCGCTCGACCAGCGGCGTTGATTTCCTGTGGAGTGGCCTGAGCACTACTCAGCGTGCCGCGCTCACCAAGCAGGGCGAGTCGGATAGCACCATGGCTGAGCGCCGCCTGGCCTACCTGCGTGGTGATCGTTCGCGGGAAATAACTGATGCAGATACTGCACAGCCATTCCGCCAGCGCAGTAGCCGGCTAGGCGATATCGTCAACTCGGACCCTCAGTTTATCTACAATCAGGATTTCGGTTATTCCCGCCTGAGTTGGGCCGATGGTGCCGTGGGGGCGGCTTATACGGCGTTTCGCACATCCGGTGCTTACAACAACCGCACTCCCATGGTCATAGTTGGGGCTAACGACGGCATGTTGCACGGCTTCGATGCGAGGCTCAGTGCCACGTCCGCGACCAATGGCGGCAAGGAGCTGTTTGCCTATGTGCCGAACAACGTATTCGGCAACCTTATCAATCTGACCGAGCCGGCCTACGCTCACCGCTACTATGTCGATGGTACGCCCCGTGTCTCGGACGTCTGGCTGGGAACCGGCACGGGCTGGCGCACCATGGTTGTGGGGGCTACCGGTGCCGGTGGCAACAGCGTCTTCGCGCTGGATGTCACCGACCCTGGCAGCATGAGCCGCGACAGTGTGATGTGGGAGTTCAGTCATCCGCGTATGGGTTACACCATGGGGCAGCCGGCACTGGTGGCGCTGCCTAACAACGAGTTCGGGGTGATCGTCAGCAGTGGTTTTCACGACAGTGCGCAGACCAATGGCAAGGTGTGGGTGCTGGATGCCGCTAATGGCAGCGTGATCAAGGAGTTCACCCTCGCCACCACCGGCGGCCTGGGAGCGCCGTTGGCCTCGGATACGGATGGGGATCAGGTTGCCGATCGTGTCTATATCGCCGATACGCTGGGCAATCTGTGGCGGCTGGACCTGGCGGGCAGCAACACCGCGAGCTGGCGGATTCCTGCCTCGCTCAACGCCAACCCGCTGTTTATCGCCAAGGATGACGCCGGTGTGCGACAGGCTATCACCGCGCCACTGGTGTCTGCCTTCAACGATCAAGGCCAGCATATGGTGTTCTTCGGTACCGGCAGCTTTTACCGTACCGGTGATAACGAGGTCCCGGAGGACCCGGCGATAGACACCTTCTACGGAATTATCGACAGAGGCCTGCTGATTGACGGACGCAGCGGCCTGAACGAACAGCAGATCCTCAAGGAGGCTACTCTCAGCAACGGTGAGAAGGCGCGCGCCATTACCCAAAATGCTGGGCAGAGCAGCGACAAAGGCTGGTACCTGGATCTCGCCTGGCAAACCGGCGAAGGGGCTACCGGGGCACTGGGCGAGCGGGTCGTGGCCAAGGCCACCTTGCGCAGCGATCGGGTGATCTTCACCACCATGACGCCCTCGGCGGACCCCTGCGCATTTGGCGGAACCAGCTGGATCATGTCCGTTAACCTGTCCAGTGGCGGTCGCCTCAATTACGTGTACTTCGATGCCAACGGGGACGGTGATCTGGATGATGATGACACCACCATTATCGGCGAGGATGGCGGGATTCCCTGGTCCGGCATCTCTGATGTGGATGCCGGGGTCAGTAAGGGCGTTACGTCGCTCTACAAATGGCTATGCTTCGCCGGATCCAGCGGTGCAACGCCGACTTGTATTCCACAGCCCGACTCACAACGGTTTGGCCGCCAGTCCTGGCATGAAGTGAGGAACTATTGATGGGGCGTACTCGCTTGCCTGGCTTGGGGGGGGCGCGTAGCAGCGGTTTTACCCTGATCGAGTTGATGATTGTGGTCGTCGTCATTGGCATCCTGGCCGCTATCGCCTACCCCTCGTATCAGGAGCACGTGCGCAAGGCGCGGCGTGCCGATGCGCAAACCGCACTACTGGAGTTGGCGCAGTTTATGGAGCGGCACTACACCGCGAACGGTAAGTATCTGACCGCCGCAAATGCAGCGCCCACTCTGCCTTTTTCCGCCGCTCCCAAGGACGGGGCCACTAAATATTACGACCTGAGCTTTGCCTCTGCGCCAACAGCCAGCAGCTATACGCTGCGCGCGGTACCCAAGGGTGTCATGGCCAGTGATGCCTGTGGCACATTAAGCCTGAGCAACACCGGGGCCAAAGGTCAGGCGACGGGGGCCAGCCTCGCGACGTGCTGGCGGCGCTGATTGGCCGCGCAGGAAAAATCCTCTGCCATGTCATGATGCTGAACCCTTGCGATTCGCGGCATTGATCGAGGCTTTAACCATTCGGGGGCATTAATGCCCCCGAGTCGTGTGTGACGCAAGCGTCAGCCTGGGCTTGTTGTTCAGACTGTCGACCTGGCCAGAGTGAAGAACCATCTCAAGCCCTACTTTTCCGTAATGACAGCCATGGCCTGGCAGGCTCCAGAGTTGTGCGCTGGCGAGGTCGAGGGTTCGCTAGCGACTCCTGGCGTCTCGGGTCTATGGCTTGTTCAAGGTTGCTGCAGGAGTGTGCGTGAAAGAAAAAATATTGATCGTCGGTGGCGGCGCTATCGGTTTGCTTTCGGCCTATGCGCTGGCCGAAGCTGGAGCGCAGGTCTGTCTGCTGGAGCAAGGTCAGCTGGGGCGAGAGTCTTCCTGGGCTGGCGGCGGTATCGTTTCGCCGCTGTATCCCTGGCGTTATGGTCAGGCCGTTACGGCACTGGCCCATTGGTCGCAGGACTTTTACCCGCGCCTTGGCGAGCGGCTGCTGGCGCAGACCGGGGTTGATCCCGAGGTGCATGTCACCGGCCTGTACTGGCTGGATCTCGAGGATGAGGCCGAGGCATTGGCCTGGGCCGCTCGCGAGCAACGGCCGCTGCGCCAGGTCGCGATGACGACGGTGCAGCAGGCAGTGCCGCCGCTGGCGTCGGGTTTCAGCCATGCCATCCAGATGGCCGATGTGGCCAATGTGCGCAATCCACGGCTGATCAAGGCCCTGCGTGCGGCCTTGCAGCAGTTGCCGAATGTAAGCGTGCATGAGCAGTGCGCGGTGACCGGTTTTGTGCGCGAGCAGGGGCGTATCTGTGGGGTGCAGACCGCGCAGGGTGAGATGCGTGCCGATCAGGTGGTGCTGGCGGCGGGAGCCTGGAGCGGCGAGCTGATCAAGACACTGGGCTTGGCCCTGCCGGTGGTGCCGGTAAAGGGGCAGATGATCCTCTACAAGTGCGCCGAGGACTTTCTCCCGGCGATGGTCCTGGCCAAGGGGCGTTATGCGATCCCGCGGCGCGATGGCCATATCCTGGTGGGTAGCACCCTCGAGCATGCCGAGTTCGACAAGACCCCGACCGAGGACGCCCTGGCCAGCCTCAAGGCGTCGGCCGTCGAACTCCTGCCGGCGCTGGCCGGCGCGGAAGTGGTGGGGCATTGGGCCGGGTTGCGCCCGGGCTCGCCCGAGGGCATTCCCTTTATCGGACCGGTGCCGGGGCACGAGGGGCTGTGGTTGAACTGCGGGCATTTCCGCAATGGCCTGGTGCTGGCCCCAGCGTCCTGCCAGTTGCTGGCGGACCTGCTGCTGGGGCGCGAGCCGATTCTCGATCCGATGCCCTATGCGCCGGCGAGACTCTTACCGGCTCCCGCCTAGCCTCTTGCTCGGTGGTAGGAGCCAGCTTGCTGGCGATCCGGGTGCGTCGATCGCCAGCAAGCTGGCTCCTACATCAGTTGGTGCGTGTTCAATCGATGCCGAGTTTCTTTAATCGATAGCGCATCGAGCGGAAGCTCAGCCCCAGGCGCTGGGCGGCGGCGGTGCGGTTCCAGCGGGTTTCTTCGAGGGCCTGCATGATCAGTTTGCGTTCGATGTCTTCCAGGTGGTCTTCCAGATTGTCGATCTGGGCCAGGCTGGTTTCGCCGTTCTCGCTGGGGCCACAGGCGTCGGTCAGGCGCAGGTCGCCGGCGCTGATGCGGTCGTCCTCGCACAGGGTGTAGGCGCGCTCGAGCATGTTTTCCAGCTCGCGGACGTTGCCCGGGAAGCGGTAGCTCTTGAGCTTCTCCAGGGCGTCGTCGTCGAGTTTGGCTGGGCTTAGACCTGTGCCTTCGGCCAGGCGCTTGAGCATGATCTCGGCCAGCAGGGCGATGTCCTCGCGGCGCTCGCGCAGAGCCGGCACATGCAACTCGATCACATTGAGGCGGTAGTAGAGATCCTGGCGAAAGCGCTCGGCGCTGACCTCGCCTGCCAGGTCCTTGTGGGTGGCGCAGAGGATGCGCACATCCACCACGGTTTCCTGTTGGCCNCCCACGGCGCGTACGGCCTTTTCCTGGATCGCCCGCAGCAGCTTGACCTGCATCGGCAGAGGCAGATCGGCCACTTCGTCGAGAAACAGGGTGCCGCCATGGGCAGCCTGGAACAGCCCCTGCTTGTCTTCGATGGCACCGGTAAAGCTGCCTTTCTTGTGGCCGAAGAATTCGCTTTCCATCAGCTCGGTGGGAATGGCCCCGCAGTTGACCGGGACAAAGGGCTGCTCGCAGCGCGGGCCCTGCTCGTGGATCAGGCGCGCCACCAGTTCCTTGCCGCTGCCCGACTCGCCACTGATATACACCGGGGCCTGACTACGAGCCAGTTTGAGAATTTGCTTGCGCAAGGCCTTCATCGGCGGCGAGTCACCGAGTAGGCGGCTGTCCACCGGCCGTTCCTCGCCTGCGCTGCTGCCCAGGCGCAAGGCGGTGGCGACCAGTTCGCGCAGGCGGCCGAGGTCAACCGGCTTGGTCAGAAAGTCAAAAGCCCCAGCCTTGAGCGCATTGATGGCAGTGTCCAGGCTGCCGTAGGCGGTAATCATCGCCACGGGCACTTGCGGGTGGCGCTGCTGGATATGCTGCACCAGCTCCAGGCCGGTGCCGTCGGGCAAGCGCATATCGGTCAGGCACAGGTCGAAGCTTTCTTTGCCCAGCCACTCGCGGGCTTCCTTGACGTTGCGCGCGCTGCGGGTGTCCAGCTTCATCCGCCCCAGAGTGATTTCCAGGAGTTCGCGGATATCCGGTTCGTCGTCGACAATCAGGGCTCTCTGGCGGGTCATGGTCAGCTCAGTTTACGCGGGTGGGCGAAGGTGATGCGCAGGCAGCTACCGCCCGCTTCGCGCAGTTTATAGTCAAGGTGGGCCTGATTGCTTTCGCACAGTTCACGGGAAATATACAGACCCAGGCCGGTGCCCTTGTTTTCCGTGGTGTAGAAGGGCTCGAACAGGTGATGCAATTGCTCTTCGGCGATCCCGGGGCCGTCATCGAGGATTTCCAGTATAGGCAGATCGCTGTCCGGGTCGCGGAACAGCTTCAACCAGACCTGACCTTGGGCGTTCTTTTTCGCGCTGTAGCGCAGCCCGTTTTCCACCAGATTGCTCAGCACCTGGTTGAGCTGGTGGGGGTCCATGCGTGTCTGGATGCTGCCGCTCGCGGTCTCCAGGTGCAGGGTCTGGCCTGGCTTGGCGCTGCTGCGAAATTCGCTGGCGAAGCGGTGCAGCCAGTATTTCAGGTCGAGCAGCTGGGGTTCGGCCTGGCGTCGACGCGACAGTTGCAGCACGTTTTCGATTACCAGGTTCATCCGCCGCGAGTGGTCCTGAATGATCTGCGCCAGGCGCAGGTCTGGGCCGTGCAGCTCTTCCGACTCCTGTAGCAGTTGCGCGGCATGGCTGATGGCCCCCAGTGGGTTGCGAATTTCATGGGCAATGCCGGCGGTCAGGCGGCCGAGTGAGGCAAGCTTGAGTTGCTGGGCCTGTTGGGCGATTTGCGAAATATCGTCGAGAAAAACCAGGGTATGGCGCTGCTCGCCGCGCTGCAGGGCGATAAAGCTGGGCTGCAATACGCGGCCGTGGGGGGCGGCCTGCAGGCTGCCGGGGCGCAGGCTGGGGTTGTGCGACCAGGCCTGCATGCGCTTGATCAGTTCCGGGCAGTGCGGATCGAGGATCTTGCCGGTCAGTTCGGTATGCCCGAGCAAGTGGTTGGCCCCCTGATTGGCCAGCAGCACCCGGTGTTGTTCGTCCAGTACCAGAATGCCGGTACGCATACGCTGCAGGATCAGGGCGTTGAGGGCTTCCAGGTTAGCCACGTCAGCGGCGCGCTGTTCGGCCAGGTTTTCGCTGGCCTGAAGGCGGCGGGTCAGGCCCTGGACGAAGAGCGCGGCGGCGAAGCACAGTGTGCCCAAGGCTCCGACCTGCACGTATTGGGCCGAGGCACCCGGCCGACTCAGGCTGAGGTAGAAAGTCAGGAAAATCATGCCGATGGCGGCGAGGGCGGCGATCAGCAGGCCAATTCGCCCGCGCAGGAGGATATTGGCAATCGCCACCGCCACAATCAGCAGGTTGCCGATACCGCTGGGTGTGCCACCGCCGGCATAGAACAGGGCAGACAGCAGCGTCACGTCGACCAGCGCCAGGCCGAACACCTGGGCCAGGTGCGTGGGGCGACGCACCAGGATCAGGGTCAGGCAATTGAGGGCCAGATACAGCCAGCTGCCGTTACGGAACAGTTCGGGGTGGGCCAGTTGCAGCAGCTGGTCATCCATGTCGCTGAACACCAGCAGTACCAGGGCGGAGCTGATCACCAGGCGATACAGGTGATAGAGCTGCAGAATCCGCCGGCCCTGTTCCCCCCTCAGGGGCAGGGCGTCAGCGCTCACCGGTCTTGGGACCTTGCTGCAGATGCGCCTGGCTGCAATACCAGTGCTGGTCTTTGGGCAATGCGTGGATGCGCGGGATATGCACGCCACAGTGTTCGCAGCGCACCATCGGCTGGGCACTGTCGGCAGGGTCTTGCGGCCGGCGCGGAGCCGGGCGGGTAAAGCGTCGCCAGAGCCAGAAGGCGGCTAGGATGATGGCGATCCAGAACAGCAAGCGGAACAAACCCATGGTGCGCTCTTCTCGGTAATAGAACGGCAGTTTAGCTAACCCGGCGGTGTCAGCACAGCGGCGAAACATCGAGCTGTGCGTTGTTTCCGTGGGGGGCGATGCGGGACAATGACCACCTTATCGCGGCGCGGCCCTGGGCAGTTGTCGCGGCTCGAATTTCTTTGACGGAGGCGGCCATGAGCCAAACCCTGCGGGTCGTGATGGCCCAGTTGAATTTGCGTGTAGGCGACGTACACGGCAATGTCGAGCGGATTATCGAGTCGGCCTGCAGTGCCCGCGATCAGTGGCAGGCCGATGTGATCGTATTTCCCGAGCTGGCCCTGTGCGGCTATCCGCCCGAGGACCTGCTGCTGCGCTCGAGCATGCAGTTGCGTATCGAGCAGGCCCTGCAGCGCCTGCAGGACGAGGTGCGCGGCATCTATATGGTGGTCGGCTATCCCTGGCTGGAGGATGAGCTGCGCTATAACGCCTGCGCGGTGATCGCCGACGGCCAGCTGTTGGCGCGCTACTACAAGCAGAAACTGCCGAATTACCGGGTATTCGACGAGAAGCGTTATTTCGAGTCCGGCGATCAGCCCTGCGTGCTGGATATCAAGGGCGTGGCCGTGGCCCTGAGCATTTGCGAAGACATCTGGTTTGCCGAGCCCATGGCTCAGGCGCGGGCCGCCGGAGCACAGCTGATGCTGAGCATGAATGCCTCGCCCTATCACCTGGAAAAACAGCGTGAACGGGAAGAGGTGCTGGCCGAGCGGGCGGTCGAGGGTGGCATGCCGATCATCTACGTCAACCAGGTCGGCGGTCAGGACGAGCTGGTGTTCGATGGCGGCAGTTGCGTGGTCGATGCCGCAGGGAAGGTGACTCAGCGGGCAGTGGCTTTTACCGAGGGGCTGTATCCGGTCGACCTGCAGCTCGACGACGAGCAGGTTCACCCCCGCGCGGCCAGTTGTGCCGAGCTGCCGGAGCTTGAAGCCAGCGTTTATCAGGCCCTGGTGATGGGCGTGCGCGACTATGTGCAGAAGAACGGTTTCAAGGGCGTGCTGCTGGGGTTGTCGGGCGGTATCGACTCGGCCCTGACCCTGGCGGTGGCCAGCGATGCCCTGGGCGCGGAGCGGGTCGAGGCGGTGATGATGCCCTACCACTACACCGCTCAGATCAGCCTGGAGGATGCCGAAGCCGAAGCCAAAGCGCTGGGTGTGACCTACCGGGTATTGCCTATCGCGCCCATGGTCGAGGCCTTTATGGGCACCCTGGCCCCGGTGTTTGCCGGCCTGGGTCGCGACACCACCGAGGAAAACCTGCAGGCACGCTGCCGCGGCACGCTGCTGATGGCGATTTCCAACAAGAAGGGCTATCTGGTACTGACCACCGGCAACAAGAGCGAGATGGCCGTGGGCTATGCCACCCTCTACGGCGATATGGCCGGCGGCTTCGATGTGCTCAAGGATGTGCCCAAGACCCTGGTGTTCCGTCTTTGCGAATACCGTAACCGTCTGGGCGCGGTGATCCCGCAGCGGGTCATCGACCGTCCGCCATCGGCCGAATTGGCCCCGGACCAGAAAGACGAAGACTCGCTGCCGCCGTACCCGGTGCTCGATGAAATCCTCAAGCTGTATGTCGAGTATGACCTGTCGGCCAATGCGATCATCGCCGAAGGTTTCGATGAGGATACGGTCAAGCGCGTGCTGCGNCTGGTCGATCTCAACGAGTACAANCGGCGGCANGCGGCGGTGGGCGTGCGGGTGACNCAGCGGGGCTTCGGTCGCGACCGCCGTTACCCCATCACCTCGGGCTGGCGTATCGGCGACTGAGGGGGNTGATCAGCGTACGCCGTGCAATCGCGCAGTGCATCACAGGGCCGGTGTCTTAAACAAAAGCCATGTCCACGCTCTGTGGCGATGCGGCTCTTGAGGGCGGGGTTCGAGCCGGAGCTGGTGCGCGCGGCGCACCCTACGCAGTCAGGCCCCTGCGCAATTAAGCGGCGTGGTCTGAAATCAACACGGTGGTGGTACATAGCCAATAAAAAAGGGAGGCCACTGGCCTCCCTTTTTTAGTGCGTTGCGCGGCTTAGTCGAACAGGCCGAAGGTCATATAGCTGAACCAGGAGCGGCCCTTGCTTTCTTCGGCGCTATCGCCTTTCAGGTCTGCTGGAATCTGCTGTTCGGCATCTTCGTACTGGCGGATCACGTCCTGGCTGGCACGGGTCTCGCCCGGTGGCAGCGGCGTATCGCTCTCGATCAGGCCCAGGGTGGCCTTGGCCAGCCAGGAGCGGGTATCGGCTTCCTCTTCACGCGGCACGAACTGGCCATCGACCAGGCTCGGGTGGTCCGGGTAATTGAGCTTGAGGGTTTCCAGGCTGGTGGCGGCCAGGTCATCCAGGGTCAGGCGCTGATAGGCTTCGGTCATCACCGCCAGGCCATCGCCGACTGCCGGGGTTTCCTGGAAGTTTTCCACCACATAGCGGCCGCGGTTGGCGGCGGCGACATAGGCGCTGCGGGTCAGGTAGTAGTGCGCCACATGGATTTCGTAGGCGGCCAGCAGGTTGCGCAGGTAGATCATGCGCTGCTTGGCGTCCGCGGCATAACGGCTGGTCGGGTAGCGGCTGGTGAGCTGGGCGAACTCGTTGTAGGAGTCGCGGGCGGCACCGGGGTCGCGCTTGGTCATGTCCAGCGGCACGAAACGGGCCACCAGGCCGCGATCCTGGTCAAACGAGGCCAGGCCCTTGAGGTAGTAGGCATAGTCGACGTTGGCATGCTGCGGGTGCAGGCGGATAAAGCGGTCCGCCGCGGATTTGGCGGCTTCCGGCTCGACGTTCTTGTAGTAGGCGTAGATCAGTTCAAGCTGGGCCTGTTCGGCATAGCGGCCGAAGGGGTAGCGCGACTCCAGGGCCTTGAGCTTGGCAACGGCGCTGTTATAGCTGTTGTTGTCCAGATCGGCCTGTGCCTGCTGGTACAGTTCGGCCTCGCTCAGGTTTTCGTCGACCACCTCTTTGGATGAGCAGGCGGCGGTGAGGGCGAGGATTGCGATCAGCAGCAGGTGTTTCACTTGCATGGCGGCTTGCGTCCCTGTGACGGCGGCTGTCTTGAGCAAAGCCGTCCTGTTATGATG
>C687J35021_10000747_pt1 | contig 24980 bp, 24 predicted proteins | sample RifCSPhighO2_12_FD_35021 | JGI IMG/M metagenome (IMG submission 35021) | reverse complement strand
GGCAGCAGCGCCACGCTGGCCACCGAGAAGATCTTGATGATCTTGTTCTGGTTGATGTTGATGAAACCGACCGTGGCGTCCATCAGGAAGTTGATCTTGTCGAACAGGAACGCCGTGTGGTTGTCCAGCGACTCGATGTCGCGCAGGATCTGGCGGGCTTCCTCGAACTGCTCGGAGTTGAGCATCTTGCTGCGCATCATGAAGCTCACCGCGCGGCGGGTGTCCATCACGTTGCGGCGGATGCGGCCGTTCAAGTCTTCCTGGCGGGCAATGGCGCCCAGCACCTCGCCAGCAAGGGCGTCGGTCACGTCGCCTGCCAGCACTTGCTTGCTGACTTTCTCCAGCTCGTCGTAGATGTTTTCGAGCGTGTCGGCCGAGTACTCGGCGTCGGCATCGAACAGCTTGAGCAGAACTTCCTTGGCGTCCTCGATGAGGCCCGGCGCGCGGCGTGCGCGCATGCGCAGCAGGCGGAACACCGGCACGTCTTCGTCGTGGATGGAAAACAGCACGCCCCGGCTCTTGAGGTTGGCGTTGTGCTGGTTCAGGATGAAGGCCACGCGCACCGAGCGGGGGTCTTCGTCGTCGTCAATCAAGAAGTCGCTGCGGATGTGCAGCTCGCCGTTGTCTTCTTCGTAGAAGCGGGCGGATTCCTCGATGTCCTCGTCCATCGCATCCTCGGGGATGGACAGGCCGTAGTGCTGCTTGATCCAGCGTTTTTCTTCGAGCGTGGGGGCTTCCAGGTCCACCCAGATCGGCTGGAACTTGGTCAGCTCTTCCAGCGATTCAATTTCTTCCTGGAACAGCCGGCCATTGGCGAGCGTAAAGATGTTGAGCATGGGCTCACTCCCTTGTTGTATGGCATCTGCGGTGTGGGGGATCGGGTGCTTTCAACCCCACAGCGGCAGGCCGGGGAGCTGAAAGCTACCAACTCGGGTAGGTTTCCAAGGAGCTTTCTCCGTAAAAAAAATGGACAGGCGGCGGATTATGGCACTGCGGCTGCAGTGGAGTCGTTGCAAATGCCCGCGCCCGCAGCGGTCAGCCGGGCGAAGCCTGGCGCACGATGGCCAGCGCCCGGCACAGGTCGGCCCAGGCGGCGGCCTTGACGTCTTGCGAGCGCAAGAGAAACGCGGGGTCGTAGGTCACCACGGCCGGGCATCCCGCCAGCTGGTGCGGGCCCGCGCGCAGGCGGCCCAGCGGCTCGGTGCGCCCCAGCGCCGCCCGCGCCGCCACATGGCCCAGCACCAAGACCAGGGCGGGTTGCAACTCAGCCACGGCGTCGGCCAGCGCGGCGGGGATGTTGCTGTCGCCACCGGTCTCTGCGCCGGCTGCAGTGCGCTCCAGCGCAGCAAGGAACACACGGGGGTGCTTGTGCAGCTGCATGGCGCGCAGCATGTTGTCCAGCAGCCGGCCTGCGTCGCCACCCAGCGGCTCGCCCGGCGTCAGGCTCTCGGTCACGATCAGCCAGCCTCCACCCAGCCCGGCCGGGGTCTGCGATGGGTCGGCGCTGGGGTAAAGCACCTGGGGCGCATGCAGCCGCAAGCTGGGGATGGCCGGTGCTGCGCCTGCGTTCTCTACCGCAGGTGCCGGTGCGGGTGCTCGCGGGGCCGCTGGCTGGGGCGCTCGCGCAGCAGGAGGGCTGGCCACGGCGGGTGCCGGGGCGGTGGGGGGCGCCATGCGGGCGGCAGGGGCGGGCGCCGCCACGGCGACGGCGGGGGCCCCGGCTGTGGTGCGGGCTACGGGTGCCTCCGGCTGCACCCACACGGTGACGCCCATTTCTTGCAGCATGGCGCGCTGCCGCGCATCGAGGTGAAGGCTCATGGAAAAAAGGGCCGGTTGAAGGTGTTGCTCACAGTGCCAGGCTCATGACCACGGCATCTTCGCGCTGGCCCAGGTCAGCGGGGTAGTAGCGCTTGCGTTCGCCCACGCGTCGGAACCCGTGTGTCTGGTAGATGTGCTGGGCGCGCAGGTTGCTCACGCGCACCTCCAGCCATAGCCATTGGGCGCCGCGCCCGCGTGACCACAGGGCCAGCGCGTCCAGCAGCACCCGCGCCCAGCCCTGGCGCTGGAACTCGGGGGTGACGGTGATGTTGAGCAGGTGCACCTCGTCCACCCCCATCATGGCCACGAAGTAGCCGAGCAGGTGTTCGTCCGCCATCAGCACCTGTGCCTGGTAGCCCGATGCCATGGCATCGGTGAAGTTGCCGCGTGTCCAGGGGTGCGAATAGGCACGTTGTTCCACCGCCAGCACGGCATCCAGCCGCGCGAGCGTGAGGGCTTCAAAGCGCGCCTCGGGCGCGCCGGCAGACGGGGTGGGCAGGGCGCTCATGGGGTCTGGCAGAAAGGATTCACAGAGGAGCGGGCACCGCCTGGGCGGCGCGCAGCGCAGCCCGCTCGGCGGTGGTTTGTGCCACTTTATCGCGGATGTAGCGCGGCAGCGCATCGCTGGCCGGCACACCTTCGCCCGCTGCCAGCAAGGCCGGTGCCACGCGCAGCAGCGCCGTGGCTGTGGGCAGCGCGGCCACGTGGGCGGCCGTGGGCGCCAGCCGCTCGCCATAGGGCGTGCGCGCATTGCCTGCCACCGTCCACCCTGCGGGGGCAAGCACGGATTCCGGTGCGCCGAGGCCAAAGTCGGCCTCGGTGTGCCAGCGGCCCTGGGCGGCGACCCATTCGCAGCGCGCGTGGTAGACCTCGTCCATGCGCGCGTCCAGCACCGCCACCATCTGCGTGCAGCCGTGCGCGTGGCGCGCTTCCTCGGCCACGGCCAGCAGGGTGTCCACGGGCAGCACCGGCACACCCTGGCCCGCGCGCGCGCCAAACGCCAGCCCCTGGGCCACGGCGCAGGCGGTGCGCAGGCCGGTGAAGGAGCCTGGGCCCCGGCCAAAAACAATGGCCTCCAGCGTGTCGAACGACAGGCCCGCTTGTGCCATCAGGCTGCGCACCGTCGGGATCAGGGTGGCCGATGCTTGCGCGCCCCCGGGACCCGTGTGCTGCCACACGGCATCCCCGTGCTGGACGGCAATGGAAAGGGTGTCGGTGCTGGTGTCGAAAGCAAGCAGATTCATGGGGCCAGTGGGGTTGCGCGGCAAAAGAGGTCAGGGGACGGTAGGGCCAGGCACGGGCGTGGGCGGGGTGACCGCAGGCGCCTGGCTCCTGCGCAGCACGCCCAGCAGGATACCGGCAGTCACCAGCAGCAGGCCGGCGACGAGGTTCCAGTACATCGGCTCGTCCAGAAAAATCACCGCGCCGATGGCCGAGAGGCCGGGCACCAGGGCCGTGATCATGGTGGAGCGCACAGGGCCATAGTGCTGGATCATGCGGGTGAAGCCAATGCCCGAGATCACCACCGACCCGCCACCTTGGAACGCCATGTGAAAGACGATCTCGCTCCACGGCGCAATGGCCAGGTGGCTGGTGACGGTTCCCAGCGCAATCAGCAGGGCATAGCTGGGAACATAGACCAGGCAGGCAAACGCGGTGATGGCGATGGTGGCCTGCACGGCGTCCACGGCGTGGCGCCGGGCCAGCACGCTGTAGGTGGCCCAGCACGAGGCGGCCAGCATGAACAGCACGTCGCCCTTCCACACATCACCGCCCGAAAACGCTGCCAGCAGGCTGCGCCCGCCCACCAGCAGGTCGCCTGCCACGATCAGCGCCAGGCCCGCCGCGCGCAGCGGGGTGATGTGGTCGCGCAGCAGCACGGCGGCGAGCAGCGCCGTCCACAGCGGCAGGCTGCCCGGCATGAGCACTGCTGCATGGGTGGCGGGCGCGTGGAAGAACCCCGCATAGGCCAGCATGGCGTAGAGCAGACCGCCAAAGCTGCCCAGCAGCACCGTGGTGCGCAGCGGCAGGGGCGAGATACCTGTCAGGCTGGAGGGCGGGGCCGCAGAGCCCAGTGCTGTGGTGCGCTGCCGCACCATCCACCAGCCCCAGGGCAGCAGGACCAGGCTGGCGCCCACGATGCGCAGCAGCGCAATGTCGAACGGGGTGAGTGTGCGCTGGGCCGAGGCGCGGGCAATGACGATGAAACCCGTCCAGATGGTGACCGTCACGACTGCTGCCAGCAGGCCGATGGCACGAGGAGAAAAACGCATCGGGGGATTATCGGTGGGTGGGGGCGGCGGCGCTTGCAGCGGGTCTGGACGCCGGCGCTACCCAGGTGGGCTTCCTGCCGGGCGATAGACTCGCTCCATGCTTTTGCTTCCTGTTTTTTGGCGCCGCGCTGCGCTGCGTGGGGCCCTGGGTGTTGTTGTGGCCTGGTTGGCTCTGGTGGGGGCTGTTGACACGGCCCAGGCCCAGGCGGCGGCGCCCGCCACCCCGCTGCCGCCCGAGGTCGAAGCCGCCCTGGCCCGCGCCAGGTTGCCGCGCGAGGCCCTGTCGGTGATGGTGGTGGATGCCCAGGGCGGCAAGACTTCGCCTGCGCGCCTGGCGCACCGTGCGCAGTTGCCGGTGAACCCGGCATCGGTGATGAAGCTGGTGACCACTTACGCCGCGCTGGAGCAACTGGGCCCCGCCTATGTGTGGAACACCCCGGTCTATCTGCAGGGCACGGCGCAGGACGGCAGCCTGCGGGGCAACGTCTACATCCAGGGCCAGGGAGACCCCAAGCTGGTCATGGAGCGCCTGTGGCTGCTGATGCGCCGCCTGCAGGGCCAGGGCATCCAGGTCATCGTGGGCGACATCGTGCTCGACCGCACCGCCTTTGAGGTGCCCGACCACGATCCAGCGCGATTTGATGGCGAGCCCCTGCGCCCCTACAACGCCGCGCCCGACGCGCTGCTGCTCAACTACAAATCGTCGGTGATGACCTTTGTGCCGGATGCCGCCGCAGGCCTGGCGCGCATTCAGTACGACCCACCCCTGGCGGGCGTGGCGCGCCAGGCCACCGTGGCGCTGGCCGCGCCGGGCACCGAGTGTGGCGACTGGCGTGGTGCCTTGCGGGCGGAGCTGGCCGACCCGGCCAAGGTGGGCTTTCAGGGCGTGTACCCCGCGTCCTGCGGGGAGCGGGTGTGGCCCGTGGCCGCCGCCGACCCGCGCGGCTTTGCGGCGAAGGCCGTGGAGGGCATGTGGCGCGAACTGGGCGGCAAGCTCACGGGCAGCGTGCGCGAAGGCAAGGTGCCTGCGGGCCTCAAACCCGCTTTTGTGGTCACGTCGCCAGCCTTGGCCGAGGTCGTGCGCGACGTGAACAAGTACAGCAACAACGTCATGGCGCAGCATGTCTTTCTGACCCTTGCGCTGCAAAAGAACGGCGTGGCCACCTTCGACGGCGCCCGCGAGGCACTGCGCCAGTGGTGGGTGTCGCGCATGGGGGACGCAGAGCTGCCGCTGGCAGACAACGGCGCGGGGCTCAGCCGCGATGCGCGCATCACCGCCCAGGCACTGGCGCGCATGCTGCAGGTGGCCTGGGTATCGCCCGTGATGCCGGAGCTGGTGGCGTCGCTGCCCATCTCCGGGGTGGACGGCACGCTGCGCCGCAGCCAGAGCCGTGCGGGCACGGCGCACCTCAAGACGGGCAGCCTGCGCGATGTGATGGCCGTGGCCGGTTACGTGCACGCGGCCAGCGGGCGGCGGTATGTGCTGGTGGCCGTGGTCAACCATGCCAATGCCGGCGCTGCACGGCCCGTGCTCGACAGCCTGATCGACTGGACCGCGCGCGACCAGTGAATAATGCGCACTCGCGCAGCTATCCGCCGCGCAGTCACCCGCCTCCCTTCATGTCCACCACCGAGCTGATCGGCTACGTTGCCGCCTTCCTGACCACCTGCAGCTTCGTTCCGCAGGCCCTGCACACCTTCCGCACGCGCGATGTCCGGGGCATCTCTCTGGGCATGTACAGCGTGTTCACGGCGGGGGTGGCGCTGTGGCTGGTGTATGGCGTCGTCCTGGCGGCGTGGCCCATCGTGGTGGCCAACGCCATCACGCTCGCGCTGGCGGGGACGATCCTGGGGATGAAGCTGGTCTACGGGGCGCGCGGCCATCGTTGAGCGGCCGCTGCTGGCGGGCTGCTGTCACCTAGGCGTCTGCCCGCTGGTTCGGTCCGCGTTATCCCCTATGGATGGTGCAGTGCAGGTGCGCGCACGATGCGTCGTTGTTTCTTGACCTGAGGTATCCATCCATGAAGTATTTCCGCCTTACCTGTGTTGCCGCTGCTGCGGTGCTGCTTGTCGCCTGCGGTGGCTCTGACGATCCAGACCGTGGCTCGCTGATCGACCCCCCTGCCGTGATGACCACGCTGACGGCCGCGCAGATCGACGCAGGCACCTCCAGCAGCGGCCTGCAGGCCATCACGGGCAAGGCGAAGTGTGATGTCAAGGTGGTGGCGCTCAACTACGCCACCGTCGGCGCCAAGGCCGGAGAGAACACCAACGCCTCGGGCGTGATGCTGGTGCCCGCTGGCAGCTGCAGCACGGCCGCACCGCTGATTGCCTACGCCAAGGGCACCGATGTGCAAAAGCCCCGCACCCTGGCCAACCCGCAGGACAGCGAAACCTTCCTGCTCGCCGCCATGTACGCCGCCCAGGGCTATGCGGTGGTGGCCACCGACTACCTGGGCTTTGCCAAGTCGGGCTACAGCTACCACCCCTACCTGCATGCCGATTCGGAAGCCACCACGGTCATCGACTCGGTGCGTGCCGCACGCAACGCAGCGGGCACCGTGGGGGCCAATCTGTCGGGCAAGGTCATGTTCACGGGCTACTCGCAGGGCGGGCACTCGTCGATGGCCGCGCACCGCGCTGCGGAACGCGACTACGGCAGCGAATTCAATGTGGTTGCTGGTGCCCACCTNGCGGGCCCGTACAACCTGTCGGGCTCGCTGCGCATTCCGGATGCGATTGCCGGGGTGCAGTTCTTCGTGCCGTATCTGGTGACGGCCTGGCAGAAGGTCTATGGCGACGTTTACACGGACGTCAAGCAGGTCTTCAAGGCACCGTACTCGGGCTACATCGAAAACCTGCTGCCCAACCCCACGATGAACTACACCACGCTGCTCACCTCGGGCACCCTGCCGGCAGGCACGCCCAACCAGGCGCGCGACGCGCTGTTCCAGTCCGCCTTCATCACGGGCTCGCAGACCAGCACCACCCACCCGCTGTACCTGGCGGCCAAGAAGAACGACCTGCTGGGCTGGAGCCCCAAGGCCCGGGTGCTGCTGTGTGGCGGAGCGGGCGACCCCACAGTGCCGCCTGCCATCCACCAGCGCGTGATGAAGGCCGACTTCGACAGCCGGGGCCTGACCAACGTGACCTCGGTCGACGTCGATGCCGCCATCCAGGCCACCTTTGGACCGGGTGGCCAGGCCCCCACCGACCCCGCATCGGCCGCGTTTGCCACCTACTACGGTGCCTACCACGGCACCTATGAACCCCCGTTCTGCCACGCCCAGGCGCGCGCTGTGTTCGACATGGTCAAGTAAGGCAGCTGGCTTGCCACAGCAAGCCGCACAGCAAAAAGCCGACCCAAGGGTCGGCTTTTTTTGTGGGCCGCTGCCCCTGCACAGCAGCAGGCTCCGCGGCGGCTGAGGGCGAGTCAGCAGCCTCTTACCAGCGGGCGCGTAGGCGGTCGTAGGCGTAGGTACCGAACTGGCGTTGCGCCGAGGGCGTGAGGTACACCGGGTCGGCAAACACGTAGGAGGTCTGGCTGGCGCCCGGCAGCAGCGTGGAGGCGGTGCACAGGGCAGAGTTGACCTGTCCTGCGCCGATGCCGATGCCGTTGGTGGCATCCACCGAGGTGCACACGGCCGTGGTGGCGTTGTTGAAACCGTAGTTGGCGGGCACGCCGGTGTACAGGTTCACGTAGTAGGCCAGGTCCACATACAGCGCGTTGGCACCCAGGTCCACGATGCCCACGAGCAGGCCGTCGTTGAAGCGGCTGCTGGCATCGGCCAACAGGGCTTCACGGCCAATGGTCTTGGCCCAGGGGGTCTTGCTCAGGTCGTAGGTTCCCGTCACGACCACATATTTGGCGCCTGCGGCGACCAGGCGTCGCACCTGCGCGGCCATGTCTTCACCCGCCTGGCGGGCTGCGGCCACCATGGCGGCCTCGGTCTGGGTGCCGGCCTGCACGGCGGCCATGCCGGCAATCACGTCGCTGATGCCGCCGCTCAGAAACACCACGTCACTGGCGCCAAAGCTGCCACTGGCCAAAAAGGTGTCGATCTGCTCGGTGATTGTGGGGGTGCTGGCGTTGCCTGCCGCGTCGGGCTTGATCTTCACGCGGGCATTGCCTACGGCATAGCTCTTGCCACCCGCAGAGGCGGCCGCAAGGGGCTTGCCGTAGTTGGCAGCCACCTGCAGGGTCCAGTTGTTCACGCTGCCGTCGTTGACGGTATAGCGCGTTCCTTTTTGCCCCACATCGCTGTTGGCATCGCCAAACGCGATGAAGCGCTCGGGCGCGATGGCCGATTCGGTGGTGCTGGAACCGCAGGCCGCGAGCAACGCGGCCGACGCACATGCGGCGACCAGTACGGTGCGGCGCATCCAATTTGCTGCCATGTATTTCTCCAGAAAAGTGGGGGGTAGTTTAGCGGTGCAACGTCAACGCATGTAAAGCCGCCTGGCGCGGCCGGAATCACGCTGCAGACGCACGCTGCAGGCGGTCGCGCACACCTTCCCACTCGGGGCTGGTGGGCGGGGTCTCGATCCAGATCAGTTTCACGCCATCGTCGTCAAAGCTGCGCAGCACTGCAAACAGCTGCTGGGCCGTGGCGGTGGCGTCGTCGGGCATGCGGCGCATGACGAGCTTGGAGGATTGGGTGCGCAGCGCAGCACGGGCATAGACCGCGATGTGGGCGGCGTCGGCGCCCAGCAGGTCCAGGCCGGTCTGCAGCGCCTTGGCGTCCATCAGCCGCACCTTGGCGGCGGGCGCGTAGTGCGCTTCGAGCGTGCCCGAGGCGCGGGGCGTGAGCGCGGGCATGTCGTCCTTTGACAGCGGCGCAATGCCGCAGGCCGCCCGGATCTGCTCGCGCGTGATGGCGCCGGGGCGCAGCAGCACGGGCACGCCGCGCGTGCAGTCCACGATGGTGCTTTCGATGCCCACTTCGCACGGGCCGCCGTTGAGCACCAGCAGCTCGGCGCCCAGCTCGTCCTGCACGTGCCGGGCGGTGGTGGGGCTCACGCGGCCAAAGCGGTTGGCGCTGGGGGCGGCCACGCCCCACACGGGCGGGCCGCCCTGGGCGTCGCTGTCGCCGGGTGCGGCGCAGGCCAGCAGCAGGGCGTGGGCCACGGGGTGGGCGGGGCAGCGCAGTCCCACGCTGTCCTGCCCGCCCGTGGCAGCGCTGGCCACGCCGGGCAGGCGCGGCAGGATGAGCGTGAGCGGGCCGGGCCAGAAGGCATCGACCAGCTTCTGCGCAAAGCCCGGCACCTCGCTGGCGAAGTGCGCAATGCCCTCGGCGTTGGCCACATGCACGATCAGGGGGTGGTCGCTGGGGCGCCCCTTGGCCACAAAAATCTGCGCCACGGCGGCATCGCTGCTGGCATCGGCCGCCAGGCCGTACACCGTCTCAGTGGGCAGGCCGAGCAGCGCGCCGCTGCGCACGGCCCGCGCTGCGGCGGCGATGGATGCGGGCTGGGTGCCGTCAAGAATCATGGTCAGAACGGTGCGATGCCCAGCAGGGCCGCCGCCTGCAGGGCAGTGGCACGTGCTGCTTCGGGGGTGGCTGCGGTGATGTTGAGATGCCCCATCTTGCGGCCGGGTTTGGCGTCGCGCTTGCCATACAGGTGCAGGTGCGTGCCGGGCAGAGCCAGCACCTCGGCCCAGGGGGGCGTCTGCGCGGCGTCGCCGTGCGCAAACCACAGGTCGCCCAGCAGGTTGAGCATCACGGCGGGGCTGTGCTGGCGTGGCTGCGTGAGCGGCAGGCGGGCCATGGTGCGTACCTGCAGCTCGAACTGCGACACATCGCAGGCGTTCTGGCTGTAGTGGCCGCTGTTGTGTGGGCGCGGGGCGATCTCGTTCACCACCAGGCTGCCGTCCTGCAGCACAAAGAACTCCACGCAGAGCACGCCGACGTATTGCAAACCATTTGCTATCGAAACTGCAGCTGCTACCGCTTGCTGGGCAAGCGCTGGAGGCAGATTTTGTTCAAAAACCTCCGTCACCGCCAGAATCCCGTCGCGGTGCAGGTTGCGCTGCACGGGCAGGTGCACGGTGCCACCGTCGGCGCCGCGCGCCACGATCACCGAGCATTCCAGCGCCAGCGGCAGCATCTTCTCCAGCACGCAGGGCACCTTGCCGACAGAGTCCCAGGCAGCGGCCAGCTCGGCGGGCGTCTTCACGCGCACCTGGCCCTTGCCGTCGTAGCCCATGCGGGCCGTCTTCAGGATGCCTGGTAACAGATCAGAAGAAACTGCAGCCAGTTGCTCCGCCGTTTCGATCACCGCATACGGCGCACAGGGCACGCCGCAGGCCACAAAGTGGGCCTTTTCGCGGGCCCTGTCCTGCGCCACCGACACAGCGCTGGCGGCAGGCGACACGGGGCGTTGCGCAGCCAGTGCAGCCAGCGCGGCAGCGGGTACGTTTTCGAACTCGGTGGTCACAGCATCCGACAGGCGGGCCAGCTCGGCCAGGCCCTGCGGGTCTTCATAGCCGGTCTGGATGTGGTGGTGGCTCACCAGCCCGGCGGGGCTGGTGGGGTCGGCGTCGAGCACGGCCGTGAAGTAGCCCATGGCCTGCGCCTGGTGCACGAACATGCGGCCCAGCTGGCCGCCGCCGAGCACGCCCAGTGTGCTACCGGGCAGAAGGGGTTGATGGGTGGATTTTTTCATCGCCGGGCCGCCCCAAGATGAAAAAGCGGCCCCCTCGGGGGGCAGCGACCCGCGCAGCGGTGGAGCGTGGGGGTCGTGTTCATGCGGGCGGCAGGGTCATGTTGCGGGCCACTTCCGTCTGCTCGGCACGGAATGCTTCCAGGCGCTGGCGCAGTTCGAGGCTTTCGTTGGCCAGCAGGGCCACGGCGAACAGGGCCGCATTGGCAGCGCCCGCCGTGCCGATGGCGAACGTGGCCACGGGGATGCCCTTGGGCATCTGCACGATGCTGTGCAGCGAATCCACACCCTGCAGGTGGCGGCTGGCCACGGGCACGCCCAGCACGGGCACGGTGGTCTTGGCGGCAATCATGCCGGGCAGGTGGGCGGCGCCACCGGCGCCCGCGATGATGGCTTTGAGGCCCCGGCCCGCGGCGGCCTCGGCGTAGGCAAACATGTCGTCGGGCATGCGGTGGGCCGAGACCACGCGGGCCTCGTGCGCGATGCCGAACTGTTCAAGAATCTGCACTGCATGCTGCATGGTGTCCCAGTCGCTGCTGGAACCCATGACCACGCCGATCTGGATGGGTTTCATGGTGTGGAGGGCGCTGGCGGGCAGGTTGCGCCTGCTCTGCCGCTGTAGGTGGAACCCGCGATTTTACTTTTTGCGCCTCCCTTCCCGGCATGGGGCTGTTTCGATGGGCCAAAATAGCGCGCAAACCGCTCCACAGGCCCCTGGCCTCCACACCGCCATGATTGACGTCACCGTAGAAAATTTTGAAACCGAGGTGGTTGCTGCCTCGATGAACGTGCCCGTGCTGGTGGACTTCTGGGCGCCCTGGTGTGGCCCCTGCAAGTCGCTGGGGCCGGTGCTGGAAAAGCTGGAGACCGACTACGCGGGCCGCTTCAAGCTGGTCAAGATCGATTCGGACCAGGAGCAGCAGCTGGCGGGCATGTTCGGCATCCGCAGCATTCCCACCTGCGTGCTGCTCATGAATGGCCAGCCCGTGGATGGCTTCATGGGCGCCCTGCCCGAAGGCCAGGTGCGCGCCTTCCTGGACAAGCACATCCCCACCGCCGAAGAACTGGTGGCGGAAATCGAGGAAGAAGAAGCCCAGGACGCCCTGGCCGAAGGCGACACCAGTACCGCGCTGGAGAAGCTGCAGCACGCCGTGGTGACCGATCCTTCCAATGACGACGCGCGCTTCGACTACGTCAAGCTGCTGCTGCAGTTGCGTCGCGAGGACGACGCCAAGGTCGCCTTTGCCCCCGTCATCGCCAAGGCCGCAGCCTCGCGCAAGCTGGGTGCGTTGAAAGCCTGGATGGATGCTATTGATTTCGTAGCTTCTAACGCTTATGGGGAAGGCGCTGGTGCCGATTTTGATGCAAAAATCGCCGCCAACAAGCGCGACTTTGACACCCGCTACGCCCGCGCCCGCTGGCTCATGGCCGACCAGCGCTGGACGGACGCCATGGACGAACTGCTCGAAATCCTCATGCGCGACAAGGCCTGGGGCGAAGAGGCCGCCCGCAAGACCTATGTGGCCATCCTTGAAATCATCGAGCCGCCCAAGGTGAAGGTGGCCGACGGCCAGATCCCACCCGACGACCCGGTGGTGGCGACCTACCGGCGCCGCTTGTCGAGCGTGGTGCTCAGTTGAGCTGAGCGGGGTTCACCCCACCAAAAAGAAAAGGCCCGGGAAGGGCCTTTTCTTTTTTGGTGGGGGCTGACGGAGGCGTCAGGCCGTCAGCCGCTCCAGCGCTTCACGGTACTTGGCGGCGGTCTTTTCGATCACTTCGCGCGGCAGGCGGGGGGCGGGCGCGGTCTTGTCCCAGGGCTTGCCGTTCACCTGGGCTTGCTCCAGCCAGTCGCGCACAAATTGTTTGTCGTAGCTCGGTGGGTTCTGGCCAGCGGCCAGGGCGGCCTCGTAGCCTTCCACGGGCCAGTAGCGCGAGCTGTCGGGCGTGAGCACTTCATCCATCAGCACCAGCGTGCCATCGGGCGTCAGGCCAAACTCGAATTTCGTGTCGGCAATGATCATGCCTTTGGCGAGCGCGATGTCGGCAGCAGCCTTGTAGATCGCAATGCTCAGGTCGCGGATGCGGGTGGCCAGGTCCAGGCCAATCATCTCCACCGTGCGCTCGAACGTGATGTTTTCATCGTGCTCGCCCGCAGCGGCCTTGGCGGCCGGGGTGTAGATGGGCTCGGGCAGCTTGGCGGCATTGGTCAGCCCTTCCGGCAGGGGTACCCCGCACACCGCGCGTGATTCCTGGTATTCCTTCCAGCCGCTGCCGGCCAGGTAGCCGCGCACCACGGCTTCGACTGGAATGGGCTGCAGCCGCTGCACCAGCATGGACCGGCCACGGATCTGCGGGGCTTCTTCCGGAGACACCACACTTTCCGGCGCGTCGCCCGTCAGGTGGTTGGGGCAGATATCCCCGAGCTTGTCGAACCAGAACAGCGCCATCTGCGTGAGCAGCTCGCCCTTGCCCGGAATGGGCTCGCCCATGATCACGTCAAAGGCCGACAGGCGGTCGCTGGCCACCATCAGGATGCGGTCGTCGCCCACGGCGTAGTTGTCGCGCACCTTGCCGCGTGCCAGCAGGGGCAGCGATGTCAGGGCGGAGGTGTGCAGGGCGTTGGAGCTGGGCTGGGTCATGGTGTCGGTGTGGGCGATCGATGTGCGCTGCAGGCAGGCCGCAAAACGGGGAGTGAAGCGCGGGAACTGGTGAAGTCTTCAAGTGCGTGCGCGCAACCTTCGGATTTTACGCGCGGGTCTGACGCGTGTCTGCGGCAAGGGCTCGGTGGGGGCTCGGCAGGGGCATGTACCGGCGTGCATGAGGGCTCCAGTGCGGACCTGCGCTCTCGGTGAGCTTGCGGCACACTGTGTGGCCCTGAATCTGACAGCGCCACCTTTGGCCGCGCCCCCTGTGCCCTCCACCTCTGCGCTTACTCCCCGCCGCGAACTTTGGCTGCTGCTTACCCTGGCAGGCATTCAGTTCACCCACATCCTTGACTTCATGATCATGATGCCGCTGGGGCCCCGGTTCACGCAGCTGTTTTCCATCAGCGACGCGCAGTTCGGGCTGCTGGTGTCGGCGTATACGCTGTCGGCCGGGGCTTCGGGTTTGCTGGCGTCTACGTACATTGACCGGTTCGGGCGCAAGCGGCTGCTGCTGGTCCTCTACGTCCTGTTTGGGCTGGCCACACTGGCCTGTGGTGTGGCGCCCACCTACGGCACGCTCATGGTGGCGCGCGTTTTGGCGGGGGCATTCGGGGGTGTCTTGTCGGCCCTGTCGCAAACCATCGTGGCTGACGTGATCCCGTTCGAGCGGCGCGGCCGTGCGATGGGCATCGTGATGACCTCGTTCTCGGTATCGACCGTGGCCGGTGTTCCGCTGGGGCTGATCCTTGCCGAGGTGGGCGGCTGGAACATGCCGTTCATTGCGATTGCCGCGATGGTGGGGCTGCTGGCCGTGCTGGCGGCGCGCACCATGCCGGCGATGACGGCCCATGTGCAGGCGGCCAGCGGACGAACGGCGCTGGGCGGCATCGGACAAGTGCTTGCCGACCCGAACCATCGCTGGGCGTTCCTGTTCTCCGCGTTGCTCATGTTTACAGGTTTTACGGTGATTCCCTACATCACCATCTACATGCAGACCAATGCCGGTGTGCGGGCCGACCAGATTCCGGTGGCCTACCTGTGTGGAGGTGTCGCGACCCTGTTCACCGCGCGTCTGTTTGGCCGGTTGACGGACCTGCGCGGCAAGGTGCGAACCTTTCGCTGGCTGGCCCTGGCTGCGGCGCCCTGCCTGCTGGGCATCACGCTGGTGCATGGGCTGCCGCTGTGGGGCGTTCTGGCGGTGTCCACCCTGATGTTTGCCTTTGTGAGCGGCCGGATGATTCCGGGCATGGCCATCGTGGCCTCTGCGGCGCAGGCACCGCTGCGCGGTACCTTCATGACCTTGAACGCATCGGTGCAGTCTGCGGCCATGGGGGCGGCGTCTTTGGTGGGCGGGATGCTGATCAGCCGCGACGCGCAGGGGCTGGTGCAGAACTACTGGATGGCGGCGCTGGTGGGTATTGCCGCGAGCCTGCTGTCGATGGTGGTGGCAGGACGGTTGACGCTGCATGGCGCAGCGCCTTCGGCACGCTGAGCAACTGCCGACTGGCGGGGCGTGTGCTCCCCGGCAACTCAGCCATTGTGCGCGCTTTTTGGAGGCTTGGCACCTTGGCGGGCATAACCCAGCGGGTCGGGGCGGAATGGGATTGCTTTTCAGGAAGGGCGGGGGCATAGTGACTTCACGTCAACGGGATGCATCCAAGTTCGCCGGGCCGCTCCTCTGATCCAGGGCGGCGCTTCTTCCACAGAGAGTGTTACAGGAGACTTATTTATGAACCTGACGATCAGCGGTCACCACCTCGAAGTTACCCCAGCCTTGCGCAACTACGTCACCACCAAGCTGGACCGGATCACCCGCCATTTTGACCAAGTTGTCGACGTCAAGGTACTGCTGACGGTAGAGAAGCAAAAGGAGAAGGAAAAGCGGCAGCGAGCGGAATGCAATATCCATGTGAAGGGCAACGACCTGTTTGCCGAAAGCTCCCACGCCGACCTGTATGCTGCCGTGGATGAACTGGTCGACAAGATGGACCGTCAGGTGGTGCGCCACAAGGATCGTCTGCAGGACCACCACCACGAAGCCGCCAAGCGCGAACTGCACGCTTGATGCGCCAGCCCTGAGCCTGGCACAGCAGCCGCCCCTTTCGGGCGGTTTTTTTGTTGCCCACAGCGCCGCGCTCAGGGTTTTCGCCAATATGTGCATAATTGTTACCCTTGACCATGAACCGACTCGCCTCCATCCTGCCCTCCGCTCAAGTGCTTGTGAGCGTTGACGCCACCAGCAAGAAGCGTGCTTTTGAAGAAGCGGGTCTGCTGTTCGAAAGCCAGCACGGCCTCTCTCGGGCGCTGATCACCGACAGCCTGTTTGCGCGTGAGCGCCTGGGCTCCACCGGACTGGGCCATGGCGTGGCCATTCCCCACGGGCGCATCAAGGGCCTCAAGGCACCGATGGCTGCTGTGTTCCAGCTGCTGAACCCCATCGGGTTCGATGCGCCAGACGAATTGCCCGTGGGCCTGCTGATTTTTCTGCTGGTGCCTGAAGCCGCCACCCAGAAGCACCTCGAAATCCTCTCCGAGATTGCCGAACTGCTCAGCGATTCGGCCCTGCGTGAAAGGCTCAAGGCCTGCACCGATGCTGCCGAACTGCACGGCATGATTGCCGGCTGGCAGTCCACGCAAACGGCTTGAGCCTGTCTGGCGCTGCGCACTTTCGCTGATTCGCCGTGAAGCCCAATGTTGTCAGCGCCGATGTTCTGTTTGAGGAATTTCGCGGCCCCCTGAAGTGGGAGTGGGTGGCCGGGCTGGGCGCTTCCGAGCGGCGCTTTGACGAAGTGGCCGTGCGGTCCGCGCGCTCGGGGGCCGATCTGGTCGGCTACCTCAATTACATCCATCCCTACCGCGTCCAGATCCTGGGCGAGCGCGAGATTGCCTATCTGAGCAGCGCGTCTCCCGACGATTGCAAGCGTCGCATTGCCCGCATCGTGACGCTGGAGCCGCCCGTGCTGGTGCTGGCCGACGACCAGACCGCCCCCGATGCACTGGTNTCGATGTGCGAGCGCGCGCAGATCCCGATGTTCTCCACGCACGAGTCNTCGGCGTTTGTGATCGACGTGCTGCGTGCCTACCTGTCCAAGCACTTTGCCGACCGCACCACCATGCACGGCGTGTTCATGGACATTCTCGGCCTGGGGGTGCTGATCACCGGCGAATCTGGCCTGGGGAAAAGCGAGCTGGGCCTGGAGCTGATTTCGCGCGGCAACGGCCTGGTGGCCGACGACGCGGTGGACCTGTACCGCATCAACCAGACCACCATCGAGGGCAAGTGCCCCGATCTGCTGCAGAACCTGCTGGAAGTGCGCGGCATTGGTCTGCTCGATATCCGAGCCATCTTTGGCGAGACGGCGGTGCGCCGCAAGATGCGCCTCAAACTCATCGTGCATCTTGTGCGCAAGGAGACGCTGGAGCGCGACTACGAGCGCCTGCCCTACGAGCCACTCACGCAAGACGTGCTGGGCGTGCCAGTGCTCAAGGTGGTGATCCAGGTGGTGGCCGGCCGCAACATCGCCGTGCTGGTCGAAGCCGCCGTGCGCAACACCATCCTGCAACTGCGCGGCATTGATACGTACCAGGAATTTGTGGAGCGCCATCGCCGCGCCATGGAGCGCGATACAGGCGGCTAGTATGCTGCGTATTTGATAGCTGCCGGCGCTTGGCAGGCGCTACAGCCAATTTAGGTTCAGATGCTGCGAAACTGGCGCGCGCCAATACCAGTGCACCCGTGGAACCGGCTTCGCCGGGCCGCCGGGTGCGTCCCCCTTGGGGGAAGGCGCGCAGCGCCTCAGGGGTCAACTCTTCTTTGCGCAGGCAGCGCACTGGCCATACAGGGCCATGGTGTGGTCCTGCACCAGCCAGCCCTTGGCCTTGGCCACGGCCTGCTGGCGTTTTTCAATCTCGGGGTCGTAGAACTCCTCCACCTTGCCGCACGACGTGCAGATGAAGTGGTCGTGGTGCTGCCCTTCGTTGAGTTCGTACACCGCCTTGCCGCTCTCGAAATTGCTGCGGATCAGGATGCTGGCCTGCTCGAACTGCGTGAGCACGCGGTAGACCGTGGCCAGGCCAATGTCCGAACGCTCTTCCAGCAGCACGCGGAACACATCTTCGGCCGTCATGTGGCGTTGCTCGCCTTTCTGGAAGATCTCCAGAATCTTCAGGCGGGGCAGCGTGGCCTTGAGTCCCGTGCTTTTGAGTTCGTCGATGTTGGTCATGGCATGGTCTTTCGGGATGCGGGCCTCGGCCTCAAGGTCAGAAGGCCTGCCGCTACAATGGGGCGATCATATCCTCAGCCCTTTTACCCATGCCCGTCAAAGCCCGTTGCAGCGCCCGTCTGGGCCTGGTCCTTTTGGTCGGTGCCAGCGTGGCCGCCCTGGCCGGTTGCAGTAGCCTGGATGGTGCCAGTACCCGCATTGCCAGCATTGTCACTCCCTACAAAATCGATGTGGTGCAGGGCAATTTTGTGTCGCGCGAGCAGGTCGAGGCGCTCCAGCCCGGCATGAGCCGCCAGCAGGTGCGTGAAATCCTCGGTACGCCGCTGGTCACCAGCCTGTTCCATGCAGACCGCTGGGAATACGTGTTCACGCTCAAGCGCCCCGGTGAAGAAGCCCAGACCCGCAAGCTGACCGTGTATTTCAAGGGCGACGGGCTGGACCGCTCCGAAGGCGACCCCATGCCCACAGAGACCGAGTTCGTGGCCACACTGGGCTCGCGTGGCTCCAAAAGCAAGGTGCCCGTGCTGGAGGCCACACCGGAGCAACTGGCCCGCTACCCTGCGTCGCAACGGCCATCTGCCTCCCCGACAGCGCCCCCGCTGGAGCCTGCTTCTGTCAGCTACCCGCCGCTGGAAGCGCCAGCACGCTGATTTTCGCGATCTGGCCGGTGGGGCAACGGGTAGATCGATGCCCGCCTCACTTCAAAGCCAACGACAACGTACAGGACACTCATGACAGGGACCCCTTCGCCTGCCCCCGCATCCACGCCCTCGCGCCCCCTCCGTGTTGCCGTTGCCGGTGCATCCGGTCGCATGGGCCGCATGCTGATCGAGGCCCTTCGCGCCAGTGACGACTGTGTGCTGGCAGGCGCGCTGGACGTGCCGTCCAGCCCCGGCATCGGTTCGGATGCCACCGCGTTTCTGGGCCATGCCAGCGGTGTTGCCATCACGGCCGACATTGCTGCGGGCCTGAAAAACGCCGACGTTCTGATTGATTTCACACGCCCTGAGGGCACCCTGGCCCACCTGGCCGTGTGCTGCGAACTCGGGGTAAAAGCCGTGGTGGGTACCACGGGCTTCACCGATGCGCAGAAGGCCGAGATTGCCGTCTTTGCCCAGCGTACCGCCATCGTCATGGCGCCCAACATGAGCGTGGGCGTGAACGTCACCCTCAAGCTGCTGCAGATGGCGGCCAAGGCCATGGCCACGGGCTACGATATCGAGATCATCGAAGCCCACCATCGCCACAAGGTGGATGCGCCCTCGGGCACCGCGCTCAAGATGGGCGAGGTGATTGCCGACGCCATGGGGCGCGACCTCAAGGAATGTGGCGTGTACGCCCGCGAAGGTGTGACCGGCGAGCGCGATCCGTCGAGCATCGGTTTTGCCACCATCCGGGGTGGTGACATCGTGGGCGATCACACCGTGCTGTTCGCGGGCATCGGCGAGCGCATCGAGATCACGCACAAGTCTTCCAGCCGCTCCACCTACGCACAGGGCAGCCTGCGGGCGGTGCGGTTCCTCGCTGGGCACAAGACGGGCATGTTCGACATGTTCGACGTGCTCGGTCTGCAATGAGAAACCCCCTGAGATGCTTCGCATCTTCCCCTTACAGGGGGACGCCACCCGTGACCTGGCGAAGCCAGTTCCACGGTGGCGCTGGCTTCGGGTGCGCCAGTTGCGGGCGATGCGCCAAATAACGAGGTATTGATGGACGCTCTCCACTGGTGGCGCCAGGGCGACGCCGTCACGCAGGGTGCCGCACTGGTGCTCCTGGCCATGTCGGTGGCAAGCTGGGTGGTCATTGTCTGGAAGCTGCGGCTCATGCGCCAGGCCAGTGCCGACGTGGCCCGCTGCACTGCGGCGTTCTGGCAGGCGCCATCCATGGAGGTTGCAGCACAACGTTTGCAGTCTTTTGACCGCGCTGCGCTGGTCTTGCCTCTCGTGGTTGCTGCAAATTCAATAGCAAATCATTCTCTGCCCGATGCCCCGGCCTCATTGGCCAGCGCGGGCAGCCTGTCCCAGCGGTTGACCCGGGTGCTGCGCGATGCCCTGCATGGCGTGCTGGGGCGCCTGCAGTTTGGCCAGGTGCTGCTGGCCACGGTGGGCTCCACCGCGCCGTTCGTGGGGCTGCTGGGCACCGTGTGGGGTATCTACCATGCGCTGACGGCCATGGCGGGCGCGGGCCAGATCACCATCGACCGCGTTTCCGGCCCCGTGGGCGAGGCCCTCGTCATGACGGCGGCCGGGCTGGCCGTGGCCATCCCCGCCGTGCTGGCCTACAACGTGTTTGGGCGGCTGATCGGCCGCATCGAGGCGGACCTGGAAGGGTTTGCGCGCGACCTGCGCGAACTTGTCATTGATACGGCGGCCCTCCAGAGTTTGGCAGGCACCACAGAAGGTCTGAGCAATGCGAGCCGACCCGCCGCCGGGCCGCCCCAAGGCGGGTCAGCCCCCATGGGGAGCGTGGGGGCATGAGTTTCGGCAGACTCGAACGCACCACCGGGCCACAGCCCATGAGCGACATCAACATGACGCCGCTGGTCGATGTGATGCTGGTGCTGGTGGTCATCTTCATCCTCACGGCACCGCTGCTGGCCAGCTCCATCCGGCTCGACCTGCCACGCTCCGAGGGCGCCACGCCCGGTAGTGCGCCGCAGTTCGTTACCCTTGTGGTCGATGCGTCGGGCCAAGCCTTTCTGGACGACCAGCCGCTGTCGCAGAGCGCGTTGGCTGAGCGCCTGCGCCGCATCGGCGCCGAACGGCCCGACACCGAAATCCAGCTGCGCGCCGACGCCGCAGTGCCCTATGGGCGCGTGGTCGAGGTCATGGGCGCAGCGCATCTGGCCGGGCTGCAGCGCATCGGCTTTGTGGCCGAGCCACCGGCTGCAGGCGCGCCGTCTGCCCCTGCCAAGGCCCCCTGAAACCGCCGTGCGCTGCCGTGCCAGCCGTTCTGCGCAGGCCGCTGGCGGCAGCAGGCGCGGAAGGTAGGGCCTGACAGCCTAAAATCTGCGCAGCGCGGCCCTGCGGCTGCACCTCCCTCTCACCCCCGAGCCCCCATGCAAGACAAATACTCTCCCCAAGACGTCGAGCGCGCCGCCCACGGCCACTGGACCGCCACCGATGCCTACCGCGTGACGGAAGACGCCAACAAGAAGAAGTTCTACGCCTGCTCGATGCTGCCGTACCCCAGCGGCAAGCTGCACATGGGCCACGTGCGCAACTACACCATCAACGACATGCTCACGCGCTACCTGCGCATGAACGGCCACAACGTGCTGATGCCCATGGGCTGGGACGCCTTCGGCCTGCCCGCTGAAAACGCGGCGCTGAAGAATGGTGTGCCCCCTGCCAAGTGGACGTACGAAAACATCGCGTACATGAAGAAGCAGATGCAGGCCATGGGCCTGGCCATCGACTGGAGCCGCGAAGTGGCCACCTGCGACCCCACTTATTACAAGTGGAACCAGTGGCTGTTTTTGAAGATGCTGGAAAAGGGCATCGCTTACCGCAAGACCCAGGTCGTGAACTGGGACCCGGTGGACCAGACCGTGCTGGCCAACGAGCAGGTGATTGACGGCAAGGGCTGGCGCACGGGTGCGGTGGTCGAAAAGCGCGAGATCCCTGGCTACTACCTCAAGATCACCGACTACGCCGAAGAGTTGCTGGACTTCGTCACCGGCGACAAGCTGCCCGGCTGGCCCGAGCGCGTGAAGCTGATGCAGGAAAACTGGATCGGCAAGTCTGAGGGCGTGCGCTTCGCCTTCACGCACGACATTGCGGGCGATGACGGTGCGCTGATCGGCGACGGCAAGATGTACGTGTTCACCACGCGTGCTGACACGATCATGGGCGTGACCTTCTGCGCCGTGGCGCCGGAGCACCCGCTGGCCGCCCACGCCGCCAAGACCAATCCTGCTCTCAGAGCCTTTATCGAAGAATGCAAGAGCGGCGGCACGACCGAGGCCGAGCTGGCTACCCAAGAGAAGAAGGGCGTGCCAACAGGCCTGTTCGTCACCCACCCGCTCACCGACGAAAAGGTCGAGGTCTGGGTCGGCAACTACGTGTTGATGGGCTATGGCGACGGCGCCGTGATGGGCGTGCCCGCGCACGACGAGCGCGACTTCGCGTTCGCCCTCAAGTACGGCATCGAGATCAAGCAGGTCGTGCTGGTCGATGGCGAACACTTCGACTACCACCAATGGAACGACTGGTACGGCGACAAGCAACGCGGCGTGACCATCAACTCCGACAGCTTCAGCGGCCTGTCGTACAAGGAAGCCGTGAACGCCGTGGCCCATGCGCTGGAGCAGAAGGGCCTGGGCGAGAAGAAGACCACCTGGCGCCTGCGCGACTGGGGCGTGAGCCGCCAGCGCTACTGGGGCACTCCGATCCCCATCATCCACTGCGATGAACACGGCGCCGTGCCCGTGCCCGAAAAAGACCTGCCCGTGGTGCTGCCGCAAGACTGTATCCCCGATGGCTCGGGCAACCCGCTGCACAAGCACGAAGGCTTCCACGCGGGCGTGACCTGCCCCGTGTGCGGCAAGCCTGCCCGCCGCGAGACGGACACCATGGACACGTTCGTGGACAGCTCGTGGTACTTCATGCGGTACTGCGACCCCAAGAATGCCGACGCGATGGTGGCGGGCGGTGCCGACTACTGGATGCCGATGGACCAGTACATCGGCGGTATCGAACACGCCATCCTGCACCTGCTGTACGCCCGCTTCTGGACCAAGGTCATGCGCGACCTGGGCTTGGTGAAAGTGGACGAGCCCTTCACCAAGCTGCTCACGCAGGGCATGGTGCTCAACCACATCTACAGCCGCCGCACCGCCAAGGGCGGCAAGGACTACTTCTGGCCGCACGATGTGGAGCACGTGCTGGACGAAGGCGGCAAGATCATCGGCGCCAAGCTGAAGAACGAAGCCACCAGCGGCGACGGTATGTTGCCCGTGGGCACGCCCATCGACTACGAGGGCGTGGGCACCATGTCCAAGTCCAAGAACAACGGCGTGGACCCGCAGGACCTGATCGAGAAGTACGGCGCCGACACCGCCCGCCTGTACACCATGTTCACTGCCCCGCCCGAAGCCACGCTGGAGTGGAACGACGCGGCGGTGGAAGGCAGCTACCGCTTCCTGCGCCGGGTGTGGAACTTCGGCCTCAAGCTGTCTGCTATGGATATGGGAGCTGCCAGCGCAAGCGTGGCAAGCGCCAGCAGCCTGAAAGACGTTGAATTTGGCAAAGAGGCCAAGGCCCTGCGCCTGGAGATCCACACCGTGCTCAAGCAGGTGGACTACGACTACCAGCGCATGCAGTACAACACCGTGGTCTCCGGCGCGATGAAGATGATCAACGCGCTCGAAGACTTCAAGGCCACCGACTCGGCTGGTGCTCAGGTGGCGCTGATCGAAGGCTTTGGCATCCTGCTGCGCTGCCTGTACCCGGCCACCCCCCACATTGCGCACAGCCTCTGGAGCGGCCTGGGTTACGCGGCCGAACTGGGCGACCTGCTGGATGCACCCTGGCCCCAGGTCGATGCGAACGCGCTGGTGCAGGACGAGATCGAGCTCATGCTGCAGGTCAACGGCAAGCTGCGCGGCTCCATTCATGTGCCCGCACAGGCCGACAAGGCCGAGATCGAACGCATTGCCCTGGCCAGCGAGGCGTTTGTGGCCCAGGCTGCAGGCGCTGCGCCCAAGCGCGTCATTGTGGTGCCTGGCCGCCTCGTGAACGTGGTGGTATAGCCCCCATGAACAAGCGCACACTGCTCTCCCTCGCGCCCGTGGCCCTGCTGTCCGCTTGCGGATTTCGGCTGCGGGGCGTGCCCGAGTTCGGGTTTGACTCGCTCTACATCGCAGCACCTGCAGGCTCGCCCCTGGCGCGGGAGTTGCAGCGCACGCTGGAGGGTTCGGGCGGCAAGCTGCAGCTGCTGCGCGACCCGGCGGCCATGCCCACGGCCGATGCCATTCTGGATTTGCTGCAGGAGCAGCAGGAGCGCGCGGTGGTGGGGCTCAATGCCTCGGGCCAGGTGCGCGAACTGCAGCTGCGCCTGCGCATCAGGTTCCGGCTGCGTACCCCGGCAGGTGCCGAACTGATTCCCGAGACCGAGCTGCTGCAGCAGCGCGACATCAGCTACAACGAAACCATCGCCCTGGCCAAGGAGGCTGAGGAAGCGCTGCTCTACCGCAACATGCGGACCGACCTGGTGCAGCAGCTTATGCGCCGCCTGGCAGCGGCCAAGCGCTGAGCCCAGGCGTGGGGCTGTGGCCTCTTGGCGGTAGCGCAGAGCAGCAGGCAGCGACAGCGCCGTGCCGGGCGTTCGTGATGGGCGAGGCGCAGGCGCTCAGGGGGATGTCCGCATGAGCGTACTTTTGCCAAACAGCGACTCCACCAGGTCCACCGCCAGCACGGCCGTGCGGTTGCGCACATCCAGCGCGGGGTTGAGTTCCACAATGTCCAGCGAGGCCAGGCGCCCGCTGTCGGCAATCATCTCCATGCACAACTGCGCCTCTCGGTAAGTGGGACCACCGGGCACCGTGGTGCCCACGCCGGGCGCGATGTCGGGGTCCAGAAAGTCCACATCAAAGCTCACATGCAGGTGGGTGTGTGCATCCAGCCCGGCCAGCGCCTGCTGCATGGTCTGGCGCATGCCCACCTCGTCGATGTAGCGCATGTCGAACACCTCCAGGCCCTGCTCATGCACAAAGCGCTTTTCGCCCGCGTCCACGCTGCGGATGCCTATCTGCCGGATCTGCGACGGGTGCAGCGCTGCGCCACCGCCCGGCATGCGGGCCAGCCCGGTCAGTGCCTCGGGGCCAAACCCGCACAGGCAGGCCACGGGCATGCCATGCACATTGCCGCTGGGCGTGAGTGCACTGGTGTTGAAGTCGGCATGGGCATCCAGCCACAGCACCCGCAGCTTCTTACCTACCTCCGCGCAATGGCGGGCCACGGCGCTGATGCTGCCCAGGCCCAGGCAGTGGTCGCCACCCAGCAAGATGGGCAGGTGGCCCAGTTGCAGCTCGGCATACACGGCGTCAAACACCCGCTGGTTCCACTCCACCACCTCGGGCAGGTGGCGGTAACCGTCCACGGGAGGCTGCCAGGGGTTGGCGGGGCCACTCAAGTTGCCCCGGTCAAACACCTGCAGTCCGTGCGACTCCAGCGCTGCCTGCAGGCCCGCCACGCGCAGGGCCTCGGGCCCCATGGAGGCGCCGCGCGCCCCGGCGCCGATGTCGGTGGGGGCGCCGATCAGGCTGGTGGGCTGGGCGCTGCGCAGGGCGTTGGGTGGCATGGTGCGGGGGCTTTCTGGGAAGGCAGTCGATGTCGGTACGGGCGCGTGTACGCGCC
>C687J35021_10000743_pt1 | contig 25074 bp, 36 predicted proteins | sample RifCSPhighO2_12_FD_35021 | JGI IMG/M metagenome (IMG submission 35021) | reverse complement strand
CCGCCGAGTTCACCCACACAGGCGGAGATGCAACAGGAACTTCTGGTTCTGAAACCTGGGTTAAGTTTACTGCGAGTGGGACGTTGACTTTGACGGCAACGGCTGCAACAACTGCCCACCTCCTTCTAATGGGAGTTTAAATATGGAACCCAAAACGCTTACAATCACAGAATTAGGNGGCCCGCTTACTCGCAGAAACAACGGGGATATTAACTCTGGACTGGCTAAATTTGATACTTCATGGGGTTATGATCCTTATTCAGAGCCAGGGAATCTAACCTGGCTTGAACAACCAGTCAGTATTTTGTCACTCACCCCAAGCAACAGTTCGGTGGCTACAATTTACAACATGAAATTTAGGGACGAAGGTGGCATTTCACGCGTGTATGCAATAGGAGGACTTTCTACTGCACCAAGTCTTTATAGGATTCAAGTGGCAAATAATTCGACTCCAAACCTAGACTCTCCGTCAATTATTGGTGCTTTTACTGGAGGCCTCACCTATCCATCAGGCATGGTGTTCTTCGGTTCAACGGAGAAAATTTTCTTTGGCTCAAATGACGCTATAGAGCGCAGAAATTTTGACGGTTCTTCACCGAGTACGCTTTCTTCTGGAGATTCTAACTTTTTAACTAATGTGCCCAGACCTATGGCAACGTTTTTGGGTAAGATTTATTTCGGGAATTTCAATAATATTGGTGAAATTGATTCGACCGAAACGATTACAACCTCTATAAAGCTCAGTCCAGCTCTTCCTTCTGGTCTTTATGTGACTGATTTAGATGTAACACCAGACGGAAATTACATCCAAATAACCGCAACAAGAACTATTCCGCAAATTGTGAGCGGAACCGGATCAACATTTCCTTCAAGGTCTACGACCGATTCATATAAATTTCTTTGGAATGGGACTGATCCGGGAATTACCGCCTTTATACAGTTTAATGGAGTAACATTTTTCGCCAGTGAGGTTTTTGGCGATAAAAATTATGCTATGGGCCGCGATATACATGGTGCGATGATTGTGGATAGTAATAATAAAATTTCTTTTCCCGAAGCCAAAGAAGGAATCAATACAGCAACATATTCTATTGGTGATACATTTGGAGTGGCACTTCCCGAATTTGAAAAGTCTGCAAGCAGGTATAGAACCGCCCTCTTTCATTACGGTACGTGGGACAACGAGTCCAGAAAAGGTCTTTATCGTCTATTGCGACATCCAGCGCAAACATTCCACGATGTTAAATTTGTGCCTTGCGTCATTCCCGTGACAAGCCAAGGATATACTCCGACTGTGGCCAGCTTTGTTGGACAACTATCCAGTGTCGGTAAATTGTATTATTCCACCTCTGAAGTACATGCGAGTATCATATCCAGTATGGCCCATGCTTTGTGGCGGTTTCCGGTAATTAAAACTGGGCTAGGCAGTATTGTCGCGGGGGTATACGAAACCCAAACACAACTTTTTTCTAAAAAAATGAAAGTCGGTGAGGTCCGTGTATATACTAATCCCCTAACGACGGATAATGCATTTGAAGTTGATTTAATCGGTTCGGGCGGAAGTGTGTTATCGGGTGGAAGTTATCGTTTTGTCGTTGGGACCAGTAGCGTGGCTACCGGAACAGATATGGTTCAATATAATCCTGCTACTGCACCGACTTATGCTTTGGGAGTTAGAGTTACCAATGCTTCGGTTACGGGGACAAGGAATTGGTCGGCATCTAAAATAGAAATAGATGTTGCGCCTGCAGGAAAATGAATGAAGAAGAAAAAAAACAAATAAGAGAAATCTTCTTGACTGCTATCAAAGACTATAATCAAGGAAGTGGATTCAGTGGGAGAAAAATAGTTGACACGCCCACGGATTCTTTATCAGTAGTTAATCGAAGGTTTGTGACCCTTAGCAGTAATGTCGGGAGTCGTCCGGTTTCCTCCGTAGCGGTGGTAGGACAGCCTTTTTATGCAACCGATGTCGCCGTTCCAATGGTTTACAGTACTCAAGGTTGGAGAAATGGAGTCGGTTCAATCGTAGCACAAAATAACTAAAACATGGCAATAACAGCACAACAACTTGATCAATATGGGGTGAAATTATTTCAAAGATCGGACGGGTCATTCCTTTACGGCTCTGGTCGGGGAACCGGAGGGATAAATCCTAATTTTGCCCAACAGCTCGCCAGTTCGGGTGTTCCAATTAATAAAATACGGGGTGATGAAAGCAGCGATATTTTAAATCAGAAATATGGAGTAAACTTCAATACAAGCGGATTGGCCACACTGGGCTCAGAAACTGATATTGAAGGAAGGTATGGAGCGCCATTAAGAAATAAACAACAACAAGCAAGCGAAGAACAACAAGCCTCTCAACTTAATAACGCCATCTCGCAGGGCAATGCAACATTAGTAGAACAATTAAAACCCGGATATACAATCTGGAATGGAGCCTTTGTGCAGAAATCTCAAATACCGCAACTGCAAGCAGGGGGGGCTACAGTTCAAGGGGGTAATGTTGTCGGCCCGAAAGTGCCAGGATTGGGTGGGCAACCAATGTCTCCTGAACAGAAGGCGGCTATAGAAAATGCGCAACAAATTGAACAACAAATTGACACAAGTCGTCCCTCTCCAGGTAGTGTCAATGCTCAACCGTTTACTCAAGGGGGTGGGGCTATCGGAGCGGGTGGAGGGGCGGGAACTCAAGGAGGAGCTTTAGCTTCTAAATATGAGCAGGGATTCCAGGCCGCTAACGCTTCTTTGGGCGGAGCTGGCGGCGGAGCGGGCGGAATTTCAGGTGCGCAAGGTTCGGCATTGGTAAACCAGTATTCTCCGACCAACAGCAACAATCTGGCGAGTACGTTTGTAAAAACAGACCCTTATATCGAGAGTTTGGTTCAGGCTTGGCAACAGTATATAAATCCTCAAAATCAGAGAAAATCTTTAACCGAGACCTACAACCAGATGCTCAAAGACTCCGGAATTCAGGCTATTGATATGGAGCTTTTGGATATGAAGAACGTGATTGAAGGAAGTGAGGAGGATTTGAGAACTGAGATTACGAAGGCTGGAGGATTCGCAACAAATTCCCAAATTTTAGCTCTCACAAATTCAAGGAACCGCCAACTTATTAAAAATTATAATACTCTTTTAGATACACGAAACGCCAAGGAAAAATACCTACAAACTGCGATTCAACTCGAACAATCCGACAGACAAAGTGCCGACCAAAGGTTTGAATCAGCCTTTAACATGGGGCTACAAATTGCCAACTATCGGCAACAAATGCAGACTAATGCTCGGAACCAAATGCAGTGGTTAGTTTCAAATATGGGATTTGACGGACTCTATGACGCTACGGGAGGAGACGAATTCACCATGGGTCTAGTCGAAAATTCTCTAGGAATCCCAAGGGGAGGACTTCTGAGTGCGGCAAATCAGGTGAGATTGGCTAAGGCGCAAGCTCAACAAGAGGCCCAATTAGACTTACAACTAAAACAACAGCAGATAAAGACACCCGAAGAAAGAGCCTTAGAAACTCAATACAAACAAGCCCAGATAGCAAATATCCAAAGTGAGATTGGAAAGAGAAATTACGAGATGCGGGATATTGGTGGAATAGACGAAAAGACTATGAGTAAAATCCAATCTAGCTCAGAGTACAAAACCATAAGCGGAGTATTGCCAGCCATGAATGCCATCAAAACTTATCTCGATGCCATTAAAGATACTGGAAGTTTTGAATGGTGGAGTGGTGATAAGGCCGGAAACTTAAAAGCCTCTTATGGAAATGCTCTTTCTTCATGGAAGACCCTAGCCACCCTCGGTGCTCTATCTGGCGCGGACTTCGGATTAGCTGAAAATGTTATACCGGCACCATCGCTTTGGAAAAGAGATAGCAAGATGATTTCACAATTAACATCTGCCCTAGACAATGGGATAAAACAAGGCGAGATTATGACAAAGCGTTTATCGCAGAATTATCCGAATGCGTCCGGCCTCTTAAATCAACAGCTAGATGATATGCGTGTTACTGCCTACCCTGATAAGTTTGTTTATGGAGATGACGGGTTAGTATACGAATTAGAATAATATGGCCATAAAAATAACAAAAGAACAATTTAATAAAAAGTTTGGACATCCTCCTGTTCTTGGAAGTGTTAAGGTTCAGCAACCTCAACAGGGTTTTCTTGGTGAGGTTAAATCTCGACTTTCAGGAGTTGCAGAATCGATAGGCCAGCAATTTAAAGGTGAGGGAGAATTTGCCGGACAATCTGACATAAGAAAAGCGACAGGCATAACAGCTCAGGCATTTTCATCTCCTTTTGGATTAGCAAAAGATATTTTGCCAGAAGTAGCCGAAAAAGGAATGGAGAAGGTAGGTCAGGGGATAGGTAGAGGCCTTCAGTGGGTAGCAGAAAAAACCACCCCTCAATTTATGGTGGACTTTGTTACAAAACATCCTGATGCCGCTAAAATGCTAGAGGAAGGGGCGGGAACAGTTGCTAATCTTGGGGAAATTTCTGGAAACATCTTAGGTATAGAAGGTGCTAAACAAGGTATTGTAAAAACTGCTCAAGGAGTATCTAAAGCAGTTGCTCCAGCTACGGAACTTACTGGACGAACTCTTAAAAAAGCAGGTGAAGGTGCTTATTCTGCAACGGTTATACCAGAAGAAAGCACTAGACTTGGTCTACAATCTTATCAAGCTAAACAGGGAACTCTTTGGAATAGGGTTAAGAACTTTGTAAAAGATGAGGAGCCAACAGGAAGACCTATAACCGAGGCAAATACAGCCGCCAGAAAAGGACTTGTTGGAACAGAGTGGAGAATCGGAGTCCAGTCGAAGCAGATTGCAGATGACCTTTGGAAGAATACAATCGCTCCGAAATTAGAATCGGTAAAAGGTCAAGTAAATATGAAAGACTTTTTTAAGCAAGTTGAAAAAGAAATTAGAAAAACAAAGAATCTAGGACGAAGAAATGAATTACTTGAAGGATTGGAAGCATTAAAAGAACCCTACAAAAATGTGGGAAGTATCAAATTGCCTAAACTACAAGGATATAAAGAAGGTTGGGCAGAATTTATACCCGAAGCAACTTATAAGGGAAAGCCAATAGCATCAGCCCTAAAGGCGGTAAAAGATATTGCCGCTGATAAAGCCAGACAGATAATATATAAACATGGCGGAGAAGAAATAAGACAAGCCTATATAGATTATGGGAATCTAAAAAGTATTATGAAAGCAGGAGTAAAGTCTATTGGTGACCCAGCCAAAAAGGGCATTTCTCGAAATATTTGGGAGTTTGCGATGGATAAACTAATTACCCCAGTTGCTACTGTAGGTGGTAAAGTTCTTTATAAGACTGGAGAAGGCTTAGAGTTTATAGGCAAAAAGGGGGCCAGAAAGGTCAAAGATGCTATTGACTAAAACTCATCCAAAAAAGCATTAACTATGCCTATAACTACCAATATCCCGACTATCCATAGAAGTATTATCATAACTAACATTATACTACAATGCCAAATATAAGTCAACAACAAAATATGTCAGCCGATAAAAGTGCAGCCGCTCTTAGTTTCGCCACAATGCTATCCGAACAACTAATGCCCAAAGTCCAACCGGAAGAAATGCCACAAGAGCCGCAACAAACGCCGGAACAACCCCAAGATGCCTCCCAAACGCCTGAAACTGCCCCAGGTGGCGAGGAAATGCCGGAAGCAGAAGAACCTAACGTAGAAGAACACCTAACTAGCATGGAAGTCAGACTAGACGAAAAACTAGAATTATTTAAAGAAGAAGTTTTAGAAGCGATAAGTAAGTCAAATGGTCAATAATAAGCATCAACTAGAGATAGAAAACCGCCTCACCCGGCTTGAGGAGTCTTTGAACGAAGTTCGTGAAAATCACTTACCCCACCTCTCTGCGGACATCAAAGAACTCCACGACAAATTCGACAAGGCTATTCTGGCGGTTCTGGCTACTTTGATCGGAGTGTTAATAGATATAGGTTTGAAGTTTTTATGATAAAACTCTACTGTCCCGTTAGAAAAGTTGTTATGCAAGGTTCCTGGATTATAGAGAATCCCACGATTCAGCAACTTAGACGTGCGATTAGCCTGTCTGGTCAAGGATTTGGGGTAAATCTACACCCAGACCCAAACTTCTACCCATCGCTTGGTTTAGTCGCTCATAATGGTTTAGACATCGCTTGTCCCAGAGAAACAGAGATTCTGGCGGCTCACGACGGAAAAGTAGCTTATGTGCAAAACGATTTTAAAGCCGGATATGGCATTGTCATAAATGCCCCTAGCTTTAAAACTATATATTGGCATCAGCTAAGGAATCTTGTCCAAGTTGGCCAAAAGATTAAGGCCGGTGATGTAATAGGGTTATGCGATAACACAGGACTTTCTACTGGAGACCATCTACATTTCGGACTCAAACTTTTGGACTCAAATGGTAATACTCTTCCTAACCCAGGCTATGATGGCGCGGTAGACCCGACACCATACTTGGTTGAAAGAGACAGCGATATGACGTATCGGCTCGTGAAAGTCAAAGATGGTAAAGATGTATTTCGTATTAAAGATGGTAAGAGAGACCTGTTCTTAAACGGACACTCCTTTACGTCCCTTGATGGAAGATGGTCGGCCATTGAGGAAATACAACAGTCCGAACTAGACACTTATCCCGAAGGAGAGGTGCTTGTTTCGGTAGCAAACGAATGAAATATCTAAAATCCCGCACAGTTTGGACAGCGGTTGTCCTAGTTCTGATAAATGGTATCCCAGCTATCCGTGAACTTATCCCTGTGGATATCCAACCAGCCGTAGATAGTATTCTGGCACTTTTAGCCATCTATTTTAGGATAAATCCTCGCGTGAAATAGGTTGATTTTTTGACCCAAATGTGTTAGTCTGAATATAGAACCCCTTTCGAGGGGTTTTGTAATATATAATCCAATGGCTTATTAAAATACTAACATTATGTCTATTACTTATCGCATTAACTCCAACTTACGCTTCCGCGCCACAGCCTACGGCTTCGTATTGGGATAGTTATATCATAGCTGGATCATCTATCAACTTTCGGCCTCAACAGGCCACCACAGGCCAAATTTCGCGTTACAGCCCTATCCAGGAAGTCTTGGACATGGTAGAGGAGGCCGGATTTGACCCTAAAATGGCGTATAAGGTAATTCTGGGAGAGAGTGGCTGGAACTTAAGGTCCGTGGGAGATAATGGAAAGAGTTTGGGGTTGTGGCAAATTAATCAACCGGCACATCCCATTGGTGAGGAGTGTGCTTTCGACCCAGTTTGTTCTACAGAGTATGCCATTAAACTGCTAAACTCGCCTCGCTCTTGGAACCACTGGACAGTTTACCGTAATATCTTTTCAGGCCAACCCTAATCCTAGACTTGGTTTCTTCACTTCTTCTGATACCTAATAAGGGGTGTTTATAGCCACTGGCATACATGGCTTTTCTTGTTTTACTCATTTTAGCTATTGATTCTTTCGTGTGGTATTTTCCCAAAAACTTTTGACCTAAGTTGTGTTCTATTGCGTGTTCTAATCTTGAAATAAGAATGAGATTTTCTAGTGTATTATCCAACTTGTTCCCATTAATATGGTGGACAATTTCATTGCTCTTAAGATATCTACCAAGTTTCTTTTCCATAATGAGGCGGTGTTCGGCAACATAAGCACCATCGTTGGCATGGGGATGTTCAGGTCTAAACATATATCTATACCCCCAACTATATCGGGATTCTTTCCGAGCTTTGCCTGTTATGTTTTTATGGAAACAATGTAGACTACAATAAAAATTCTTGTTTCTTGAGGATTTAGGAATAAACTGCTTTTTACAGTAAATACAAATATTCATATACTGTGATAGTATCACAACGGATGATTTTAGTAAAGAACTCTATCAGAAGTCTGGCTATGTTCCGTGGGCTAAATAGTTATACTGGTGGTGGGCCTGATGCGTATTAAACAACCAGGTTTCAGCCAGTATGCTGGCCCCACCCTGTTAGACATCGCTCAAATCTTCACAGCATTTACCGCAAAGTATTCTGGTTTTATCCCACGATTTTGCTTCATAAAATGGACATCTAAAAGAATGCTGTCCATCTTCAAATTGACAAGAAAAACAAGAAACAGTTAGTTCTCGTTTGCAGTTATCACATAAAATATCCATTATCGTCTTTATCGTAAACAGACAAGAGATTGTTAGAAAACTGAATACCGGAGGCGAGTATGATGTCCAACGGTAATTACTTCCGTTGCCACTCGCAATCCTCAAGCCCATCTGGGCCAGTCTGTGGTAATGTTAGTCTTTGTCAGGAAAACCAGGATATGCAGTATTCGGATACAAGACTGCCCGAAATATCCTGTGCATTAACCGCCACAACGCAGTTTATTCTGCCACTCCGGTATTCAGTTTTCTAATTTTTTTGCTACTGACTATGCTGTACACTAAGTAGGTACTATCTCGTTGTTATTCCTACCCGCCTTAATTTTGGTTACCAACTCATGTGATTGGCAGGTGGGGAAGCCTGATATCGGCCTTCTATCTCATCCGACGGGATGGGACTTTACCATTTCAGGCATCATCCGTGTTCAGGACTTACTCCCCCATCTACCAACCACTCTAATCCTCAACAATATGGGGGCGACTATTGACGTATCTGTTTTGGCCGGATACTGACTTGAAGTCATAGTCAATAATCACCCTCAGATTCCTACCCGCCTTAATTTTGGTTACCAACTATTTCTCCAGCATATCCCACACATCATTAACCTCATAACTTGGGCGACCTCCATCATGGTACATGGCTATATGCTTTAGCTTTTCTTTGATTTGTTCTCGCTCTGCTTCTAGGGCTTGCTGTTGGGTAGCGAGGAGGACTTTCCTTACTACTTCCCTAGCCTCTTTGGAATTAAAATAAAAAGCCTCTAATTCGTGGACAACATTGTCTATAAGAATTTCTATGTCGCCGGTGTATTCAGCTATCCTCACTAAACAAGTATAGCAGTTTCTGTGTATGTCCTCTTTATGTTCACACCCACTAACTGCTACTTCTTTAGCATTTTGTGTTTGGGGATGCATTTTGCATGGCTTTTCTTCGGCACACCACAGACTACCATTGTGTCCGTTGTCATAATGTGGAGTTAAAATCGTAGCACCACACTTCTCTCTAATTGTATTCTTATCTGTCATAGTGCTTCTTTATGGGTTAGCTGGGGTTGGGGACCTAGTTTTGATGAGAACCGTAATCTTTGCCTCCTTTTAAGATGTACTGTTTTGCATATTCTGCCATTTCTTCTAGTGGACGGTCTTGATTCGTGGCCATAAAACTAAGCACTTCCAAATAATATCCAAAGTCTTGCCATTTATTTCCACTTATTGCTTTAACCCTGCAGATGTAAGTGTTTAGGTCAATTTCTGCTTCTAATTTTATTATTCTTTTCTCCATAAGTCTCTATGTTATTAAACTAGGGGTTAAAAGGGCATTTCCTCTGGTGGGGGTTGTTGATTTGCCTCTGCTTCTGCCTGTGCCTCTGCTTCCAAACTAGCTTGCGATTCTGCTTCCTGTTGTTCGGCTTCAAATTGTGCCTGTCCAGCTAAAGCGTCTTGTTCAGCTTGGGATTGTCTTTCATCATTCAACTCTGATTGTAATGCCTGTTGAAATTCGTCTTCGGTTGTATAGTCAATACGTTCTACTGCCATTTTATTTATCAGATGATGCTCTGACGGGCGTTAGGTCTCTATGTTCTTAAACTGGGGAGTTGGTAAATCCATCGTCTCGCAATTTCACACAATGCGACGAATACAGCATCTTTGTCCTGTTCTAGCTGTCCAAGCTGTGCATAGGGTACTAAGTCTGGATGGATGCGTTTTTCTCTATCGTATTTCTCACCATAAACCCAGCCCATTGCAAAGTATGATTGCATCCACGAACCATGTAACTCCTCTGGAGAGTTTGAGCGTTGGTCGCCACATTGTCGGTTGATTACTTTAAGAAACTGCTCACGGAAATCATCTTCTCTTTCTGACCACGATACTGGAATTATGGGAGCTTTTGCCGCCATTGCCGCAATCCTAGCTCCCTCATATACAAATTCTGCTCTGCGTAATGTTAATTGTTCTTCTGTTTGTTTATCTTTTTCCATATTTTTATTTTTTATTTTATATTACTGTTTTTTCTCCATAAGTCTCTATGTTCTTAAACTGCTACAACTACTTTTTTAGATTAAGTATTCTAGCTTCTCCGCTTTTCTTGCCTAACTGACTCATCATCTCTTTTACTTCCTCTGGGGTCTTGTTGCGGATACGGACGGCCCAGGAGGATTTACCACCCAAAGAACCAGCTTCGCTAACTGATAAGTGTTTTGTTTTTGATTTCTTCATAGCGTTTTTGCCAATTAACGACGTGCTTTCTCTTTTCATCTGCCATCTCTCTTAACTCCTTATACCTCCCTGGCCATCTTTCCTCAAACCATGCCGAGAACTTTAGTGGGTGAGAATGCCAGGATTCTAGTGTTCTATTCATGCGAGAATTTGAACCCCCAACATGATGTTGCGCACAAAGAGCGATAATGTTATATGGCTCATCACTCATTAACGGGTAGGCCCCTTCCGGGAGTATGTGCGAGCCGTGAATAGACGCTCCGCTGTCCCGGCTTACTCCACAATACTGACACCTATCCCCATCTCTTTTCCTTGCCTCCAGTTTGGCCTTTTGAACACATTTTTTTCTGTACCAAGTTGGGGATTTCTTTTTCATTAGAATCTTCCGAATGATTCTCCCTCTTTTATTTTAAGTCTGAATTTCATGGAGGAAAGATGTTTCTCAAGATATTTTAATTGGCTTCGGAATCTGATTTCATCTTTGCCTTCCGATGAGGCTTCCCAGATTCTCTCGGCATTTTTATCACTTTTTATTTCTTCTCGCTGTCGAATCTCCAGCCATCTATCAGCCTTGAACACAAGTATATCTTCTAGTTGCTGGCCTACAAAAGCATATAGGGCCGAGAGTTCAACCATAATCTCAGAAATACGGCCGGGGTTCGCGCCCACAGATTCGGTTATGAGGGCTTTAATTTGTTCTCGTGTGGTATTCTCCATGTTTTGGGGTTATCGTGCCATCACGGGGCTATTAGAGGCCTAAAATGGCAGGTCTGACGGTATATCTCTATCTTCAAAAACGGGTATTTCTACTTCATCTGCTTGCGGACGGCCTTGTTCGGCTTGTTTGGCTTCAACTGAACCTTTCTTTACAATTTCTGCATATCCATCGGCATTATCAATCTTCTCATATCCACTGGGGATTAAATATAGTGCGACAACAGCTCTGCCTCCGACTCTAACTTTTTCAACTTCAGTAGTTAAATAGTTTCCTTGCCATTTCATAGAATCTTCTCCGAAAGCATCTACGAGAGCGTTAATAGTTGCACGATTTAGATTTACGTTCACTGCTTCCGGCTGACCCTCAAAGCGAACTTTTGCGATATTCTGAATCTGCGGATTGCCCTGTGAGTCTGTAAATGTTTTGCTCGGTGTGGGTTCGGTTTCAGAAACTATCTTCGCTCGTTGGCCGTTCTTCAGTACGTTCTTATCCACGAACGCTCCCTGTATTCCTGTTGATTTGGTATATTTAGCCATTGTCTAAAGTACGATAGAGAGTTAGGGCGGCTTCAAAAGATTTGATATCCGCTTCCCAATCGTAACTATAATACTCAGTTAATTCGTTTGTTTCTTTGTTGATATTCACAATGAGTGTTCCATCATAGGATTCTTCTCCCATCTCGACCGCCATTTTCATATAGGCCGCCGCTTGAAAATGGGGTTGGCGATCCCATAACCGATCCATTGTTTTTAAATCGCAAATGAATCTCTTGCCATTGATGATTGCGGTGAAATCGAGCGTTCCTGCAACAAACCAGGATTCGGAATAAACTTTCTTTTCTGATTCAAGGAATTTGACCTTGTTTGATACTGCCCACTGGATAAACCTCTCTACCATCGGATTATCGTGTCCTCCATTAATGCCTTTTGCTATTCCATCTTGATCTGAAATCATTAATTTGATATATTCTTCCACGTCCTTATGCGCAAGTGTTCCGGTATCAGCCGCACTATCCCGTTTCTCCGCATGAGCCAATCGTGCCTCTTTGAATTGTGGAAACGAATCTAACTCTTTTGCGATTGTGCTAGTAATCTTTTCATGCTTTAGAATATCCTCGGCTAACGCTCCTAGCGCTCCATTCATACTGTCCGCAAGAACAAACGCTTTAGCGGCGGCAAGGTTGGCGGCCCATTGAATCAAAGAATTTTTTGCTATGACACCGAGTACGGTCGTTACCCCTGTTGCCTGTTTTCCGTCCAGTAAATAAACGTGCTTGTTAAATCTTCCTGTGGCTAGGTCTTTCCATTTTTCGTGAAATTCAAATTTCATAGTTTTGGGTATTTTTCCTTTAACTCCTCCATGATACTTTCCGCCAACTCATACAGTTCTAACCCCTCTAAATCCGTAATCTCCTCCACGATTTGCATTCCGGTCTTCTCGTTTATTTGATTTGTTTCTTTCTCTATCGTGTATCCGTAGGCGTTCTTGTAGAGTTTAATCATTTTAGTATGTAATCAGCTTCAGGATGTACCACCCGACCGCTATTAGCATTACGAACAGGATACTGGCCCCGACCTCTGACCAGAAGAAACTCTTTTCACAACTCCGGCACATGCACCACTGCGAATGTTTAGCTTTCATTGATATTTTGGCTCTTGCACCTACCCGCACCGGGCCGACTCCTTTAGGGAGCAAACGGCACGAGTAGGTGAAAAAGCTCGGCCTAATTTATACTGTAAGTAATTGGGTAACCACTATGCCGTGTTAGGTGTCTAGCTAGGTAATGCTCTATAAAATATTTGTGGAGCTTGCCTGTATTGCTAGTATCGGACGGGCATCACAGAAACCTTACTTACGAGATTAAGTATATCACCGAACCGCTTTGCTTGCAAGGGGGTAGTTGTGGACATCTTTTAGTCCTAGACTCCCTTTATTTAGAGGAGGATGTCTTGGCGAAGCCTAGCTCGAGCTAATTCTACATATTCAGGATTTATCTCGATGCCTACAAAATTACGACCAAGATTTTTAGCGGCTATACAAGTAGTTCCTGATCCAGTATAAGGTTCTAATATTATATCACCCGGCTTGCTACTCACTTTTATTAATTTCTCCATCATCCACATTGGCTTAGGTGTAGGATGTCCGGGGATTGATTGAACACTATCAACCATTACTTTTTTATAAGTTTCGTATCCCAAATCTTTAGTCCAATGACAACCGCCTTTTTCCCGAATAAATACGCAGTATTCTATGTCGCTTAAGTAGGTATTGTTATAAGCAGGCACCGGATTTGTCTTTGACCATACAAGAATATTCCACATAAACTTATTTTTAAGTATCCAATTTAGAGTTTCCGGTAAGGTATCTTTTGACATCCAAATATAAGCATGAAATCTTTTTAATTTGGGCCGCACAACTTCAAGAAATGGTATAAGCGTAAAAGACGGATTACTACCAATACCCAATAAACTACCTCGTCTATAGTCAATTTTCTTTTTAATACTACCCCCCCCATTGAGTTCTATTGCGTAGGGAGGATCGGTTAATAAGAGATCAAATGATTTATCAGGAAAGCCTTTAAGAACTTCCAAACAGTCTCCTTCGATTACTTTATTTAGGTATTCTTCTATCATATTTCTTTTATACTAGCTCTATACTTCTTGAACCAATCGTTGATTGCTATGGCCTGATTATTACTTGCTTTAGCGAAACTTTGAATCTCGTAGAAAGTCTCCATTTTAAATCCTTTAGTCATTCTTAGGAATCTTCCAGTTCCTAATCCGGTTATCTTTCCGAAGGCTACACAATACTCATAAGGATTCTGGGGTTCTAATACTTGTTTTCTCTTTTTAAGATATTGTAGGGATTCGTCTTCTTCTAAGATTTGTAGGTTCATAATAGTATTTCTTGTCTTAGTCTGTCATTGGCTATTTTACAGTACTTCTCTGATATTTCTATACCTATGTAGTTACGGCCTAGTTGTTTGGCGGCGACTGCGGTAGTGCCAGAACCGAGGAAGGGGTCGAGTATGATGTCATTAGAATTGCTAAACATACTTATAATCGGAGCATAATGTTTTACCATTTTAGGTGAGGGGTGTTCAAATAGACTCTTTGTGTTTTCTAGTGAGGTTGAGAAGTGGTCTCGATTTCGATTTATACTTTTTTTATTATCTTCATATTGTTCTGAAATGCTACTAAACCACAACATTAAGCTAAACTGATTAAAACCAACTTTACCATTTCTCATACCGTTATTTGTGTGCAATACCAGACAATATTCATAATTCCAATTAACTTGAAAGGCTCGTATAAACAATGGTAATTTATTTTTAGGAACTTCTATTAGTAAATGATACTTACACACTCTTGCAAGTTCTTGAGATACTTTAGATAAAAAATCAAATAACTCATCATCTTTTAAATCATCATTCTCAAACTCCTTACCAATCCCATACGGAGGGTCTGTCAGAACTAGGTCTATACACTTATCGGGGAGCTTTTTCATAAACTCTAGCGAATCGGCACAGATTACTTTATTTAGGTATTCTTCTATCATTTAGATTAGGACATCCTGGCGGAGCCGTTGATTCGCTATCTCAACGTAACGTGGACTTATTTCTATACCGATGTATTTACGGCCTAGTTGTTTGGCAGCGACTGCGGTAGTACCAGAGCCGAGGAAGGGGTCAAGGATGGTGTCGTTTTCTTGTGTAAAAGAATGAATAATTTTAGCAAATAACTTTAATGGCTTTGGACAATCGTGCTCTTCTGCTTCTGGTTGTGGAACGACTGGGATATATGCCCCATCGGTGCCTATTCTTTTTGGGTTTCCATAAATAAGAAATGGCTCCCAAATTCCGATATTTGTATATTTTGAACCAGAACCCATATTATTATTTTTGAACCAGCAATACTGCCAAAGCGGTGGCTCTATTTCAAACCACATAGGAACATTTTTTAATCCAACACTTACCACAATCACCTTGCCAATTCTTTTTATTTCCTCAAACCACAACTCACACCATTGTTTGTAATCATCTCTATTGTCATCTATCGTCCCATCATATTTTCTATTAAGATTATACGGCGGGTCTGTCAGAACTAAGTCAACACACTTATCGGGCATCTGTTTCATTACTTCTAGGCAGTTGCCTTGGATTACTTTATTTATAAAATCATTCATAAATTCCATTACAGAAAGGACATTTAATAACGGGGAATTTCTTGCTATTTTGCCTTACAAACTTACTATCGTTGCAAGTTTTACACTTTGGCGGAGCATAGTAGCCTGTTTTATTCCATAACGCTTCTTGCCCGTGAAAATCACAGCCAACATCCATTTCCTCATAACAAGTTCCGTCTGGTTTTTGACATTCTTTTTTCATCTTTTAAGGGGTTAGTTTCCAACACATAACTTGCGTAGATACTCCCTAGACTCTCCTTTTTAGAGGAGGGTATTTGGTTTTAAGTACCATACCATAATTATTTATCCTATCTGGAACTTCTACTATTCTTTTTAGTTTATTCTTTTTAAATGGTTTGTAATTAACTTGGTGATGCCACCTCCCGAACTTCTTAGTGACCTTGGCTACATCTGGGTGCTGTTTAGCTAGGGATTGTGCGAATGCTAGTCTGTTATCTCCAGTATTGTATACCGTATCTGTGTTTCCTCCACCCTGGGTCATTGTTGCTCGTTTTCCGATTAAGAAGGCGTTAAATAAAACAGTACACCACCCGTCTTTTAGAACTCTCAGGCTTAAATCCGTATCTTCGTTGTATCTTCCTCTCCACCTGTACGGAATGTCATTTCTGATTAGTATACAGGAATAGATTCTAGTATTAAATCTTATGGGTGGACGGGCTTCGATTGCAGGACAGAATAATGCGTAATTCATTCCGGCTTGGGCAATGTTCTCATATCTAAGGACAAACTCTTCAATCACATAGAACGGAGTCCCGGTCTTACAAACTACCTTTAGATTATTGTTAAATCTTTCTACTGATTCGATATTATCGTCCAGAATCCAGTGCCACTTGGTCCCTTGTTCTATGCTGTGTTCCCAGACCCAATTTCTTACCGGAATACCTCCTTGACCCTGTTCACTGAAGTTTGATGGCAAAACCAGTATTTTTTCCTTATCAATGACTTTGGCGTATTCTTCATACTCCTTCGGCTCTACAACTATCTTGTATGGCACATTCATTGATTCGAGCGTTCTACTCGTCTGTCTTCGTTGCCACCTTCCTTTGCTTATTATATAAACTGGGAACCTCGGATTCATAGGTATATTTATTTGGTTTTTCTTTTAACGGATACCAAGTTGATTTCACATCCTTGCATTGCCTTCCATCAAATGGCTTCTCACCTTTATAGAGACACTCCTTAATGGTTGCTAGAAATGTGTCGAAGTCTTCTTGAGACCGGAATTTGAATGTTACAGTAATCTCTGGCTCTTTCTGCTCTACGTTATTGTACTCTGGCATATCCTTCCACTCTTCTAGCCAATCATTATCTTCTATTGTTTCAAATAGGGTTCCGTTTTTCATCTCTCTTATTTTAAGGGGTTAGTTCCTGTGTATGAGAGTAATCGTATCTTCATATTTTCTTTAATCTGGACTCTTTTAAGTACCAGTTAATAATCATAGCGTGCTTTGACTTATCCTTTTCGTACTTCAAATCTGAATATAGGGAATGGTAGAGATTTAAGTTCCAGTGCGCTGTTAGAATACAGATTAGCTTAATTGGACGCCTTGTAATCACTTGCATCATTTCTCGGTAGTCCTTTACTGTTTCGGGGACTCTAGCATGTCTTCTTGGTGCCGGTTCTTCAAAATCTTCATTCATATTAAATTAACTTGTTTAGGAAATATGCCGTATCTAACTACATAAGGCCCTTTGCCGTCTATCTGAACTTTACTTGAATCAACAGTTCCGGCCTGAACTAACTCTCGACAGCGTCTGCTTACATTACTAGGCTTACAAAGCATCTGGTCTCCGATAGTTCTTTCTAAGACTCCTCCGAAAACCCAACCGCCTTGTTCTTCTAAATACTTAATGATTTCTATTTTTATACTATTTTTCATCATTTAAATAGTCATTTATTATCTGTTCAACCAACTCCTGTAAGGTAAGGCCCCTTTCAATAGCTTCAACCTTTAGCTGTTTATGTATCTCTACCCTTACCTTTAGTTGTTTCAGTTGACTTGTCACTTAGTTGACTCTTATAACCAGCCCAGACCAATAGCTTGCCACCCTCTCCTCTGAAATGATTAGTCGGGGTCGGGGTAGAACATGTTTTTGTTCATTATTCCCAGCTCCTTCTTGACATAGTGCTTAATTATGGTGAATTTACTATGATGATTATTACTTTTAAATCGGATTTTGCCTTTTTGGATTAAATCGTGTGCTAAGAAATGGCAACGTCTACACAAAATTCTTAAATCCGATTGTAAAACATCAACTAAATTCCGATAATTAAGGTGATGAACGTCAAGATTGTTAGTTGAAGCACAGATGGAACAGCGATTACCACGTTTCCGTTTTCTTTTGAGGTATCGTTTTTCTTTCCAATCTGTGCTTTTTAAATAACTCTTGTAGTCCATCACTTTTATTTCGTCGGTTTCGAGTGGACACTTGCTGAACGTCTATTTGGCGGACAAACCCTTTCGGGGAACGTGGGCAGTGCGAACCCTGTCCTTAATAAAACAGCACCACCGATTAGGGCGGTGGTTGTGTTTGAATACAATTTCACGTCAGGCCCTAATCCTGAATGCGATATTCTATTGTAAGTACATCATAACAAATTCTTTAAGAAAGTAAAAGAGGCAACTGTGGATAACCTCTTAGACAAAACTGTCAAAATATGCCATAATGTAACTAAGATGAACCAAGTTCCAAATCTCAATTCATCGGTTAATCAAAATAGACCCTTTTGAACGTTCCTTTCAGGGGCGTTTTTTCGTTAAACAATGCCCAGAACCTACTCAATCTGCAACTGTGGCCGGATGATGCTAGAAACCTCTTCCAAGTGCAGTGTTTGCAAACGAAAAGAAGCCATAAAAGTAAATGCCAACCAGACTATTTACTTTACTAGAGTCAGCGAATGTGACCGGTGCGGAGTCCGGAACGTAGACAGTGCCAAGAAATGTCGTAATTGTTCCCACATATTTTAACTGGGGTGGTTGGTTAGAAAAAACGGCCAGCTGGTAATTCTGGTTCAGAGTAGGCAATAGGCAAACTTCACAAAAACACCAGAAGTTGCCTGCCAAACTTTTCCAGGAGAGATGAGAGGGTCTTCGGGCCCTCAAAGTCGTTTTATCCACTTTAAAAGCTGGCGTAAGTATGCTATAATTAGGACAATTAGAGTCGTGATTTAAGAGCCCTAACTCTGTTTCACGACTCGGTTAGGGCTCTTAGCGTTTATGGATAAAAAGATAAAAATCGGCGTTGTCTGCATAAACCTGAATCCTCCGTATTGGCAGTTCGGAAATGAAATGCTCTGGGGACTAAACACGTTTTTTCTAAAACATCCATCGATTAGGGATAAATATGATGTCAACCTTCTGCTTTGGTCTGATATTCCGGAAGAACCCGATAAGATTTCTCTAAAATTAGCCGAATACCTAGCTAGTCGTAATGAAATTCAGACTTCGGTTATTAACGAAACCCAAAGCCAATTCATAATAAGAGGTGACAAGAAGACCGGTGTAGACGCACTGATAAATAGCGTGATAGATATTAGAAAAAAAGGAGTTACTGTTTTTCCTACCGAACCGATAGAGTGGCCGATGCCGACCCTGATGAGGTATCATCTTTTTCTCCAACAAGAAGAAGAGCTTAGTAAGTACGATTACATTTTCTACATAGACGTTGACATGCGAATTACGGACTGGATAGGTGAGGAGATTCTGGGAGACGGCCTGACTGCCGCTCAGCACCCTATGTACGCATTACGGCAAAACTACAATCCACCCCATGAACCAAATCCTGAATCTGCGGCATATATTCCTCGGCCCGGTAGAATTAAAGATGAAAACGGAAAAAAGAGGTTTGAACCACTTTATTTTGCCGGTGGATTCCAGGGAGGTAGGGCTGAAGATTTTATTAAAGCTATGAAAGAGATGCGCAAAAATATAGACGACGACTTTTCAAGAAATTATATTGCTATTTGGAACGATGAAACACACTGGAATAAATACTTATTTACAACTCCGCCCGCAGTAGTTCTTAACCCATCCTACATTTATCCCGACTCTTTAGTAGCTGATTATTATGTGAAGGTATGGGGTCGGAATTACTCACCTAAAATTATGACTTTAACTAAGAGTTTTTCGGCAACCAAAGAAGGTGGTGCAGGAGTCAAGGATTTAATGGCAACAATGTGATGGAAAACGAACCTAGAATTTCAGTAGTCGTCCCAACTTTCAACCAGTCCCAATATCTAGCCGAGTGTATAGAGTCTGTTTTGACCCAGACGTATAAACCTCACGAAGTAATTTTAGTAAACGACGGATCGCAGGATGAAACAAGATATATCGCACAACAATATGAAATTAAATACATAGAGCAAGTAAATAAAGGATTAGCTTCTGCCAGGAATACCGGAATTATGAACATGGCTGGGGACTGGTTTATGCCTCTTGATTCTGATGATAAGATGGCCCCGAATTGTTTGGAAAGAATTGCCCAGGAAATAGAAAAAACTGATGCCGACATAATAGCTCCATCATTCAAGACTTTTGGTAAATATGACTCGCCGGTAATTCTAGGAGCTAACCCCACGCTTGAAGACTTTAAGCCAATCAACTTCCAACCCCAAAACAGAATAGGATATTTCTCGGCAATTAAGAAAGAAGTCCTATTGGAGATCGGTGGCTATTCTCCCAGAATGACTTGGGGTTATGAAGACTATCATTTATGGATTAACCTGTTAGCTAGGGGCAGGAAAATTGTTACAATACCGGAAGTTTTGATTTTCTACCGGACTAAAGAAAACTCGATGATAACAGAAGCTCAAGCCCATAACAATGAGCTGGTGGCTCAGATTCATAAAGATTTTCCCCTTATTAAATGAAACCGCTTGAAATACAATTTGGCCGTTTAGGGAATAAAATGTTTCAGTACGCTTTCCTATATGCCGAATCAAGAAGAAGAGGAATGGACTTTTACTTCCAAGATCCCAAGTTTTTTGAGGGTTACGAAGAAGAAATCAAGCAACTGTTTGGTGAGGGAATTGGTTATCTATCGCAAGTTGGCGTTCATGTAAGGCGAGGAGCTAATCCAATCAATCCCGATGAATCTAAATACTCGGAAAACCCATTTTATGTCAATCTTGCCGATGATACAGATTATTATGAGAGAGCTATGGCTCTTTTCCCCGAAGACAACTTCCTTGTATTCTCAGACGACCCAAGCTGGGCAAAAGAAAAGTTCAAAGATAATCCGAGGGTGCAGGTCATGGATAAGGGCGATGAAGTGGAAGATTTAAACTTATATGCCAGTTGCCACTCACAAATAATCGCCAACAGTTCGTGGAGTTTTTGGGGAGCCTATTTAAATCCCAATGAAGCAAAAAAAGTAATTGCTCCGCTCAAATGGTTCAGTGATGGTGTTGATCGGGTGGGATTTCCCCCATCTTGGCAAAGAATATGAAAATACTTATTTTAGGACAAGCAGGATTCATAGCCCAGAATCTTACCAAGCGATTAATGGCCGATGGGCATTTTGTCGTGGGGATAGACACACAAGAACCCAAATTTATTAAGCCAGATTTATTTTATAAATTAGACTTACGAGACCAGCGTACTTATGCGGCCTTATTGAGTATGTTTCCAATAGGATTCTTTGATAGGCTTTACACTTTGGCCGCTGATATGGGCGGAGCGGGATTCATATTCAGTGGCGACAACGATGCAGATGTTCTACACAATTCAGCGATGATAAATCTAAATGTGGCTTACTATGCAACTCAAGCTAAAGTGAAACAGCTGTTCTACTCTTCTTCGGTCTGTGCTTACTCAATCGAACAAGTAAAACAAAGAATTCCTGAAGAAGCTATCTATCCAGCCAATCCCGATTCAAACTATGGCTGGGAAAAGATTTTCAGTGAAAGGGTTTACGAGGCGTTTTACAAGAACAAGGGTTTAAACATCAGGATTGCCCGTTTTAATAACTGTTTTGGGCCATACTGTACATGGGATGGTGGACGCGAGAAATCTCCTGCAGCCATTTGTCGCAAGGCATTAACTCAAGACCCCGTAGAGGTTTGGGGAGACGGCAAACAAGTCAGAGAGTTTATTTACATAGACGACTTGCTAGATGCCATAGAAGTCATAATGCAAAATCCCTATCAAGGCCCGATAAACATTGGCCCGGATGAGTCCTACACGATAGATGAGATGGTAAGAATGGTTACGGATAAGGAGATAAAGTATATAGACGGCCCGATTGGATTACGGGTTCGTTTAACGGATAACACCAAGATTAAAGCTCTCGGCTGGAAACCCAAAGTTTCGGTCAAGGATGGGATGAATAATTTATTAGAATGGATAAAAACCCAAAAATCAGCATGATAAAGGGAACGCATCATAAAGAAAGTTCAAAGAAATTGCTTAGCATCTCTCTAACAAAGAGAGATAAGAAATATTGGCGTTTGCAGCAACGAGAATATAGGAAGAAAAATCAAGATAAATATAATGCCTATATGAGAACTTATAATAAAGAAAATAAAGAAATATTAAAGGGTACTTATTTAAAAAGAAAATATGGAATTGATTTGAATCAATATAACCAACTAGTTATCCATCAAAATGGTGTATGTGCAATATGCGGTAATCCTGAAACAATAGAACACAAGAGAGGAACAAAATTAAGGCGAGTATTGGCAGTAGACCATGACCATAAAACAGGAAAGGTTAGGGGTCTATTGTGTCAAAAATGTAATCAAGGCATCGGTCTTTTGAGAAGTCCCGATTTCATGAGACGAGCCATAGAATATATTTCTAAACATGAGTAACCCCTTGATTTCCATAGTTATTCCTTACCACGATATGAAGAACGGTGATTTCTTCTTGAAAAGGAATATAGATTCAATAATGTCCCAAACTTATGAAAAATACGAATTGGTACTCACAAAGCATGGGGGCATGGCAGAGAATACAAATGCTGGCATCAAGAAAGCTACAGGTGAAATTATTAAGTTTCTGTATTCGGATGATTACCTTGCTCATCCGGATTCGCTTAAAAACATTGCAGAGAATTTCAAAGGCGGATGGTTAGCGACAGGATGTGTCCATGATTATGGAGACGGAGAATTAAAAGGGCCACATTTCGCCAGATATGAGGGCGTGCTCCCAAGCTCAAAGATACTGAACACAATCGGCTCACCGTCGGTGGTGGCTATCGAGAACGATGACCCATTATTATTTGACGAAAACATGACTTGGGTATTAGACATTGATTATTACAACAGACTTCTTAAACGATACGGTCCACCCACGATCTTAGATTCTTACGACACAGCAATAGGCTGTGGAGACCATCAAGTTACAAATATCTTACTAGAAGAAGAAAAAAAGGCTGAAGAAAAGTATTTATTACAAAAATATGGAAAATCCTAGAATAAGTATCGTAATCCCGACAGCTGATTGTGAAGGCAAGAAATTCTTACCTAGGTGTTTGAATAGCATTAAATTCCAGAGTTATACTAATTACGAAACGATTATAGTTGAAGAAGGAAGGGTTGCTTACAATATGAACTGTGGGATTAAAAAAGCAACCGGAGATGTAATAAAAATACTCTGCCATGATGACTACCTAAATGGCCCACTCGCCTTGGAAGAGATCGCCGTTGCTTGGAAAAGTGGTTGGCTAGTAAGTGGATGTGTGCACGATGCAGGAGCTCAAGAATTCATTATGACCCATTATCCCGGCTGGAATGACCACATACATCGAGGGTTCAATACAATAGGGGGGCTTTCCGTCTTAGCCTTTGAAAACAAAGACCCACTATTATTTACCGAAGGACTAGACTGGGTGGTGGATATAGATTTTTACAAAAGAGCGTTTTTAAGATATGGTTTACCGAGATTTTTAATGACCTCAAATGTAGTTATAGGCTATGGCCCGCATCAGACCAGTTTCAAACTTACCGAGGAACAAAGAAAAAAAGAAACAATATTAATGTTACAAACTTATGGATAATAAACGAGTCTTACTTACAGGCATTGGCGGATCAATCGCAACTCACTTTGTGGCTCATATAATGCACAACACAGATTGGGAGATAGTGGGCATTGATTCCTTTAGGCACAAGGGCTGGACGGATCGCTTAACAGAAGTTACTAAATCTCATCTGGATTGGATGAAGAGGATTACCGTATTCACGCACGATTTGACTGCTCCGTTCTCTGAACTCCTTAAAAAAAGAATCGGTAAAGTAGATTATATAATTTCTATGGCTTCTCTCTCGGATGTGGAGGCAAGTATTCAAGAGCCAGTCCAATTTTGCAAAAATAATGTAGACTTGGTTCTCAACTTGTTGGAATTTGCCAAGGAAGTAAAACCAGAAGTCTTTGTTCAAATTTCCACAGACGAAGTTTACGGCCCCACCCTGGGTAAGAATGATGGCTATAGGGAGTGGGACGCTAAAATTCCTTCTAATCCCTACGCCGCTTCCAAATCAGCTCAAGAAGAGTTTTGCATTGCTTGGTGGAGAGCTTACGGAGTTCCAGTAGTGATTGTGAATACCATGAATAACTGGGGTCAGATGCAACAAAGTTCAAAATACCCCGTGATGATTCAAAAAGCTCTAATGAAAGGCGAAGAAATTACAATACATGGTGACAACGATGGTGTTGGTTCCAGGTCATACATACATTCAAGGAACTTTGCAGACGCTGTTTTATTTATTCTAAAAAATACCAAACCCCATCTTCACGCTCCAAGTGCAATAGATAAGCCCGACAGATATCATATCGCTGGAGACCAACAAGTAGACAACCTAGAACTTGCTCAGCTTATAGCCAAACTGATGGGTAAAGAACTTAGGTATAAACTTGTAAACTTCCACCGTGTTCGCATGGGCCATGATAAACATTATGGTCTGAATGACGATAAGCTAAAAGCTCTGGGGTGGAAACCACCTGTATCTTTTGAAGAAGGACTTAAAACGACTATTGAATGGCAGATGGAGAATCCTGACTGGATTTCATAGCTAAATCTTTTAATTTATGATATGAAAAAAAGAATTATAAAATATGGAGGTGCTGTTACTGGACTCGATGAAGAGCGAGCTATTATTCGTTCAATTAAAAAGTCTCGTAAAACTAGGAACTGGCAGGAAGCCGAGGAAGGCAAATTGTTTTCATCGGAAGCGGCCAAGTTTCTAGGAGTTAAATATGGAATACTTACTAATTCTGGTTCTAGTGCTGGCTTGCTTGCTCTTTCCGCTCTCGAACTTCCCAAAGGTTCGGAGGTTATTATCGGTGCGGTTACATTCCCTACTATATTTAATATTATTATTCAGTGCGGGCTTGTACCTGTTGTTGTCGATTGTAAAGTAGGGACTTATGGCTTCGATGTAGAAGATGTTCTAAAAGCAATTACTCCTAAAACACGAGCTATAATAGCCATTCATCCTCTTGGCAATCCAGTGGATATGCCCAGGTTAATGAAACTAGCTAGAAAGCACAAAATATATGTCATTGAAGATAACTGCGACGGTTGGGGAACTACTATCAATGGTAAAAAGGTTGGAGGATTCGGGGATGTCTCAATCACCTCATTTCATGCAGCTCATATCGTCAGTATGGGAGTTGGAGGCGGTGTCCTTACCAACGATAGTCGCATTGCAAAGAATGTTCGGATGTATCGAGATTGGGGAAGACAAGCGGATATTAACATTTCACGAAACACGAAACACAAAGGACTTCCAAGCGATTACAA
>C687J35021_10000738_pt1 | contig 25131 bp, 31 predicted proteins | sample RifCSPhighO2_12_FD_35021 | JGI IMG/M metagenome (IMG submission 35021) | reverse complement strand
AAAAGGCCCGACGGCCAAAGGGTAGTTCAGCACGTCGGGCAAAGGCTCCTGCAAAGGATCAGTACTTGCGGGCGCCGCGCTTGGCCACAGGTTTTGCTGCAGCACGACTACCACGCTTCGGAGCCGGTGCAGTTTCTTCCTCAGCCGGTTGGTAGGGGAAGTCGATGGTGGACTTGACTTCTTCGTGACGCTTCATGATGGCGCCCATCAGCTCGTCAGGCAAGTTCATGATCGGCTCAAAGACGACCTTGAACTGGCTCTTAGGATCCGGTACCACCTTGACCTTAGTCACGATGCCGAACGGAGGACGGCGCAGAGCACCGGCCACCTGCTTGACGAAGCTGGCGTAGCCCTTGACGGACGTGACAGGCAGCTTCATGAAGCCGACAGCCGTGGTCTCGTAGTGGTCCTCGTCTTCATTCAGCTCGAACTTGCCTGCTGCGTTGAACGTGCCAGCAGGGATCATGCCCAGACGACGCGTGTTGCGACATGCTTTGCCCTTGCCGACCTCAGCCGTGCCAAACTCGTTCATGGGGCAGCCGGCGCACTGATCGTGCTGAGCATTGCCTGCTTCAACAACGATGGTGTGAGGTGCCATGGTCTTTTCTTCGCGAGCGAAGGCGAAGCAGGTCGGGCCTTGAGGCACGTCCGGATCGTAGCGACCTTCATAGAACACGTTCTCGAGGACCGAGTCCAAGATGACGACGGCCATCTGGTTGCCGGGGAGCGGAGCATCTTGCCAAGACAGAATGCCGCCTTTGGTGCTGAAGAACTGTCCGCCGCCAGTGTTGGCTTCCATGCCTGCAGCAACTTCAGCTTGCTTGGCAAGTTCCTCATCCCATTTGACGAGAGCGGTGGTTTGGGTTTTCTTTGTAGCCATGATCATGGTTCCTTAGGTTGTTTGTGTACTAGCACTGCGCTGGTTGAAAAGATCAGAACCTTGGGCAGCGCCCCAAGATCCTGATTGACGTCAACTTTTTGGCATGCGGTCTGCAATGCGCTGGCGATTGATCAGCAGGTCTGCCTCAGTGGGCGACCAACTTTGCAACCAGCCAACAGGCACTGAGACTGCTGGGCACTCGGTGTGCTGCGGGTTGTAGCCGCGACGAATCATCTCAGCCACAAGTTGCTTGAAGCGTTGTTGGCAGTAGTTGAGACGACTGTAGAAAAACTTCACATGACCAGCACCAAGGGTGTACGTATCAGGAGCCGTGACGCCACCACGCTTGGCGGCAGCTTCAGCCAACTTGAACACACGTGGCAGCTCACGATACTCGGCCACCAGATGCTTTTGATGGAGCTCTTCAACGGGCACGCAGTTGATGCGGGTCATGGTCAGACCTTGTTGATGGAGACAGACACGGCGTTGAAGTGTTCAACACCCGGAACTTCCTTGCCTGCTTCCCAACGCTCCTTGATGGCCGCATCAGTCAGGCGTTTCTGCATGAGGTCAAAGCTGCCGGTCTTCTTCACGTATTTGTAGAAGGCGTCCCAGTCCTTGACCTGAGGAACCTGTTTGGTCACGACAGTGACTCGGGCCAGCTTGCCAGCCACGCCAGACGCCTCGGACTTGGGCAGGTTCTCGATGATGTGGTTCTTGAGCGCAGTCTCTTCAGCTGCAATCTCGTCGACCTTCTTTTGCTCGGCCAAGCGCTTGTTGCGCAGCTCGAACAGTTTATCCGCACAGGCGCCGAGCGCCTTGGGGAACTTGTATTTGACTTCAGTTGCCATTTGATAACTCCTCAGCAAGTTTGGTTGCGGTCGTTGTTTGACCGTGATTAGATTCTAGAGTGAAATTGCCGTGCTGTAAACAGGTAATTTCAAATTATTTTGAGTCCATATCCACCTTGTCGCGGAAGCCGAGGAACACTGGGAAGCGCGGCTTGTCCTTGACGCCAGTCGGTTGCGATTTGTACTTCACAACTTTGCCGATCAGATTGTCGCCCTGTGCCCACAGCAACTGGCGCTGAGACTCGGTGAACCCAGTGCCGATGTCAAACTCCACGCCGGTCTTCAAGTCCTTGACCATGAGGGCCCCAAGTGTCTGCTTGCCGACCTTGCCTGCTTTATGGCTTGAACGTTCCAGCTGGCCCAGTTCATTTCGCTTCGCCTCATTGGCATTGTGCTGAGCTTCAGAGTAGCCGATGACCTTGGCTTCAGCGTCGACAAAGCGCTTGACCTTCAGCAGCCATGCCTCCTTGGCAGTCGAGCGACCATGCTTGTACGGGCCGTCAGGATGGCGCAGCATCACGCCTTCGTAGCCAGCAGCAAGGTAGCTCTCCTCCCAGGTCAGGATGGCAGCTTCACGGTTCACCTTGTCATGCTGCACCTGCACGAAGTGGGTATGACGTTTGGTCCGCTTGAAGGCTATGTCCAAGCGCTTGGCGAACCCAGCCTCGTGGCTGAAGTCGTCAAACACATAGAACTTCACTTTGGGCTGACCCTCGATGCTCATGACGCCTGACGAGGTCACTTGGAACACCTCCTTGGCAATAGGCGAATCGACGATCAGCTCCCCATCGAGGCCATTAAACTCATGGTGGCCAAACAGCAACTGCACGTACTTGTTGGGTATTGGCTTCAACGAACGACCAACAGCGACCCCATCAATCACCAAGCAACGAATGCCGTCCAGCTTGGGGCTGAGCAGCATTGGGAATGGGATGACCGGTCCAGCCGATGATGCAAGCATAGGTTTCATGATGGCTTCCTTTCGCCTGTTTCAAAGGCCTCGCGGCCATCTAGTGAGTGGTGGACAAAGATGTCGTGGTCTTCATCTGGAGTTGGTTTGCACCAACACGTTGGCAGAGGTTCATGCTCACGCAGATCGCCAACAGGTATCACATGCCAACGATTAGGATAGTTCATAGCGGCACGTCGACGATGCTAATTTGCTTGGTGGCTTTGTCCTTGAACACTGCCAGACATGGAGGCGGCCGGTACCGAAGCACCTTCGCCAGAATGACCGGCAGTTGTTTCGGCACTAGATACGCGACCAGTTGCGTGGTCGATTGATTCTTGGGCATGACTAAATTCCTTCTACATGTAGTATTTCAAACTGACCCTCATCGCCCCAACCGATCAGCTCAGCGATGCATTCCTGCAGTCGGTTGTCCTTCAGCTTCTCAGCCGCTTGGGCAACATACTCCAGATCCTCGCGGCTCAGGTTGCCACGTCCACGCACAATGGCCGTCGAGCGGTTCGTATAGTAGACCAGCAACGACTCAAAGTACTCACGGCTGCCAACCTGCACGGTCTTGGGCTTCTTAGCCATGGCCAGAACCCTCACACGCTTGGCATGGCATATCGATCGAGGACCAACCACTGTTGACCTTGACCTTGCCTTCGCCGTTGCATTGGGTGCAGGGCTTGGGCTCACTGGCTTCTTCCATGGCCGCCTTGTAGGCCTTGCGGATCGTGTTGAACTCCACGGAGTTGCCTCCGCGGTCTGGGTGGTGAATCATGCAGAGTTCCCGCCATTTCGCCTTGACCTCGTCAGGCGTCGCGGTATCAGGAAGGCCCAGAGTCGCGAAAGCTTTGCTCATTTGATTAAGTCCCAGCCGATCATGAAGAAGACCCAGAGAAGCTTCAGGATGAAGCCCAGGACTGGCAGCAGGATGAACCCGATGACCAGACCAAGACCCCAGCCCAAAATCTCCTTGACCCAGTCGATCCAGGTGTAGAGGTAACGACTACGCTTCATGCTTCGCCCCGCTCTTTGAGGACTGACATGCCGGCGTAGACGATGGCGCCAAGCACCTCGGTCTCGAATGCTTCACCTTCACGTTGATGCGCTGCCTCTTCCAACTTCTTAGTGGCCTGGCCAGTCAGGAAGCCGCGGCCATGCATCTTGGCGTAGTGGACCCATGGTTGGTCGAGGAACGGCGTGACGTTGCCACCATGGCGTTCGCCCTTGCCGTACATGGCTTGCTCAATGGCTGCCATGAAGATCGGGTAGAGCGGATGCTCCTTGGCACGTTCTTCAATGATCTCGGCCTTGGTCGGCTCGGTGGCTTTAGTGGTCTTGCGTTGCATCGAGAATCTCCTTGATTGAGGGCATGACGTGGAGCAGAGCCAGCTTGCACATGACGGCAATCTCGCGGTGCTCCTTCTGAGTACCGTTGCCGGCACGGAGTTGGATGTAGTGGATCCAGCTGCGAACTGAGCCGGACATGTAGAGGCGCGATGGTGTCAGGCCTTCAGGCAGAACTGCACGAGCAACCTCCTTGGCGATACCCATCTTGAGGGCAGACTTGTACGCCTCACTGGTAGCATGGGCAATCTCCTCTTGCTTGTACGCCCACCACTTCCGCATGTCGTCGTCCTCGATGGCCAAGCTGTTCTGGCGGTTCGTGGTGTCTTGCATGCGAGCCTCGCGGATCACAGCATCGTCGACCACAGCAGCGTAGCGCTGGCTGAACTCTTGGAAGCTGAACGACCGATGGCGGAGAATCTGCCGGGCGATGTCGCGGGTCGTCTGAATCTCGATGACTGCATGCGCCATCTCGAAGGGAGACCAGTGGTGGTTGCGGACCAGGTAGTTGAGCAGACGAGGAGCCGTTTCATGGTTGGCCTGGTTGGCAGGGTTCGAGACCCGTGCGCAGTAGGCCACCAGCTCCTCGCCCGTCTGAACACCTTCCAGCTCAATCGGCTGGGTGAATGCGATCAGACGGACTTGGCTCATTCTTCTGCATCCTTCGCGTCGGTCTCGGCGCACAAGGTGTTGATGAACTCGAGCAGCTCGGCCTTCGCAACCGGTATGTCGGTCTGCTCAATCTCGACGTCCTTCTTCTTGCAGTCGAGCTGCTCAACCAATGCATCGCGAGTGGCGCGAGCATCGGCATTCGTGGCGGCATAGCGCTTGGCACCAGGGCCAATGACGAGGTAGCAACGCATGATTATGCTGCTCCATTAGTTACGTTGATGACTTTGTCGCCGTTGATCGACGAGTTCGTGATGGTAATCTGCTTGACCTCAGTCACGTTGCCAACAAGGCGCAGTGCTTCAACGATCGTGCTTTGGTCCATGCGAGTTTCTGCGCCAACCTTGAAGATCGTTGAGATGATGTCCTTCAAATTATCTGCCGTGTTTTGGTCGACCTTGTTGCCGACGTGAATACCAGTTTCCATGCGAAACTCCTTACTTACATTTGGATGAAAAGATAGGAGACCGAAGTCTCCTATCCACTGGACAGCTTGCTTACGCAGCTTCCTTGATGCCGGCCACGATGCCCTTGAGGACTTCAGCCACGGCCTTCTTGACGGCCTTGTCTTCGGTTTCCTTGTTGGCTTCGATCGCGGACTTGACCACTTCGAGGTGGGCTTTCGTTGCGGCCTTGGTGGCAGCGGTTTCGGACTTGGTGACCAGGGCGGCGACCTTCGGATCTTCCAGCAATTTGCTCATGATTCACTCCTTCAAGTGGTTGATAACGCGTTGGGAGAATTCCCTCAGCAGGTTGTATTCTACAGCTCTGCTTGCGCAGCTGTAAACATGTGGTTTCAATATTTTGCGGCTTTTGCGCCAGATTGTTTCTTCGACCAGTCTTCCAAGTGCTTCACGGCAGCTTGCGGAGCGGCTTCGGTCATCCAGAACTCGATGTTGCGCAGTGCGTACAAGCGACCTTGCCCACCGTCGGCTAAGCGAATCGGCTTGCCACCGCAAATCTGACGGACTCCGGCCCTTGCCAGCTCGCGACCCAGCCCGTTGGCTGTCGTGCCGGTCTTGCCTGACGGATCGTAGAACTGCAGCAGCTCCTTTGACGTGAACAGGTCCTTATCCACCACAATTTCCCCCACCTTGAGGACGTGGTTCGGTGTGGCCAAGAGCTGGCGCACCCAACCGGCCAGGTCACTCTGCACGTTGGCGATCATGCGTTCCTTGGCCGCTGTCTTGAAGGCAGGAGCTGCTGGGTTGAAGTCGCCTGTGTCACGGTTCAGCAGATAGTGGAAGACCGCCTTGCTGCCACCAGTGTCCAGCCACAGGTCATAGTTCATGTAGAACTCTTCGTCCATGGGACCAACCTGCACCTCGTGGATGAAGAAGCGGCGGTCGTCGTCTTCAAGGAAGAACGAGTCTGGATGGTTGGCTGTGAAGAAGTAGTTGATGCAGTCAGGCACGACGTAGGTTGGCACGTACTTGCCATTGACTCGGAGCTCGCGCTGTGTGATGAGCTTCTTCAAGAAGTCAGCATCGGCCCGCTTGTTGGACCCAGTCACGTCGTCGCCCATGACAAACTGCTTGCCCTCAGCCCATTCGTTGAAGCTGTTGTGCAAGTCCATCTGGCTAATCTCAGTGAAGTTCTGCCCGTAGATCCTGCCCAAGGTGTAGCCGATCAGCGACTTACCTGTGCCGTGGCGGATACCGTGTAGAACTGCTGAGCTGAACAGCTTCGTGCCGGGATGTTGCAAAGGATACGCGCACCAGTTGAGGAACCACTCCATGGCCTGAGGCTCGGAGCCCTTGAAGATGTGAGCGACCAATTCCAAGAACGGCTCAACCTCGTCCTCAACCGGCTCGACACCCCAGCCCGGCCAGATGTTGAACATGGGGCGAGGGTCTTGGATGAAGCGGCCATCGCCTGGCTTGTACGTGATCTTTGTGACCTCGGTGCGCAGCGGCCACTTGAGCCAAGCAGCAGCAGCTGAGACTGCCTTGAAGCTGACCGTGCCGTCTTGCTTGAGACTGCGCTCATGGTAGTTCAGAGGCGCCTGCAAGTGTTCCTTGAACGCAGATGGTGAAGCCTTGAACCGAGTGTCTTGGTCGACGATGAGACCAGGGTCTTGGACGTAGACGTACTTCTCATTGAGTCCCCAAAGCGGCGCGGTCAGGCCCAGCGGCTCGGCTTCTGTGAGGAGACCGCGAAACATCGAGACGGCTGAGGGCCCGGCGTGCACAAGGAAGTCGTCAAGGCCGACCTTCTCAAGACCAGGCAGCTGAGGCAGCGAGACGAGATGCACGAAGCAGCCGCGGCGGTGCAGCTCCTCTCCAAGCTCCCGAAGGGCGGCGCACACCATGGGGTTGGTCTTGTAGTCAGAGTCGAAGCAGATGTAGACGTTGCGTTTGGCCCACTTGACAAGGTCGAGACTGGGCAGCCAATCGAGTCCCAGCTTGTGGCTGCGCCAGTTGTACACGCCACCCAGCCCGATGGTGGGGAAGCCTTCCTTGCAGGCCTTGGCAGCTTTGAGCTCGCCCTCAGTCAGAATCAGCGGCTGGTCTGTATCGTGAAGCAAACCTTCCCAGTCCTGATTGGCTGGGTAGTAGGCGACCGGAGCGGTATTGGGTTCCTGCACGTAGCGCACAGGCTTCTTGTCAGTCAGGCTGGAGAAGTCAGATGGCGTCTCAAGGTACCTGATGCGGTAAAACGGTTTGGATCCTGGCCAGTCGCCAATCGGCTTACCGTCAGGTCCAATGTAATCGATGCGCAAGCTACAAAGCTGCTTGAATGCTTGGTGCTGAGCCGCAGTCTGTTGCTGGCCCAAGCAGTGCATACTAAGCAGCTTGGCGTCTTCGAGCGTGAGCCCGCTGGACTTGAGCTTGGTTTCCCCTAGAGAAAGTGCTTTGTGGTCGGCCGCGGGTGCGGTCTTCTTTTTTGTGGTTGCCATCTTGTTTCGGTCCTCAATTCGTCGATCATAGCCGCCTCAGCATCGGCCAACCATGCGCTCAGCCGCATGAAAAGGTGTTCGCCCTGCTACATCACTTGCTGAGGGCGATCGACGCGGACCAAGGTTGTGGGCAACCGAAGGAGACACGACACAGCAGGGCGAACAGTCGAGATTCTAATCTGTAGCGGATGAGCTGTAAACAATGGGTTACCAGTAGGGTGAAAAGCTGTTATAGATCAACCACTTAGGCTCAGAACTTGGCTCTTTGCGCTCTGCTACACAACAAAGCGGTCGCTACACGCTACGCCAAACCCTATTCTCTCTTCTCTCTATACTTCTTCTTCTTCTTCTTCTTCTTCTATTAAAAAGAGACTATAGTAGAAGTAGTATCTGTAGTTTGTCTTATAAATCAACAACTTAGGTTGCTACACAACTCGCTACACAGGCCGCTCCATCAGAGTGAGTGTTCGCCCATTTAGAGGGTGTACGAGGTTTCCCACATGTGTTAGAGCGGTTTACGCCGGCGTGGAAACAGTTTACGATCCACTTCCATCGTGGTAAACAACCAGAAAACCTTTGTGGAGATTAGATTATGGCAGTTGGTGGACCAAGACCAGGCAGTGGACGGCCGAAAGGCTCGGTGACAAAGGTCACTGCCAAGGCCCGCGAAGCCGCCATGGAGACCGGATTGCTCCCACATGAGTGGTTGTTGAAGGTCAGCCGTGGTGAAGGCATCGTGCATAAACGCTGGGTCGTCAAGTACGACGCCAAGGGCAATGAGAAGAGCAAGGAACTTGTGGAGGAAGAAGTCTACGCAGACTTTCCTACTCGCATCGATGCTGCGAAAGCAGCTGCTCCGTTCTATGCACCACGCCTTGCTGTGCAAACTGTTTCCGTCAGCGGCAACTCAGACGCCGTGTCCGAGACACTCAAGTCGATCGCGGAGAAGCTTCCAGTATGATTGAACTTGCCCATCAGAAGGACATGGAGCGCTGGTACCCGCTGACTGAGCACTCCGTTCAAACCGACCTCGTCAATGACAAGGTGCGGTTCAAGGTGGTCCCAGCAGGGCGACGGTCAGGCAAGACTGAGCGAGCCAAGCGCTTTGTGGTGCGTGAGGCCATGAGAGAACCAGGACCCTACTTCGTCGCCGCTCCTACTCGGGACCAGGTCAAGCGGATCTACTGGCAAGACCTCAAGCGCCTCTGCTTCACCTCGGTCCTTGGTGACCGCTCAGTCAGTGAGTCCGAGCTTCAGATTCGTCTTCCTAACGGCAGCACGATCAGCCTCATCGGCCTTGATCAGCCTCAGCGCATGGAAGGTGTGCTCTGGATCGGAGGCGTCATCGATGAGATTGCCGACGTGCGTGAAGGTGCATGGCAAGAGAACATCAGCCCGGCACTCGACACGTTCAACCCGCTGAAGCCTGACTACCGCCCATGGTGCTGGCTGATCGGTGTCCCTGACGGCTTGAACCACTACTTCGAGATGGCTGAGTATGCTCGGTCCTCAGGTGACCCTGATTGGAAGCTGTACACGTGGAAGAGCTCAGACATTCTGCCCAAGGACGTGATCGATGCTGCCAAGCGCCGCATGTCGCCTCGTCAGTACCGGCAAGAGTATGAGGCCAGCTTCGAGACTGCATCGGGCCGTGTGTACGAGGACTACAGCCCAGACAACTACACGACTGAGGTCATCAAGCCCAATGAGCAACTGATGTGGCACCATGACTTCAACTTCACGCCCATGAGCTCAGGCGTCGGTGTGCGTCGTGGCAATGACTTCTACATCCTTGACGAGATTGTCCTCCAGTCCGCAGTGGCTCGGCAGTCGTCACTCGAGTTCGTTGAGAAGTACAAGAACCACACCAACCGCAGCGTCATCATCTACGGTGACCCTGCAGGCCGAGCCGGTGAGAAGCATGGGCACGCCTCAGACTACACCGAGATGGAACAGGTGCTTCGTGCCAACAACTGGACCGTGACCCGTAAGGTAAAGAACGCGGCACCAGCCATCAAGGACCGGCAGAACGCTGTGCGAGCCAAGATCAAGAATGCCAAGGGCGAAGTCAGTCTGTTCGTGAACATTGAGAAGGCCAAGTACGTTCACAAGGGTTTTGCCACCGTGCAGATCAAGAAGGGCAGCACCTTCCTCGAGGAGGACAGCGAGTACCAGCACATCACCACTGCAGTCGGCTACTGCGTCGACTACGAATGGCCGATCAACTTCAAAAAGGACGTCAAGGTCGAGCCGATCGCGTCCACCAATCATTTCAACCGTTAAGGAACCACCATGGCCCGACCATCCAAAGAGCAACGACTTGCTGCCATCCACCAGGAGGCGCTCACTGAGTTTGACAACATCCAATCTGCCCTGCGCGACGAGCGACTGCAGTGCCTCCAAGACCGGCGCTTCTACTCAATCGCAGGTGCTCAGTGGGAAGGTCCGCTGGGCGAGCAGTTTGAGAACAAACCCAAGTTTGAGGTCAACAAGATCCACTTGGCCGTCATCCGCATCATCAACGAGTACCGCAACAACCGCATCACCGTCGACTTCGTGAGCAAGGAAGGCAAGGAGTACGACAAGCTGGCTGACACGTGCGACGGCCTGTACCGCGCCGATGAGCAGGACAGTGGTGCTGAGGAAGCTTACGACAACGCCTTTGAGGAAGGTGTGGCCGGTGGCTTTGGAGCCTGGCGTCTGCGCACCGTGTACGAGAATGAAGAGGATGAGGAAGACGAGAAGCAACGGATCCGCATTGAGCCAATCTTTGATGCCGATTCGTCTGTGTTCTTTGACCTGAACGCCAAACGCCAAGACAAGGCAGACTCCAAGCGCTGCTTCGTCATCACGTCCATGACGCGCCAAGCCTACAAGGATGAATGGGGCGATGATCCTGCTTCGTGGCCGAAGGAAGTCCATCAGTACGAGTTCGACTGGCTGACGCCTGACGTCGTCTTCGTGGCTGAGTACTACCGCGTCGAGGAAACTCGCGAGACCGTTTACGTCTGGGAGACCATTGACGGTGAGGAAGAACGCTACAAGGACGCTGACTTCGAGGATGATGAGACCTTGGAAGAACGCTTGTTGGCAGTGGGCAGCAAGGAGGTTCGCCAGAAGAACATCAAGCGTCGCCGTGTCCGCAAGTACATCCTGTCAGGCGCCAAGATCCTCGAGGACTGCGGCTACATCGCTGGCAAGTGCATCCCCATCGTGCCCATGTACGGCAAGCGCTGGTTCGTCGACAACGTGGAACGCTGCATGGGCCATGTCCGCTTGGCCAAGGATGCTCAGCGCCTGAAGAACATGCAGCTGTCGAAGCTTGGTGAAATCAGTGCTCTGTCCTCGGTTGAGAAACCGATCCTGACACCTGAACAAGTTGCTGGCCACCAGATGATGTGGGCTGATGACAACATCAAGAACTTTCCCTACCTGCTGGTGAATCCCATCACCGATGCCAACGGTAACCAAGCCATCTCAGGCCCGATCGGCTACACCAAGCCGCCTCAGATCCCTCAGGCCTTGGCTGCTCTGTTGCAGATCACCGAGCAGGACATGCAAGATCTCTTGGGCAACCAGCAAGCCGGTGAAGAACTGCAGCCGAACATCAGTGGCAAGGCAGTTGAACTCGTGCAGAACAAACTTGACATGCAGACCTTCATCTACATGAGCAACATGAGTAAAGCCGTCAAGCGATCGGGTGAAATTTGGTTGAGCATGGCCAAGGACGTGCTGGTCGAAGAAGGTCGCAAGATGAAGTCCATTGGTCCACAAGGCGAGATGCAGTCAGTCGAGTTGGCCAAGCCCATGGTCAACGAGAAGGGCGAGATTGAGACCGAGAACGACCTGTCTGAAGCCGAGTTCGACGTCAATGTGGACGTTGGTCCGTCGTCTTCAAGTAAGCGTGCTGCCACGGTCCGAGCCCTAACTGGCATGGCTTCCCTGACCGATGACGCTGAGACCAAGCAGGTCTTGGGTGCTATGGCCATGATGAACATGGAAGGTGAGGGCATCACTGAAGTGCGAGATTACTTCCGCAAGAAGCTGCTTCGTATGGGAGTTGTCAAACCCACAGAGGAAGAACAGCGGACCATGGCTGAGGAGCAGGCCAATCAACAGCCTGACCCAAATACCCAGTACCTGCAGGCGGCGGCCGACGAAGCCACAGCTAACGCCACTCAAGCGCGAGCCAAGACCATCCTCACGGTGGCTCAGGCTGACGAAACGAAGGCCAAAACCATGAAGACCTTGGCCGATGTGGACTCGTCAGAACAGCGCCAGGCCATGGAGGTCATTGAAAAGTTCGGTGGTTTGGGCCAAGTCCAGCCACAAGGGGCAGAAACTGTATCACAGACTGGCATTCCACTGTAAGATCTTTGTTTATGCGGTTCCCACCCAGCCGCTTTAATGGGTGAGTTTTGAATGGGGTCATTGAAATGAACAAAAAGGCAGACGGTCAGGCAACGACAGACGATGAAGTGGTAACCTTGGACGACGAAACCACGGTTGTGGACGGCGAGGGCGAAGAAGGTGGTGAACAGACCACAGACGAAACCCAGTCCGATGACAACGAAGGTGAAGGCAACCAGGAAACTACCGCTGAGTCTGACGACGTTGTCGTGACCATTGGTGAGGAAGCGCCACCCACCGAGGAAGAGGCTCATGCGCCTGAATGGGTACGTGAACTGCGCAAGACCAACCGCGAGGACAAGCGTCGCATCCGTGAACTTGAAGAGAAGTTGACAGCCACCAAGGCAGCTGAGACCAAGCCGGCAGCCCTGGGCAAGAAACCCACTCTTGAAGACCACGACTATGACACTGAGAAGTTCGAGCAAGCACTGACAGCCTGGTACGACCGGAAACGGGAAGCCGATCAAGCTGCCGTCCAAGCCGAAGCCGCTCAGAAAGAGCAGCAGAAAGCTTGGCAAGCCAAACTGGATGCCTATGGCGCGGCAAAAACCGCACTGAAGGTGAAGGACTTTGATGACGCCGAGGCAGTAGCCCAAGATGTCTTCAACGTTACCCAGCAAGGCATCGTGCTTCAAGGAGCTGAGAACCCCGCATTGGTTATCTACGCGCTGGGCAAGAACCCGAAGAAGGCGAAGGAAATCTCGACCATCACCGACCCCGTGAAATTTGCTTTCGCGGTGGCTAAACTGGAGACTCAATTGAAAGTTACGCAACGCAAAGCAGCCACAGCACCGGAACGCACTGTCCAGGGAACTGGCAACAAGTCTGGAACTGTGGACTCAACCCTCGAGCGGCTGCGCACTGAGGCGGCAAAGTCTGGTGACTTCACCAAAGTCATCCAGTACAAGAAGTCGAAGCAAACAGCCAAGTAAACCACATTGAAATAGGAGCCAATCATGGCAAATGCATTTTCCAAAGAAGAACGCGTCGCGTTCGAAGACATCCTCGAAGGCTTTAATGACGCCTTGGTCCTGAGCCGCAACGTCGCGACTTACTCTACCGACTCCACGATGATGGAGCGCACCAACGACATCATCTGGCGTCCACAACCGTACATCGCCACGTCCATTGATGGTGCGCCTGGTACGGACATCTCCGCATCGTACAAGAACATGACTCAACTGTCTGTGCCGGCCACCATCGGCTTCAGCAAGACTGTGCCGTGGACCTTGAACGCCAAGGAGTTGCGCGACGCACTGCAAGAAAACCGTCTGGGTGACAGCGCCAAGCAGAAACTGGCGAGCGACATCAACGTGGCACTCATGAACGTGGCATCTGCGCAAGGTACCCTGTTTGTGAAGCGCACCGCTGCTGCTTCCGGCTTCGATGACGTGGCACAAGCTGAAGCGATCTTCAACGAACAAGGCGTGCCCTCGTACGACCGCTACCTCGCTCTGAGCACGCGTGACTACAACGGCATGGCAAGCAACCTGGCCGGTCGTCAGAACATGACTGACCTGCCCAAGGAAGCTTACCGCCGCGCCTACGTCGGCATGATCGCGTCCTTCGACACGTACAAGTTGGACTACGCCAATCGCCAAGCTGCTGCAGCTGGTGGCGCCGGTCTGACGATCAGCACTCTGGACGCTGCTGTCAACTACTACATCCCCAAGGCCACGAGCACCTCCGTGGGCGGCAAGATCAACGTTGACAACCGCTATCAGACCGTGACCGTTTCCAGCACCGCCTCGGTGGCTGCGGGCGACGCCTTCACGATCGCTGCCGTCAACGCCGTGCATCACATCACCAAGGGCGACACCGGCCAGCTGAAGACCTTCCGTGTCATCTCGGTGGACAGCGGCACGACCATGACGATCAGCCCGCCAATCATCAGCAACCAGGTGGCCAACGACGCGGCAGCACAGTACCAGAACTGCGTGGTGAACACCAAGTCTGCGACCTCGGCCATCGTGTTCCTGAACACCGTTGCCGGCTACGTCAACCCGTTCTGGCAGAAGGACGCGCTGGAAATTCTGCCTGGCCGCTACGCCGTCCCGTCCGATGCTGGCACCGCAGTGATGCGCGCCTCCACCGATCAGGGTATCGAACTGGTCATGCAGAAGTTCTACGACATTGACACGATGAAGACCAAGTACCGCTTGGACACTCTCTTTGGTGTGGTCTGCAAGCAGCCTGAGATGGCCGGCTTGATGATGTTCAGCCAAACCTAAGCTGATTGAGGGAAGGGGCTTCGGCCCCTTTCTTCAACCTCCAGGAGACTGACATGCCACTCAAACAAGGTTACAGCAAAAAGTCCGTGTCGGAGAACATCCGCCGCGAAATGAAATCCGGCAAACCTCAGAAGCAAGCAGTTGCAATTGCTCTGAGCGTGGCAAAGAAAGCCAAAGCCGCAACCAAGAAAGGTAACAAGAAATGACTGAACAAGTTCAAACTGCCGACGACCAGTTCCCTACGCTCGTCTACAAAGGTCATGGCCCTCACTCCCGTGCTGGTGGCACCTACGACTACGCGGCCGCCAATGACAAGGAGGAGTTCGATACCAAACTGGCTGATGGTTGGTTTACCACGCTGCCTGAAGCCATTGACGCCCACGACAAACCTGTCGTGAAGTCTGAGGACAATGATCCTCCGACCCGCAAGGAGCTCGAGACCAAGGCCAAAGAACTGGGTATCAAGTTCGACAAAAAGACGACCGACGCTGAACTCAGCGACGCGATCACCGCCGCACTCGCCAAGGAGTAATCATGGGCTGGACTAAGCGCCAATTCGTCACACAGGCCTTCGAGGAAATCGGGTTGGCGGCTTACGTCTTCGACCTGACTCCAGAACAGCTTGAGAGTGCACTCCGCCGATTGGATGCCATGATGGCTGCATGGAACGCCAAAGGCATCCGACTCGGCTACCCAATTCCGTCAAGTCCACAAAACAGTGAACTTGACCAAGAGACCAACGTGCCTGACTCAGCCAATGAGGCCATCTACCTGAACTTGGGCATTAAACTCGCCCCCGGGTTTGGCAAGGTCGTGGCAACTGAGACCAAGGCGTCTGCCAAGATGGCCTACGACACATTGCTATCACGCGCCGCCATGCCTCCTCAGCAACAGTTTCCAGGCACGATGCCTGCTGGTGCTGGCAACAAGCCATGGAGAACATATGACAATCCGTTCTTGGATAAGCCGGTGGATCCGCTGCTGGCCGGTGAAGACGGCCCAATCGAATTTAACTAAGGAGAACTTTGCCATGCCGCAAATCAATCAATTGTCCGCCTTGGACCAACTGGCAGCAGGTGACCAGTTTCCTGTTTACAGTCAAGCTAATGGTGATGCCCGCAAAGTTGCGCTCAGCGTGTTGACCCAATACATTTTGGCACAGGTACCGTCAGCCACTGGTGTTCAGCAGTTTGAGACCCAGTACGCGGCTCCGTCATCAACTGGCTTCAATGTCCAAATCACCGACAACGGAAATAACACCCACCTGATCTTGACTCCCACTGCAGGTCTTGCTGCCGGCACGATCACTCTGCCTACGTTGGCCAACTGCGTGGACAAGCAGGAAATACTTGTCAATTGCACTCAACAGGTCACAACATTGACGGTCAACGGCAATGGGGCCGTGTCTGTGACTGGTGAGCCAGCATCTCTTGGAGCCGATGACTTCTTCCGACTGAAGTTTGACATCGCTACTCAAACTTGGTACCGAGTGGGCTAATGATATGCAAATCCCTGTTCTGAACGGAGTTTACACGGACGGGGTCGCGGACTTCCGCACCTCATATCCCGTGAACATGGTCCCTGTTCCAAAAGAACAGGGAATTTCCAATGGGTATCTGAGACCAGCTGATGGACTGACACAAAATGGCGTAGGGCCTGGACCAAGCCGCGGCGCAATAAACTGGAATGGTATTTGTTACCGAGTGATGGGGACAAAATTTGTGTCCATCACAAGTGATGGTTCGGTAAACATATTGGGTGACGTCGGTCAAGGAGGGCAGTGTACGCTTGACTACTCATTTGACAGACTTGGTATCTCCTCAGGCGGAAGACTTTACTATTGGAATGGAGCGTCTCTTCAGCAAGTTACCGACCCAGATCTTGGAACTGTTGTAGATTTTGTTTGGGTGGATGGTTATTTTATGACCACCGATGGCGAAAATCTTGTTGTCACAGAGTTGAACAATCCATTTTCTGTCAACCCCTTAAAGTACGGGAGCTCTGAAGTTGATCCAGACCCAATTGTTGGCGTTGTCAAAATTCGCAACGAGGTCTACGCCATCAACCGTTATACCATTGAGGTCTTTGACAACATTGGTGGAGACTTCTTTCCGTTCCAGCGCATCGATGGAGCACAGGTACCAAAAGGAGCTCTTGGCACTTACTGCGCCTGCACCTTTGTTGATGCCGTGGCTTTCTTGGGTAGTGGGCGCAATGAAGCCCCGTCTATTTACATTGGCGCCAATGCATCTGCAATAAAAATCAGCACTCAAGAGATAGACGAGATACTTCAGACGTACACTGAGACAGAATTATCCCAAGCCATTTTGGAGTCGCGTGTCAACAAAGCGCACCAGCATCTTTGGGTGCGCCTTCCAGATCAAACTCTGGTGTATGACGCGGCCGCATCTCAAACATTGCAAGAACCTGTTTGGTATCATTTAACTAGTTCCATTGTCGGGTTTTCAGAGTACCTGGCCAAAGACCTAGTTTGGTGCTACAACAAGTGGTTAGTAGGCCACCCGTCTTCTAGCATTGTTGGCTACCTTGATGACTCAATCTCCACGCATTTCGATCAAGATGTACGATGGGAGTTTGGTACCCTTGTAGTCTACAACGAGGGGCGTGGCGCTATTTTCCATGAGCTTGAACTCGTATGTTTGACCGGTCGCGTTGCGTTTGGTGAAGATCCTCAGATCAGCACATCTTATTCAGTTGACGGAGAAACATGGAGCCAAGAAAAGTCAGTGAAGATCGGCAAGCGAGGTGACAGATCTAAGCGCATAGTTTGGTTGCAGCAAGGCCACATGAGAAACTGGCGCGTCCAACGTTTTCGTGGCGACAGCAGATCATTCATCTCAGTTGCGCGCCTTGAGGCGCGTCTTGAACCTTTGGCGGTGTAACAATGGCAGATCCACGTCCACTAACCAGAGATGCTCTGGCTAAATTCCTTCCAGACCCTGAATCAATAAGAAGGTTTGAACGTCTTTTCTACGTGGCTGGTGAATTGACCCCAGCTGAAATTGCAACATTAGTCTCACTCATACAAGAAGCCTCAATTGACGCCTCGACGGCCCAGTCAACGGCCCAGTCTGCTCTTGATCAACTTGGGCAAGTTGTCCAAGATGCGGCTATCAATGCCGGGTCGGCCGATGACAAAGCCACGCAAGCTTTGGACCTGCTTAACAAAATAGCGCAATCTCTTGAGTTGTTGGCCATGGAACCAGTGATTCGCCAAGACACATTTTTGTCTGGTGACTACATTGACTTTCCTGTCAACGGACCGCACGTTACTCAAGAGCGCCGTGTTCAATGGAATGCTGATGACGGGACCATCGACGTAGGACTGTTCAACGGTGTTGTGCTTCAAGTTGGACAGGAAACCCACTTCTACGTGAAGAATACTTCAGGTGCGACCATCACCGATGGAAGTTCTGTGATGGCTACTGGCGCTATTGGCGCATCTGGCAAAATCACTTGTGCCCCAGCCGTCGCAGATGGAACTATTTCTGGCGAGTACATGCTTGGCGTGGCAACACAAGATATTGCAAACAACGCCTTTGGATATGTTACCAGTTTTGGACTGGTGCGAGGAATCAATACCTCGGGCACGCCGTACGGCGAGGTTTGGGTTGATGGCGACCTGCTCTATTTCAATCCAACAATTGCCGGAGGCCTGACCAAAATTGCACCAGACGCCCCGAAACTACGGGCGCCTGTAGCCATTGTGATCAATGCGGCTTCAGGCGGAGCTGGTTCCATCTTTGTGCGCATGAAGACCGGCGAAGATTTAGGGCACCTCAATGACGTGTATGCTCCCACACCGGCGGCCGGAAATGTCCTGATCTATGATGCCACGCAAAAAAGATGGGAAGCTGCTTCTTTAACGCCCGGAACCAATGTCACCATCACTAATGCTGATGGCGCAATCACCATTGCCGTGGCTGGAGCTGCCCCAACAGGGTCGGCTGGCGGTGTTCTTTCTGGGACCTATCCTAATCCTGGATTCGCCGTAGACATGGCAACCCAAGCAGAGTTGGATGCGCACACCGGAGCAACTGGTACGTCAGTGCACGGACTTGGGACCGTCTCAACGCTTACCAGTGACGCTGACGGAACTTTGGCTGCCAACAGCGACTTGCGCGTGGCAACGCAAAAAGCTGTGAAAACTTACGTCGATAACGCAGTGACTGGGTTGTTGGATTTCAAAGGTAACATCAACTGCAGTACCAACCCAAATTATCCAGCGGCCTTGAAAGGTGACACATATGCAGTTTCAGTTGCTGGCAAGATCGGTGGGGCATCTGGTGTAAATGTTGATGTTGGTGACATGGTGGTTGCGTCCGCTGACAACGCAGGTGGTACCCAGGCTGCAGTGGGTTCGTCTTGGTTTGTTTTAGAGCACAACCTTGTCGGCGTACTTCTCGCCGGTAATAACCTAAGCGACCTGACTAACACATCAACAGCTAGGACAAATCTTGGTGTTGCCATAGGCAGCAATGTCCAAGCTTGGGATGCTGATCTAGATGCCATTGCTGCTCTTGCTGGCACTACAGGTCTGCTAAAGAAAACAGCCGCAAATACTTGGGCTCTGGACACGACAGCTTACGGTACAGGAACTGTGACATCTGTGAATGCTTCTGGCGGCACGACGGGTTTGTCATTTTCTGGCGGACCAGTCACTGGCTCTGGTACATTGACGTTGGCAGGCACTCTCGGCGTGCCAAATGGCGGTACTGGCAACACAACATTCGGCAACGGTCGCATATTGTTTGGAAACAGCGCCAGCGCCATTGCAACTAATGCTAACTTCCTGTTTGACAACGCAAACACGCGTCTTGCAATTGGAGATACCAGCGCCAGTTACACCATCGACGCCAAGCAGTCAACAGCGACCGCAATCAGACTTAAGACTACCACTGCAACAGCATCAGACGCAACCGTGTTGTTCGAGGTGGCAAACAACTTCAGCGGTACAAGTCAGTCGTATGTCAAGGGCATCGGCGGAGGCTCGAGCGGCGTCAGTGAACTTGCATTTGGCGTCAGTCTGACTTCCGGTGCAGTAACAGCCACAGAGGTTGCGCGGTTTGACTCAGGAGGCAACTTCAGACCAAGTGCTGATAACACCAGGAGCTGCGGAACGGCAGCACTGCGCTGGTCTGTGATTTATGCCGGCACGGCGTTGATCAATACATCAGATGCGAGGGATAAGACACAAGTATCCGCCTTTACTTCTGGTGAACTGGCTGCGGCAAAGCAACTGTCTAAGGAAATTGGCACTTACAAATTCATCGAGGCAGTCAACAGTAAGGGCGATTTGGCTCGGAAGCACATCGGCATGACCGTGCAAAGAGCCATTGAAATAATGACGTCATGTGGACTTGATGCCATGTCCTATGGTTTTATATGTTACGATGAGTGGGATGAAAAGATCACAACTCACAACGCCCAAGTTGACCAAGTTGACACTGGGTTGTTAGACAAAGATGGCAACCAGATCTACAAAGAGGTTGTTGTTAAAGAGGCTTGGACTGAAATTCAGCAGGCTGGTAATAAGTACGGGTTCCGTATGGATCAACTCTTGGCGTTCATATCTCGAGGATTTGAGGAGCGCCTTTCACTAATTGAACAAGGAGTCTAAAATGACTGTCACAGTAAAGAATCTGATCCCAGCAAAGCAAGCTGAGGCATTACAAACCGCCCAATACACAGCCAATGGGTGTAAAGTTATCATTGACAAATTCACTGCCACAAACACGTCTGCTGCAAATGTGGCGCTGTCTGTAAATTTAATTGCCCAAGGTGGAGTTGCTGGTACAAATAACCTTGTGGTGAAAACTCGGTTTGTGGCTCCAGGAGAGACATACACATTTCCTGAACTTGTTGGTCAATCTTTGGGCGACGGCGGTATCATCTCCACAATTGCAAGCGCGGCCAACTCACTTACTATTGTCGCCTCCGGTCGTGAAATAACCTGATGGTTTACAAGGTGGTCAGATGCGTGTTAGTATCTGACCACCTGTGGTACTAGAGACCACAGTAGCTGAGCCTAACGAGCAGCCAGCAGCTCATACCACCCTGAAAAGGAGAGTTTGAATGCTGGCTGAAGCCAAATCCCACAGTATTGTGGACCCTGCTAAAATCGAGCAGGTTGAATCACACCTTTTGGACCTGCCTCAAGTCGAGTGCCCAGTTGTCCACCACTTCGGCCCGGGTATCTACATCCGCGAAGTCACTCTGCCGGCTGGCACTCTCGCCATCGGCCACGCCCAGCGGTTTGAGCACCTCAACATCATGTTGACTGGTGCAGTTGCCATGGTAGGTGACGATGGTCAGACCAAAGTGCTGCGAGCACCCATGATCTTTGTTGGCAAGCCTGGCCGCAAACTTGGCTACGTGCTTGAGACCTGCATCTGGCAGAATGTCTACTCCACTGACGAGCGCGACATCGATAAGCTTGAGGCCATGTTCCTCGACAAGAGCGCCACGTGGCAAGCGCACGCTGAGGTTGCTAAGCAACTTGAGACCTATCACCGCCGTGAAGACCGTGAAGACTTTGAACTTGTTGTGCGCCTTGCAGGTTTCACGCCTGCTGCAGTCCGCGCTCAGTCTGAGAATCCGCATGACCAAATCAAGATGCCAAGTGGTTTTGCACCTAAGTTCACCGTGCGTGACTCGGCCATTGAGGGCAAAGGTGTTTTCCTCAGCTCTTCAGTTGAGCAAGGTGAGGTCATCGCACCAGCGCGCATCGATGGCATGCGCACACCAGCAGGTCGCTACACCAACCACGCTAAGAACCCCAACGCTAAGTTTGTCAAGGACGAAAGTGGTGACATCTGGCTTGTAGCCTTGAAGCGCATTGCTGGATGCGCCGGTGGCAATCAAGGTGAGGAGGTGACAGTTGACTACCGCCAAGCCCTCGCCCTCTCGGGCGTCAATCTAATTGAAGGAGAATCCCAATGAGCGGAATCGCAACGGCTGTCGTGGCCGGATCAGTCATCACTGGCGTGATGTCCAGCAACGCGCAGTCTAGTGCTGCAGAATCAGCTGCTGGTGCCCAGACTGCAGCAAGCCAAGCATCAATTGAGGAGCAGCGGCGTCAGTTCGACGCCGTTCAAAAGTTGCTGGCTCCTTACGTAGGAGCTGGTGAGCAGGCCATCGGTGGCCAACAAGGTCTACTTGGCCTTGCAGGACCGGCAGCCCAGCAACAAGCAATTGCCGGCATCGAATCATCGCCTCAGTTTCAATCAATGATGCAGCAAGGTGAGAACGCCATCTTGCAAAACGCGTCAGCAACTGGCGGACTTCGTGGCGGCAACGTGCAGGCTACTCTTGCTCAGTTTCGCCCACAGCTTTTAAGCCAGTTGATTGAGTCGCAGTTCAGTAAGCTTGGTACCATCTCAGGCTTGGGCCAAGCATCGGCCGCAGGCCAGGCAGCTGCCGCCCAGCAAACTGGCGCCAACATTGGCAATGCATTGACACAACAAGGACAGGCGGCCGCCGGTGCAGCTCTGGCTCAAGGTCAGGCTCAAGCCCAGATGTGGGGAAACATCGGCGGGACCATCGGCAATGTTGCCACGCTCAAAGCTCTAAAGGTGTTCTAACATGGCACAACCATTCAACTACATGCTCAACGTCCCAGATCCGACACAGTCGGTCATGGGTGGAGTTCAAAACGCACTCAACATCTCCAACATGATGTCCCAGCGTAACTTGGCCGAGCAAAAAGCTCTCGACCTCCAAAAGGCGCGTGAGACCCAAGCAAAGATGGAAGCTGATCTTGGTACGCTATCTCAAAATCCGACGCCCTCAGCTTTGGCCAGCATGATGGTCAAGTATCCAAGTCTGAGCGAGAACTTCAAGCGGACCTACGACGTGCTCAGCACTGAGCAGAAGGACTCACGCCTGGGTCAAGCCACGCAGGTCTATGCTGCGCTTCAATCTGGCAATCCAGAGATTGCCCAACAGTTATTGACTGAGCAGGCTACCGCCTACCGCAACTCAGGTCAAGAGCGCGAAGCCAAGACACTTGAAGACCTGGGCGTGTTGATCAAGACTAGTCCTGAAACGGCCAAGACTTCCACCGGCCTCTTTCTGGCGTCGGCCATGGGGCCTGACAAGTTTACTGAAACCTTCACAAAGCTTCAGGGCGAGCAGCGCGATGCAGAACTTCAACCATCGAAGCTGACTGAGTCTCAGGCCAAGGCCCAGAAAGCCGCTGTTGAGGCCAAGTTCGCTGAGTCTGGTGCGGTGCTTGACCTGCAGAAGAAAGGTTGGGACATCACGAAGATCCAAGAGGACATCAAGATTGCCAAGCAAAATGCTGGCATTGCAGCCATGAATGCTCAGATTGCTCGCGAGGGTAACCAGATCAAGCGTGAAGAAAACCAACTTAAGTTGCAGGATATGGTGCAAAAACGTGATGATGCGGTGCGCGCCAAGGCCGCAGACCTTGAGTCTGCTCGAACCAACATGGACAATATGCTTAACACGGCTGATCGCATCCTGAAGACGCCGATTGGTGTGATTGGTTCAGCTGCCGGTCCGGTGTCGTCGCGCATGCCCACTCTCAGCCAAGACACGGCCGACTTCGAGGCTCTGGTTGAGACGCTTGGTTCACAGTCATTCATGGCCCAGATCCCCAACATCAAGGGCATGGGCGCATTGTCCAACGCCGAAGGCGAGAAGCTTCAAGCAGCTTTGCAGAACTTCAGTTTGAAGCAGTCTCCTGAGCGTCTGCTCGAGAACGTCAAGGAAGCTCAGCGCTTGGTCATGAAGGCTCGCAAGAACATGACTGCTCGTGCAGGCCTGCCTGAGACCATCCCTGACACACCGGCCGTGAGCACGTCTGGTGGCGACATCGATGCGCTTGTGAAGAAGTATACCCAAGGAGCACGTTAATGGCAACACTCCAAGAACTTGAGCTGGCCTTGGTCAACGCCGACAAGGCGGGTGACCTTGATGCCGCTCGGCGCTTGGCTGCCGTGCTTGTCAAGGCACGCCAAGATACCACAAACCAGATCCCAGACACGATTGTGCCTGGCACAACTCAGGAGTACGTTGAACCATCTGTTGGTGAGAAGATTGTTGGGGCTGGCGAGGCAGCATTGACCATTGGCACTGGTGCAATTGGAGGAGCAGCCGGTCTTATTGGCGGCACGCTGAAGGGTCTGGCTGAGCAGATCCTGTCTGGCCAGTTTGGTAGCCAGCAAGCGGCTGACCTGGTCCAGAAGTCAGCCATGCAGGGAGCTCAGGCATTGACCTACGCGCCTCGCACTCAGTCAGGCCAGGAGCAGGTACAAGCCGTCGGTGAAGTGCTTCAGAATGTCCCTCCTGTCATCCCAGTTGTTGGTCCTATTGGTGCAGTGTCCTCAGGTGTAAAAGCCGCAATGCCAGCTGTGGCAGCAACTGCAGGTCGTGTTGCGGCTCCCGTCGTTGCTGCCACAAAGCGTGCTGGTCAAGCTGTAGCCAAAGTTGCTGAGCCAATCACTGAGATACTGCCTGGTGCAACTTCTAAGAAGCCCACTCCTGGCACGCCTGGTTCCGGTGGGGCCGCTGGTGTTGATTTGGCCACCCTGCGCCAAGCCAAAGCCGAAGAATTGCCAGTGCCCATCAAGTTGACCGAAGGTCAAAAGACACGCCAGTTTGAGCAGCAACGCTTTGAACGCGAAACAGCCAAGTTGCCTGAAGTAGGTGCACCCATTCGTGAGCGTTTCGCCACTCAGAACAAGCAGCTCCAACAAAACCTTGAGACCTTCATCGACATGACTGGAGCTGAGGCACCTGATTTGCGTTCCATTGGCCTGACCGTAGACAAGGCGCTTCGTGACCGGGCTGCTCGTGACAAGACACGCATCCGCACCTTGTACAAGGAGGCCGAGAAGGCCGGCGAGATGGAAGCCCCTGTCAAGCTCGACACCGTGGTTCAGCATTTGGTTGACAACGCACCTGAGGCTGAGGTGGCCAACGTGCTCAAGGCAACTCGTGCCAAAGCGCTACAGCTCGGCGTGGCCACTGAAGCGCCTGATGGAACATTGGTTGCCCAACCTGTGGCTCTCAAGACGGCCGAGTTATTCCGCCGGTCTATTGGTGGAGCTACCAACACTGAGCCAACCAACATCATGCAAGCTTCGCAGATGCGCAGCCTCATTGATGCCTCAACTGACGGCCTTGGTGGCAACATGTACAAGCAAGCCCGTGCAGCACGAGCCCGGTTTGGCAGTGATTACGAGAACATTGGTTTGGTAAAGAACCTGCTTGGCCAGAAGCGTGGTTCAAATGATCGCGCCATCGCCATGGAAGATGTTCTACGCCGCTCAGTCATTGACCCATCTACCTCTCTTGATACCGTTCGGCAAGTTCGTCGTTTGCTTCAGACTGAGGGTCCTAATGGCCAACAAGCCTGGAAGGAATTGCAAGGCGGCACGCTTAAGTTCTTGCGTGATGAGGCCACTAAAGGAGTTGGTCGTGACGAACTTGGGAACCCCATCTTGTCGCCAGGCCAACTTGACCGTGTGGTCAGTCAGCTGGACAAGTCTGGCAAACTTGATTTTGTGTTTGGCAAGAAGGGCGCAGAGCAACTTCGTATTATCAATGATGTGGCCAAGGATGTGCTTGTTGCACCACCTGGTAGCGTCAACACAAGCAACACCGCCAGCGTCTTAGCTGGCATGATGGACATTGCTATCAGCGGCACGGCAGGAGTACCTGCACCCATCATGACAAGTTTCCGTCTGATGACTAAAGGCATCAAAGATGCGAAAACAAGAGCTAAGGTCCGCAAGGCCCTGGGCGAGTAACTTTTTATAGGAGAATCACATGTCTACTTTGTCTGTCAATCCGCCCTACCCAGTTTTTACTGACGTCGATGGCAATCCACTTAATGACGG
>C687J35021_10000737_pt1 | contig 25140 bp, 47 predicted proteins | sample RifCSPhighO2_12_FD_35021 | JGI IMG/M metagenome (IMG submission 35021) | reverse complement strand
CCAGCATGGATTCACAATACGTTTTACCTATACCATAAGGATCAACCGGTTCCCTTGGCATCCTTTCACTGAAAGGTGGTATTTGATGTCCGTATACCGCCATAGAACTTGTAAACACAAACCTTTTAACATCATTATTCACACTAGCAACCAATAAGTTGTTCATAGGTCTGACGTTAATATCATTGATTGCACACGGACTAAACACACTCTGCCCCTCAGCAGCATAAGCAGCTAAATGATACACAACATTGCATCCTTGCACTACGTGGTTGCACACTACGGGGTCTTGTAAGTTTCCCCTGACAAATGTGAACTTTCCCTTTCTTCTCTTCTGTGCTTCTTCTAAATTACGTAGTGAGCCACCGCTAAGGTCGTCTACGCCAACTACATCATGTCCCTCATCTAGCAACGCATCCACTAAATGAGATGCCATGAATCCTGCTGATCCTGTTACCAAAATCTTCATTATAATGCTTATTGAAGAGCGTAGTATATATAGTTATCTAAAGTCTATTGTATATATTCTGGGCTCTATGTTTTCTCTCAGTAGAGCAGAATATACACCAATCTTTGTACACTCTGCCTTTCTTGTCACAGAGTCCCACCCAGAAATGGAATCCGAACAAACACTTAAGATTTCTTGAAACGTTCATTCTCATTATGCACCAACTTGAAAAATTCATTATTAGTGAAACCGATTAGACCTTTGACATCTTTAGGCAGACACATACCGCCATAACCATCGTTAACTAAGGTATGATCTCTACCTACACGTTCATCTAGAAGCCATAACTCACGTACTATATCATAATCTAAACTTAAAGAATCAGCTATCTCTTTGATTTCATTACAGAAAGTAACCTTGGTGGCTAGGTAAGCATTGGTAACGTATTTGATAAACTCAGTATGATCTGAACTAATGACGTAGTATTTAACATGTGGTCCATAGTAGTGCTGGTACACCTTTTGTATTACATCCGCATACGGTTTCAAATCAACAAATGGTGCACCTATCAGGCATCTTCCCGGATGAAGCATATCGTTATAAGCATCCCTCTCGGTCAGAAACTCTGGATTATGGAGTATCACTTTACCTGTTTCCTCAGCTAGTCTTCTTGTTGTTCCAACTGGAACTGTTGATTTGATAACTATAATAGGTGTTTTAAGCCAGCCTATAACTCCTTCTAACGCTGTAAGGTTTACCCCATACTTATCTGGATACATTGGAGTTGGGACACACACAAAAGCAACAGCACAATCATTAACTTGTTCCTTGGTGGCTTTTCCTTCTTTCTCTAGAGTACGGCTGAACCTGATTACCTCTGCATCACGCTCAAAGAACTTAGATACAGCTTCCCCAACTACTCCAATACCGATAACAGCTATCTTCATTGTTTTCCACTCCTTACTACTTGCCACTTAATAGTGTCTTCTGTTCTCTCATGTCTTCCACAATGTACACATTCCCTAGCTTCTATCCTGCCCCAACTATCGTTTCTATACCTGTTCCAGCAATGCCCACCTATGTTAAGGCACTCTATTTCCGTTATCATCAAATTGCCTCTTTATCAATCCCGCACCATTGGGTTCCTTTCTAAGTCTGGCTAGAATTGGAGCTTGTCTAAGGTTAACTTTCTCGTTGCTGTGGTGTAAACTGCGGTCATTTATTATAGCCTCGTAGTACCCCTTCTCTGCCCTGTGATAATGAACCAAGTGAATATCATTAGGAACAGCACCGATATCCTCATCACTCGGGTTTATTCTTATTGCTGTATCACCTTGTAGTCTCCATACTGATGCGTGCTTTTCCCCGCACCATACAAACGAATTGAAGTTTCTAAAAAACCTCATCACCACATCTGGATACCACTTAGGTTGGATATTAAACATCGCCTTATCTCCCCATAAATTCTTATGAGGAAGGTAATACCCATTCTTGTCGTGGTCGGTTTTAGCCCACTCCCAAAAACCATCTTCTACCAACTCATCTACATCTGTGAGAAGAATAAAGTCCATTCTAAATAAATTCAAACATTGGTTCCGGACATTCATCTCATTCCAGTCGTACTTGGCATTAGTCTCTTCCTGCAGTAATATTGTGCAGTTAGGATGAGTCTTTCTAAGCTCTAGTAAACATTCCACAGTACCGTCTGTAGATCCACCATCTTGGATCACTATCTGATCTGCCTGCTTGACATTCTCGAACCATGCGTCTACAAAATGGATGCCGTCCCTAATACATGTGAATGCTGTTACTGTTGTCAAGGCGATAACCTCATAATTAGTGCTGTTTTAGATTCTTTATAGTGCTGTTCACATTGTATCTCGCCCATTGATGCTCTATACTCTCCATCTGAATCACACAATCTACATTTTCCAAATAGTTCACTTAGTGCAAAGTCCCCATCTATTGTTGGTGTCATTGTGTTTCCCCGCATTTACCGCAATAATACTCATTTTCATATACGTAGTCAGGTTCACTGTCAACAAATTTCTGCCACCTTCTTACAGCTTCCTTACTATAAGACCCGGGATGACATTGTTTTGCATAGTTTATTTTCTTAACTTGTCTGCAAACCCATATATGTCTACCAAACCAACAACCCATTACTTTCGACCCCTGATATTTTCCACAATCTTTCGGATACCAGTTTCTACTGTTATGCTATACTTCCAGCCAGCCTGAGCTAGCTTATCGGTATCGAACAACTGCCTATCCACGTACTTACGTTGTACTGCTTTATTAGATGGATCTTGATAGTTAGCTTTATAATCTGTTCCAAGTACCTTGTTAATCAATTCTACACAGGTATTAAAGGGTGTCTCTGCACCCGTACCTACGTTATACACATTCCCACCACCAAGATTCTCAGCAGCAAAGATATTGGCACTGACTACATCATCTACGAAGATGAAGTCTCTGCCTTGTTTGCCTGTGCCCCATATCACCGGCTGCTCTCCACGCATAGCAGACCATATAAACTGGGATAGTACGTTAGCTAGACTACGACCATCTGGTAGGTTCTTGCTCTCTTCGTTGGTTCCGTATACGCTAGCATATCTTAGGATTACTGTATCCAAACCATATAGTTCATTATAAAGTTTGAAACTCTGTTCATTGAATATCTTAGTTGCCGAATAGAAGTTAGGGCAAGTTAGAGCGAACCCTTCTTGGTGAGGTACTGGGGTATCCGAATAAGTCGACCCCGTAGAACTCAGTATTATCTTCTTAACTTTAGCTTTTACACACGCTTCCAATAGATTAAGAGTCCCGTCTACGTTGGTATTAGTTCCATCTACCGGAGAAGGCTGAAAATGCAGAGATCCACTAGCTGCACCAAAGTGAAACACCCAATCTACTCCCTCTAAATCACTGGCTGTAATATTTCTAATATCACCCGTACCATCCTTAATATCGCATTCTTTAACCTCGTGACCACGCTTTCTCAACTCCTTTACTGCGTGACTGCCAATAAACCCTGCTGATCCTGTTACTAAACAACGCATCTAATCATCTCCTTATTTAAAACTTCATCGAATAATTCCAACCATTTAGGTAAAACTACATTCAAACTATAATACTTAAGCACTTTCTCTCTGCCTACTCTTCCATACTGTTCTCTTAGCAACTTGTTACTATACAATACCTCTAGCCCGTCTAGAAACGCTTTCTCATCGGGGAGGACTCTTTTTGTATTGTACCCGCCATTTATGAAAGTGTTCCATTTTACTGGAATGCCGCACGTACCATTATCCATTAGTAACTCTTGTGCAGTGGTGTAATCAGTTGTAATGTTTGGAATGCCGCACGACATCGCTTCTATTGTAGTGATGCCAAACCCCTCGCCTGTTGTACTCATGGCGTGTACGTCAAACATGTTATAAATGTTATTAAGTTGATTTTGTGGGATACCAGTGAAGAACGGCACATTGCTGAATTTAACCCTGCATCTAGGGCATTCTGGTTTTGCCGGAGCATGGTCATTTAATCCAAGTTCTTTGCAATGCACGTGCATATTAGTTCTACCACCACTTACTTGCATAGGATCGTACGGATCGCAATGAAAGAAAGCATAAGCATCATCGTGCCTATCAAAGAACTCTTTTAATATATAGAGTAGTCTTTGCGGGTTCTTCCTGCTTTGGTTTCTACCAACCATACCAATTACAAACTTGCCGTCTAAATGATTGGCTTTCTTAATTCCATTGCACTGTTCTTCTGTCAGTGGGTAGAATAGATTTGTATCAACACAGTGCGGGATATATAAACTGTCCAACCCAGTTTCTTTCTTAAGCTTGGCTTGACCAAACTTACTCATAGCAACTCTGTAGTCCACTGCACTTAAAGTCTCTTCCATACCCGCATAAACATCATCCGAATCCATGGGGAAGTAGAATATCGTTTTTGGATTTCCCCACTGTACCCACTCCTTCCTCTTCTTTGGTATCCAAGGAGAGCCATCGTCTATAGCAAACGGATCGCATAACCATGCTACGACATCTGGTCTGATACGAGAAATATAATAATTTATCGTTCCGCCTTGGTAATTGCCCGGTATCTGTATCCAAGGTTCGACACCCATTGGAGTTGTAGCCTGCTTTTCACTGCCATTATACTGATGCCCTAAAAGGAAAGTCTGATATTTTGCAGCTAAAGCTCTAAGTATGTAAATCGTTTGATTCGTATACCCAGTTGGAATATCAGAACTGTCTGAGCACCAAATTATCTTCTTTTGCAAATGATTCACTACCTAGATATAATTTACCTGAAAAGTCCAATACACTATTACGTACGGCATTGACAGTCACAAAGCCACGAATAGACTTGACTGCTTCGTACACATCATCACTTACTGGAGTTACTTCTCGTGCTCCAAAACTGATACCGTGCCATACGTAAGGAGTATCCTTATCACCCGGATACCCAGTATAAAGTACCTTTTTAGTTTCTTTTCTTATTGTCATATTAACACCCACATAAATCCACGCTTGTTCTCCAACGTGGTTCTGTAATCCAAGTTACTCTTTGTTTTATCAATTTACCGCATCTTGGACACCTGTCACTACAATCACAATACTCATTCATTTTACTTCCCTCTTTATTTCTTTCTGTGGCGTACCACCTTTAAAGATGACTTCCACTTCAATTAGATTTACGTCTTGGTTCCTAGATACGAACTCTCCATAGCAAGAACTAAGTTGAGCCTCCACGATTTTAATATCTTGAGGCAGATTCTTAAGCTTGACACTTTCTATAACTTCCATTTTAACGCACCCTTTTTGATTCCGGGTATAAATAAACCGGGTTTAGCTGTCTTCCTAAATCTTTTTGAATATACTAACTTGGCAGCCTTATCAACATCAAACTTCGTTTTAGATGAATCACACGCTAATTGAACTGCTATAGCAGCCATAACATGTGGGTAACCTTTTTTGTCTTGGTTCAAATGGGCTATTCTATAGCATTCGTATCGTAGTTCATCTGGGTAGTCAAAATAACAAAAGATATCTATCCACCTATCAACTTGTTCCACGACTGGTATTTTATCCATTTACATGTTCCGCTCTCATTACTTTCCCACACGGGCAAACCCAAGTAGAAACGTATACCAGTGTGCTAAGGTTCTCTATCCTCTTTATAGTCTCAAAAGATTTAGCCAAATGCCACTCATGTTCATGCATATCTGCCATTATCCCAACTCCGCTTCGCATATAGTCTGGTTCATATCGTATGTATTCCAGCATACGAACTCATCGAGTATCTTATCGTGTACACAGTTGTATTTGCCTTCTTTATTATAAACTTTACCCGATTCCAGTATATTTTCAAGTTGTTTCTCGCAACCCGCATACACCTTCACGTTCCAATCAACCGTGGTTGTTGGGGGTGTAGAACTATTTCCAAATGCCAAGCCCAATATAACCAAAACTACGGCTGCAAAGGCAATCGGCTTCAAATTAGTTTTCTTTTTTCCATTCTTCATACGTCATCATCTCAAGTCCATGTTTATTCCATATCCCACGCTTTCTGTCTATGCTTTCCTTGCTTTCTGTCACCTGACACTCAACTACAAGCATCTTGTCCAAGTTCACGAAATCCGCCCGAAGGCGTTCAGCCAATACAGGAGTCTCAAGCGTGGATTCGACTAGGAAGGCTTCACCCTTCTGAAATGCGTCCATGCACAAGTTGAATTGCTGTGTATAGTGATCCTCACCGTTTAGTCTGCGAAATGGCAGGCAATTTCTGTGTATTCTGCAAGAAGGTTCAAACTTCCTAGCAGCATTATTCCGCAGTACTTGTGGGTACATTCTTATCACGTAATAGTTGTATCACAATGTCAAGTTTCTTTTCTATAACTTCCAATCCAGTCTCTTTCTTTAAGAACTGATCGAAGTTCCCGGCAACCGCACGGACACACCTATCAACGTTGTAGTATCCAGCGTCTGTTACAGTATAGTCCACAATAACATCGTCACCTGCAACAAAGTTAACCTTTTCTCTGACTCTGCCTTCGGTCATTCCCCAAACACTCAAGTATCCATCAAACCCATCGACTTTGAATGCTTGACCAAACCCCTTGCTCTTTGGCTTTATTTCTCCCACATAACTTACTTTGCCTTCTAGTCTCATATTTTTCCACCACCGATTTCTATTTTTTCTATTTCTCTACGCTTTTTGTCTAGCTCTCTTTCTAGACGCATAGATTCAAAATAAGCAAGATCCTCAGGTGTTATCATTGAAAGTAACGCCTTTTCCATTATCTCTCTTCGTGTCCAGCCTTTCATATCACACACGAAAGCTAAATCAACACGAATCTGGATGGAGGTGTTCAGATACTCACCATCACGCTTCTTAGGCATACTATTTATATATATGCAAAAGTATTTAAAGATATAAAAATAAAACAAAATGGGTAACTTTATACAGCTACCGCTAGATTATAAAGTGGTTAAGTCGGGTGTGATGAGAAACCCATTAGCCGACAGCCAGAACAGAGTTCCAAAACGATTACCGAAGTAATCTACATATCCCGTAACCACTAAATTATTTCTTACTATCTCCCGCCTTAAAGTGCTCAGATACCTTACCGTATCCCCAAACCGCAGCACCTATCGTAAGAGCAACTACCGCAAGTTCGTCAACTGATACGCCTGCAACATTAAGATTAAGCAGTGCACTCACAACTGTTTCAAAAAACGCCATCTATTTCACCCCCGTTTATTTATTAGTATTACCATTTGATTGGTTCATCGCTTTCCGAAAGAAAGCGTAACCTAATACAGTACCAAGTAAGGACGCAGTTATAGCCCACTCTTTACCCCATGCAGCCAATACTATTACGCCACAAGCCGTTAGAAGGACTATAGTCTGTTGTGACTCGTCAAAAACCGTCTTTAGAGAAGACATAGCCATCACTAATATATTGTCTAGATACCTATTTATAGTTTTTTATTATATATTATAACCCGTTTAATGTTGCACCAGATATTATGAATGTTATATTGCCAAAGCATCTGGTACTTAAACCAGCATCGATTGTATATAACCCATAGGAAGAACCCGGTCCTACATAATTTCCACTAGCGAGAACAACCGCTTTTGGGGATTCCCATCTAGATGTGCCGCCTGTTGTGGTGAGGGTTATTCCTATACATTTCATTGAATCTGGAAAATGGTTTATATTTGAACCTATCATTCCATCCGACCCAAAACTAAACCCATGTATATTTGATGGAATAACAATCTTTCCAAGCAAGTCTTTGTAGTCCGAATTAATCATAGCACCAGACAATATCGTGCCNTCCGTATAGTTTNTTTTTACCATATTCTTCACCTCACTATTATTGTTAAAAATGAGTCTATCTGAGCCGACCCAAATAGCTCTACGCTAGGCAATACCGATCTAAAGAATAAATTACCACCACTCGTTGCGTTCATCCCAATTTCACTGACCATTGATCCTGTTATTATATCCCCGCTTAAGGTTAGATGCTCTAGTTGTGATGTGAATCCCAAACCTGAACGGGAAGCAAATGCGTGCCAAGTTGGGTATAGTGGACTGCCTAATAATGTATCTTGGAATGTAGCCGCTTTGCTACCTGTGCCTAAAAGCATCCCCGATGGAGCCGCAGGAGTAGCTCCAACCATCCAGTCTCTGATTACACTAAATCCCCAGTTTGTAAATACGATTTTTCTCACCTAAAAGAACATTGTATGGACACGGTCTATTGGACCATAAATAATTTGGCAACCAATGGCTATTGTAGCCGTAAACCTGATTTCACTTCCAGTATTTCCAACAGTCTGCAAAGGAAACGTATCATAACTATATAATTTGCCACCACTTATACCGATTTCACTGAAATTGCTACCTAAAACATTTCCATAAGTATTGTCATAAGAACCTGTATAAGACCCAATAAATGAACCTGCTATACCAGTGCCCCATAGGTATCCTCCCCATAAACTCCCGTTTTTGGCTTTACTTGACGCATCTGCCGTCTTTGAACCAGTTCCTTCATTAAAGTGCCATAGCCCTAGAGTATTTGCATCACTTACAACATCAAATGAACCTAATGTGAACGTAGTTGAGTATCTATTTGTATCCGAGATTCTTAGTTCGTCTACACTACCCGTCCACTGGAGAGTACCACTATTTCTGCCGCCTATTATAAGATTAGAGTCATTGTTGATGCCAGCGTTATCCGTTAATCCAACATTTGTTTTAACTAATGAACCATTTCTGAAAAATAGCATACTCCCCGGTTTTTTGACAAATGCCAGATGACACCATGTATTCAATGATAAATCGTGTGCCCAAGATTGTGTTGCTGATGCCCATCCTGTTATGTTTATATTTGGTGACACTATCTGCATTTCCCATCCATCACCTTGAGCTACATTTAGGTTAGATATGGGAATTTTTGTTGTTGTCAAATCAGAGAAATTAAACCATCCCTCTAGTGTAAAATTGCTGCCGTTACCCACATTGTATGCAGAACCATTGTATACAACAATGCTTCCATTGTTTAATCCTACTCCAGAAGTGATGTTGAATGTACTGCCAGTGATTGAACTTCCTAGAACACTACCAACTACTTCACTACCAAGAATTGGTAATGCAGCAGAATTTATGGTAGAAATAAAATCAGCGAACTGAACGCCATGACTTGTTTTAGTGGGAGAATTATCAACTATCCAATTCTGCAATGCAGTCAGACTCCCGTTCCATGTAAACCCAATGCCACTACCTAGTGATAACTGAGTAGGCGATACTGCTGCACTGCTTCCTATCAGCCAATCCCTAACTTGAGTTCTGCCACAGTTTAGAAACGAACTACCTTGGGATGTATGTACTAAAACCGTATAAGCTCCACCCCCAGCGTTACCTAGGAAAGGTTGCGGGCTAAGATTACTGCCTATTTTTCCATACTGCAAATCGCCTATAATAAATCCAGACCCTAAACCACGAGTCTCAACTTTAGTACCGCTATAAAATGTACTAACTGCCTCGGTAAATACTTCATTGTAAGTAGCAACTGGATCTGGCGTGGCGAATTGTATTGCTACATCGCCTATTTGCCTGTTTAAATAGGCAGTATATTCGCTTAAATCTATCATACTGTTCCCGCTCCTGTTATACTTATTTCGTCCTGTTGTAATTGTAATTGCGTAGTCCAACCACTTGAATTTATACGATGAGACACTTGTCGCAATCGCAAATCAAGTGAATCTATTACATCATCGTTTATCCCTCTAAAAACTCCGGGTATATTCAAAGTATAGAGATTCCCCTTTGCAAAGGCTGTAGTACCTTTCATCGTTATAGTAGCTTGGAATCGGGGTGCACCAAAGACTTGAAGTACCGACTCTCCCCATGCTTTCCCGTCTGCTTGAACCCTAGATCGGAATGTATTGTTATCAGTATTTCCATCACTTTTGTCTGCATTGCCCCAAGGCTTGTTGGATGCGTATGGAACGGCTTTCCTATTGTTGGCTAACTGTTCATTCACAAAGTATTTTCCACGAATTCCTTTAACCAAATAAGTAGGTCTAAATGCGAAGGTTGTAATAGTATTTCCATTAAAATCCTTGCCGCAGTTTATAATCATGTAATTAATAACATCGAATATTGTTTTATTTATTCTTATATCTAGGTAATCGCCAATATTGATTCCTCCGGATACTGTATTTGAAATAGGTTCCCAATGGAAATTGTTGCTTGAATCGAGGTAATAGATATAAGTTCCGAGGGCGATATCCAAACCAGTCCATTTCCACGTTGATAGTTCTTCTATTATCTGAAATGCTGGCATGTGTGTTCTGCCATAGTCTGAGGGGAACGTAATCAATGTATTGGTAGTGTCGTCTATATAACCACCAGCAGACTTTAGTGTTGCACTTATATTGGTTACAAATGTGTACTTAGCGTTTTTATTCAATCCAGACGCTTGAGTTACTATATTTTGTATAGCTTTTGCTGACGTATTAAAAGATCCAGTTTTAGAATACGCAGCAGGCACTGGGGCATTGAGTAATATCTCTAGTATATTTTGACCTTGTATTGTGTAAGTATCACGGTCTAAAGAGCCAGAGTAGTCTATTTCTTTGATAATTCCGTCTATTACAAGCTGCGGGGTGGTATCTCCAGAAGATAAGTAGAGTCTTATCCTGTCCCCGTCATTAAAAAAACAACCACCATCGGCGGCTTGTCTTTTGTACTTATCCTTAGCCTGAACGGTGAAACTGAATGTGTCAGCGGTTGAGCGAATGCCTTCGCTCTCATTAATCATAACCGCATCACTTATATCAGTAACTGGAGTAGTTAAACCTACAGGGGTATGCAACAGGGTAAACTTATTATTAGGCATATTACACCGGACCACTTACTACTGTTAAATTCATACTATAGTTTATTATATACTCTGATCCATTAAACGTGTTTAAATCTGGTATATAAGATACCGAGTTTATTACTACTGGAACAGATCCACCCATACTAAAAGTTGAGGTTGATGTATCGAACGGTGCTTTTAAGAGCACTTTGTTTACCATAGGATAGTATAAGTAACCACTACCTATTAGTTGTAACGAACCCAAAGCACCTTCGTTAATCTGTACTCCAACCGATCCAACAAGAGGATTAGTGCCCGGAGGAAGACTGGTATCTATAAAACCTTGTAGTGCTATTGCTGGTGCTGAGTGACCATTGTATCTAGAACTAGGCATTCTTGCGTCAAATCCAGATGTAATAGCTTTACCCATGTTATTTTCTATATCAAAATTATTTTTCCAACTAAAAGTAAAACCATTTGCATTCATATCATAACGTATTCCCGTCCCGCTTACTGTATCATTTCCATAATATATTCTTGCCATATTATCACCTTATTGTTGTTGCTGTACTGCTATATTGAGCGATTGAGTCCATTATACCATTACCTATTTGAGTCCCCACCTGTCTACCTGTTCCTAAATCTATAGGAATGGAAGAGTTAACATTGATATTTTGTATTGTAACATTACCAATAGGAGTTTGTATAATAGTGCCTCCGCCAGCAAATGGAGAAGATCCACCTGTTGAGTTTTTTGGCACAAGATTTCTAAGTGTTTCATTAAGCTGTTCTTGTGTTAATGGGGTTGTCAACATAGGCATACCTTGCAATCTCCTTTCCTCTAAAATCTGGGATAAAGGAGCACCCGGAGTACCTCCCGGAGGAGCGGTTTGTAATAATTTAACCATCTCAGCAGTTGCGTTTTTCGCTGCATCTAGAACCATTTTAAGACCTATAATAAGTGCGGCAACCGCAATAAGTATGACACCAAATTCTACGGCACTTAATCCAATAGCAGCTAATCTGGCTTCACTGAATGCACCACCCAATAGTTTTATGGCAGCCGTAGTTAAATGGACATTATCTGTGAATGTTTTAATTACCCCGCCTACTAACATTACACTTCCAAGTATTGTTGCAAAAACTAATCCAAATGTTACTAAACCCGGATTTTGTTGAATAAAATTAGCTATTGCATCTACTATAGCCAATAGTGTTGGTAAAAGTGGTTCTAGAACAGTATTTAATGCGTCACCAAGCGTAAATTTAAGGTATTCGGTGGCTGCTCCCATTGTGGCAAGTGCACTTGTCGCCCCTTCTGTGGACCCCATTATTTCATTAAAAGTCCCGACACCAGAACGTAGAATACCACCAAATACACGTTCAATAAACATGCCGAAGAATAGAAAATTAAGCCCCAAGGGTTTGAATCTATTCTCTTCGCTTAACATAGCGTGTAATTGTTTTGTACCAGTCTGAACTTGTTTATTAAATACGGCACTTGATTTACTAGCCTGAACTTGGGAAGCTTCCCATCCTTTCCATGCACTGCTTCCTTTCTTTGCTAAGTCTGAATAATTGTTTAATGTTGTAGTTGTTATTCTTCCTAGTTTATTTAACTTTTCCAAGTCACGCTGAACTAACTGCATTCCTTCGCTGCCATAAAGCGTGTCTATGTATATGGAAAGGTTTTCTGCGGAATTGGGTGCCATTTATCGTCCACTCTTTTCTGTTTCTTTAGATTCCCACTCTATTAACTCCTGTAACTGCACAAATGTTGATATTGGGAGTTTCTTTATATTTTCTAGTGTCCAATGGAACTTAACCATCAGAATGTACACTGCTCGTGCGTAGTCTCGCTTTAGGTTAGGTTTTCTCAGGCTTGGAAAGATGCCGTCATCTCGTCTAACTTTTTTTTGTCTGCTTCTAAGCCGCTAACATCGAATAGGACATTAACAAACTCTGATATATATCTCACATCAAAGTTACCGATTTGTTCTTCGGTAGCGGTTGGAAAAGATTTTTTCAAAGATTTGCGGATTATGTCTCTCGTTGCTTGTGATCTTACTTCGGAGTTCGTGTCACCCATCTTAGCCAATTCCACTAACTCATTAACCGAAAGCGAATGCACTTCTACATCAGTCTCTCCTATCTTTACTGTCTTGCTTCTTGCAAGTAATTTCTCTATATCACTCATTTTTTATTCCTCCAAATGTTTTTGGGAAGTGTCTGACTTCCTCTTTCTTCTGATTCTCCATATCTTCTATTCTCTGCTCTAAACGCTGTAAACGTGTAGTTATTTCGCCCATGGTGTTTTCCTTGTAAAATGCTTCCTTTAGAGCCTGAAATGCCTTTACTCGTTCCCCACCATAGAGTTCTATTATTTCTTTGAACTCAAACCAGTCTTTCTCTGGAATGCCAAATATTCTAACGTCTACATACCTCTCCTCATCCATTGGTTGATCGTTTGTCATTATTAGACTGCTGGTAATACCAGAGCAGCACCAGACGAATATTCCCAGAACGTATTTCCGGGCAATGATTTGAATGTGAATGTCTGCTCAAGTGCACCATCTACGGCTTGCGTAAATTCAACTTGCGTAGCGAATCCAGATGTGAATCTGAATCGTGCGGAAGCTGGATTAGACGAAACTGTTGGATCTGCTACGGTGTAAACAACGTTAAGTTTTGATCTTACGCCGTCACCGGATAATATCTGACCAGTTGTGGTAGTTGAACCTGCTCCAAAAACGTGTTGTGCAAACTCAAGACCCGAAACAAGCGAAGTTATTGAAACTTCAAAGTTTTCCATGGGCTTTTCGATTTGAAAAGCACCACGACCAAACGTTCTCCTTGTCTCCGCATCTCTTGTCCCACCACTCATTTTGAAGTCGGTTACCCTAGTTGAAAGCAACTGACCATTTACTACTACAGATCCTTCATCTGAAAACCATACAAGTGGACTTCTTCCCATATTAAACACTCCTTATACCTGTTATTACTCCTTTTCTAATGTATCTTGGAAACTCTCTCTTTGCATCTCTAACTGTCTTTGCCATAAAGTGTTTCCCTTTAAATCCTCTATGGAAAGGTGGTTTTATAACTTTAGCCATTCCATGACCGGGAATAGGTCTCCAACCACTAAACTTGCTTGCATCTACACCTGCTTCCTGTAACGGACCATACGGAGCAATTCCTGTTGCTTGACTTATACCGACACTCCAACTATTGCCATTTCTAGCAACAGGAGTTCTTCTTATACTGGATCTCAGTTTACCTGACTTTGTTCCAACTGAGTACGGTCCTGATATTTCGCCTGCATAAAACATTGCTCTGTCTCTCATATCGTCTGCAAATTCACGCATTTCTTTGCCTATTTGATTTCTTATTGATTGTACTCTTTTCTTATTTCTTTTGAGCACCTTATCAGCATTACTTGTTATTTTTATTTTCACGAACTAAACACCTTGAATTTGAATACTTGTTCATTGAAGTGTATTCTTTGGTTGCCGAATATATCGGTTCCTTGTTCACCGTTAGTCGATCCTTCTATCTGTACACCAGATGCATTGAAAACAGCGTGATTCCCATGCACTGCACCATATATCGAATCAGACAACCTATTTACATCTGTCGGTGCTTTGGCATAAATATGAACTGAAATTTCTAAATCATTGCCGTGGATAGAACTAGTGCTGAATGTAAGTTGTTCCATGCTAGTTCTGGGGTTGCCTATTACTATTATCGGGTACTGCGGAAAGTTAGCACCTTCTACATCTGGGAAGTCTCCAAGTATCCATCTCTTGGCTCTAGCCGATGGGTCTGTTATATTGCCTGAAATAATTAAATTAAACAGATTCCAAGATTCTGAGAATAAATTACTGCCTACTACTACCATGTTGATCGTCTGATCCTATCCAATCCGTCTGGATGTGGATATAAATATATACCTTTATACCTTAATATACCTTTCTACGAAGCTGTATTTCCTTCATTAGCTGATTACCAGACAGATGTGGCGGAAATACGTCCCCGACACCCTCGAAGCGTATCCCTTGGTGTTCTATTTCAATCACACTACCATGTGGAAAGATAGCATCCATTTTGAAGTATCCTCTAGCATCGCCAATGTTGAGTACTCCAGCTATTACGGACTCGTCATTGGAGGTTAAAACGTCTACATATCCCGTAGCTACTGAACCAGTAAAAGTTACTGACCCTGTACCGTAAGCATCGTAAGTTCCAGAACCCACGTAGATGGTGTAAGGTGAACCAAGCTTGTTAATAGCTTTGTTCAAAGTAGCAGAAGTTACTACCATTTAACTCACCTTTACTGTATAATTTTGTAGTATTCGCTTACCAGCATTGTTAAGTGAACGCTGTGCTTTATTTAAATAGAAACTTATTTGGGCATTCTCGGCTGCTAGTTTGTCCCTATACTCTAGCCTTATGTTCCCAACACTTATTTGTGTATCAATATTGATACCAAGTGACCTAGCCACAATATCTGCCGTAACCAAATCCTTTAGTGAAGTAACCATGTCTGACGGAATGTCATTTCCAGATATTGCTCTTCCACTAAACCCGTTAATATCAATTATTCTGTCATTCGCCAAATCAATGATATCTCCAGATGTAATTTCGGAGGGTATATTGGCAGTGCCTAAACGGATATAAACGCCAGAAACAATATCATTTGTATTGGTCATCGAATCACCCAAGTAGTAATAAATGTCACTACACCAGTCAATGCCACTAATATTGTTCCTTTCTTTAGATCGAGTTGGTACTGAACCTCAGCCATCTTTTTCGTTACGGTGTCTTCTAGAGAATCATTAGAGTGGTCCTTTAGGTTGCTAAAGTCTGCTTCTAGTTTTATGTGTGATGTGATATGTTCAGAGAGCTTTTCGTCTATTTTGGATAGTTGTGAATCTATTCTATTTATAGCTGACTGAAACTCACGTGGTGTCACATAACCATTTTTAACCACGAAAATCACCTATATGTAAATACCAATTGACCAGAAGTTGGACCGCCAACACCAATACCAGAATAGAATACATATCCATTAACTGGGACTCGTACAGCACCAGTACCATTCTGTAATGCCTTTGCAGGATAAACTACAGAATTTGTGTTCAATGCACCAGCTACTGAACCTATATTTTCATAAATACCATTACGAATGGTTTGAAGCCATATAGATCCGCCAGTTGTAAAGTTAGCTGCTGCATAAGCCAGAGATGATATTTCACCATTTATTGGATACTGAGTAGAACCAAAAAGTACACTTCCAGCACCAGTTGTAGCTATATAGCCAAAGTTGTACTCTTGAACTCTTTGAGATGTTGAGAGTGCCCCTGAAACTACATGTGCTACTGTTCCGTCTGCACCATAGTTCACATTAGGGCTTCCTGTCATTATTTGTGTCATAGTCATTATTTTTCACCTTTTTAAATATAGTTAAAAGAAAACAAAAAAGTTTCTAAATTAACTCTGTCTTGGATGCGCTGCCCAGTTGAACACGAATGTCGCTGGACTGCCAACAACCAAAAACGAACCCGCACCACCGTAGTTTGTTGATGCACCCGAAACAGCAACCCAATCCCCATCACGAGATTGATCTGCTATTCTTGCATTAGACTGAAAACTCACCATTGGCGAGTAACTTGCACTTGCAAACGGTGTGGTAAAAATTACCCATCTGCTTCCAGACGATAATGCGTGTGAACCAGCTTTCATGGTAACTGCATTCAAAGTTGTGATGTTTGCAGTTACAAAGCTTCCAGTAGTTGCATTTAACGTAGTTGCATCTACAGTTGTCGGAGTTATTGTAGTTATTGTAGCCGTTCCAAACTCTAAGTTTGTTCCACTAACAAAGTCGCTATATGTCGAACCAACCAACTGTTGTTCCTGTTTGAGACCATCTATCATATTGTATCCCTCACAGTTACGTAGTCGTTATCAAACTTATAGCATTCGTGGTATAACTCGGACCTGCCTGACTTGTATCAGGTATAGCTTTGCAATCAACTCTCATGCTGAGCACGACACCCTCAAGCTGACGAGTTACATCGCTGTAACGATCAACTGTAAGTGGTCTCTTCTCTGCGTAGATAAGTGACTGACCTCTATCTAGTACGATACTATCCGTAGCATTTGCCAAGTTGTTTGTTCTGCGTACATTCATAGCGAAAATAGTTCCGATAAGACTGTCCGTAGGATTCACAACACCTGCTTTGTTAGCCTCTACAAAGGTATCTATATTGCGAATGTCTTGTGCGACAGACGGACCAATTACGTAGTCCGTTGCAACATAGTCGTTTGTTTCAAGGTTGTTTATAGCAGATGCGATATTTGCTAGATTTATACTCGCACCACCAGTTACTGTATTGCCTGTACCAGCACGTAGAGATGACAGAATAACGTTTCTGTCTAGGTTTCTACCCATCTGGTAACCAGCTTCACGGAGATTTCTCTCCACAACAGCGAACAAAGAGTCTTCTATCATTTCCTTAGTAATCAAAGGTCTGACAGCCCATTTTATTGGACTTACATTATAGCTGAATGTACCTTCCGTGTGGATTGGCACTTCCGCTCCCTCTGCTACTTTCTCAACGATCATTGAGTTCTTTGTTTGGTGAACTAAGTTCAAAGTTGTACCCGGTATGTCGCCCGGTCCAAGTCTCATAGCTAGTAAATCGGTTCCTATAAGCGGTGTTTTCACTGCCTCAGTAACAGTTCTATATATATCCGTAAGAATCTGTTCTGGAGCCCCGCCACGTGTCAAAAGTTCTTGTAGTTTTGCCATTTTTTATCACCTTAAATTTACAGCGACAAGCTGTCCCGAAGCTGCGGTTGAGAGTGCCCTACCAAAGTAGACCATTGCACCTGACGCATTAGCAGCAAGTATTGATGTTACTGCATCTGCTGTAGCTACACTTGAGTCTCCTGCCAAAGCAGCACCAGCGACTATAGCATTTGCAGCATAAAGCCCATGTACACCTGTCAATGACACCGAAATGGTATCGCCAGACACGCCTGTATTTTGTGCTACTCCAACTACTTTATCAATGTCGCCAACTGCATCTGCAAGTCCCCATTCGACTGAACTCGTCAAATTGCCTGTTGTTCCTAATACTGTTGCCCCTGACACTGGCTTCACTAACTGACCGCCTGATATGGTTTCTTGAGCTTTACCCGAAATTGAAAAGCCCGTATCTGTTAATCCTTGTATTCCTGCCATATTACTTCCCCCTAATAAAACTCAGAAGGATTCATCGCATAGAATGATGCACTGTTAGCAGACTTTTTGTGTTCGAATACAAACGTCTTTTCTACAGTTGCGCCATTTAGCGACTCAACAACCTTATATTCTGGTGTACCATCAGTATTAGTGATGTTACCAGAAGGTTTTGTTTCCTTGAGAGTTTTTATATCAGATTGAAGTGCGGTGATAGATTCTTCCAGAGTCTTGAGCTTTTCATTCTTTGAAGCGTCAACAGAAGCCTCTAGAGTTTTTATTTTCTCCATAGCCTCTCGAAGAGCTTCTTCGCTTTTTTGAAGTTTTTCTTCAAGCTCCATATCTTCCACCTCTTCATTCATTTCCTTTTCAAGAGCCTCGGCAACAGAAGCACATGCTCCGGGAATACCTTCGTATTTCACAAAGCCTGCACCAAGCAGCCTCATCTCCTTAACAATAACTTTATCACCTTTATTATCTAATTTAGTACCGTCACCCTCTATGGAGATTTTTGAAATCAATCCATTTTTGAGCTTTTCAATCATGTCTGGGAATTTAGCAGTATTGTAAGCAATACCCTCATAATCCAAACCTTCATCCGTTGGTACTAATTTAGTAATTTTGGCGACATTGTCATCAACATTATCTGTATGATTCATAGAAATTGGCATTGGAAGCACAGCTTCTTTACCTGCTTTAATAACAGCATCAAACTCGTAAACACGTCCATTTCGTGATTCTGTTGCACGCAATAGAGTTCCTTTGATTTTAACGCTTTCTTTTTGTTTTGTAACGCCTTCAACAATTTCCGGTTCAAAATCTTCAACCATGAAGTTGGAAGCCCATTTTAATCTTGTCATCTTAACTACCCCTTATCTGTCTTGAAACTTTATCCCATGTAGGTATTGCGGGTTCAGTTCTGTTAACCCAATGAACTGTACGATTATTGTATCTTTCCCAATTCCAGTTTGCGCTCGTCTGCTTACTTATGTCGAAATCGACTTTTTGACGAACATTTTGGAATACAACATCTTCCTCATATCCGGGAACTAGCATTCGCTGTCCTCTTTCGCTAAGTATCAACTTTTGTGGAGAGCCATCAATTTTTGGTGTTAGACCTGCTCGCCTATCTTCTTCGTTGAATATCTGTTGTATAGTCCTTAGCATATATATTATATAGTATAGATACCTTTATATACGTTACTGTTTAGAACTATTTGCTTTAGATGCTGGCTTTGCTGAAATAACGTCTTTCTGATTTTTGGTGTCAATATCAGTTTCCTGCTTTTTAATATCAGTATTGCGTTTATCTTCCTGTTCACGTTCTTTCTTCATCTCGTCAACCCAAGTACCCCACCCAATCATGTCCATAGCAGTTGCTATAGGGATACCAGATTCAGTCATAATTTTTAGTCGTTCTGCACGCACCTTCTCGCCTTCAACCGAAAACTCGTTCCACTTCAACTTAGCTTTTCCTGCCGCAAGTTTTTTGAAAAGTTTGTCTTCTACTATGTTTGAAACTGTTAATTGTAAAGCACGTACCTTTCTGTCAAATGCTTGTAGTTCTATCTGTCCTACATTTTTATTAGCGTTTACTCCGCCACGCACGAATATCTCTGGTATACGCAATCCTGCTATTATCTCATCCTGTAGTGTCCGCACAAGCCCATCCATCTGGATCATTCCTTGTGTAGCTACTATTGGTGTTATTTCAACTGCACCACTTGTTACCCAGTCTTCACCAGCAAAACGTGTATTTAGTCTACCTATGTAAGTATCTATCTGAGCTTGAGTAGCAGGAGCTTCGTCTGTACCTAATGCGTGATGCAAGTATGGTGCAGCAAAGCGATGCAATATCTCTCCAAGATCTTCTGTCCAATTTGCGTATCTTGTTAATGCACCAATCACAGGCTTTAATTCCGACATTCCATAGAACGGATTTATAGTATCATTGTACTTAAAGTGAACAACGTCATCTTTGTCCAACTGGATTGAATTTTTTGTATCAAGTGCTAGACTTGTGTTGTTGAGAACTTGGGTATATCCGAGTATTTTGCCGTCATCATTGCCACCTTTAACTACACGAACATACATAGTTTTTGGAGGCAAAAGCTTTGGAAATGATATATCTGAAATATCTAGATATGCATTTCCATAGATTTGAAGGTGCTTGAAAATGTTCGACAAGATAAGCTCGAAATTAACTTTGTCCATCCACTCAAGTATCTTCGTTTTTGAGTTGTCACTTGCTTCTATATCATACCCAGACTGGATTGCGAAATCTGCCGTATTGTTGAAGCCGTTATAAACCATCGACTGTCTTTCGTATATCAATCCGTATAAGTCCCACGGTGTTGTTGTTGGATGCGGAACTAAATCGCCCATAATCGCCTTGTCTAGAGTAGGACTAGTGCTCGTTATCTGCCCTTTCTCAAATAAATTGATTTTTTCCTTATATTCACTAATGTTTCGGTTTAATTCCGATTTTCCGGCAAAAATAGCAATTTCTGTGATTTTTCTAGTTCCAGCTAGACTAAGTTCCATATAATACATATATTCCTATACCTTTATATACTAATCACAAGGTATTTAATGGTATCAAACCATAGTATTAATATGAAAACCCAAGAAGAGATACTAATGGAATCTGAACGTCTTCTAACACTCTTTATGAATCCAACAACAAAGAAACCGCTACACGACAAATCCTTTACAGAGTACCATAAACTACAATGGGTACTTCGTGACGAAGAAGACATTACCAAAAAAAGGCTAAGGGAGATAAATGTTACAGGGAATAAAGAATCTGTCTCAGAGTGAGTTCGCAAAGTTCTACTTTGACTTTGAACCGTTTGACTATCAGAAGGTAGCATTAGACTGCAATGACCGTTATATGGAATTCGTTTGGTCACGCCAGACGGGTAAAAGTACCATTACCGCACTTAAAGCTATATTTGCTGCCGTCATGCACGATGAATGGACTGTATTAGTTCTAGCACCAACGCAAAGGCAGAGTTCTAGGTTATTTCGTAAGATAAAGAGATTTATAACCAGTTCAGCTATTAAGCACCCTGAATTACAGATTACAGACTTGATAGAACGTGAAACTCAGACACTTATAGAATTTGCCAATGGTAGTGAAATAATAGCACTCCCTGTCGGTGAAGACGGTGGGAACATACGAGGTTATACAGCTAATCTAGTTATCATAGACGAATGCGGGGAAATAGACTCCCAAGAGATATGGGGTGCTGTAAACCCTATGACGTTGATGACTATCGGTGGGCAACTACTTATCGGAACTTTAAAAGGAACACATTCGGAATTCTACAAAATTTATAAAAATCCAAAGTTATACAAATTCAGGTTATTCGAGGCTAATTATTTAATGAATCCTAAAGCAGACCGCATACAGATAGAACTGGATAAACTAAGAATGCCTATAGCTATGTGGAATCAAGAGTACATGAACATTCCAATGGAGGAGTACGATTCCTTCTTTCCTAGTAACTTGGTTAATAGGGTTGTCGAAGATTACCCGCAATGGGAAGCACCAAATCCAAGAAGGGACTATACGTATTACTTGGGGGTTGATATAGCGGGGGAGGGAAAGGATTCTACCGTATACTGCGTATTAGTAGGCACGCCATCTGGTAAATTACTAGTCGGAAAGTTTATAGAAACAAAAGGGCAGACTCTGCCGCAAGTGGAAGGAAACGTCCGAATGCTCCACACACTGTGGGGGTTCAAAAAAATTATGATTGATTGTACCGGTGGCAGAAATATACACGAGTACTTGATTAAGGATAACATACCAGCCGAGGGGTTCGTGTTCGGGCTTAAATCCAAAGAGGATGTGTATCAAGAGCTAAAACGACAGATGCAGGGTTCTACCTTTGCGATGTATAAATGCGAGGATGCAATTAAACAACTTATAGACATGCGGTACGAGCACGCTAAAGTCGGTGGTGAAGGAAGGTTGCGGATATACAGTGGGCAAAGCAAAGACCACTCTCTACCCGGTGGTGATGATTACCCGACTGCATTGGTTCTCGCAGTCTGGGCGGCAAGGATACCAACGCAACCGTTACTATTCGGAAGTTCTAGGGGTATTTACAATGCCTACGAGTGAAACCAAAGACGCGTTTAAGCTTGGATACCTGAAAGCGATATCTGACGCAAAGCAAGTGTGTGCGGGGTGGCTGGCACTAACTGGCGACAACCCCGAAAGGTACGTTTCAGTAGATACAGTTCAAACAGTGGTTTATTCTATACACAGAAAACTTGGGGCACTAGAGAGAGCTAAGAGATTAGAATAGTGGACAAATTCGAGGACATAAGGAAATACATAGACACCCTAATAGCTATGAAAGAGGCTAGTGACTTCTACAACCCGAACTGTCCAGATCAAGCATTAACCACACTTTACACATTAAGGGATCGAATAAACGTTGCAATAGAGTTTTACAAGAAGTATCCAACTGAGATAAAGCACTAAGTAGCTCTAGTTTCATTCAATTAGCATACCCATTTGAATTTGCTATCAGAATTTTGCACTCTACGCTATGATTAGACGCATTATACGAGGGTCATTTTAGGATTTTTAAAACGGTATTGCCCATGCACACAAAGAGTATACCCGTCAAGGAAAAATGAGTTCAAATATAGCAAGAGCTTAGTATATATAGTATTCTTTACACTATTGTATATATTGTCCTATATAGTATAATAGTGTTATATGTGTGGTATAAGCTTGTTATAGTGTATATCTATGGCATGAATAACACTGTTGGGCTATATCATTATAGTAAGACTATCGTATATGTGCCTGAAATACCCCGTTTGCCCTATTATAACACGGTGGATTTGCGTAGTGTTCTGCATGGTTCTACTCTTGGTACTAGTAGGAATTCATTATGCTATCAAAAAATATGATCTACTAGAATAATATACTGTAAACTACCATAGTTGGCTACCATAGTGATACCCATTTGATGCACACTATCGTATAATGCGTCAATACTGCCTATACTATGCTTATAATGATACTTTTTTTAATGCAATAATTCCGTACCTGTAGTAAAACTGCGTAAATAGTGTGACTAATACTGCGTGAATACTGCGGAAGAAACTGCGGCTAATACTGCGATACTGGTTAATGTGTGTTCTATGTGTTCTATTATGTTTATTATAATGGTTTTTGGTCTGTGTGTGGTTGAATGTACAGTAATATTTGTTCGTGGTTGAATATACAATATAAAATATTGGGAAAAAAGAAAAAGAAAAGCTTATTTTAGCTTCACAAAAAAAGCTTCATGTGGCAATACTCCAACATTGGTTTTGGGCAAGAAGAAAAGTTTATTCTTGCCTGCGGTTATGGAGTCCAAATTGAACACATAGCGGCTATTTGTTTTGCCTATTGGTTGGATCGAAGTCAGTTCGTTCCTTATTTGTGCTATTACGTCACAAATTGGATTTGTTTGGTGCATTCGCCTAATTAGCCTTGTAGCTTTTTGCCCGGCGACCCGGCTACTTGTGTGCATGTACTGTGCCAGAAACTTCGGTTCGATTTGTTGTATGCCAAACTGTTTCATGTGTTCTATTGCATGTGCTAGCTCACGTACCTTTGGCTTGCTTAGCGTTCGCATGTTCACCAAATGTTTTATTTCCTGTTCTGTTTCTCTATAGTTCATGTTCTCAGCTCCCATTTTCCGTTGCTAAATCCTTAGGAAAGTGGTACATAAACTATTGCGGTAATGTATAATATATAATATAAAATATATCTTATGCCGCAATAACAAAGTTCTTAAGCTTTTCTTAACCTACATTTTTGGATATATAATATAGACTATATAACCTTGTTATAATATTTGTGATTTTACCTTGCTATCTATAGAGAGTTATGCGAAATATAAGATTTTATGTGGGGCGAATAATGAAACACATTTAGTCGAGAGAGAAAAAGCCGGGAATGTGATCAAAAAGTTTGCTGATGGCTTTAGTATTGTTAGTTCTGTTGGTTATTGGAAAAATGAAAGAGAAGACAGCATTAAAATTGATTTAGTCAGTGACATGCGGGACGAAATAATAAAGCAAGTGCAGGAACAGTTATGCAGTGATCTAAAGCAGCAGGCGGTACTTGTTACTGTCTCGCAACAAGAAGTTTTTTTATAGGTGATAAAATGTTATCGAGAAAATATTACGTATTAATTGCTGCGATCCTTAAAGACAGTAATGCGAACACGCATGTACTAGAGCTATTCTGTTCGCTATTCGCTAGAGATAATCCACGATTTAATCGTACCAAATTTCTACACGCATGCGGCGTTTCTTTCGTTCAGATTTAGTTTTTAATTACATATTTTACATTATACACATTACATTATACACATTCTAGTAAAAATTACAAAAAGCTGTATTGCGGGCTTATAATTACATATTAAAGGGCGAATTTCTTATAACCTTGTTATATTTTTTGTGATTTAAATCTGCTATATATATGAGGGCAATCAAAGGATACAGATTCGTTAAAGACGACATGACAAGCCAAAGCGGTCATACGGAATGGGAAATCGGCAAGTGGAATAAGCACGAAGGAGAAATAGAACTATGTGCATCAGGTTTTCATGCCTGTAAAACTCCTTACCAATCTATACACAATATATACGGCAATAGGTGGTTTCTCTGCGAGGCAAGAGGCAAAATAATACACGACAAAGACAAGTTCGTGGCATCCGAAATGCGATTAGTGAAAGAGATTTCTGAAACAGTTAGCCAATGGTTCGCTTTAGCGTGTGCAAGAAGGGCACTGAAATACTACACGAAGAAATATCCAGACGACAACCGTGTAGCAGTCTGTTTAGATGCAAATGAAAATTACCTAAATAACCCTACGCCTGAAAATTTAAAGAAGTTACAAGATGCGGCGTATGCGGCGGCGAATGCGGCGTATGCGGCGGCGAATGCGGCGTATGCGGCGGCGAATGCGGCGTATGCGGCGAATGCGGCGTATGCGGCGGCGAATGCGGCGGATGCGGCGGCGGATGCGGCGAATGCGG